>Ga0070698_100001750_pt1 | contig 24223 bp, 30 predicted proteins | sample KBSK1502metaG_FD_65477 | JGI IMG/M metagenome (GOLD analysis project Ga0070698, IMG submission 65477) | Corn, switchgrass and miscanthus rhizosphere microbial communities from Kellogg Biological Station, Michigan, USA - KBS K1-50-2 metaG | ecosystem: Host-associated > Plants > Roots >... | reverse complement strand
CACCCGGGAGTCGGTCCGTCAATGACCACAAGGCGGTACTAATCCGACCGACGAATCGATAACTTTAGGCTTGTCCGTAATCGTGGGGGCGAGCCAGCGATTCTATCGCCTTGAGCCGACGAGGAGATTGCCACAGCCGTTACGGGCCGGACACGGTGAATTTCAGTGGGTCGACATCCGTCGCCTCTCCAACACTCTTTCGAGCGCGCACCAGTTCCGGCCGGCCGAACGTCGGTCGGCAGACTATTCCCAGAAATCACCTCGGAGATTGGAATAGTTTGGGCTAGTCCCGAGTCTAAATATGAAGCCTAGTGATTTCGCAGGAGATGGCAACGTCCATGTATCCCAAGTTCCTCGCACATTCCTTTTTTCTGCTCGCCGCGCTGGTTCCCACAGCGGGACCTGTCCTAGGACAGTCGACGGACTATGCCATCGAGCACGTTACGGTGATCAACCCCGGAAGCGGCGAGCCACAGCCTGACAGATCCATAATCGTTTCGGGGCACACGATCACCGCGGTCGTGCCCGCAAAAACCTTCAAGCCGACCACTTCAGTAAAGGTCGTCGATGGCCATGGCAAGTTCGTGACTCCCGGGTTCTGGGACATGCACGTGCATTTCCGCGATGCCGTCCGCGATTTAAAGATGGATGTCGCTAATGGCGTGCTCGGACTGCGCGATATGGGTGATGTCGCTAAAGAAGTGTTCCTCTTGCGCGATGCGATCGCACAAGGCAAACAGACTGGGCCAAAGATTGTGTCCTGCGGGCCGATTATTGATGGCCCGGACTCGTGGTCGAATCCAAGATTCACAATCTCCGTTAAGACTGCGGATGAGGCGCGGGCTGTTGTGCAGTCGCTAAAGGAGCAACGAGCCGACTGCGTCAAAGTATACGACGGACTTTCGCGCGATTCCTATTTCGCAATCATCGACGAAGCCAAGAAATTGGGCGTGCCCGTTGTGGGACACCTTCCCAGCGCGATCGGCGTCCGCGAAGCCTCACAAGCTGGGCAACGATCCCTAGAACACGGCGTTGCGCTCGCGGGCGGATCGACCGCCGAAGCAGCGTATATTCAACGACGCATAGACCCATCCACGTTCCAGGAAGCTCTGCGCACGAAGGATTTCACGTTAATACCGGCAAAGATCGGAAACGACGAAACCATGATGCTCAACCACTTCAGTCAGGAACTGGCTGACGAAACGTATTCACTCTTGGCCCGGAACGGCACATTCATCACACCGACCCTTGTGGCGCAAAGAGCGCTTACTTTTCCTGAAGACCTCATTAAGGGAGACGACTCGCGTATGAAATATGTCTCCGCGGAAGAACTGAATTGGTGGAAGCCCGAGAACGGAATGCTTACGAAGTACCGCACGCCGGCGTATATCGCCACGCGAAAGCGTGAGTATGACCTCCTCTTGAAGGAAGTTCATCGTGCGCAGACCATGGGAGTCCACCTTCTTGCAGGCACTGACATCACAATTCCCTTCACTTATCCCGGTTTCAGTCTCCACGATGAACTTGCCCTCTTTGTAAGGGCAGGCTTGACCCCCTCACAGGCGCTCGAAACCGCCACAACAAATCCCGCTTTGCTGTTGGGACTTTCCAAGGAATGGGGCCGCGTGTCGCCGGGATTTGGCGCCAATTTCGTGCTCCTAAATGCGGATCCGCTAATGGACATCGCGAACACGAAGAACATACACGCCGTGGTGTTAAACGGTGAGTTCTTGGATCGCACTCAGCTCGACAAAATGCTTCGTGACGCACAGATATGAAACGATTCAAGCAAACCAGCCGCTCACTAACCATTTGCAAAATTACAGGATGAGCTCGAGGCAACTCCTGTCCGTTCAGGCGGCCGCCCAGCCACAGCGAGATTAATACAGGGAAGTAGGGAAGTCCTAGTGCTGATGTATCGGAAGCGCGAATGGGCAAGATTGTGCACGGGCAGGGTGTGGTTGCGCGCTTTCGATAGAGCGACTTGAAGGAAGCTGTCTGCGATTGCGGCAGACGCGGCCCCTATGCAAATTCAATCGGGGGAAGGGGTGGGATTGAGGCGTGGCGAGGATGTGTTGGGGAGCACGACAGATGACCCGGTGCGCGCCGAAATAGGGTACGGCGAAAGACTGTCGTTGAAGAGGCTGCAAGAAAAGACTTCCTTGGCCGCAACACATTTAAGGCGACAAGGTGAATAGCGAGACCGGGGATTCTGCCGGGGCGACTTCAGTTACACGGTCCTTTGCCAAGGGTTTCCATGATTGCGGGATGCTGTGGCTCAAATCCACCTAGTAACAGTACCACAATCTATCCCAAAGTGCAAGTGCTATTTTGGCTATCTACGCCAGCTTGCGGGCGTCCGCCGCCCGACTTGAAGGCGGCCTCCGGCTTCGTCACGGCGGCACGACTCTCCGAGGCTAGCGGCTTGACATTCTTATTTTGCTTATTTGGAGGAGAAGAAGGATGGCGCGCCTGGGGAGGCTCGAACTCCCGACCTGTCGCTCCGGAGGCGACCGCTCTATCCATCTGAGCTACAGGCGCGCTGGCAGGAGGAATTCTACCAGAAAATTTCTGTGCCCCAAAACTTGTGCTCACTGTGCCCACTCGGCGCGGGCGGCCAAAGAGAAAAGTCATATCATCACTCGTGAGCGCTGGTTTTCCGAAACGTGAGTCTCTGGTTTTTCATGCGACAGTTCCCGGAAAAATTCTGTGCCCAAAGCTGTGCCCACTCTGTTCCCGGCCCTGCCCTAAGTGTCTTTGTCTTCTTCAAATCATCACAAATAACAACAACTGTAAACTATTGAAAACAATGGCATTCTCTGGTTCCGGAGTTCAGTGGGCTGTTCTGATCGGTTTTGAAAATTTCTGATTATATCTGTCGTGTCAACCTCTTACGCGATCCGCGGCTTGATTCGTTCTGATCGGTTTATCCCCGTTTTGAGCAACGAACTATGACACTTTTATGACACTCCTCCCGCCGATGGAAGCGAAACGAATTTCTTCAAAGGCTCGACGCGGGTCGTCCGTTTGGACGAAAATATTCGTTTCGCCTGTTCCAAAATCATGGCCGTCCACTTCGCTTTGCTCGCTCAACTTTGCGATTAATAGGTCTTCGACGGCGACCATTTCGTCGTAATCATTGAACGAATGCGCGGGCCACTGCAAAACGGCTTGAAATCTCATAGATGAAGAGCCTACCAAATTTCCTCCGACCTCTCCGTTGCGGCTACAACTACCGCCCTCCAAGCTTCCTCTAAACCTGGCATGCTCACCTCTTGCAAGAGTCGGACTCTTCCGCTTCACGCCAGTTGCGCACTGCAGACAAATGAAAAAGCGCTGAGAGTGTTCCGTCAGAAAGTGTGAACATTTGATACCCATCTACCACTTCCACTTTTGAGGCACGCACGGGCTGTTAATAGATTTCGTCCATTGGGTCCTGCGCGCCATTCAAGTAAACGACAAATAGCTTTTCGGCCATTGGGCGTAGGGAAACCGAACAACTGGTCTCGGTCGAGACTCGGCTAATAGTGGCAAAGGCCATGGTCGCGCTGTTAGTATTGCAGCTCGTCCCTCTACATCCACAGAGTCTCGAACGGCTCACGCACATCACCATGGCAAGCGAACCGGAGACCTCTCGCACCTTACCCGCCAGCGATTCTATTAGTGGTGAAGCGCATGTCTCCTTGCCGACGCAGACGTGGCGGCCCAAGGCAAATCCTTGGTTGATCGCTGTGGTCGTGGCCCTGGCGGCATTCATGGAAGTGCTCGATACGAGCATTGCCAATGTGGCGCTGCCGTACATGGCGGGCAACCTCGGCGCCAGCAACGACGAGAGCACGTGGGTCTTGACCTCTTACCTCGTCTCCAACGCGATCGTCCTACCCATTAGCGGGTGGTTTGCCGGCGTGCTCGGACGCAAACGCTTCTTCATGTTGTGCCTGGCAATCTTCACTGTGAGTTCGCTGTTGTGCGGAATCGCGCCAAGTCTCGGAGCGATTATTCTGTTCCGGGTGTTGCAAGGCGCGGGGGGCGGAGGATTGCAGCCCATAGCGCAATCGATCCTGGCCGACACCTTTCCTCCGCAGCAGCGCGGTCTGGCATTTGCGCTCTATGGCATCACCGCCATTATTGCGCCGACTGTTGGACCAACTCTGGGTGGATGGATCACCGACAATTACAGTTGGCGCTGGATTTTCTTCATTAATTTGCCCGTCGGAATCCTGACGTTGTTCTTGGTCTTGCGACTTGTCGAAGACCCACCCTGGATGAAGCGTCTGACGGGTGCGGGGGTGAAGATCGATTACATCGGAGTGGCCCTGCTGACACTTGGGATTGGAGCGCTGCAGGTCATGTTGGACAGGGGCCAGGAAGATGATTGGTTTGGCTCCCGTTTCATTACGACGCTGGCAGTGCTGGCAGCAGTCGGTCTTGTTTCCCTGGTCATATGGGAATGGTTTCAAAAGCACCCCATCATCGAAGTTCGCCTGTTCAAAAACATGAATTTCCTCGGCGCAAACGCGATGATGTTCATGCTGGGGATCATGCTGTTTTCCAGTCTCGTGATGATGCCTCAATTTCTGCAAACCTTGTTAGGTTACACGGCGGAGTCCGCCGGCTTGGTGCTTTCGGGTGGGGGCCTGATGCTTCTCTTCCTCATGCCTGTCGCAGGCACAATGGCCAGCAAGATCCAGGCGCGGTACATCATAGGCTTGGGCTGGTTGATGCTGTCGTTGGGCATGTACTACTCAACGCAGCACCTTGATCTGGAGATTAGCTTTGGCTCTGCCAGCTTTGCGCGTGTCTTGCAGGTATTCGGTCTTGGGTTCCTGTTTGTTCCTATCAACCTGGTCGCCTTTGTTGGAATGCCGCCGGAAAAGAGTAACAGCATCGCGGGTCTGGTGAATTTCATGCGAAATATCGGCAGCAGCATCGGAACGTCGATGGTAACCACTCTGATCGCGCGGCGCGCACAATTCCACGAGGTACATTTGGCCGCAAACGTCAGTCCGGGGCATCCCACATTCGTGCAAGCGGTCCAGGGTCTAACCGCACAACTGACCGAGTCGGGTTTGGAAGCCACTCGGGCGGCTGCGCAAGCTTACGCGCGCGTCTATCACTCGTTGGTCGGCCAGGCCACCACCCTGGCTTACATCGACACGTTCTGGGTTCTGTGCGTCGGGGCCGCGGTTATGTTTCTCCTCTCCTTTTCACTGAAAAAGAACAAGCCGGGTGCCGGTGGAGAAGTAGCAGTGGGATAAAGCTGACTGCAGAATTTTCTCAGGTCGGCGTGCGCTCGCAATTGGTAGCTGACACAGAAGCGAGGAATATATGTCCATCCGGGTAATCACTCTCGAACGCGAATATGGAAGCGGAGGCGGCGAGATTGCTGCCTCTATCGCTGCCCGCCTCGGTTGGAAGCTCTGGGACCAGTTGCTGACCGAGGAAATCGCGCGACGTTTGGATTGCGACTGCGGCGCGGTCGCCAAGCATGAAGAAAAGAACGACCCTGCATACTACCGGCTCTTGAAGGCCTTTATGCGTGGGAGTTTCGAGGGCAGTTTGAACGCGCCCCGGTTGCACATGGTAGATACCGAATGTGTCCGCGAAATCGTGCAGCAACTCCTCCCGGAAATTGCCGATGCCGGCAAGGCCGTGATTGTCGGACGCGGCTCAGCCTATTATCTCAGCAAGCGCCTCGACGCTTTTCACGTTTTCATTTACGCGCCATTTCACGAACGAGTGCGGCGCCTGCAAGCCACTGGGAAGAGCCAAAAGGAAGCGATCGAGCTGGTCGAAACCGTCGATCGCGACCGCGCCGATTTCATCAGCAAGTATTTCAACGTGGACTGGCCGGGCAGACATCGTTTTCACCTGATGGTCAATTCTGGAATGGGCAATGAAGTCGCCATGGAGGTGATCCTCAATGCGCTCGCTAGTTACGAAAAAGAGCGCAGCATCGCGGCCGCTGCACGTTAAGGGATTCTCGAAGGAGGGCAATCATGGCAACCGCGCCAGCCAAAATCCCGGAGCCGTCAAAAGTAGTAGAAGAGCCGAAGCCGGTAGTAGGCGAAGGAGAAAGGCCAGGCATGTCTCCGTCGCGTCGCTCCAAAACGCGGATGTCCTGGTTGATTGGCCTCGTGGCGCTCGTTGTCATCGCTGCGGGCGTCATGCTTTACCGGTATTTCGCTGCTTGGGAATCCACCGATGATGCTCAGATTGACGGCTACATTTATCCAGTCAGTTCCCGGGTGTCCGGCTACGTGACTCAAGTACTGGTTGATGAAAACCAGTACGTGCAAGCAGGCACTGTGCTGGTACAGCTTGACCCCAAGGACTACGACGTAGCTTTGGCCAACGCTAAGGCCACCTTGGCCAATGATCAAGCGAGCGCGGCTGCGCTGCGCACCAATGTTCCCATCACCTCCGTGAACACCTCGAGTCAACTCTCCACGGCACAGGCGGATCTTGAGAACGCCAACGCCGGTTTGGTCGCGGCTCAGCGTAGTTTCGACGCCGGGCAGGCTTCCCTGCGTCAAGCCGAAGCCAACGACCTGAAGGCTCAGGATGACGTAAACAGGTACAAGCCGCTCGCGGCCAAGGACGAAATCCCGCAGCAGCAATACACTCAGGCTGTACACAGCCAGGAGGCCACCGCCGCAGCGGTTGAGGCTGCCCGAGCCTCCGCCGCCGCCGCGGAACAAGCCGTCACTCAGGCGCGCGCTCGGATTGCGCAGGCCGAAGCGGCAGTGCAGTACGCCCAAACCCAGCCGCAGCAAATATCGGTGCAGCGATCGCGTGCTCAAGCAGCAGAAGCAGAAACCGAGCGTGCCGCGGCGGCCTTGCAACAGGCCCAGTTAAACCTGCAGTACACGACGGTTGTGGCGCCGGTCAGCGGCATTGTCGGCCAACGATCCGTGCAACCCGGACAGAATGTCGTTCCCGGTCAGCAGATGATGACCATCGTTCCTCTCAACAGCCAAAACATTTGGGTGACAGCCAACTTCAAGGAAACCCAACTCAAACTTATGCGCCCGGGCCAACACGTGAAGATCTCTGTCGACACCTACGGCAGAAAGTATGACGGCCATGTTCTGAACATCGCCGGCGCTTCCGGAACGCGATACAGCTTGCTACCGCCAGAGAATGCGACAGGAAATTACGTCAAGGTGGTCCAGCGAATCCCGGTGAAGATTGTGTTCGAAAAAGGCCAGGATCCCGAGCATCTGCTGAGACCCGGCATGTCTGTGGAACCAAATGTCAACGTACAATAAAACGCGATGTCAGTTGACTGACGGTCTCCCTGTCCATGGTTTGGAATATCAGAGCCCCAGCACCGCAGAATGAGCGTCGCGGACGACCGCGTCGCTAGGATCTCGCAGGCGACCCAAGGCGGCGACTGCGAATCGGCTCCCAACGTTGTGACAGGCAATCCGGAAAGAATCCCAACTATTGCGACGGCATAGGTACCGCTAAACGGTAAAGTTCCATCCGCCCAAAATCAACTTCGGCGATTAGCGCGTTCTATCGGGACTTGACTCTATCGGCTTGGGCAGGACGCATCATGGTCTTGATACATTTTGCGAGTTCGACATCTTGAATAACCCAGGTTCTATCCGATCTTCATTTCCGGCCGCACTTCGATGCTTGCAAATTTCACCACGGGAATATTCTCCGCGATTCGTACCGCCTCCTCCATGTCCCGCGCCTCAATCAGGATGAATCCGCCCAGGACTTCCTTGCTTTCGGCATACGGACCGTCCGTCACCAGGCTCTTCCCGCCTCGGTGGCGGACAGTCTTTGCCGTCCGCGGCGGCTGCAGCGCCGACGCCGCAATGTAGTGCCCTTTCTTCGCCAGTTCGTCATTGTAATCCAGCGAATCCCGGTTCAGCTTCGCTTGCTCGCCGGCGGATAGGCCCTGCAAGGCGTTCGGCTCAAGATAAACAGCGCACAGATATTTCATGATTTCCCCCAATCCCGTCGCTAGATCCCAAACTGCCGCAAATGATGATCCAGATGCTTGTACATCAGGATCGCCCACTCCTCCGGCGTCAGTGGCCCGAAGAAGCTGTGCGGATGTGTGGTGCAGCTCTTGGGCCCGGCGGCTACAAACCGGTCGATCACACCGTACAAACGCGCGCGCTCCTTTGCCAGGTCCCGCTCATCCTGGATAACCAGGCCTTCCACAGTCGGCGTATTGCGGCGCAACGGTTCGTCGTTCCGAAACACCTTTGGCTTGATGATGGGCCCCATGATCCGTCCGAGCAGTACCCGTGGCGGCCGCAGGTCCCCTAACGCCAGCTCCAAGCCCCTCGAGCAGTGCGCCAGCGCCTGCGGTGCACTCATCTCGCCCCACTGCCGCTGGCTATCCGGCCGCAGCCGAGCGATGCGCTGCTTCACCTCTTCCACCCTCGCCGCGTCAAAAAGGTTCTTCATTGCGAAAGCCTCCTGCCGTCATGCATTTACACATACACCCAACCTCTGCATATACGTCGAACGAGGGAGAGCGAAATCGACACCTTCTCTTAGTTTTCTGCGGGTGGCGCGTAGCATTAGGTGAGTAAGCCGATGGAAGATGGGATATGTTCAGCAAATCATTGAATCAGGAGGCCGCGATGAAACTGCTCGCCACAAAAGTTATGGTGTTTTCTTTGCTTGCTTCGGAGGCCGCCTTTGGCCAAGCAGGAGACCCCTCAGCCTCGGATGCTCTTCTGCAGACTAGCGCATCTCAAGACGCGCAGAGAATCAAGGTAATGCGAAGCGGCGAGCACACTCCCACCAAGGCCCCAGCCGAACACTTCACCGGTTCCGCAAGTATTAATCGTTTTCTCGCCGAGAATCCTCCCTCGCACACGTCTGGAGCGAGCGTTGCCTTTGAGCCCGGGGCTCGCACAGCCTGGCACACGCATCCGTTGGGTCAAACTTTGATCGTCACGGCTGGCGCGGGATGGGTTCAGCAGTGGGGCGGTCAAGTCCAGGAAATTCGGCAAGGTGACATCGTCTGGATTCCGCCCGGAATAAAACACTGGCATGGCGCTACAGCGCATACGAGTATGACTCATATCGGTGTTCAGGAAAGCCTTGACGGGAAAACTGTCGAATGGGCGGAAAAGGTCAGTGACCAGCAGTACGGAAATGCTCAGTCCACATCGGCAGGAGTTCCAGGGAGCGCCAAAGAGCCTTCGGCAGCACAAAAATTGATGGGTGACTTCGACCCCAAGCTGGCTGAGTTAACCGACAACGTACTGCACGTGACGGAAGTGGTGGTGTGTAATCCGAGAAAGAATGCCTTGCTGAAAGACGGCAGTAAGAGTGACCGGATTGATGCGCGCAAGCTGGCTGAACAGCTGTACATGAACAAGGTTAAATCGGTCTACCACGGAGAGCACGGCTTGCGAACGTTGAGAGAGCTGGCGCGCAGTTATCTGACCATCACCAAGGATGTCACGCGAGTCATGAATCGACTCAAGGCGTTCTATCGCAGTTGGGGCATTCCGTGCGCCGGCGGTGAAGTCTATGCACCACGTCACCGTTCGGAATGGCTCGGCAAGATCACCGAAGCCGGCGTCCGGCGGCGCGCCGAACACTCCTACCAACAGCTCGACGTCTTACGGCTCTTGCGCCAGGAGGTGCGGCGGGATCTGTTGGTGGAAAGCAAGAAGCACAAGGCGTGGAAATTGCTGCGCCAGATTCCGGGGATCGGTTCGATCCGGGCGGCCCTGTTGGTCGCACTTATCCAGACACCCCACCGATTCCGCACCAAGCGACAACTGTGGACCTATAGTGGTCTAGGGTTAGAAACGCATGACAGTGCACAATATCGCGTTGTGCAAGGACAGCTAAAACGCTCTAAGAAATCCGTAACGCTTCGTGGTCTAAATAAGGACCACAACCACGACCTCAAGGATATTTTTAAGGGAGCAGCAACAAGAGTCAGCAGCAGTAGCGGACCGCTCCACGATTTCTATGAGCATTTGCTCGCTAAGGGGAGGAAGCCCACGATGGCGCGCCTGACCTTGGCGAGGAAGATTGCCGCGATCACGTTGATCGTCTGGAATAAGGAGGTACGTTTCGACGCCAACTATTTGAAACTACAAGCAGCTTGAGCGCCTCTGGCTGAGAGTCCGTTCCATCCCAGACCCTTCCTGGCGGTAGCCGTCGGGTTCAGGAGACGCTCGATTTCGAGGGGAAGTATCCACTGGACAAGTCAGGCCCGTGCTTTAAGCACGCGAGTCTCCGACTCCACCCTATGCCTCCTCGGACAATCGAATAAAGCCATAGGCCACGAGTCTCCAATAGGACCATGCGTTGCCACTCATCCAGTGGACAACCATCAGGCTTGTTGTTTTCAGAAACGATTGGCGCCGTCACGACAGCGAAATGGAACCACTGGGAAGAGCCAGCGTATCTCCGCTTCGCACGCGGAGACGAAACACGCCACTGGGCCTGACGAAGACCACTCTCGGAGTAGGAGTGCACGTTCAAACAGTTGGGCTGAATGCCGAGACAAATGGACCGGCATCGAGCCGAAGGGGAGATTTTTTCTCTTGACATTCCTTTTTATAGGACTTCTCCGGTTACGCGTTAATCAGGACTTGTGGATGCAAGCTGTATCGACTTCCCGTTGTATGCATTTGTGAAGCGGACTCGGACTAGCCAGAAAATCAACAAAATCAGCGGAAGTATGGTGAGAATCAAATACAAGGTTGTGCTGAATAATGCCGGGGATAGATGCTGCCCGAGCCCCACTGCCGAAAGCAATCTCAGCGGGCGGTTTGAGGGTCCCAGGAAAAAAGACCCTGCCGCGATGAACAGCCCAAAGCACATGCGCCAGAGATGCCGCGCGATGCGCTTAGCTCCAAGAACACCGCCACGCACCAGCATGCGAACGTCCCCCGCGGCTGCCAGCAGCATCACCGAACCCATGAAAAAGGTCATTCCGACCGGAACTCCGTCTTGTGAGCTCGCTCCGCTACCCACGACTTTAATACCATTCATCCAGGTGAGGATCCCGAGCGCCAAGGGTATCAGGAGCACAACCCAATCAAAACGGCTCGTTTCCCCGTCTCTGCGCCTGGCGGTCAACCATGCCGTTCCGATCAGATAAAGGGTTAGAATCCCGCCGCCGATGTTGTTTGGCTGATGCCTCACGATGGCAAGGTACACCGCGAAGGCGCCCATGGTGAGCATGGATGCGACAAAGACCTTTCCCGCCAGGACATGGCGGGGGGAACCTTTGCGGAAAGACATTGCCGCGGTTCCGGACAGCAACCCCAAGCTCCCAGCGCAAATATGCACGACCAATATAGGTGAATAGGCCATTGGCCCTTCTGAGAGATATAACGAGGACCGGAGCCAAAGTGTTTCATCGGGCAGCATTGGCTCCTACTCCTAAGGGCAAGAGTCAGCAGGTCTGGGTCGGGTAATTGGCGGGCTTCTGCCAGGACTAGATCCTGTTTCCTTATTCGGACGTTGGCTTCGCGCCAGGAAGACGGCTTTTCAGGAATTTGATCTGGCCGTCGTGATTGGATTCGTGCTCGGCAACGTGGAACCACTTGGCGTAGTTGTTCATTCCGCCCATGTCTTTGTCCACGATGGTGAGCCACTTGTCGTCGCGTTTGCGAAGTTCAGCGAGATTCTTCTCGCGGCTTTCGTTGAGGATGTTCACATAGTAGTCGACACTGTTGCCCTTGATGGTTTGGCGCGCGGGCGCGCCGAGATTCATCGGAATATCCCATTTCTTCTTGATATCGTCGGACCAGCTGCCCCACTTGATGCCGACGAAAGTGTTCATCCCGTAGTAGGTTTCCGTTGCGGCTAAGTGCAAGAGCAATGCGCCGATGGTGTTGGCTTTGGCGTCGAGAAGAAAATCGAGGTCGGCTTGCGACATGCCTTTGGTGTTGTTCAGGACCTGCCGGCGAGTAAAAGCCATCATCGAGACGAGCGTGCCGATTTCTGGCGTGAATCCCGGTTGCGGTCCGACAATCCATGCGTTTTCCGCAGCGACGGCGGATACGGGAAGAGCGGCAAGAGTGGAGAGCCCGACTGCCATTCCGACGCTGCCCTTCAGGAAGTTGCGCCGATTGGGCATACATTCGACTGGGAACATTAGGTTTCCTCCATCGTAGATGCGCTTCGCGTGAGGAATGATACTGCGTTGAAAACAAACTGGCGAGTGGGTATGGTACGACCTCACGCATTCACATCCGGCAGCTGCTGAAGGGGTGAGAATTTCTAACAAGAGAGGAGAGGGGTGTTCGTCCCTCACCTAACTCGCAATTAGTCGGTAACCGGACATTGAGGCGACGTGTGTGGGAGCCCTCATTGACATGCCTCCAAGCCACCTATGACCCTGCCGCCCTGTGACGACTTCGCCGATGATGCGCGAAAGTGATATAGAATTCGCCTCCTATGCGTCGCAATGCGCTGCAGACTTGGGTTGCCAAGTTCATCGTGCTGGCGGTAGTTCTAGCGCCAATTTTGCATAAAGTCCGGGCTCAAGAGCCCAGCAAGCAAACTGTCTGGCCAGACCAAACGTGGAAAGTGGCAAGGTCGCCGGAAACAGCCGGATGGTCCAGCGAAAGGCTCGCCGCCGCCAAAGCTTATGGGGATTCCATCCATACTTCGGCGGTGATGATTGTGCAAGGCGGAGAAGTAGTAGACGAATGGGGAGATTTCGACAAGAAACTTACATCCTATTCGATACGCAAGAGCTTGATTAGCGCGCTATACGGAATTTACTCTTCTGATGACGTAATCGACGTCAACGAAACGTTAGAGCAACTTGGAATCGATGACTCCCCAGATCCATTGACTAAGGAAGAAAAGCAGGCGCGAATTGTCGATATTCTTCGCGCTCGTTCCGGCGTCTATCATCCGGTCGATTTTGAAACGCCCTCGCAAAAGAAACTCCGTCCTGCTCGCGGCAGCCACGCGCCGGGCACATTCTGGTTCTACAACAATTGGGATTTCAACGTTCTCGGCACTATCTTTGAAAAGAAGACAGGCAAGAAAATCGGCGACGCTTTTTACGAGCGCATCGCGAAACCTATCGGCATGCAGGATTTCAGGCCAGACGATGTTTTCTACCTCGGGGGCCCGGACTCGATCCATCCCGCGTTTCTTTTTGAAATTTCTGGCAGAGATTTGGCACGTTTCGGCTTGCTGTACCTGCGGCATGGTCGTTGGCGGAATAAACAAATCGTCCCTGAAGCTTGGGTAGAAAAAAGTAGTCATGCGAACGAGATGATTCAGTTTGGCGGCGTGGACGCGGGCGGCTATGAGTACCTTTGGTGGGTTGAATATGGCGGGAAACATTTGCCAGAGGCTATTCTGCCCGGAATGTATTCCGCCCGCGGTGCCGGCGGCCATTATGTTCTGGTAGTTCCGAGCCTCGATCTCGTCATCGTCCACCGTGTCGACAACGACGCACCTACGAGAGACATTAAGAGCGTTACCGAGCAAGGCTTGAGGCCACTAGTAGCCAACGCTACGTTCGGACACTTGGTGAAGCTTATTCTGGACGCGAGAACAGCACGGAATCCTTGATTTTCTCTTTGCCGGTCCGAGTCTAAGGTGCCTGCCTCAGCTAACTCCCGGTAATGTCGCGAAACCGGACAAGTCCCCGGCCAGCTTCCGCGGCACATTCCACATGGACGGTTTCGGCGTTTACCAGGACCTGAGGGCAGAAGGTCGAGGGTATGTTCTACAGGATCATAATCACGGCCACCTATACCTGTTCGGCAGAATCCCGTGGGGATGTTTTTCTTTGAGAGGGCAACCCATCGCTCTTAGGTAGTTTCGCATCAGAAGGAGCAAGGCCAGCCGCTTCCTGGGTAAGAGCCAGGCAGCTGGGCGCAGACTAGAGTCTGTGCAACGTTCCTTAGACGCCGAGGTCAGGGATGTTGCGTAGTGCGTCGTTAAAGCGGTTGGTGAAATTGGCGGCGCAGATCACCAGTGCCAATTCCACAATCTGCCCCTCATCATAGAATTTTCGCAACTCTTCGAGCGTAGCGCCGCGAATAGCAGCGGCGCCGCGCGTGACGCGTTCCGCGTACAAAATCGTGGCTTTCTCCTTCTCGTCAAACAACGGGCTGCGCTCGTAGAATTGCAGCGCCTGGATTTGCTCGCCTGTGATTCCGATTCGCTTCGCCGAAGCGGTGTGTGCGCGGGTTCAATACTCGCAGCCGTTGATTAGCGACGTCTTCAAATACGCGAGTTCTTTGTAGCGCGCTTCGACGGTGCCCTCGTCGATGATGGCGCCATAGAACGGAATGAAATTCTTCAGCACATTCGGTCGATGGGCCATGGTCGCGAAGATGGTGGGAATCTTGCCGAATTGTTTTGTTATTCCTTCGTAGGTCTCGTGCACTTCCGGGGCAGCTTTTTCTTTTGGGAGCGGATTAACAACGGCCATGCGGCACCTCCCGGTTTGTGAGGGGCGTAAGCTGGTCCCTAGAGTTTATACCCAACGCCGCTCAACTGGGAACACAGACAGTCCCCGTGTCCTTGACGAAAGGGCGCGATAAACGCTTTGCGGCCGTCGATTCTGGGACACTCCCGGCTTGTCGGCTACTCGGACTGCGACCTGAAAGCAGTTGGAATGATTGTCTGGCAAGGAGGAAATCGATCAGACCGTGCGTCCCATCGCACGTAGCCTACGAGGTTGGAGCGGCGAGGCAACAGACCGTTCGAAGCCCTTGGACAATGGACCCACATTCGCAAGAGTGGCACCGAAACCGTGAGGCCACGGTGCATCTGCCAGCATAAGGTGGAGAGGGGCTAGGCTTGGTAATAGGGCTGCGAACTGAAAGCTGCTGAAGTGATTATTCATTGAGAGAAGTACTCTCTCGAATGAATCCCGTCTCCCATGGCGGGTACCCTACGAACTATGGCCGGAAGGCAACAACTGGTCAGAGAGCGTTCCGACAACGAATCCTGCAACCGCAAGGTTGGCACCTGAACCGCGAGGCAACGGTGCATCTGGGAGCATCGATCCGGATCGGGGCTAGGGTTGGTAGCACGGTGAGCAGATGCAAACTCTCGCAAGCGTCGTTACCCGAAGGGAGCGGAAGATGCTCGGCGCTCTTTTTGTAGTGGGCACGGAGGGTTCTATCTCCTCCGTCATGGGCAATACAACACTGCCGGCGTACAGAGGGCACCTAAACTACCTGACATGTCCAATCAGCGGAACAGAGGAAACCCGTATCGTTCCCCACAAACGTGGGGTAGGAAGCCGTGAGGCGGACAATGGCGATGTGGGTATGGGAGCGCGAAAGGAAGCGAATGCTGGGCTGTAATAGCGCAGATAGAGGTTGCGTCGCCTGTTTGGGACAACATCACGTCGCCGGAAACGGAGCAGACTTTTCGCCGGTGCTCGCACTCGAGACCGTTTATGGAACCGATGCAGGAAGCAAAGCAAATGACGACGGCGTAAGCCGTTGGTGCGGCTTACCGCACGCCTGGTGAATTTTCCATCGCCGTGCGAATCGGCTGTAAGCCAGTATCGAGTAGGTCTTAATTGCACTTGAATAAGACTGCGTCCTCGTTCGTTAAGGGGCGTTGTTGAGTGCTCGAGCCGGATGATGGGAAACCTTCACGTCCGGTTCTTAGAGGGCTGGGCGTCAGCATGGCGCCCGGCCACTCGACCAAGTCCCGTACTAGTCTTGCGCACTCCTCGTCCCATGTGGCAGTCCAGGTGAGCCGGATGAATTTCGTGGTAAAGAGAAAACTGAAAGCTTTGCCACAGAGCGAAGGCACAGCGAAAGCACTATCTTCGAGGCTGAATGCATCTATGCGCATGGCCGGGGCTACGACCCTTCCTACTGCATCCTGAGGTGAGTAATAGATGCTGTACAGCCTAGCGTGGACCCAACGAAGAACCCTTTGCCGGCGACCCCCGAAAATATCACCGCGGGTCGGCAGAATTTCTCGCCCTACTGTTACGCTTGCCATGGCCTCGATGGCCAGGGTACCGGAGTGCCGTTCGCCGATGCCATGTCTCCGCCCGTGCCCTCGCTTACTTCGCCGAACGTGCAAGCCTACAGCGATGGGCAGCTCGAGTGGGTAATCAAGAACGGTCTGTGGCTAACTGGAATGCCCGCCGCAAAGGGGATTCTCACCGAAGACGAAATGTGGTCCCTCGTTCTTTACATTCGTCATTTGCCGCCTGCGCGCAGCCTCGGCGAGCCGCCCGCCTATAGCGGAACTGACCCGGCACAATAAGCACTCAGAAAAAAGGGTCACTCGAAGCCCGATTCCTATTGTGTCCCAAGCGACCCTGGTCGATGCGCTGTCACTGTTGACTTGACTGGTCACGAAATTCTGCCCGTCATGGCTTAGCGGAGTAGCCCCGCGGCCGGAAGCTCGCCAGAGCTTCGGCCTCATCCTCAAAACTTGGGATAGTGTCTAGCAGGCGAAACAGCAGTTAGCACCTCCAGCACTCGGCCGCATGGGCATAGTAATTTTGGGTCGCCACCCCGCCGTTTGATGCGTGCTGAGCAGCTCGCTCTCCCCACCGTCGACGGTCGATCTTCCACGAAGATCCAGTATGGTGATATCACCAAATTCCTGCATTGAGACTTGAAGACACACAATGCCCCTTGTGTCTCGCTCACGTTCGGCGCTAGGTTCTTTCACTGACGCCTTGTCTGAACTTGTAGCCAGCCCCGCGTATCGTCAGAAAGTAGCGCGGACTGTCCGGATCCGGCTCGAGTTTTTGCCGAAGATGCAGAATATAATTATCGACGACCCTGGTCGTCGGATAATCCTGATAGTGCTTGTATCCACAGATTTCATTCAGTAGCTCTTCTCGCGAAAAGACTCTTCCAGGCGAACGCGAAAAAACCCTGAGCAGCTCAAACTCGCGGGGAACCAGCGTGAGCGGCTTACCCGCACGTGTTGCTTCCATGCCAGTGAAGTCAATTTTTATGTCGCCGAACGCCAACAGTTCACGCTGAATCGGCTTCATTGCTACGTTCGTGAAGGCTGAGGGCGTCGGTCCGCAGCGGCGGATTGCTCGGCGCACACGGGCCAGCAGTTCTTTCGGGCTGAACGGCTTGGTGACGTAGTCATCTGCGCCGAGTTCGAGAAGGAGAACTTCCTCTGAGGGTTCGGTGACAGCGGTCACTACCACTATCGGTACTGACTCCGCATCAGCCTTGAACGCCCGGCAGAGCTCTTTGCCGGGGAGGCCGGGAAGTTTCAAGTCCAGTACCACAGCTGTGGGCCGCTGTTCTCGGAAGCTTTCGAGACCTGCGACGCCATCAGATGCGATCCGCACCTCTAGTCCGCCTGATTCAAACAGACGCCGCAAGACCCCTTGCATGCTCTTGCTATCTTCTACAACCAGCACCACATCCATTCAATCGCCCCCACGATGCATGGACTCCGACTCGTGGCCCCGGTTTGGGGAAAAATCGGTTACAACATGTCCTCACGACGCCCTTTGGATGGGTTTGTATGGATTCTCGATATAACTTAAATTCTTGTAAAGCCGGGCTCTAAGACACGTCCTATCCCTCACATAGTAAGCCGAATGGCGAGCCGCATACCAGCAACTCCCCAAAGGCACAACATAAGCCTTACGTTTCTTGCATTCTGAGATACCGGTCGACGGCGGTTCGCATCTTCTCTCGTGCCAGCCAGACGGCTGCCTCGAAGTTCGGCGATTGTAAAGTTTCCGATGCATCTCGTAACGTCCTGAGAGGATCGTCACCTAGCCGACGGCCAATTGCGACACCAACAGTTTCGCGTTCAGCAATCCGAATTCTCTGCGCCGAGCTGTCCACAAGCTTCTTGAGGTCCAATACCGCGACATGTGCGTCACGCGTGATCAGGGCTCCTTGTTTCAGGGTCGTGAAGCTCATAGTTTTGCTCCTGGGGGCTGGGCTTGTTCCCGGGCTGGTAAGGACGGCGTATCGGGAGCGGGAGTGGTAAGCTCCAGAAACGCGTGCAGCGCGGCATCGTTGCAGGAAGAGCGGCTGTTGCCGTTTGAACTTACCGCGCTCCTGCGTTAGCCGATTGCAGTGGAGAGCAAAATCTCCGTAGATAGGAGCAGCGTGGTCACTCGGTTGGCAGCGTTCGCAGCAATCCTCCTTTTTCTGGCGACAGCTTTTCGTTCCGGGTGGAGACGGGCGGAGACCGATTTTCCCAATTACTACACAGCGGCCGTGATGGTGCGAAAGGGCATACCCCTGCGAGAGTTCTACGACTGGACTTCGTTCCAGCGGCAGATGAACTATGCGGGCGTTGAACGGCAACTCGGCGGCTTTCCACCGCAGACGCCGGTCGTGGCGCTTCCCCTGGTGGAACTCACCAGCTTTCCGCCTCAAACGGCGAAACAGATTTGGCTTGTGTTGAATTTCGGGTTTCTCGCAGCGACCGTGTGGCTGTTGGCGAAGCTTACGCAATTCAGTGTCGCACAAATGACGTTGCTGGCTTTTTCTGGTTTCGGCTCTTTGTACACGAACTTTTTATATGGGCAGTACTACGTATTCCTACTTTTTCTTCTGACGCTGGCCTTCTACTGCTTGGATCGCGGTCGATCAACGACGGCCGGCTTCCTTTCTGGATTTGCCTTTGCGCTAAAGCTGTATGGCGGTCCGCTGCTTCTGTATTTCGCCGCCAAGCGCAATTGGAAGGCGGCCGGTGGGTTCGTGGCGGCAGCCGGCTGCGCGGTGGCGACAGCCGTTGTCCTTTTTGGCTGGCGAGACGTCTACTATTACGCGTCGCAAATACTTCCGCGCGGCCTGCAAGGCGAGAACATTGATCCTTACAACAGCTTGAACGCGACCTTTGCGACCTTTTTCCGCCACTTGCTGCTGAAGGAGCCGGAATTGAATCCGCAGCCGCTCTGGAATGTGCCTTGGTTGTTCTTTTTCCTGCAGCCGTTCGTGAGTTTGTCGATTCTAACCTTCAGTTATCTGGGGCTGGCGCGCAAACGGATGGCTTCTGACCACCATGACTTTGCATGGTTCATCATTGTAATCCTGCTGATTTCTGTGAGCGTGTCTTCCTATACCTACTTTCTCTTGTTGTTGCCTGTAGCCCTGCTGCTGAAGGACGCGGAGCCCGCTGAACGAATCTATTTAATTGTTTCCTTCGTAGCGTTGACCTTCCCGCTCAGACCGGGTTGGATCTGGGTGTTTCTGCGGTTGTGGGTGTTGCTGGGCCTCTTCCTAGTCGTTGGACGAAGGTACTTTCAAGAACTGAGTCCCAAGCTCGTAGCCGGCGCACTGCTGGGGGTAGCAATTTTGTCCCTGCTGGATGCGCGGCGACAAATGCTGAACTACGGAGCTGCTCCGGGCCAGCGGTACCAAGGCGTCGCTTTCGAAAAGGGCGCTGTGTTCTCGTCTTCACCTGCCGTGTCGCGGGCCGGAGTCTTCTATCAATCGATGGGCAGAGGCCGTTATGTGATGCGTTGGCTGCACGATGGGCAGACCGAGGAGTTCGCGTTCGAAGGGCACGCTTTCCATCCTATTGCGCCATCGCCAGAGGGCCCGATTTATTTTGAGCTGGTAGCACACGGAGCTTCGACCACCATGGCGTTTGATCCTTCCACGCGAAGGGTAGCTCCGGGATACTTGCCGAATTCAGTAAAGGCAAGTGATTCCGTGAGGTCGCCGGATGGGAGGTGGGTGGCGTTTGAGTCGGCGCGCAACGGACCAAAGCAGATTTGGCTCCGAAATGTCGCCAGCGGCGTCGAGGAACTCCTGACAGGGGGAAATTGCAATAGCACTTCGCCGGCGTGGGAGTTGGATTCGAAAGCGATCATCTTCGCCAGCGATTGCGGGCGAGGGATCGGCTTGCCGGCCCTGTATCGGGCTACGGTTGGAGGTCCATGAGAGCCCCATCGTCGTCAGCTCGGCGAATAGGCCGCAGGTTCTGCACGATACAGCAGCCAAAGACCTGGGCGATGCAGGATGATCGCGACCAGCGCCCTTGCCCATGAATCGCCTCTCGGACGCAATCTCAATTCTACGTCGATCATAACGCCTGATAATTTCGTAGGGATTAATCGAGAGATGGAAATAGCAATGGTTGCTGTCGCCTGATCGGCTCTGGTGAGGTTACTTTGCCAAAACCATTCGCTGCCCAAAGTTCCAGAAACTTCGCAATCGTCGCGGGTGCGTGTCCCTGAAAGTGGTTGTTAGCGTAAGCGTAGATCAGCACACCTCGCTTCATGATCTGGTAGCAGAAATCGACCCAACTACTCAGTTCGGCAGTGCGATCAACGACGACCTTGTCCCAAGTCATCGTCATAGATCAGTTCATCCCCTCTGTAGTAGCGTAGTAGCCGAAGGTGATGGAATCCAAACCGTCAGGACCTGGCATGAAGCCATCAATCACAAATTCCTGCGCAAGATTCACCCGGTGCTTTGTCCAAGATCCTGTGCGCTTGCCCACCTCATAAAGACTCTCTTTCCGCTTCCCAACGACACCCTCTAATCCATGTTCTCGAATTGCCGTGAGGATCTCATCTGCTGAGGCTTCCATGTGCTCGGACATTCTGATTCGCTTGTCTCGGATCGAGACTTGCGACTTCAGCGACGCACGTTGAGACCCATGACCGAGCTAAGGGTGTACAGCTTGGATTACGCGGCAAGACCGCGGACAATTGAATCTAACTCATTTGAGAGCCACTACTTTCCCTGGGTCGATTCGCACAACCAAGTACGTAAGAGATTCCTGAATATCGGTAAACCAGTGATTTACTCCGGCAGGGATGATCACTACGTCCCCCACTGAAATGCGCCGGGTTTCTCCCTCCTGAATAGAGGTGCCAAAGACACTGGGACCATTTAGCTGCACAACCTGAGGCGCGTTGGCGGCTCTCGGCCTTGCTCCAATCAGCTTTCCTCCTGTCACGAGGGTTCCAGAACCGGAAATCACGTGGTAAATCTCCGTCACCTTTTCGTGCGCTACGGGACCGCCTTGCGTCGATGACTTGGGTCGGCTGACCACGGAAATGCCGACGTTGTATCCCAGACCTCCCAAATCAACCATTCGAATCGCTTGATCGCTTACTGCCGAAGCGGGCGCTTTCTGTAGGGTCGTCTGGACGTCGGTGGCGGTGACAAATGTCGCCGAAGCGGGGTTGGGCTCTCCCGAGGTAGAAACCGCAAACAGGACAGCGAGACTACTCAGGACTTGCTTAAGCATCGCTCTTCCTCCTCGGGAACCGCGGCCAAGTTCATTGACCTTGGAATCCTAGATTTTCGACATCAGCTAGATGATCGCGGAGAAGTATACGCTTACCGGTTGCTTAACGAATCCGTACTTCGTCCGCAGTTAGATTCGACGTCGAACTTTCCATGCGAGCCCACTCTTACAGTACGGCATCCCTAAGAATGGGTTAACTTCTTTACGAAGGAAGGACGTTTCTACAGGAATCATGGGGTTGCTGATGATTTGACCTAGTTCAATCTTGCGACGACGGCCTTCTGTTGTACTCGGCATTTGACGGCGTCCCTTGCTCATTGAGGTGTCTCCGTCGAAACCGGGACCGGTGCGGCGGTACGCATGGCAAGCTCCGCTTCGAGTCCGGCGCGGCGACCCGGGGTCAATCCTCCAGCAGCAAGCTTCCGTCGCAGGAAGTGAATGCGTCGCTCAATGTGAGCGGGCGTGGTAACGAGCGGGGAGAGGGTATCCAGTTCCCGTGTGTAAGCGTCGCGGTCGGAGCGGGAAGTACGTGGGTTTCGGATAAGTCGGCGAAGCTCCTTGCAGCGTAGTCTTCCTTCCAACGTCGTTGGGCGAATGCGGGCCGGTCGATGATTGCGAGGCATAGAATCCCTTATGGCATCTTCATTGGCATCTTCATGGGGCAGCCCTGTGACGACTTTGGTGCGGCTCTGCTTTTAGGAAAGTTTTTTTCCGAGAATCCTGTAGCCAGTAGCTCGCGACACTGGGGCAAAGAACGGAATCTCCTGAATGTGTTTGCCCTCGGCGTAAAGCCGGTGAACTTCCTCGATGACCTCAGGCCCGAACTTGGTGGGTCGGCCTCGCCGGTCACGAGGTCGGTTCGTCAGGTCGTGAAGCTCGCGCACTGCAACGTTATACTCCGTGACAGCGGTAAGGAGGTCGGCGGAGCGTTGAGGGTCACGGAGAAGCGCACGGATTCGCTTGCGGCAATCCTTGATGGTTGCGCCAAGTTCCGCTGCGCGGGTCCTTCCTGAAGCGGTAGTCAATCTCATAATGGTGGTTTTCCCTGTGACGCTGTGACCATTGAGATTGGGGAGGTGCGGAGAGCGGGAGGTGCGGACCGAAGCATGCTTGTTGCTCCCCGGTATGCGAATTATTTTTCGGGTTTTGCCAGAAGGGACCCGAACTTTTCTCTCACACAAGACGCCACGCGCGGGGACATTTGGCGCGTTTGCGCGGGGACAATGTTTGGGGACATATCTGGGGACATGGCGACATGAGAAAGAAAAGTGACCATGAGAACCCTGGAAGAGCAGGAGGTAGCGGGAGGGTACCCCTGGCGTATGGTCGGCCGGAGTCCTAAAGGGGACCCTATAACCACCTTAGTATCAATAAGATGTAAGAGACAAGAGCGCGGCCGGTCCCGAGCCGAGTCGAAGCAGGCCCGACTAACTCCCATCTATCAGAGCCGCGTTATCTGCGAGTGTCGGACGGACTTTGCGAAGCTTGCGGCCGGTGCGTGTCTCGGATGTGCGGGATTTTCTGCTAAGTCATTGAACGCATTGCGCCTTTCGCCATAGGATGTTCTGACTCTGTACCTCCAGGAAACCGTCTTGGGAGCCAAACTCGACGCCAAATCTTCTTCGCTGCAGATTCGCCAAAAAGGCCGAATTCGAGGGGCGAAAGTCCACAAAATGTACGAAGATAAAACGAACATTGCCGTCTATGTGTTGATTCAAAAAGAGTTGCAGCGTTTTATTGGTTTACAAAATACCGCAAATCGGACGCCAACAGTTTTCGGTTTTGTTTCACTTCGCGGTCGCAGCATGACGATGCGAAAAATTCAGAGAGTGTGCGAAAAAAAATCACGCGCGACGAAAAAATAAATTGAACTTTAGGATTGTTAGGTCAACCCTTTCCAGGACGCGCAGCTAATCTCGGGCCTATTCTGTGTTGCGGTTTCCGGCTCCAACGACTCGCCCGCTACGCTGCTATCGGCAAGCTCTCGTCCGGTCTCACTCCAGGAACGCGCCTCGTCCTTGTGAACTTACGGCGATTCTTACTCTGCTCTGTCTTTGTCGCCCATCGGACGTTGCCCGGCTCGTAGTGACTGTCGTTATCTATTCGGTCCAGCGAATGTTCCGGGCTTGGCCTTGGTCCCATGTCTTCCAGGAAGTTCTGGAATCCGTCCAGGCTCAGCCATCTCCAGCAGACGCGAATGCCTCTCCCTCCGTAATACTTCCAGCCCACGCGGCGCGGGTTGGAGCATCGCTGCCTCATTTCGACCCACGCCCGATGCTCGGCTGTCGTTTGCCCGCTACGCGCACAGCCATGCTTAACTCTTTGCGCTCCCGCTTCCTGATTCCAGCACCTGCAACTCTTCGTGGCTCCGCTTCTCAGGCTTGCGCCGAGAATTGTCTTTTCGTTTCCACACTCACAGCGGCAAAGCCAGTGCGTGTATCCGTGCCGGTCCTTGTGCGACAACCGGACAACCGTCAGCCGAGAAAACACTCTCCCGGTAAGGTCCATTAGCTTTCTGCCTCGTCTTCCCATGTGACTGCCTCCTCTGCTCAGTCACTCTGTTCTGTTATGAGTTTCTTTGTTTTCGGTCCGCTTTGCGACAACGTCCTGCTATCCGCTCTCGCATTCGTGTCTCGCGTCAATGCTGTGCTCTGTCCTTCCGCGTCTGATGCCGTCGGCCGGGCTTTCCATTCTCTCTCTGCTTTCCGCATGTCCTGCGGTTGCTTCCCGTCTATCGCGCGGGCTCCGTTTCCCAGCCCTTACAGCAAGGGATTTGCTCTCGCCCTTTCAATCAGCGCGTCGGCCTCTGCGTCTGTGCGTCCCATCTTTTTTAGTTCAGCCCGCAATTGCTCTTCCGTCAGAGCCTCCGACGTCCTCAGGAAGCTCCCCTTTTGGAAGTTGGGAGTCAAACCAGGCAATCCAAAACACCTCCGGGTCCGCCCCTCTAGCCTTGTTAATTCATGACGCGCTGAAATCGTAGCTCAGAAAGTCTTTGGCTAACGCAAGATGGGTCCGCGTCTCGGTTGGCGATCCTCATGCTGGTTTCCAAGCAGCCCGATTGACC
>Ga0070698_100001748_pt1 | contig 24226 bp, 20 predicted proteins | sample KBSK1502metaG_FD_65477 | JGI IMG/M metagenome (GOLD analysis project Ga0070698, IMG submission 65477) | Corn, switchgrass and miscanthus rhizosphere microbial communities from Kellogg Biological Station, Michigan, USA - KBS K1-50-2 metaG | ecosystem: Host-associated > Plants > Roots >... | reverse complement strand
GTTCGACCTGGTGTTCCGCCATGTCACCGTGAAGTCGATCGACTTCCATAACCTGGCCTAATGTGAAATGTGTCCACCATGTCCCCGAACACCCGTTCACCATGTCTCCGGTCCAAACACCCCTTGGGGGAGAGGTTGGGTGAGGGGGTTACACACGGCTATAGACCCCCCTCGCCTAGCCTCTCCCCCATCTCGCGCCTGTGAAGGCGCTGAGGGGGAGAGGAACATGAGGTCGCCGAAACGTTGGTGGTGGCGGCACGCTGGGTAAGATAATTCTTTCGCACCGGTATTAAGGGTCGCGAGAAGAGCAAAACACCACAGGTAGTGTTACCGGGCGCGGTGTGCTCAAGCGTGTGGTGGTCGCCGACCGCGCGGTCATAGAGGCCGCGCACCACCCGGGCGTCGGCGTGGGCAAGCTCGCCGTATTCGGGCTTGTAGCGCGTGGGATGTCCGGCGGCGTTCATGTCCGATCCTTTCGAGTGTATCGAACAGAACAAGAACACGGTCCTAGCAACACTTGTCAAGCCTTAAGTGTCGTTGGCCGATCACATAATTCTTGCGGACCGGTATGGAGCCTCGAATCGGCACCGCGACACAACCTATGGTGTGCGTAGCCCCTACTCCACCTTGATGCCGGTGGCGCGAATCACGTCGCCGAGCTTCGAATACTCGGTGCGAATCAGGGCGGCAAAGACATCGGGCGGCTCGCCGCCGGGCTCGACGCCGAACGACGCGAACCAGTCGCGCGCCTCCGCCGTCGCCAGGATCGCGGCAATCGCGCCGTACAATTTCTTGATGATCGGGTCGGGCGTGCCGGCCGGCGCCGCGAGGCCCGCCCAGGCGGTGAAGTCGTAGCCCGGCACGCCTGCTTCGGCCATGGTCGGCAGGTCGGGCATGGCCTTCAAACGTTGTGCACTGGTGACGGCCAGCGCGCGCAGCCGCCCGTCCTCGACGAACGGTTTCAAGAGGGTGAGGCTGTCGATGGTCCAGGTCACATGCCCGGCGACCAGGTCGACGACCGCCTGGCCGCCGCCCTTGTAGGGGACGTGGGTCGCCTGGGTTCCCGTCATGTGCAGCAGCAGGCTCGAGGCGAGATGCCCCGGGGTGCCGATGCCCGGCGAGACGAACGTCAGTTCGCCCGGCTTGGCCCTGGCCAGGCTGAGCAACTCGGCAAGCGAACCCGCCGGCACGCCTTTGTGCACGGCCAGCACTTGCGGCCCGGCCCCCACGCGTGTGATCGGCACCAGGTCGGTCAGTGGGTCGTAGCCCAGGCTCGCATACAGGTGCGGATTGATCGCCATGGTGCCGATGTGGACGATGACCAGCGTGTAGCCGTCGGGCGCGCTGCGGGCGCCCGCGGCGGTCCCCAGGTTGCCGCCGGCGCCGGGGCGGTTCTCGACCACGATGAGCTGACCCAGGACCGGTCCCAGCCGCTCGCCCAGCCAGCGCGCCCGGATATCGGTCACACCACCCGCGCCGCCGGGCACGATGATGCGGATGGGCTTGTTCGGCCAAGCGGCGCCTTGCGCCTTCAGCGCGGCGATCGGCGTGGCAAGCGCACAGAGCGAACCGGTCAATTCCAGGATCCGTCGACGTGTCGGACGCATGCCATCGCCCTCTCGTGATCGCGCCAGACGGGTCAAGGGATCCGCGGCGCGCAGGCGTCTCTTGCTCTGGTATGGTGGAGCCCGATGGCGGGTTCCATCCAAGGTACAACAATCTCGTCCCCTTGGGGGTTTGTTGGGGGACATGCGGTACCCGCGCTCGACACTCACTTGAGCCGCTAGATACGCCCGAAGATATACGAAAGTGGGCTATTCTCCTGTGATAGGAGTATGCGAATGGACGATCAAGACCTGACAAGCATCTTGTTTTCCGTTCAAGTCACTAAGAGCGAGAAGAACAGGGAATATTGGGCAACTCGCCCATGGATTTCCTCTGACCTAGTCAACGTTGTGCGCTCGTTAGATGTGTTCGTCCTTCCTTGGGAAGAATTTAGGGAGGGCCATGGCCCCGTCGTTTGGTGTAATTTAGATTTGGATTTGCTGAACCAAACTCTCACGTCGCTTCACGGCCGAGGGCAGAGCATTTATTCGGCTGCCTATATCATGCCGCCTCCCGCATTTGGAAAAGAACGTAAGCATTCGAATCACTTGGCATTGCTATCGCGAATGATGGTGGACCGATTGCCCGATCGTCTAAGGCAAGCTCCAGATCTGAAAACCGTTTATGAACATATCTTGGCGTATCCTGGCCTGGGCCCATTTCTCGCTTTTCAGTACGCTATCGATCTTAATTACTCAGAGCTGCTCGACTTTGACGAGTCTGCATTTGTAGTGGCCGGCCCGGGCGCACTCGACGGCATATCAAAGTGCTTTATCGAGACCAATGGGCGGTCGGCGGAGTGGCTCATCCGCTGGGTGACGGAGCGTCAAAGCATTGAGTTCGCTAAGCGCGGCCTCAGTTTCAACGGTCTTTTTGGCCGCCCCTTGCAGCCAATCGACTGTCAGAATCTATTTTGTGAAGTCTCTAAATATACAAGGGTCGTACACCCCGAACTTCAGGGAAATGCGAAGCGGCAGCGCATTAAGCAGGCCTACAAGAAGAATCAGCGGCCGCTGGCTCCCTTGGCTTTTCCGCCGCGTTGGAAACTCGATTGCGACAGTCTCGAATTGCCTGTGACGGATCCGATGCCACCCTATCAGCCATCTTTGCTATAGGCACTCTCGCCCATCTCCGAAGAAACAGACCATGAGATGGACAAGCGTCATCGCCAGCTCGTTCAAATTCAGGATGACAGCGCCGACAAATTGCCCGTACGTCGCCCGCGTTTCGGTGTCGGTATCGGTCATTAGACGCTTGGGGCATCGCCTAGGAAATTGCTATCAGTCGCATCAAGCCATCCCAATGGCTGCGGTGCTCGTTCGACAATCTTCTCGCATTTCCAGAGTCGCTGCTTTCCCGATGATCCCATCTACTGCCCACAAGTGAGCTTTGGGTGAAGAAGAGTGCTCCGGCCGCAACGCCGCCACAGCTTCGGATTCGGACGCGCCGTGCTACGGAACTGACCCTACTGCAGCGTCTTGCCGGAGCTTCAGCAGGCAGCTCTCGGGGCCGTGACTGCCCTTCAGCACGCTGAAGTGTTGTCGGGGAAGCGATTCCCCTGGCGCCTAGAAAGGCAAAGTCCCGGCGACCTTCAGTCCACGGCCGCAACCTCGACCAGATTCGTATTGTACGTCGTCGCCCCGCACGGCGCCGACCGATCCTCGGCCAGCACGTTCGCGCACCCCTTCGTATCGGTGCCGTCCGCGTCCGGCGTGAACCAGGCCCCCTCCTTGATCGAGACCACGCCCGGCGCGATGCGCCGCGTCACCTTGACCGGCAGGACGGTCGAGCCGCGGTCGTTGAAGACGCGGACCTTCTGGCCGTTGGCGATGCCGCGCCGGGCCGCGTCCTCGGTGTTCATCCACACGTCGTCGGGATCGACCCGCGCCAGCAAGGGCTGGTTGCCGTGGATCGAATGGGTGCGGGCGCGCGACTTGGGGCTGCACAGCATCAGCGGATATTTCGCGTCGGGCGTCACCGGGTCGATCCAGGTCGGGATCGGCGGGATCGCGCCCAGGCCGTAGGGATCGGGCCTGGCGGCCAGCGCCATCGAGTAGATCTCGATCTTGCCCGAGGGCGTGGTGAACTTCATCGTGTCGGGATCGCGGATCTGGGCGGCGAAGGCCACCGCGTCCCGGGGTGGAGCGAAGCGCGCCACGCCGTTCGTGGCAAAGGAATCGAAGTCGTCGACGGCGTCGGCCGTCAGCGCGCGCAGCCACTGCTCCTCGGTCTTCTCGTGATAGTCGTTGATGCCGAGCCGCGCCGCGAGATCGGCGAAGATGTCCATGTCGTTGCGGCACTCGTACATCGGCTGGATCGCCTGCTTCATATAGATCGCATAGTGGCCGGCGCCGGCCCACGGCGTGTGGACGTCGTTGCGTTCCCAGAAGGTGGTGGCCGGCAGAACGATGTCGGCGTGGCGCGCGGTCGGCGTCAGGAAATGGTCCTGCACGACGATCAGCTCGACGCCGTCGAGCGAGGCCGCCATCTTGTTGGCGTTGGGCGCCTGGTTGAAGAGATCGCCGTTGGCCGAGTAGATCATTTTTATGTCGGCCGGGTAGCCGCCCGCCTTGCCCCTGGCGAGGAGGCCGGCCAGCAGCGGCGTCGAGACCTTCGAGTTTATGGGGTTGGTGCCGGCCGGTAGGCTCCTGATGCCGGCGCGGCCGGTGGCGCCGTTGCTGACAGCGGAATTACCGCCGACGATCCCGACATTGCCGGTGATCGCCGCCAGCGCGTAGGCGGCGCGGCCGACCGTCAGCGCAACCGGGTCCAGTTCATCGTCTTGCAGACGATGCCGGCGAGGACGCAGCCCTGCGTGGTCATCGCGTCCTGGCCGACCGAGATCAGCATCGTGTATTTCAGCCCGCGCTTTTCGTCGAAGGCCTCGCCGGCCAGCCGGACGGGGTCGCGCGGCTGCAGCGTCATGACCAGCTTGTCGCCGACCGCCTCGCCGTTGCTGGGGTCCTTGGTCCAGGTGTTGACGGCGCAAAACCGCTCGCCGCACGCCTCGATGGCGATGCGCAAGCTGCCATCCGTGCGCGACCAGGCGCCCGTGATGCTGGCGCCGCTGACCGCGCCGGCATCGGCGCCGGCCACGAGAACGCCGGTGCCGGTCGCCAAAATGATCGTCGCTGCAAGAACACGAAGGGTTTGCATCTGCCACCTCGAAGCAATTGCGTGTGCGCCAGGCGCCTGGTGAAGGTCAACCCGCAAACCCTGCGCCGGGTTGCCGCGGCCCGGCAGGTTTTCTTGATCGATGATCCGCCCGGCCGATGCGGGGCTATCGGAAGGTCGGCGAACCTGCTACGTCAGGTTGTAGGCCAGCGCACCTGAATCACCCAGGGTTACGCCTTGGGGGTGCCGGCCGACACGAGAGGGATGGACCTGAATGGGACATGAGCGCATTTCCAACGTGTCGTCGGGCGGGATTAAGATTAGTTGATCATGGCGACAACGAGGATCGTTGCCAGCAAATGCAGCCTCGTCATGACCAAGGGGCGACTTGTTTATTCTGGTAGTCCCGCCTTGCGCAGGGCCGTCTTGAATAGCTCGCGATCGGCCGATCGGTAAGCGTGCATGTGCCGCATGATCGTTGCTATCGACATATTCGGGCGCGCTGCCCTCAGTTGCTGAACAGTATCGCGCAATTCGCGGGGACGAGTGCCGGCCATCGCCCATGCAGCTATTCTTACTAGTACCGTTGCACCAAAGCGCGGCTTTATCTGGAGCGCCCGGTCCGCCCAATGGAAAGCCTGATCAAAACGTCCGAAAAAAAAACAAGGAATCGAAATGCCGAAGTAAGATTCCCATGCAAGGTAGTCCTTCGGGTCGAGTTGCATCGCCCGTTCGAAATATCGAATGGACTCTTCGTGGTTACCAATCATACAGCATACGGCTCCGGCAAATCGCAAGGCCGAGGGCGAATTTGGGTTGATCGCCAGCGCGCGTTCGATGTGCGCCAAGCCTTCTTCAGGTCGGCCACCCAGGGAGGCAATGCCAACGCCTCCCAAGTACAGAGCAACGGGATTGTCCTTGGCTAACTCGACCGCCAGCTTCGCCGCTTCAAATCCTTTCTTCGTGTCGTCGCTCGAACCCCATCCATAATTCACGCGGGTCCAATGAGCGGAGGCCAGGGAACCATAGGCAGAGGCAAACTGAGGATCGGCTGCAACGGCACGCTGGAGCAACTCCACAGCATGATTGAGTGAAGTCTCCGTGGGATCGGGACCTATTTCCGCTAATGCACGCAGATACAGATCGTAGGCGCTTAAATTATCAGTCGGCTTTGCTTGTGCGCGCGCTATCTCGGCTCTCATTACCCTCGGTGTAATGGTGGCGACGATGCTCGACGTGATCTTGTCCTGCAAATCGAAAACGTCTTCCATTGTTCCGTCGTAACGGTCAGCCCACAGGTGCCTTCCACTTGTCGCATCGATGAGCTCGCAGCTGATACGCAGCTTGCCTCCCGCGATTTGAATGCTGCCGTCGAGTAAGTAGCGCACACCGAGTTCGCTCCCCACTTGCCGCACATCGACCGACCGGCCCTTGTACAGGTATGAGGAAGCGCGAGCGATTACCATCAGGTTCGGGATGCGGGACAGCGTCGTGATTATGTCTTCCACCACACCATCGGCAAAGTATTCGCGCTCGGCATCGCCGCTTAGATTGCGGAACGCAAGCACTGCGATCGATGGATTGTCGGCGTGAGTTGGGGCGGAGGCAGGCGTTGCTGGCGACCTGAGAGACTGCGGTTGTGCGACAGTCTCGGTCGGCCAGTCGGCCTCCTTCCATTCCACACGAAAGGCACGGACGGGGCGCGAAATGTTCTTGAGTGACAGCTCACCCAAGGCATTGAACTCGGCTCTTATGCGGCCCCTTACCGCCTCGTGCACGGCACGCGAGACCAAGATGCCACCGGGTGGCGCCTCGCCCTGGAGGCGCGCCGCAATGTTCACGGCGTCGCCATAGAGATCATTGTCCTCGACGATAACCTCTCCAAGATGGACGCCAGCGCGAAATACGATGCGATCGGCCTCCGGCTGCTCGCGGTTTGCGTTCGCCATCCCTTGCTGCAGTTCGATGAGAGCGCTTAGCGCCCCGACGGTGCTGCCGAACTCGGCAAGTACCCCATCACCGGTGGACTTGACCACGCGACCGCCATGCCGTGTCAGGGAGGGCATCACGCGTTCTACGAGATGTGCCTTGAGGAGCGCGTGGGTGCCGCTTTCGTTCCGACCCATCAAGCGCGAATAGCCAACCACGTCTATTGCGACGATAGCGGCTAGTCTGCGCTGCTCGTGGGCCAATGGCGTATCCTCTCGTCGCCCGCCACGATGATATGAAGGGTCTTCGAGCAGGGCAACGGCCGCAAGCCCAACCCAGCTCTACCGGCACTGCGATGGTAGCGTCGAGGGTGGAAAGCCAACTGGTAAGCATGTCCGCTCGTGGCCCGAAGCTGACATCCCCACCGCGCTGCCATATGTCCGCTATCGGGTGACTAGCGGACACCATTGCTCAAGACGTGCTCTTCAGCTTCTGACCCAAGCGGACATCGCCAGGTTAATGGGCGTGCGCCGGCGAGACAGCGCAGCTCGTGGTCCCCGATTCTGGCGGTGCTGTCCGCGGATCATCACGCTGAAGGGTCGTTGTGAATAGATGCAGGATCACTCCAGCCCGCAACGCCGCAGTCGTTCCTTACGCCGCAGACCTAGCGGCGATCATTGCGGCTCCAGCTTGGCAGCCTCGATCACCTGCTTCCACTTGATCCGTTCGGCGGTTATGTGCTTTGCGAGATCCTCGGTGGTCCCGGGGCGCTCCAAGGCACCGGATTCCCGGATCTTCCTGATGGCCGTCTCGGATTTGATGCCCTTCACGATCTCGCCCGAAAGCTGCTTCACGACCTCGAGCCGCGTGCCCGCGGGTGCCGCGATATACCACCAGAGTGCGGCCTCGAAGTCAGGGTAGCCTTGCTCTGCAATGCTCGGCACATCGGGCGCGGCGAACCATCGTCCCGCCGAGCTCACACCCAGTGCCCGCAGCGCGCCTGACCGGATGTGCCTCAGATAGGGTGGCAGATTGTCCATCGCGACCAGGATGTGGCCCGTCAGCAAATCCCTGATCATCTCCGACCTGCTGCCATACGCGACATGCCTCAGCCTGACGCCGGCCTGGCTCTGCAGATACTCCATCGCCAGGTGACCGATCCCGGCTGCTCCGGGCGAAGCGTAACTGACCTTGCCGGGCCGCTGGCCCTGGCAATGTTCGACGAGCTCCTTGAGGGTGCTGGCCGGGAAGGTCGGATGCACGACCAGGACATTCGTCACCTCGGCGACGAGCGCGACGGGCGCGAAGCTCCACTCGCTGTCATAGGAGATGTTCTTGTAGAGGTACTGGTTGGTGACGGCGGTGCCGACCGTGCCAAGCAGAAGCGTCTGCCCGTCGGGCGGCGCCTTGGCGACGATCTCCGCGCTCAGGTTGCCGCCCGCCCCGGTCCAGTTCTCGGTGACAAAGGTCGAGCTCATCGATTCGGTGAGAATTTGCGCTACGACTCGTCCGAGGCAGTCGGCAGTACCGCCAGCCGCGAAGGGTACGACGATGCGCCTGGTTTTGTGGGTTGGATAGCTGCCCTTGGCCCAACCGGGCATCGGCGCGGCGAGCGCGCCGCCGGCGATCGCCGTGGCTATGACTGCGCGACGATGGATCGTCTTGGCCATGTTGTTCCTCCCTGTTTAGAAGGACCACGTTGCCGCTGACGACGAGGCTGGCCGGGTAGGAAGTGCGCAGCGATCCCACGCTGGTAGGTATTTCGACGAGGGATCGCTTCACCTCGCGAGAGCAAGCAAAGTAGGCGCGATGATTGGCCTGGCCGGAATTGGACGGGTCATACGACTTGCGCCCAGTGGATTAATCAGGTGAGAATCTAACTAAGAGCCTCCGAAAGGCGTCACCGAGATATGCACTTCTAGCAACAAGATATGCGGCCAGAATGTGACTTTGCGCACATTCGCGCGACGTCGCGGCAGGAAAGTCCGGACTTAGGGGGTTATGCGGACTCAGGAGCAAGGTGGCGCGAGCGCCGGACCTGACCCCGAAGCGGAAGTTTAATGAAGAAGTAGCGTCGTCCTTACGCACGGCCAGTACGCATCCGGTGAAGGCCACCTTCGGTGTGAGCGACGCGCCTGAGATGGTGGGCGGCCAAGAGCGAGGCCAAGTACCGGGCACTGGTGATCGAGAAGCTGAAGTACACGATCGCTTCGGCCAGTCGTCGGAGCGCAGCACGGTGCTGGAGCAGTTGGAGCTGCAGCTCTCGGATCTGGAGGCGGACGCCCGCACAAGCCGAGACCGCAGCGCAGATGGCAGCGGGGCAGCCCGAAGCGGAGCAGCCCAATGTTGAGATGCGCAGCTTCGCGCGGCGTGCGCCGGAGCATCCACCGTTCACGGATGTTGTCGTCCCAACACGCCGGAAAGATGTCGGTTGCACGAAGCGAGCGAACGACACGGTCGCGTGGAGTTCGAGGGACACGGGCGGATTGAACCGCGCCTGGCGGCTTGGATAGCGCACGGCCGGGGTGCATCATGGCATGCCGGTTCGGGCGCGGCGATGCAGGTGAGGGAGAGACTCCGATGAACGGATCTTCGGTCAAGCCGGGGGTCGGCACGGCAGGCCGCCGCGCTTTCCTGGTTGGCGTCACCGCGGCGTGCGCCGCCACAGCGACGCGCGGATTCGGCCAGACGGCCACACCCGTGCCACCGCCACCCGAGGGCGGCAAGTGGTATCGCACCGCTGGCGAGCTCGTGGCCGACCTCGCCGCCCGCCGCGCCTCGGCGGTCGAGCTGCTCGACCAGGCCATCGCGCGCATCGAGGGGCTCGACAAATCCATCAACGCCGTGGTGGTGCGCGATTTCGACCGGGCACGCCGGGCGGCGATCGCTGCCGACCAGGCGCTGGCGCGCGGCGAGCGGCGGCCGTTGCTCGGTCTGCCGATGACCGTGAAGGAGTCGTTCAACGTCGCGGGCCTGCCGACGACCTGGGGCATCCCCACCTTCAAGGACTGGCGGCCAACCGAGGATGCCGTCGTGGTCGAACGGCTGAAGGCCGCCGGCGCCGTGATCATCGGCAAGACCAACGCGCCGGTGGCGCTTGCCGACTGGCAGACCACGAATCCGATCTATGGCACCACCAACAATCCCTACGATATCGAGCGGACGCCTGGCGGTTCGTCGGGCGGCGCGGCCGCCGCGCTGGCGGCCGGCTACGTCGCGCTTGAGGCCGGCTCGGACATCGGCGGCTCGCTGCGCACGCCGGCGCACTATTGCGGCGTGTTCGCCCACAAGCCGACCTACGGCATCGTGCCGATGCGCGGCCACACCTTCCCGAGACTGCCGGCGTTGCCTTCGGACGGGGACGGCCTGGCGGTGGCCGGGCCGATGGCGCGCAGCGCGCAGGATATCGCGCTCGCGCTCGACGTGATCGCCGGACCGGACGAGCAGCGCGACGGCGTCGGCTGGCGGCTACTGCTGCCGCGGCCGCGCCATCGCGTGCTGGGCGACTTCCGCGTGCTGCTGATCGACACGCATCCGCTGGGCGCCACGGCCGAGGTGATCCGAACGGCGCTGGCGCATCTGGCCGATCGCCTCGGCAAGGAAGGTGTCGCCGTGGCGCGGCAAAGCCCGCTGCTGCCCGATCTCGCCGAGGCAACCCGCAACTACATGCGCCTGCTCGGCCCGGTGCTGACCCAGGGCCGTCCGCCCGAGTACTACGAACGGATGCGCTCGATCGCGGCGGCGATGGGGCCCGACGACCAGAGCCTCGATGCGATCTTCGTACGCGGCGCCCATGTCGGCTGGCGCGAATGGGCGGCGGCGGCCACCGCCCGGACCAGGCTGCAGCGCCAGTGGGCGACGCTGTTCAAGCAATGGGACGTCGTGCTCTGCCCGCCGATGCCGACCGCGGCGTTCAAGCACGATCATGCCGAGATGAGCGCCCGCCGCCTCGACGTCGACGGCAAGAGCCAGCCCTATACCAACAACATCATCTGGGCTGCTCCCGCCACCGGCGCCGGACTGCCGGCGACCGTGGCGCCGATCGGGCGTACGGCGACCGGGCTGCCGATCGGGGTGCAGATCATCGGGCCCTATCTCGAGGACTCCACGCCGATCCAGTTCGCGCAGCTGCTGGAGCAGGCGTTCGGCGGCTTCGTGCCGCCAGTGCTTTAGAGCCTGACTGAAAATGCGCCGCCGTTGTTGCCTTCATGGTGAGCTTGTCGAACCATGAGGCGCCGCACCACTGCTCGCGCGAGGCCTTAATGGTTCGAAAACCCCCGTATCTTCAGTCTGAGCACGCGGTCGAATTAGGCGAGCGGTTCGACAATTCCCGGCCGACCTACCAGCCAAATGATCCAAGCATGAAAGGCGGCATCATCGAGTGCGTGTGGTGAGCTTCCAGCGCGACGCCGTCGGACACTCAACTTGCCACTCTGCGCCGCCTCATCGATCATCTCAGTCATTCCGGTACCCCGGCCTTGAGCATGCCTTCAACGACCCGCTTGCGCTGCGTCAGAAAGGTCGGATTGTCGCTCGGTGCACCGGCGCGGAATCGACGCACGGTGAAAAAAGGAGCGAGGGCAAGTCCCGCCTGAACCGCGCACCGCGCTTCGTCGAGCCGATCCAGATGCGCCAACGCGGCAGCGAGACTGAAATACGTGTTGGGACGATTTCGATTCATCTCTATGGCGTGACTAAACTGGTTGACCGCCTCCTCGTCTTTGCCGAGATAAAGATTGGCGAAGCCAGCGATCGCCATCCAGATATAGGCGCTCGTATCGCGAGGACTGAGACGGAGTGCCTCCCGGACATGTGCCTCAGTTTCCTCTGCGCGACCGATATAAGTCTTCGCCAAACCGATCATTGCATAAGCGCGGGCGAGATTTCGATCCAGCGCCAACGCCCGTTCGCATTCGTTTATGCTTTGAGCGGCGCGGTTGGTCTGGATTTGGACGAAGCCCAAGCACCAGTGGGCCAACGCGTGCTCGGGAGCCAAAGACAGCACCTTGGTCAAAGCCGCTTCGGCCGCCGCCAACTGCGACGCCTGATCACCGGTCGCAAATACATTAGCTTTCAGTGTATCTACGAGCGCCTGCAACACCAACGCCTCGATATTGCCAGGATCGAGCATCAAGGCGTGTTCGAAATAGCCACGCGCCTGCGAGAGATATTCAGGGGTGTGTCCCTTGGCCATGCAAGCCATCCCCTGGAAACAAAGGTCCAAAGAATTGGGGTTCGGCGCCCGTTCCGCGCGCCGCGCCTCGGCGCTGATCAACTGCGTCCCCAATTGATTGGCGAGCCGCGCGACGATTTCGTCCTGCATGTCGAAGAGATCGACCACGGGCTTGTCGAAGCGCTCGGCCCAGAGGTGATTGCCGGTCTCGGCATCGATGAGCTGCGCATTGACACGCATTCGATTGCCGCCGCGCTGCACCGAACCTTCAAGTACATAGCGCACGCCGAGTTCGTGGCCGATCTGCTTCACATCAATAGCCTTGCCCTTGTAGGCGAAGGCCGTGTTGCGAGCGATCACCAGCATGCCGCTCATGCGCGAGAGATCAGTTGTGAGGCTCTCGGTCACGCCATCGACGAAATATTCCTGCTCAGGATCGCCCCCTATGTTTGCGAAGGGCAGAACCACAGTGGAAAGTCGCGGCGGGCTCAACGTCTGCGGCGCGGCGGCTTGCAGCGAAGCTGGCGTGCCGGAAGCTGGCGCTGACACTACTTCGGTCGCAGGCCAGTCCTCGGCAGACCATTCCACCCGGAACGCCCGAATAGGGCGAACAATGTTCTTCAGAGAGAGGTCGCCCAATGCTTGGAGAGTGGCCTTGAGCCGCCCCGCGACGGCCTCGCGCACAGCGCGCGAAACGACGATCCCACCCGGCGGTGCCTCCGCCTCAAGTCGCGCGGCCACATTTACATCGTCGCCATAGATGTCGTTGCCTTCAGCGATCACATCGCCGAGGTGAAGGCCGATCCTAAACACGATGGCCTTGTCCTCGGGTTGGTCGCGATTTGCCTCAATCATGGCCTGCTGGAACTCAATCGCCGCTCGGAGCGCGTCCACGGCGCTACCGAACTCGACCAGGCCCCCGTCGCCTGTCAGCCTGATCACCCGCCCGCCGCAGCGTACGGCAGCCGGCGCGAGCCGTCGGTTCAGATGTTCCAGAAGCCGCGCAACGGTGCCGCTCTCGTCCCGGCCCATCAGCCGAGACGATCCAACCACGTCTGCAAAAAGGATCGCCGCCAACCTGCGCTGCTCTCGCGCCATGGAGCTTCCCCGTTTTTCTTGTTGCGGATCGTAGAAGGGCCTGAATGGCTAGGCAATCAAAGAGGAAGCCCTGGTCTGGTCCAAGTACCTTCCGCGTGCGCCACAACGGTCAGCGTCTAATGGCGTGGGCAGTAGGCAACGCCCGCATGAAACCGCGAGGCAACGCCATCATCTTTACCAAGCAGGCAGCTGCCACGTCGATGGCGCGGGCGACGGCGAGCCTGTCACACCGAGCCGCGGGCTCGGGCAAGCAGGGTGAATTCGCGTATTCCGTAGTTCCCCAGTAGTTCGACTGACCGGCAGAGCTCATCCTCGCAGAATCGGGCCCAGACAGCCGGGTCGGGGCAATAGAGCTGGCCGGGGGGTGCGTCCAGCGAGGGCGCGCTCAGGAAGTTCACGGCGAAGCCCCGCCGGCCCATGCGATGCAGGTCGAGCAGCATGGTGCGGACGAAGCGTTCCCAGAGCGAGAGAGGGTAGCCCAACATGACGTTCATGATGCCGCTGGCGACGGCATAGTCCGCTGGATGTGGACTGGTCCGCCCAACAGCGAAATGGATTGAAGGCTTGCCGCGGTGCCGCCGCCGGGCGCGGCGGACCATGGCGTGCGACAAGTCGATACCCAGATAGTGGATGCGAGCCTCAGGATGACGTTCGACCAGAAACGCCGCCAACGCGCCGTAGCCGCAGCCCAAATCGATCAAGGAAAACGGACGTTCAAGCGGGCAAATCCTCAGAAGCTGAACGAAGCGCAGCCATTGAGTTGCCGTACACGACCAGTCCACGCCGAGAGCGGTGGCGCCGTGACGAGCGAGCTTGGCGGCATAGTAGCCCTCAATACGCGCGCACACTTCATCGAGCGCGAGGCCTGCAAGCCGAGGCGAAACATCGGCTTTGCCCTCGACTGCTTCAGACGTCATCGCTTCTTCCGCCCTGCTCAGGAAGACTATGTCGCCGGTGTCGTCGGTAACGATATGACAAGATATTCTTGGTTTTCGTAAACGATGGGCCGGTCGCGGGTCACCAAAACACGTCTGTCATCGGCGTAGCGATGGTATGTATGATAAACTGGAAGAGGTGTGTCGCTCTCGAGGTTCTCTCGATACGCCTTCACGATCCGGTCGTGGCCGCTCACTCCGTCGAGGTCCGAGTCATAGTCCTTCAATTGGTCGAGGAATATGTACATTCGGCGCCTCTCGTCAAAATCGCTGGGAACGATATTCAGGATCTGGGATGCCTGCTTCAACGAGTATCTTCCGGAAAAGAGACCGAACTCTTTGTGAATTTGCACCATTTCCTGGAGAGGCTGACCGCTTCTGAAGCGGGAATTCCGCTGATGCTGGATTTCAGCAACTGTTTCATCTTTAACGTAGGAACCCATGATTAAGCCTCCTTATGCTTTGAACAAATGGCTTCCCCCCATTGGTCGCTTGGAGCTCAACTCCCCAGCTGCCTAATTTCCTAGCGGGCTAAGCCAGCCTGGGGCTCGCGTGCCACAGCGGGCGGCGCGCCGCCGGTCTCCAGAAAGGGCTGTATTGCTGTCTTCCGGGAGACTTGCGGAATATTCCATCGGACAATGAACAACATTTTTCCCCCTAGCAGTAGGTTTGTAGAGCATGGATCTGACGTGGGCAGGATCTGTGTGTTGTTTTCGTGGCATCAAAGGGGGCCGCTAAGCTGGCAATAGCGCGTAGGCTGCGCCGTTGCCGGTCTTGGGAGAGCGACGGGCAAGGCGGCGGATCTCGATCAAGACTGCCTCGGGAACTCGCTTACGGCCTTCGTAGCGGCCAGTCGCTTCCGCTTTCCGCCAGGTCGGTTCAAGCTTTCGACCAGTCCTGCCCTGACCGGATCGCCGCCCATGCCAAAGACGATTGGCACAATCGACGTCGCCTGCTTCGCTGCGATAGCCGAAACATCCCCGCCGACGGCCACGAGCACGGCTGGCTTGCGGCTCACGAGTTCGGTCGCCAGCGCCGGTAGTCGGCTGTAGTCGCCCTGCACCCAGCGAAACTCTATGGCGATGTTTTGGCCTTCGACGAAGCCAGCCTCAGCCAAGCCTTGGCGGAAGGCGGCAACCACATACGACGAATCCTCTGGCGATCTGCCACTCATGACGCCGATCACCGGCATCGCCTTCTGCTGCGCGCCGAGGGGCAACGGCCAGGTTGCCGCGGTGCTGACGAGAAGGATACTGAACTCGCGCCTCCTCATCGAAGCCTCCGATGCCCAGGACGGATCGCCCTGCTGTGCCGACAGACAAATGTAGATCAGGACGGTTGTTCAGTCCTCGGAAAACAGTGCCAATCGGACATTGGGGGTCGCTGCCGTTGCCGCTTGAGAACGACGCGCCAGTTCTCTCTTTTGTCCACTCCGGCACGCCATTCCCGCCCTAAGGTCTACCGTCGAGAACAGGCATCAGCCTTCGGGTAATCCCGCGCGCCGCGCGCCCCGCCGCGGCCAGCACCAAAGAGTGGGGCAGGCGCGACAGATAGAGTTCGTCCTCGAGATTGATGGCTCGCCCGGCTCCGTTACCCGCCCTTGAGCGTGATGTCCTCGTACGGCGCGGTGTAGGGAAACAGCGGGATCCGGCCAAACCCCGACTCTCCCACGCGCGGGCCGACACCGTTGATGAAGGCGAGCTGCCAGATCGGCGCAAAGATCGTCCGCTCGACCATCAGCTGCTGGATCTTGAAGAGGATCGCCTCGCGCCGCGCGCGATCGAGCTCGCCGGCCTGTTGCCGGTAGAGCGCGTCGATGTCCGGGTAGCTGCCGTAGGAGAACACGCCCCCCTTGACCAGATGAGCCTCGATGCGCGTCGCCGCATTGCCGAAGGCGCCGGGGCCGGCCTGGATGATGTTCTTGTATGTCTTTTCGCTGTATTCCTTGATGAAGGCCGCGCGCTCGACCGGTCGCAACTGGCTGCGGATGCCGACCGCGAGCAGGTTGTTGACCACGGCTTCGGCGATATTGGCGTACGAGGCATCGCAGTAATAGTTGCCGGCATCGAAGCCCTTGGGGAAGCCCGCTGCGGCGAGCAGCTGCCTGGCCTTGCCCGGGTCGTATAGCGGCGCCGGCGGCTGCCAGTAGAAATCGTAGCCCTTGGGGACGATGGCGTTTCCGGTGACTTCCGAGTAGCCCAGGGTCAACGCCTCGTTGGTGCCCTTGCCGTCGATGGCCAGGCCGGCGGCCTGGCGCACCCGCACGTCGTGCCACGGCGACTTGTCGTCCCATTGGTCGGGGAAATAGAGGCAGAACGTGCCCTGCACCACCACCGGCTTCAGCGCGAGGCCGGGGATCGTGCGCAACTGCTCAGCAAGCTCGCCGCGCACCGAATAGGCGATGTCGATCTCGCCACGCCGCAGCGCGGCGAGGCGCGTGCTCTCGTCCGGGATCACCTTGAAGACGAGGCGTTGGACCGACGGCTTCTTGCGCCAATACTGGTCGAACGCCTCGAGGACGAGCTCGACCCCCGGGGTGAACGAGACGAATTTGTAGGGGCCGGCGCCGATCGGCGCCTTCTTGAAACCGTCGTCGCCGACCTTCTCGACGTAGCTCTTCGGCACGACCCAGCCAGCCCCCGTCGCCGTTGCGTAGAAGGTCAGGAAATCCGGCCACGGCGCCTTCAGGCGGAAGCGGACGTGCCGGCCATCGGGCGTTTCGACCGCCTCGACACGCGCCTGCAACAGGTCGTGCGCGACGCCGCGATAACGCTCGAACGAAAACTTGACGTCGGCCGAGGTCACCGGATCGCCATTGTGGAAGCGGGCGCCCTCGCGCAGCACGAAATCGTAGCTTCGCCCGTCCTCGGCAGCGGTAAAAGACTCGGCAAGGCTTGGCGCAAGCGCCTTGCCGGGCATCGGTTTGACCATCGCATCGTGCAGTGCATAGAGCACCATGAACGGCGTGATGATGCCGGACGCCTCGGCAGGCTCGAACCACGTGGGCGCGAGCGAGACATGGACGCCCCAGGTCAGCCGGTCGGGCGAAGCCGCGCCGGCAAGGCGGGGGCTGCCGGTCAGCAGACCGACAGCGGCGGCCAACAAAACGTCGCGACGGCCGATCGCTGCGCTGCCGCCAGCGGGACACGGTTCGCGGTCCTCACGACCTGAACTCATTTCCGTCTCCCTGCAGTTGCCGGTTATTGCCGAGCTTGCGGCGACTTTAGATCAACCTCGCCCCGGTGTCGCGCCATTTGCAGCGAGCCAGGAACCGGGGCCATCGGTCCGATAGCTGTCCGTAAAAATGAATGCTGGCGTCGAGGCCGACTGCGAATGGACTGAGGTGACTGCACTCTGCCGCGCAGTGGCGCGATCTTCTCTCGTTTCAACACAAGACGCGCCACCTCAGCGCGGAGATTACTCCGCGCGCAGTGGTGCGCCCCCAGCGCATGAGGCCTTGGATCACGATGAGATGTTCGCGTCGGCCGGGAGCGTAAAGTGAAACGTGGCGCCATGCCGCTGGTTGGCGCTCGCCCAAAGGCGGCCGCCATGGGCCTCGATGATCGACCGGCAGATCGAGAGGCCCAGCCCCAACCCGGTCGGCTTCGTCGTGTAGAAGGACTCGAATACCCGCTCGAGCATCGCCGCGTCCAATCCCGGCCCCGAATCCTGCACCGCGACCACCACCCCGCCGGGTTCGGCCTTCTCCGTGCCGATCAGCAATTCCCTCGGCCCCTCGCCGCTGGCGCCCATCGCTTCGAAAGCGTTGACGATCAAGTTGAGCAGCACTTGCTGCAATTGGACACGATCTCCTTCAACCACGGGCAACTCGTCCGCCAATTGCGTCACGACCGAAATGCCGTATTTGCCCGCTTCGCCACGCGTGAGCTCGATGATCTCGAGGATCGCGCCATTGATCTCCAGACGATCCTTGCGAGGGGGCGCCTTGTTGATGAGCGAACGGATGCGGTGGATCACCTCGCCGGCGCGGTTGCCATCCTTGACGATGCCGGTGAGGGCCTGCCGCACCTCCTCCAGGTTCGGCGGTCGGGCACCAAGCCAGCGCAGAGCGGCATGGGCGTGGGTGACTGTCGCGGCAATCGGCTGATTGACCTCGTGGGCGATCGAGGCCGTGAGCTGTCCCATGGTCGCGACGCGGTTGGCATGCGCGAGCTCCGTCTGCATCTCGCGGTAGCGCCGGTCGTCCTCGCGTGCCTTTGCTTCCGCCCGCTTGCGCTCGGTGATGTCGCGGCACACGTTGCCGACATTCACCGGCTGCCCGGTCTGCGGATCGTCGATCCGAAAGGCCGAATAGAGGACCGGGATCGGCTCTCCGGTCTTGAAGTGACGGAAACGCATCTCGCCCGACCAGCTGCCTTTCTCCAGCACCGCCGGCCAGAGAACCTCGTTCACGAACGGGCGGTCCTCGGGGAACATGTAGTGAATGCCGCGCCTCATCCTGGCTTCCTGCCAGCTCTCGAACCCGACCATTTTTTGCCCGGCCTTGTTCAAGTAGATCGGCGTTCCCCCGCTGAGGTCACTGATCGCCATGAGGTCCGCGGCCTGTTCAACCAATGACGCGAGACGTCGACGATCGAGCTCGGTTCGTTTGCGTTCCGTCACATCGACGACGGTGCCGACGAACTCGAGGAGCTCGCCGTCTTCATCGAGAACCGGATGGCCGGAGGCATTGACGTGCCTGATCGTTCCGTCCGGCAGAAGAACCCTGTACTCGGCGAAGGCATCTACTTTTTCGCGGAGCGCCTTCTCAAATCTGTTGGTCACCCAGTCGCGATCCTTGGGGTGGATTCGCTCTCGAAAGCTCTCGCGAGTCGGCAAGCTCTCTCGCCGATCCACTCCGAAGATCCGGAACATCTCGTCCGAGCAGTAGAGCACCGTCCGGCCGCGGGCATCCCAGACCCAACTGCCGGTACGGGAGAGCTTCTGCGCTTCGGCCAGATACGACTCGCTTCGCTGCAGCTTTTCCTGGGCCGATTTCTGCTGGATTGCCATACCGGCAAGATGCGTGATGTGGTCGATGATCCCCTGATCGCGCCGGGCCAGGCGGCGCGACTCGCGCCAGTACATTGCGAACGTCGCAACCACCTTGCCTTGCGACGAGAAAACCGGCGTGGACCAGCAGGCGCGCAGAGAATGGGGTAAAGCCAGGTCGCGGTAGTTCGCCCACAACGGATCGGTTGCGATGTCCTCCACAAGCACGGCTTCGCCACGCCAGGCGGCTGTGCCGCAGGAGCCCGCGGAAGGACCAATCGCCAGGCCATCGATGGCATCGGTATAGACCTTTGGCAGGCTGGGGGCGCCGCCATGGCGCAGGCGATCGCCGTCCAACAACAGGATGGACGCAAGCACGCCGCTGGCTTGTTCCTCGACAAGCCGACACAGGCTATCGAGTATCTCGGCGAGCGACCGCCCTGTAGCGACCATCTCGAGGATTCGTTTCTCGCCGGCGAACAGCGATTGCGCGCGCTTGCGGTCCTCGATATCGACACCCGTTCCATACCACTTGACGATGTTTCCCGCTTCATCGCGCAGCGGCACACTGCGCAGGAACCACCAGCGAAATTCCCCGTCCGCCCGCCGCACCCGTGTTTCACCTTCGACCGATCGCCCATTCTTCACGGCCGCGCGCCACTCGGCGGCGAGCCGGGACCGGTCATCGGGATGAATCGCGCCTTGCCAATTCCATCCCAATGCCTGCTGCGGCGACAAGCCCGTGAACTCCAGCCAACGCTGATTGACGAAATCGAGGGCGCCGTCGGGCAGCGTGCTCCAGACAAACGCCGGAACCGCGTTGACGAAGTCGCGAAGCTCTTTCTCGGTCCTGCGGGCGGCGTCTTCGGCGCGCTTGCGCTTGGTGATGTCGTTGTTGGTGACCAGGATCGCAACCGGCGCGCTGCTCGCGTCACGCTGCAAAGACCATCGGCTGGCCACGACGACCTCGCTGCCGTCCTTCCGGGTCTGCACGAGCTCGCCTTCCCAGCGGCCCATACCGACGACTTCCGCCTCGATCTGCTCGAGGGGCACCGGGAAGATCGTCTTGAGCAGTTCCTGAGCGACTTTGCCAACCGCTTGTTCCGCGGACCATCCGTACAGTTCCTGCGCGCCGCGGTTCCAGTACCTGACGGTTCCCTTCATATCGCGGGCGATGAAGGCGTCATGCGTGAGATCGAGCAGGTTCGCCTGCTCGCGCAGGGTAGCCTCGGCCTGCTGCTCGGCCGGCAGCAACAGCCTGTCGTCATCCGCCGTCATGACTCGTGGGCTCCGATAGGCTTCTCGGCAAGTTTTGTACCTGTGCCCGGCGCTTCGATCCAGGAAGGCGGTCTACGGACGCGGACGCCGACCACGCTTGCCCGGTATTGCGGGCATTTAGTCGATCTTGCTGCAATTTGCCGACGCGAACTAGCTGCGTTCGCACGCACCATCGAAACCTGCGCGCTACACGCAACCTCCGGCACCCTTGTGCGTTAAGGCGTAACGCGCCGAGATCATCAGCGGGCAGGAGCGGGCTCCCCGATGCCGATTGTCGAATCGTTTCCGTTCCATCCCCGCGCGGTCGGCGAATTCCGGCTGTCGGCCAAGCTCCCGTCGAAAGTCGCGGCGCATGCCTGACGCCGGCCCCTTGAAGGTCCTCATCGTCGAGGACGAATCGCTCGTCGCGCTGCACATTGAAAGCATGCTGGAGGAGATCGGCTGCCAAGTGGTGGCCAGTGTCCCCCGCCTGGTCAAGGCGCTTTCCCTTGCCGGTTCTCTCGATATCGATCTCGCCGTTCTCGACATCAATCTCGCGGGCGAAGTCGTCTACCCCCTGGCCCTTCGGCTGGCCGACCGCGGCATTCCGTTCGTTTTCAGTACAGGATACAGCACCGCGACCTTGCCAACCGAGTTGCGCGATCGTCCGTTGGTCAAGAAGCCGGTTACGCTCGGCGGTCTGAAGAAGGCGGTGGCCATGGCCAGGACCGGGATAAGAAGCGTGAGCTAGGCCCTGTCGAAACGGTGCCGGCCCGCACCACATTGTGGCGCCAACCACGCATGGCGATACTCACGACTGCACCGGTGTCTTCAGTTCGGGGGAATACCAGCCATGAATCCATCGCAATGTATCGACCGGCTGATCGCAGAACTCACGGACTGGCGTGGCAAAACGTTCGCCGGCATCCGCAGGAGCATCCTCGAGGCCGACCGGGAGATCATCGAGGAATGGAAGTGGATGGGAAGCCCGGTGTGGTCTCACGACGGAATAATCGCGGTCGCCAACGCCCACAAAGGCAAGGTGAAGCTTACCTTTGCCCACGGGGCGAGCCTGCCGGATCCCGACAAGCTCTTCAACGCGGGCCTCGAAGGCAACGCGAGACGAGCGATCGATTTTTTCGAGGGTGACAGGATCAATGAGCGTGCCCTGAAAAATCTCGTCCGTGCCGCTGTCGATCACAATCGGATCAAATCGAAGAAGAAAGCGCCGGCGGCTGCTCGAGCGAAAGTGCGCAAAGGCAAAAAGCCATGAAGCCATAGCTTTTGCTCGAGACGGGCCGCCCGTCCAGGTTCATTCCGGCCGGCCTCTACGGCTACACTGCAGCCCATGTCCAAACCCACGCCTCCGGCCGAGGATCGTTAGTGCCGCTGCGTCTTCCGGTCGACCGCTACGTGCTCGCGATCGTCGCCACGGTGGTGCTGGCCTTCGTGCTGCCCTGCCCTGCTGGAGCGCTCAGCGTGCTCGGCGTCGCGGCCCGGCTGTCGATCGCGCTCCTGTTCTTTCTCTATGGCGCACGGCTTGCCCCCCGGGCGGTGTGGCAGGGCCTCCTGCATTGGCGCCTGCAGGCGCTGGTCCTCGCCGCAACCTTCGGCCTGTTCCCGCTGCTCGGCCTGGCAGCACGCGTCCTGGTGCCAAGCGTGCTCTCGCCGGAAATCTACCTCGGCTTCCTGTTCCTGTGCCTGCTGCCCTCGACCGTGCAGTCCTCGATCGCCTTCACCGGGCTGGCGCGAGGCAACGTCGCGGCCGCCGTCTCCGCAAGCTCGGCCTCCAGCCTGGTTGGAATGGTGCTTACCCCGGCGCTGGTCGCCCTGCTGCTCGGCGCGGGCGGCGAGGTGTCGGTGTCGGGCCTCCAAGACATGCTGCTGCAGCTCCAGCTGCCGTTCTTCGCCGGCCAGGCGGCGCGGCCGTGGATTGCAGCCCTGCTCGAGCGCCGCCATCGCCTGGTCGGCCTGGTCGATCGCGGCGCGGTGCTGCTGATCGTCTACATGGCGGTCAGCGCCGCCACGAGCCGTGGCGTCTGGCACATGGTGCGGCCGATCGATCTGATCGGCGTGCTGCTGGCCGACATGGCGCTGCTGGCGCTGGCGCTGGGCATCATGGCGGCGGTCAGCCGCCGGCTCGGCCTGCCACGGCCGGACGAGATCGTCGTGGTGTTCTGCGGCGGCAACAAGGGCCTGGTCACCGGCGTGTCGATGGCGGGCGCGCTGTTGCCGGCGGACATCGCAGGCCTTGCCGTTCTGCCGCTGATCCTGTTCCACCAGGTGCAGTTGATCGCCAGCGCCGCGCTCGCCTCCTGGTACGCTCAAAAAGCACCGGGCTGACCCTACCGTGGCAAACCCTGCATTTCGCCATTCATGGTGGGTCGGCGATCCTCGGAACAGGAGCGCCACACGCCAGGTCTGGATCGCGGAAAGAAAATTCCCACGGGAAAGAGGGTCACGATGGCCGCGGCGCGCCTGATCGCCGCGCATTACGGTCGGGCGGAAAGATAGCGCGGCGGAATCCAGATCACCTCGCCCAGCTCTTCCGATCTCACCGGGTTTGGCGATTGAGCGTGACGATCTTCTGGTGCTGCCCGGATTTGAGCGCCACCACGTTGGAGGCGGGAAGTGAACGGCTCAGGCCCTTGATCGCGAGCGCCCCGATGTCGCTGAGCTCGGCGAGATCGCCGACGGCGCCGGCGACCCGCGACGTCACGAGGATCTGGCCGTCCTCCGCGGCGTCGCTGAGGCGCGCGGCCGTGTTGACGACAGTGCCGATCGCGCTGTAGTCGAAGCGACCTTCGAAGCCGATCTGCCCCAGCGTCGCAAAGCCCTGCGCGATGCCGACGCCGAAGCCGATCTGATGGCCGCGCCGACGCCACGCCGCCGAAAGCGCCGCCACCGCATCCCGCATGGCCACCGCGAGCCTGACGGCGCGTTCGGCCGGATTGGGACAGGGCAGCGGATCGTTGAAGAACACCATCAACCCGTCGCCGGCGAAGCGGTCGAGCGTGCCCTCGAAGGACTGGATGAGTGGCACGAGCGTCGCGTGATAGTCGCGCAACAGCTCAAGCACCTCTTCCGGCTCCGCGCTCTCGGCAAAGGCGGTGAAGCCGCGCATGTCGCAGAACAGCGCCGCTATATCGCGGCGATGGCTCTCGAGGATGCTTTCGTCGCCCGACGACACGATGAGCTCGGCGAGCGAGGGCGCCAGGAACCGCTTCAGCCGGCTCATCCGCTCGAGTTCGCCGAGCTGCGCCGCCACCCGCTCTTCGAGCGTCTTGTTCCAGCGCGCGAGCTCGGCCGACTGCACTCGCAGCTCCGCGTGCGCCGCTTCGAGCTCGCGCTGGGTCGCGAGCAGCGCCGCGTTGGCCGCCTCCAGCCGCCGATTGAGCGCCGCCTCTCTTTCCTGCAAGAGGGTCACGTCATAGGCCTTCTGCTGCATGCGCCGCACCGCGTCGCGCTCGACCGTAACCTCCAGCAGCAGCACCCAGACGCCGGCCTGGTCGCGCCAGAAATGAAGATCGGCGACACGGCCCTTGGCGAGCTCGACCGACGGGAACAGCCAGGGCGCCTCGACGAGCGGCAATAGCCCCTCGAGAAAGGCCGCCTGCTCGACGGCCGGCGCGCCGAGGCTGAGCGCGCCGAGCCCGTAGGCCTCAAGGCACCCGCCGGCGCCAATCAGGGCAAGGCCATCATCGACGCACAGCCAGGCGACCGCGCGGTCGGCGAAGGTCAGCGCCTGCAGCCGATCGGCGACTTGCGCTGGCAGATCTTCCATGACTCAGTGCGTGACGCGCGCCGCGAGGTCCGTGAACGCGTCCTCGACGCCTTCGCCCGTCCTGGCGCTGCTCGACCGCACCCGGCAGCCGCTCCCGCGAAGCGCCTCGAGATCACCGTCCGAGACCGCCCACTGATCGCGGAGATCGTACTTGTTCAGCAGCAGCGCAAAGGGCAGCGGGCCGCACTCCGCCTCGACGCGCCGGCGGAGCGACAGTGCCGTTTCGAGCGTCGCCGGCCGCGTGCCGTCCGCCACCAGCACGTAGCCGGCCGAGCCGCGCAGATAGCTCATGCGCAGCGAGGACATGTCGTCCTCGCCGGCGAGATCCCACAGGATGAG
>Ga0070698_100001747_pt1 | contig 24226 bp, 23 predicted proteins | sample KBSK1502metaG_FD_65477 | JGI IMG/M metagenome (GOLD analysis project Ga0070698, IMG submission 65477) | Corn, switchgrass and miscanthus rhizosphere microbial communities from Kellogg Biological Station, Michigan, USA - KBS K1-50-2 metaG | ecosystem: Host-associated > Plants > Roots >... | reverse complement strand
CCACCGGGGGGCTCGGCGCGCCGGCTTCAGCGCTCGCGCCACGCTCAATCGAAAGGACTTTGGTCTCCGTTGGAACCAGGCACTCGAGGCCGGAGGACTTCTCGTCGGGGACGAGGTCGATATCAACCTCGAGATCGAGGCCGTGCTCGAAGTCGAGACGGCCCTGCCAGAGGCCGCGGACAAAGCGGCCTAGCGCTCACGAATTTCGCAAGAAAGAGGGTATCCAGACATGAACTCACGCACGTCACATCCCCGCCGACTCTTCGCTACCGGCGTGCTGGTCTTCGCGGCAATCCTGGGACTGGGGATCTTTCTCAGCCAGCGAGCACCCGCCAGCTCCAACACGCCATTCGCGCCGAGCGGGTCCGACCAATCGGCGCCCGCATACGGCTACTAGAGGCGATACGACATGAAACGACTCTTTCCGATCGTCGGGCTCGCCGTGCTTCCGATCCTCCTGGCAGCCTGCACCGGCGGGGGGCTCTACGGCAACGCTCCCACCGCTACGCCGGTCTCTTCGGTCGCGCCTCAAGCGTCCGTCCCGACCAGTCCAGCGACACCGACGCCCGCGGCCCCCGCCGCGAGCGTCAGCGCTACGAGCGATACGCGCCTCGGCGAGATCCTGATCGATCCCGAAGGCCGGACCCTCTACTACTTCGTACCCGAGCGCGGCGGGATGATCGTCTGCACCGGCACCTGCACGAACTTCTGGCCGCCGTCGCTCACCGCGACCGGCAACGCATCTCCGATCGCAGGCTCCGGCGTGATCGGACAGCTCGGCGTCATCGCCCGTCCTGGTGGTGCCGCACAGCTCAGCTACAACAACTGGCCGCTCTACACATTTTCCGGGGACAAGGCCGCGGGTCAGGCGAATGGCCAGGGTGTTGTTGGTTTTGGGGGCACCTGGTTTGTCGCGACTCCTGGGCTCAAGGCCTAGGCGGTTCTTGAAATGAAAGGTTTGAAATGAGGAACTTGATCCCGCTACTGGCGACACTTCTCGGCACGCTCCTGTCTGTCACATCGACGACGATCGCATACGCCGAGTCATCCGCTGCCGTGGCCGACCGCGGCGACGGCGCATCCGAGCGCGGCTCGAGCGCGATCGTGGTTGCGTGGAACCAGGCGCTCCTGAACATCGTCAAGACGCCGGGCGCTCAGCCGGCCACCGTTCATCCGACTCGCAGCTTCGCGATCCTGCACGCCGCGATCTACGACGCCGTCGTGGCGATCACCCGGAACGCGCCTCCGTACCTCGTCGCCGTGAACGCACCCCGCGGCGCGCGTGCCGACGCGGCCGCAGCAGCGGCGGGGCACGCCGTGCTGATCGCGCTCTACCCCGCGATGAAAAGCTCGCTGGACCAGCAGTTTCTCGCCGAGCTCGCGACGATCCCGAACACCGACCGCGAGCAGCAGGGAATCCGCGTTGGCGAGAGCGTCGCGGCCGCGGTCCTCGCCGTTCGCGCCAACGACGGCGCGGGGGTGACGCCACCGCCGTTTGTCCCAGGCGATCGGCCTGGGAATTACCGACCCACGCCGCCCAACTTTCCCGCGCCGGCCTTCACCAACTGGGCGAACGTGACCCCGTTCGTTTTGGACAACGCGGCTCAGTTCCGCCCGGCCGCCCCCCCGGCCCTCGTGAGCCAGGAGTACGCCGACGCGATCAACGAGGTGCAGAGCCTCGGCCAGGACGTCAGCACAACGCGTACGGCAGAGCAGACTCAGATCGGGAGATTCTGGGCACCGCCGATCTGGAACACTTGGAACGAGATCGCCGAGAACGCCGCGGTCGCCCACCCGATGACGCTCGAGCGCACCGCGCGCTTCTTCGCGGTCCTCAACATCACCTTCGCGGACAGCGTCATCGCCTTTTACGACGCCAAATACCACTACAGGCTCTGGAGGCCTATCACCGCGATCCGCTTGGCGGACACCGACGGGAATCCCGCGACGATCGCGGATCCGACGTGGACGCCGCTCGCCACGACCGCGCCGGATCCTTCTTACCCCGGCGCTCACAGCACCATCAGCGCCGCGGGAGCGACGGTGCTGTCCGAGTTCTTCGGCCACGGGGCACGTCTCGAGGTGACCTCTGACGCCATGCCAGGCGTCGTTAGGAGCTTCGATAGCTACAACGCCGCCGCGACGGAGGCAGGCCTGAGCCGTATCTTCGCCGGTCAGCACACCCGGCTCGATCACGAGGCGGGCGTGCGGCTGGGCCGTGACGTGGCCGCGTTCGTGCTCGACCGTTTGTCGTCGAATGAATCAGAACACGCCGATCGAGATCGCGATGAGTAAGCGGATCGTAAGGAACGCACAAGAGGCAGGTGAGGCGCTCGGGCGCCTCACCTGGCTCAGAAACGTGCTGACCATCCCGGCCATCACGCTGGCCCTGGTGCTTTCTCGGAGCCTGAACGTCTGTGCCGCGGCGCTATTTGCGTACGCCGCATTTCTCGTGTCGAACCCGACCCTTGTTGCTACCCGCTATGGCCGGATCGCGCGCGGCGCCCCCGATCCCATTGCGCTACCAACCGCGGGACGGGCAGCACGTACACGAGGACTAACGCCAGATAACCGGCCACAGCCACCGGCGGGCTGACAAACGCGACCAGAGTGAGGATCGCCACTACGAGAGGAGCCGGCGCCCAAGCGATCGTATGCGCGCGGCGCTGACGAGCGCTGAGCTCCGGCGACGTGAGCTTCGCCACGTATGCCCCGTACGACCACAGCAGGATGTACAGAATCCCGCCGACAGTGGCCACCGCCCCGTAGAAGACCGCGGCGACCACCTGATTGTTGGGGCTGCCGAGCCACGCGCCGAGGACCGCCGTCGGGACGGGGGTGAACGCGATGACCATCAGATAGAGAAGGTTCAGCCAGACGAGAGTGTGGTCGGCGCGAGCGAAGGTCTTGAACATCACCCGGTGGTTCGCCCAGTTGATCCCCACCAGCATGAAGCTGAGCACGAACGCGAGGTAACTCCTCCACTCCCGGGTCAGCAGCGTCAGCAGCCCCAGGTCGGCATCGGCGTCCGTCGGACGCGGGATGCGGATCGCGAGGATCAGCAGCGTGATGGCGAACGCGAACACCGCATCGCTGAACGCCCCGATCCGAGCCAGGCTCGGGTGCTCGGCTTGGTGGGCGCCGGTGTCGCGTCTGGCATTCATTCGTGTGCCGAGATTCTCCACACTCGGAGCCGGATGTGGGATCAGTTCTGCGGGCAGAGGCTATCCACCTCAGATTTGAACCGTGACGATGTTGCGGGCTAAGAGCGGCACAAAAGTCTCGCGGACATCTATCTTGACGCGTCCATCTTCGCGAAAAGACCCGATTCTGAGGCGATGGCGGGAATCGAAACCCGCGATGAAGGTTTTGCAGATCGATGGCTCGATCTGCGAGTTGAGACTCGAGAAACCGAGGAAATTCGAAAAAATTGCGGTCCCCTTACTGACCTTCCTCGGACTGCAGACTTTTGTCTTAGGGCTCGTCGCTAGTCATAGCCAGACCGCGACCTGCGTCGTCCGCGACGCGGGCGAACACCTTGCCAAAGCTCGCGGTGGGTTGAAGCACGTGCCTTCATCTGTCGGAAACAGCCGAGCCTCAGCACTGACGTTCTGCCGCTTGCGGTGGCTGATCGTCAAGGGATTCGGTTCCTCGGCCCTGCAATCTCGGATCACTTACAAGGATCCGAGAGCGAGCGCACCGGATGCGAAGACTCGAATTGCATCTAAGGTCGCAAACTAAGGCGGCGCGGTGCTGTAGCCGCGTTCGCCGATCGGCTGGCAACATACGCGACGACCCACGAGGAAAAGCCTGTAGCGGCCCGGCCCAGATGTGGTCGAGTTGTTCACGTACCGTGGGCCGCTTCAGCGCGGCATTACGGCTGCTTTTCGAAACGATTCGCGCCCCCGTCGGACATGTTGAAATTGATCACCCCGGGGATCACGAGGCGGACCCCCTCCTCGACGCTAGCCGGGATGTGACCGTCGTCGGAAATCTCGCAGAACCATGTCAGGATCGCGTCCACCGGCCCAGCCGGCGTGGCGATTGAGATTGCCATCTCAAGCCGGCCGCCGCAGAAGTTGGGCGGCCGCGGTGTTCCGTCGCCGCCAATGCCACAGCCGAACGGTTGGAAGCTCAGAAGCTGCGTCGCCGTCCAGGTCGTTGAGAAGCTTCCGCCGCTGGACGTGTGCGTGAAGGTCCCGCCGCCGCTGACCGACTTCGGGTGCACGCTGAAGAAGAACGGCTGCGTGACCCGAATCGCGGCGTGATCACCGTTCGGTGCCTCGCCCCTGTTCGGAAGCGGGGTCACGAGGCGGTACGTTGCTGCCTCGTTGTTCGGCACGTTCGCAAGGGCAGTGGCCGGCAGAAAGCCGACGCTGGCGACGAGCGGGACGACGAGAAAGAGCGAACGCCTACTCATTGGTCCCTCCCCCTTTGTGCTCGAGTCTTGCGGGCAGGATGCCCGCCGCCGAGAGTTTCCCGGATTCTTGTGCGTTGAGCAAGTCGCAGAAGCCATCATCGAGTCTTCTAGAACAGTGTCCCGCTGAAGACGGGGATCGCGACCGGGCCGAGGACGATGACGAAGATCGGGACGAGGATGAAGGCCGCGGTCCGGGAGCAGCATCGTGACCGGCGCGCCCAGCGCCGCCTCCCGCAGACGTTGGCGGCGCTGACCGCGCATCTCGACCGCGAGCGAGCGCAGCGCGGACGCGAGCGGCGTACCGAAGTCCTCCGCCAGGCGGATGCTTACTCGAAGTTCACCAAGAATTTGAGCGAGGACTCTTGCCCACAAATTTTCGCCAGAACTCGCGTCTGAGGCGACGGCGGGAATCGAACCCGCGATGAAGGTTTTGCAGAACTAGGGAACCAAAGAAGGGCGTCGGTATGCGCGCGGTGTTCGAGTCCGCCGCCATCAGCGCAGGCGTTCGCCGACCGCCTTTCCCTGCAGGAAGAAGAGCAGGTAGTCCGGCCCGCCCGCCTTGCTGTCCGTGCCGCTCATGTTGAAGCCGCCGAATGGATGCACGCCCATGAACGCGCCGGTCGACTTCCGGTTCACGTAGAGGTTGCCGACGTGGAATGCGCGTCGCGCCTCGCGAATCCGCTCCGGATCCTTGCTGAAGATCGAGCCGGTGAGCCCGTAGTCCGTGCCATTCGCGATGTCGAGCGCATCTGCGAAATCGCGCGCTCGGATCAGCGCGAGGACCGGGCCGAAGATCTCCTCCTGGGCGATCCGGGCGTCTGGTTTGACGTCGGCAAAGATCGTCGGCTCGACGAACCCGTCCTTCGGCGACGACCCGCCGGCGATGAGTCGTCCTTCCGACCTGCCGATATCGATGTACTTCATGACCTTCCTCCACGCCGGCTCGTCGATGATCGGACCCACTTTCACCGACGGATCGGTGGGGTCGCCGACCACGAGCGCACGCGCGCGGTCGACGATCTTCGGCACGAGCTCGTCGTAGACGGAGCCCACGATCACGGCGCGCGATCCAGCCGAGCACTTCTGCCCCTGGAACCCGAACGCGCTGATCACGATGGCCTCGGCCGCGCGATCGAGGTCGGCGGTCTCGTCGACGACGACCGCGTTCTTCCCGCCCATCTCCAGCTGCACCCGCTTGAGCCAGCGCTGCCCCGGCTGGGTCTTCGCCGCGCGCTCGAAGATCTCCACGCCAACGTCCCGCGAGCCGGTGAATGCGACGAACCGCACGCGCGGGTCCTCGACGAGACGGTTCCCGAGATCCGATCCCGGGCCGGTGAGGTAACTGACCACGCCGGCGGGGAGCCCGGCCTCCTTCAGGAGACCGATAAGCCATGCAACGGTCGTCGGTGAATTGCTCGACGGTTTCACGATCGCGGTGTTCCCAGTGACGACCGCCGCGCTCAGCATCCCGATCGTCAGTGCGAGCGGGAAATTCCAGGGCGAGATGACGACGCCGACGCCGAGCGGCACGTAGAAGAACTCGGTCTCCTCGTTCTCCATCGGGGTGAGGTGCCGCGGCGGGTCGAGCTCCAGCATCTGCCGCCCGTACCACTCGACGAGATCGACGGCCTCGGCGACCTCGCCGTCGGCCTCATCCCAGGTCTTGCCGACTTCGAGCATGAGGAGCGCGGCAAGGCGAAATCGCCGCTCCCGCAGCAGCTCAGCCGCGCGGAAGAGGACGCCGGCGCGCGCCTCGGCCGAGGTGCGCGACCAGGTCGCGAACGCCTGCGTCGCGGCCTCGAGTGCCGCGTCCACATCGGCCGGCTCCGCGACGACATGACGGCCAATGACCTCGGAGCGCTGCGCGGGATTGGTCGACGCGAACGTTTTCGTGTGCGTCACTTCCTTCGGCCCGACGACGAGGGGATAGGTCGCGCCGAGGCCTCGCCGCACTTCGGCGAGCGCCGCGCGGATCCGCTCCCGTTGATGCGGGTCGGAGTAATCGAGGAGCGGTTCGTTCTTGAAGACGCCGACCTTCGGTGTGGTCAGGACAGCCATGTCGTTTCCCCTTTCTGGCCTTTGCTCGTGTTAGGGCAGGAGCTGACGAAGAGCGAAAAGCACGTTGGCCGGGCGCTCCGCCAGCCGACGCATGTACCACGGGAACCAAGCCTCGCCGTAGCAGACGAGGTCGCGGACCGCGAATCCTTCGCGCGCCAGGCGTCGCTGTTCGTCCGATCGGATTCCGTAGAGCATCTGGACCTCGAACGCAGTCTTGGGCAGGCCGAGCGTGTCGGCGTATTTGGCAATCTGCGCGATGAGCGTCACGTCGTGAGTCCCGAGTGCGATCCGTATCTTCCGGCCCGCGCGGGCCGCATCGAGCATGAAGATCGACAAACCCCCGAAGCTCGCGTCCACATCGTGCCGGGACTGGTACGCGAGCGCCGAGGGCTCCGCGTACGCGCCTTTGACGAGCCGGATCGACGGCTGGAGCGGCAGGAGCCGTTGGATGTCTGCGGCCGTTCGACGGAGATAGGCCTGCAGGCAGAGACCCGTGTTGGCCTGACGGGCCTTGACGCGCTCGTACAGAGCGATCGTCTTCTCGGTGTATGCGCTCCCCTCCATGTCGATCCACAACGTCTTCCCGAACTGCGCGGCCCGAGCCGCGAGCCGCTCCACATGCGCCGCTGTTCGGTCGGCGTCGAGATCGAGCCCGAGCTGCGTGAGCTTGACGGAGACCTCGCCATCGAGTCCCTCGGCGCTGATCCGCGCGATCAGGCCGAGGTAGTGCTCGGCGATCTCGTCAGCTTCCTCGATGCGCGTGATGTTCTCGCCGAGCCGCGTGAACACCATCCCGATGCCGTCTTTCTTGAACGCCGCGCCGGCGCGTAGTGCGGCGTCGGGCTGCTCGCCCGGCATGAAGCGAAGGACCGCACGCCGAGCGAATCCGTGCCGCGGTATGTGGTACCGCAGCCACCGATTGCCGGCCATCCAGAGCAGGATCCGACGCACGCCGGATCAGACCGTCTGTGCGAAGGCTCGAACCGCGTCCGAGAGCTCGCGACAGCGCATGACCATGACCTCTTGTCCGTGATAGCCGTTTGGGATGAACACCATCGACACGCCCAGCTCCTTGTCGCCCCAACAGATGGACGTGCCGGCCCCGCCGTGCCCGAAGGTGAAGCGCGTCGTGTCGCTGCCCATCCGGAGCGGCTGCTTCGGCGTTCCGCCGATGACGAATCCGGCGCTCCGGCGGCTGAAGACCTCTTGGATCTTGTCGTAACCCTCGAGCACGATTTCGGTGCACTCGCGCGCAGCTTTCTCGGACCAGACGCGGACTCCATCTAGCCCACCGCCGCAGACGATCGCTGCATAGAAGCGCGCCATGTCCCGCGCTGTCGAGACGCCGCTCGACGCGGGGATGTTCGCGGTGATGATCTCACGGCGGTTGAACTTCTCCGCGAAGATGACGTGGTCGGAGAGGATGTCGGGATACGGGTGGACTTTCGCGACGCGCTCGAGCTCCTCCACCGGTGGGCCGATGAACGTATCGCTCATCCCGAGTGGCAGCGCGATCTCGTCACGGAAGAACTTGGGCAGCGGGCGGCCGTCGACGCGCCGGACCAGCTCCGCGCAGACCCAGCCGTGATTAAATGAGTGGTACGCTGCGGTCGTCCCGGGCTCGAACTCGGCGACCGCGTCCTCCATCGCAGCGACCACCTTGTCCCAGTCCTGCAGGTCGTCCCACTTGAGCTGCGTCGGCCACTTCGGAAAGCCGCCGGTATGCGCGAGCACCATGCGTGGCGTGACGCGCTCCTTGCCGTTCTTCGCGAAGCCTGGCCAGTACCTGGCGATCGGCGTGTCCAAATCGACGAGCCCCCGATCGGCGCAGAGCCACACCGACATCGAGGCGAGTGGCTTCGTCGACGAGAAGAGGACAAACATTGTGTCCCGCTTGACAGGCCTCTCGCGTGGCCAGTCAGCGAATCCGGCGAACAGGTCGAGAACCAGCTTGTCCTTCACATAGACGGCGAGCGCGGCGCCCGGATGGAGCTTCCGATCGAGCTGCCGCTGGAAGATCCCGCGAACGTCATCCAGGGTGGTCCCGCGGGACGGGGCCTTCGGAAGCGTTGCGGCCACACCGAGCTTCATATCATCGGCAACCATCGCTATGCCCACTCCGCCCGCGTTCTGGAGATGTGGGCACGGGCGATGTCGCCGGCGGCCTGCGCGTCGCCACGCTCGAGCGCCTTCAGAAGCTGCAGGTGCTCCTCGCTCGAATGCTCGAGACCGCCTGACTCCGCGAGTTTGCGCAGGCCAGGCAGGTGCATGTGGTCGCGGAGGTCGCTCAGGAGCGAAAGAAGCCTGCGATTACCGGTGAGCGAGATCAGCTGAAGGTGGAACTCGCCATCCGCCTGGATGAATTTGCGCAGGTTGCGCACCTTAGCTGCGGCGGCCATGCGGTCGTAAATCGCGCGAGCGCGCTCGAACTCCTCCGTCGGCCGCGGGTCGAGGCGGGCGACCTTCATCATCGCGGGGACCTCGAGCAGCATCCGAATCTCCGAGATCTCATCGAGATCGTGCGCCGACGAGACGACAACCCGGAATCCCCGGTTGCGCTCCGCTTGAAGCAGACCTTCGCGCGCGAGCTGAAGCAGGGCTTCGCGAACCGGCGTCCGGGACACACCGAAGAGCTCGGCGAGCTGGTAGACGGAGCACAGCTCGCCGGGCGCGAGCTCGCCGCTGATCAACATTGCCTTGATCTGCGAGTGAATCTGCTGACGCATGCTCAGGGGATGCGCGATGACGCGCGAGACAGCGTCCTGCGATCCACGCTGGCGCGGTCGGGGGACTGCGCTTATCACGTGTGACATGCTAAATGCTATGCTCGCGCCGGTCCAGGCAAGTGCGGTTGGGGAGGCTCCGGACCGACGTCCAGCCTGTCGGCTTGGCTCACCCTTCCGTAGCTCCTGGCGCGAGGAGGATGGCTGTGAAGAGCAACCGCGACGCGTCCACGCTTACCCGGCGCGACCTCTTGCAGATGCTTGGAGCCACCGGCGCGGCGGCCGTCGTGGCGGCCTGCGCTCCGCCCAGCGGGAGCTCCCCGTCCGGGTCCGCCTCGGCTCCTGCGGGCACGCCGCAGCGTGGAGGCAGCGTCACGGTGGCGCTGACCTCGAACCTCACGACCCTTGATCCGCGGATCGCCGGGACGAACAACGCTCTGCGTCTGGTCACGCATGTCTACACGAACACCCTCATTCGCCTCAACGAGAAACTGGAGTATGAGCCTGAGCTCGCCGAGAGCTGGGATCGCTCCCCCGACGGGCTGACCTACACGCTCAAGCTCCGGAAAGGGGTCAAGTTTCACGACGGCTCGGCGTTCACGTCGAAAGACGTGAAGTTCACTCTCGAGTCCGTCATGGATCCCGCGCTCAAATCGAGCTTCCGCACGAGCTGGGTCATCAACAACGTCCCGACGAAGATCGAGACGCCGGACGACTACACGGTCCGGATCGTCTGGCCGAAGGAGCCCGACGAGCCGCTCTATACGATCGCCTTCCAGCGAATCGTCCCGAAGGACTACACCGAGAAGGTCGGCACGGACGGCTACACCGCCAAGCCGATCGGCACGGGGCCGTTCCGTTTCGTCTCTCAGACCTCGGGCGACAAGGTCACCTTCGAGCGCAACCCCGACTTCTGGAAGTCCGGGCTCCCCTACCTTGACCAGCTCATGTTCCGGATCATCCCGGACCCGGCGACGCGGCTCGCCGCGATCCAGGCGAACGAGATTCAGGTTGTCGCCCCTCCGGGCCTCAACCCGGACGACCTCGCCATCACGGCGAAGGACCCCGACCTCACGAACTACAACCAGCTCTTCGCCGGCTATCACTACATGGCGTTCAACGAGCGCAATCCGCTCTTCAAGGACAAGCGCGTACGTCAGGCGATCTGCTCCGCCGTCGACAGTCAGGAGATCATCAACGCTGTCATCGTGGGCGAGGTCGGCCACAACAACGTCTCCAAGAAGTTCAAAGAGTTCGATCCGAACTCGCCGAAATACTCCCTCGATGTGAACAAGACGAAGTCGCTCCTCGCGGAGGCCGGATTTCCGAACGGCATCGACTTCACGATCAGCGGTCTCGCCGCGCTCCAGCCTTACACAAAGGTGGCGGAGGTAGTCCAGAACCAGCTCAACCGCACCGGCGTCATCCGCGCGAAGCTTCAGCTCCTCGACTTCACGTCCGGGTTCGTCCCGAAGGTCTTCAGCGCGCCGTTCGATTACCAGGTCGCGATCTCTGCCTTCACATCCGTCAGCGCGCTGGCGGCGTTCTCCACGTACTACGGCGTAACCGCGCAGCAGACGACCGAGAACTTCATGGCATTCACCGACCCGGCGCTGCAGCGCGCCTACGACGACGCGAAGGCGGCTCGCTTCAGCGATCCCAAGAAGTACCAGGACAGCATGAACGCGCTTCAGAAGATCATCATCGACGACGCCCCCGCCGCGTTCCTTGGATACTGGGGGAACTCGGTGACGACCCGGAAAGCGGTGCAGGGGTTCATCGGCCATCCCATCCAGAGCTTCGAGTACATGGAGCAGCTCTGGCTGAAGAAGTAACCGGAGCCGGGAGCCGGCGGTGATCCGCTACATCGTCCGCCGGCTCCTGGCGATGATCCCGGTCATGTTCGGGATCACGCTCATCGTCTTCGTTGCGATGCGCCTCGTGCCGGGCGACCCGATCGTGATCCTCTTCGGCGCCGACATCGACCCGGTCAAGGTGGATCCGCAGGCGATCCGCGATCTGCGCCACGCCTATGGGCTCGACCTCCCACTCCCGCTCCAGTACTGGAGCTTCGTCTCCCACCTCGCCGTCGGCGATTTTGGCCGATCGATCGTTCAGCACGCCCCGGTCCTCGAGCTCATCCTGCAGCGACTTCCCGCCACGCTCGAGCTCGCGATCAGCGCCATGCTCATCGCGGTCCTCATCGGGATCCCCCTCGGCGTGTTCGTCGCGGTTCGCAAAGGCAGCGTCGTTGATCGCGCGACCCTTCTCGGTGCGTCATTCCTGTTCGCGGCGCCAGGGTTCTGGATCGCGATCGTCCTCATCCTCCTTTTCGCGGTCGACCTACGGTGGCTGCCGACGAGCGGCCGCGCCGACTTCTCGCTGTACGACTCGATCCTGCTGATCCCGACAAAGGGCGTGTCGCCCCTGGTGGACGCCCTGCGGCATCTCGTGCTCCCCGCCATAACGCTCAGCCTGACGTACACGGCCGTGTTCATCCGGCTCACGCGATCGACCGTACTCGAGGCCCTGCGCGAGGACTATGTGAGGACCGCCCGATCGAAGGGCCTCGCCGAGCGCACCGTCCGCTACCGGCATGTCCTTCGCAACGCCCTCCTTCCCCTCATCACGGCCGGCGGCCTGTACTTCGCCCAGCTTCTTGGGGGCACGGTGCTCATCGAAGTCGTGTTCGCGTGGCCCGGCGTCGGTCGCCTGGGCATCGATGCGCTGCGCTTCTTCGACTATTCGCTCGTGCAGGGCGTGGTGATCCTCACCGCACTCCTTTTCTCGTTCGCGAACCTCATCGTCGACGTGCTTTACGGAGTGGTCGATCCCCGGATCCGCTACTCGTGATCGCGACCATCCCCCTCTTCCGTTGGACGCAGCGGCCGGTGCTTCGGCGGCTACTGACCTCACGGACGGCGGTCATCTCGATACTCGTCATCGTCGCGTTCGCTCTCGTCGCGATCTTCGCTTCGGTGATAGCCCCGCAGGATCCATTGCTTATGAACGTGAGCCAGCGTCTCGAACCGCCGAGCTCCGCTCATCTCCTTGGGACAGACCAGTTCGGCCGCGATGTGCTCACACGGCTCATGTACGGCACGCGGCTCTCGTTCCTGGTCGCGTTCACATCGGTCGCGTTCGCGGCGGCCGGCGCACTGGCCGTGGGGACCATCGCGGGCTATTACGGTGGCGTGGGTGACTTCGTCAGCGGCCGGATCATCGATGTGCTGCTGTCCTTCCCGCCGATCCTTCTCGCCCTCGTGCTGATCGCGGCGGTCGGACCTAATATTTTCAACCTCGTCGCCGTGATCATCGTGCTTCGGCTTCCTGGCGAGGCGCGCCTAGTCCGATCGATGGTCCTATCTCTCCGCCAGCGGACCTACGTCGAAGCGGCACGAAGCATCGGCGCGGACGACCGCCGGATCATGTTGAAGCACATCATTCCACACACTCTCGGCACCCTTTCGGTCCTTCTGATGCTCGGGATGGCCTCAGCCATCTACCTCGAAGCGGCATTCGGCTTCCTCGGCCTTGGCGCGCAGCCGCCCGATCCGTCGTGGGGAACCATGATGCGCGAAGGGCTCGACGTGCTCCGAGCCGCACCGCATGTGAGCCTCGCGACCGGAGCCGCGATCTTCATCGCGTCCTTGTGCTTCAACTCGCTCGGCGACGTCATGCGTGACGCATTCGACCCGATGACGATCCGACGGTGACTCCGATCGACGTGCGCCTCGCGATCAGACGCGGAGAGTGGAGCGGATCGACCGCCGGAGCAGCGCCGGGGTTCGCGCAGGCCAACCTGATCGTGGTCGAGCGGGATTGGGCGGACGAGTTCCGGCGTTTCTGCCTCGTGAATGCGGGCCCTTGCCCCCTCCTCGACGTCACCGAACCGGGCTCGCCGCATCCGCCGCGCGTCGCCCCCGATGCGGACCTGCGGACCGATCTGCCCGGATATCGCATTCACGAAGGCGGCACGATGCGCCAGGTCACCGATCTCCGCTCGGTCTGGCGCGAGGATCACGTCGCGTTTCTCCTAGGGTGTTCGTTCAGCTTCGAGCACGCGCTCGTCGCTGCCGGGATCCCGATGCGGCACATCGATCTCGGTCGAACCGTGCCGATGTTCGTCACGAATCGGGCGTGCGTTCCGAGCGGACGCCTGCGCGGCCCGCTGGTCGTGACGATGCGGCCCGTCCCGGCCTCGAGCGTGGACCTCGTCAGGGAGGTCTGCCGCCGCTACCCCGGCGCGCACGGCGAACCTGTTCACGTCGGCGATCCATCCGCTCTCGGCATCACCGATACCGACAGGCCGAGCTTCGGCGACGCAGTGCCGATCGCGGCCGGCGAGGTTCCGGCGTTCTGGGCGTGCGGGGTCACACCGCAGGTCGTTCTACGCGAGAGCGGATGCCCCTGGTTCGCGAGCCACGAGCCCGGCCAGATGTTCGTCTCCGACGCGGAGGAGACGCTCGCGCCGCTCGCCTCGGCTTAGTTCCCCCAGATCTCCCCGAACACGCGCACCCAGTTCCCGCCGAGCACTTTCAGGACGTCCCCGTCCTTATAGCCGCGGCGAAGCAGCTCGCGGGTGATGTTCGGAAATCCGCTCGCGTCCTCGATACCGGCGGGGTAGATGTGCGGAGGCGGCGGGTACTCGTCCGCGCGCCAGCGTCCCGACTTGATCGCCTCCGCGTAGTCGGCGGCATTCCCCTGCCCGTAGTAGTCGAGCGCAAGGCCGACGTGGTCGACGCCCACGAGCTGCGCGATGTAGTCGATGTGGTCGACAAAGTCGACGAGCTTTGGCTGGGCACCCTTCTTCACGAATGGCGGGAAGCCGTTGATGCCGACCATTCCGCGCTTTGCCGCTACGGCCTTGATCTGATCGTCCCAGATATTCCGCCGATTCTCGGAGAGCTTGCGCACATTCGAGTGCGAGAACACGAGTGGACGTGTGGCCATGTCGAGAGCGTCCATCGTCGTGCGATAGCCGGTATGCGACAGGTCCACGACGATCCCGACGCGATCCATCTCGCGGATAACCTTCACGCCGAAATCGGAGAGGCCGGCATCCGTCCGCTCGGATGCACCGTCGCCGACAAAGTTCTTCTGGTTGTAGCAGAGCTGGATCATGCGAACGCCGAGCCGCTGATAAACCTCGACGAGGCCCACATTCCGATCGAGTGGAAGCGTGTCCTGGAAGTGGAAGGTCACGCCAAGCTTGCGTTCCTGCTTCGCTCGCTCGATGTCGCTCGCGCGCGCGACGAACGTGATCTTGTCCCTGTGCTCGCGCAGCCACTGGTACCAGAGCGCGATCTTGCCGAACGCGCTCTGGCTGTCCTCGGTGCTGGCGATGGTCGGGATGGCCATCGTCGTGCCGCCCCGGATCCACTCGTCCCAATGGTCAGGCTGCCGCATGAGCGGACAGACCGCGTCGATGACGATCGCCCGGTCGTGGAGCGCCTTGACCTTCGCCTCATCGACCTCGTGCGCGACCGTTGCTGTCATAGCTCCACCCACTTCCCTATTCCAAGCTCCTCGGCGCGCTCGACGACACGACACCCGACCGCAAGGTCCTGGATGCCGTTGCCGACGCTCTTGAACACGGTGATATGGTCTCCGGCCTCGCGACGTGCCTTCGACTCGCCGATCTCGATGAGGTCCGACTCTCGGAGCCAACCCTCGCGGAGCGCGGTTATCACCTCGCCCGATTCGGCGATGGCGGCTTCCCGCTGGTCGACGACGACGCGAGCGCCCTCGAGGATCTCGGGCGGGAATTCGCACGCTTCTGGGCGGAAGGATCCAACACCGGTGACGTGCGCGTCATCGCCGAGATCCTTCGCTGCGAAAACCGGATCCGAACTCGTCGTGGCGCAGATCACGACCTGTGCGCCGACGGCCGCGTCCCGGTCTGCGGCCACGAGGCTCACGCCGGCTGGGACCTCGCTCGCCGAGATAAAGGGCGCGACGTGGGCGCGCGAGCGTGCCACCACCCGAATCTCGCGCGGCCGCCGTTCCGCGAGGAGAGCCTCGAGCTGCGTCCGCGCCTGGACACCGGCGCCGTACAGCGCGACGACCTTGCAGTTCTGGGGCGCCATCAATCGCACGGCAAGGCCGCCAGCCGCGCCGGTCCGGAGCGCCGTGAGGCAGGCTCCGTCCAGGATCGCGCGCGGCGCGCCGGTTACAGCGTCGACCAGCATCACCGTTGACTGGAGCGTGGGCAGTCCGAGCGCGCGATTCGCCGTCACGACGCTTACAACCTTGACGCTGGCCATCGGAAAGCGGTCGCTGCTTGCGGACATCACGAGCATTTGGCCGCCGTCAGACGCCAGGGGCATCGCTGTGCGAAGCGGGACATTGGCGTGGTGAGAAGACAGAGCGTCAAAGCCGACGGCGCAGGCGTCGATCGCTTCAGGCATCGAACATGCCCGCCGGATGGCGGCGGCATCGAGAACGAGGACGCGCATCAATGAAATCGCTCGGGCCCGAACGCCGAGATGTCATAGCGGCTTCGGCCGTCGCAAATTAGATCCGCGATCGCGAGCGCGGTCGTAGGGGCGAGGGTCAACCCCAGCATCGCGTGCCCACTCGCGATCGAGAGATTCCGGTAGGCCGGGAACCGGCCAATGACTGGCAGCCCGTCGGGCGTGACGGCTCGGGGCCCGGCCCACTCCTGCTCCACTCCGCCGCGCCAGCCCTCGAGATAGCGGTCGGCGCCGCGGCGGATGGCGGCGAACCGCCGGCGGTCGGGCGGCGCGTCGAGACCGCTGAACTCCATCGTGCCAGCAAGGCGAAGCGCACCGTCGAATGGCGTGCAGGCGATGCGGCTCTCCGCGAGGTACGTCGCGCGCTGGAGCTGGACACGGGGACCCTGGACGGTGACCCCGTAGCCGCGACCGGCCTCGATCGGTACGCGAACACCGAGGGTTCCTAGCAGCCGCGGCGACCACGCGCCCGCCGCGACGACGAACTCATCGCCCGCAATCGATCCGGCGTTCGTCACGACCGACTCGACCACACTCCTTGACGCGAGGAGCGCGGTCGCCGTCGTCATTGTCCGCGTCGCGACGCCGAGCTTCCGCGCCATCGCGGCGAGGGCATCGACCATCGCCTCGGGACGCACGAACTTCTCCTGCGACACCAGGATCCCGCCGGCGACGTGGTTCGTGATCGCGGGCTCGAGGTCGCGGACCGTTCGTGGATCGAGGATCTCGACCGGCCCGTAGCCAAACTCGCGCATGAGCTCGACCTCTTCCCGGAGGTTGTCGGCGCCGGCTGGCGTCGTGAACAGGAAGAGCGAGCCGCGAGCCTGCACGTCCATGACCACTCCCTGGGCCACGAGGCCGTCGAAATCGGTCATCGCGTGCGAGGCGAACGCAGCGTAGGCCTGAACGCCGCGCTCGAAGTCACGGCGGTTGGCGTGACGCCAAAACGACCAGAGCCAGCGGACGAGCGACACGTCGATGCGCGGCTTGATGAAGAGCGGACTGTCCGGCTGCAGCATCCAGCGAAGCGATGTCGCAACGACGCCCGGCGCGGGAAGCGGTGCCGCGAAGACCGGGGTGATCCAGCCGGCGTTGCCGGACGACGCGCCCGAACCTGGGACGGCGCGTTCGACGATCGTGACCTCCGCGCCGCGACGGCGAAGCTCGATCGCGCACGCGAGCCCCACGACGCCGGCGCCGATCACGACCGCACGCATGAACTAAGCCCCCCAGACCTGGCGGTAGACGCGCAGCCAGTTGAGCCCGAGGATCTTTGCGATGTCTGCGGCCCTGTAACCGCGGCTGACGAGACCCGCGGTGACGAGCGGCATGCCGGTGATGCTCTCGAGGCCGGGCACGTACGCATAGACCGGATACGTGTGCTTTGGCGCGACGCGCTCGCGGCGGTCCTCGCTTTGATTGGGGTCGTTGCCGATTCCGCGCTCGGTGTACCAACGCCGGGTCTCGGTCTGGTCGAGGCCGATCCCGACATGGTCGATCCCTGCCACCTTGACCATATGGTCGATGTGACTCAGAAAGTCGTCGAAGCTCGCCTTCGCAGGGTCTTCGGCTTTCACGAACGCGGAGAACGCGTTGACGCCGATAACGCCCCCGGTTCGCGCACACGCCTCGATCTGCTCGTCGTCGATGTTCCGTTTGCTGTTGCTCACGGCCTTCGCGTTCGCATGCGTGAAGATGAAAGGCGTCTCGCTCATCGCCATCGCATCCATGGTCGTTTGTTTCCCGGTGTGTGAGCCGTCCGGGATGATCCCGAGTCGGTTCAGGCGTTTCATGACCGCTCGACCGAAGTCGGTGAGACCCGCATTGCGCGGCTCGGTACAGCCGTCACCGACCAGGTTGGCCTCGTTATAGGTGAGCTGCACGATGCGCATGCCGACCGCATGAAAAGCGTCGAGGAGGCTGACCTCGTCCTCGATGAGCCGCGTGTTCTGCGAGCACATCACGACCGCCGTCTTCCCGGCGTGCCGTGCCTGCTCGACCTGAGCGGCGGTCGTCGCGAGCGTGAGGTCATCGGGTGATTCGTCGATCCGATCCTGCAAGAAGGCGATGTCCTGAAACGTGCCCCGCGTGCCCTGCATCCAGCCGATCGTCGAGACCGTCGCGTCGATCCCGGCCTTCCGCATGAGCGGGATCCAGTCTTTGTGCGGTCCGCCGGCGTTGAGCCCGTCGATCACGAGGCTGTCCGCGTGGAGCTGATGCGCATCAAGGGTCATTGCTTCTCCCGTCCCCGGTGTTGTGGCAGGCGCGCTGCGCCCGGCGGTAGTATCGCATGTAACATGTTGCGTGCTAATCGCCGGCCCGCGACGCCGTGTGCGAGCGAGCGCGAATAACGAACTGAGGGGGGAAATGGTGAAGAGGTCATATCTCGTAGCACTGTTTGCGGTCGCCGTCCTTCTTGCCGCAGCCTGCACCGCTCCAGCGACCACTCCGGGAGCGAATCCGAGCGCGAGCGCGAGCGCCGCTCCGAGTGCGGCATCGCAACCGCAGCGCGGAGGCGAGCTCGTGATGGCGATCCGCGCTGATGTCACGACGCTTGATCCACGTCTCGCGGGTACGAACAACAACAATCGGCTCGTCACTCATATCTGGAGCAACACGCTCGTCCAGCTCAACGACAAGCTCGAATACGTCCCTGAGCTCGCCGACAGCTGGGACCGTTCCGCCGACGGCAAGGTCTGGACCTTCAAGCTCCACAAAGGCGTGAAGTTTCATGACGGTTCCGCGTTCGGCGCGAAGGATGTGAAGTTCACGATCGACTCGGTCATGGATCCAGCGCTGAAGTCGCCGTTCCGCTCGAGCTGGGTCGTTGGTACCACGCTAACGAAGGTCGACGTAGTCGACGACTCGACCGTCAGGATGACCTTCCCGGAAGAGCCTTCGAACACGCTCCTCCAGGTCGCATACCAGCGGATCCTACCGAAGGACTACACCGAGAAAGTCGGCGTCGACGGCTTCAACGCAAAACCGATCGGGACTGGACCGTTCAAGTTCGTCTCGTACACGAAGGCGGATAAGTTTGTCTTCGAGCGGAATCCCGATTACTTCAAGCCAGGACTTCCCTACCTCGACAAGCTCACGGTCCGGATCATCGTCGATCCCGCGACGCGGCTAGCGGCGCTGCAAGCGAAGGAGATCGGGCTCAGCATCCTCAACGCCGACGACCTCAAGATCACAGAGAAGGACACGAGCCTCAAGAACTACAAGTACCTGTACTCGGGCTACTACTACATGGCCTACAACGAGCGCGACCCTATCTTGAAGAACAAGCTGGTCCGCCAGGCGATCAACTACGCGATCGATAGCCAGGAGATCATCAACGCGGTCATCGTCGGAGCACCGGCGCACAACATGGTCCCGCCGGCGATGTCGGCGTACGACCCGACCGCGCCGAAATACACGCTCGACGTCAACAAGACGAAGCAGCTGCTCACGCAGGCCGGCTACCCGAACGGGATCGACTTCACGATCCTTGGTCTCGCAGGCCTGCAGCCGTATCAGCAGATCGCCGAGGTCGTGCAGAACCAGCTGAACCGGACCGGCGTGATTCGCGCGAAGCTGCAGCTCGTCGACTTCTCGACCGCGTTTATCCCTCGGGTATTCACGGATTACAACTTCCAAGGAGCGATCACGGCACTCACCGCGGTCTCACCGACGGACGCGTTCGACAACTTCGCCGGCGGCACCACAGCGGACACCGAGAACTTCATGCAGTACTACAACCCCGACGTACAGAAGCTGATCGATGACGCGAAGGCGAACCGGCAGGCGAATCCCTCGAAGGCGCAAGAGGACTACAAGCAGCTTCAGCGCCTCATCTCCGACGATGCACCGATGAGCTGGCTCGGATACTGGGGAACATCGTGGACGGCGCGCGCCGACCTGCAAGGATTCATCGGCCACCCGAACCAGAGCTTCGAATACCTCGAGCAGGTCTGGCTCAAGAAGTAAAGGACTGGCTCCCGGGCGAGGGCCAGAAGGAGCGGCCGGAAGGGCCGCTCCTTCGCGACTCGGCGGTTGGGTTCTCCAATCGCTCACTAAGACGCTCGTGCAGGATTTGCCCCACGCGGAGAGAGAGGCCCTCTACCGAGATACAACTTCGCCAGGGCTGTGGTCTGTAAGGCGACGCGAGGCTCAGCGCGGACGTCTGTTTCTCAAAATTTCGTCGGAACTCGCCTCTGAGGCGACGGCGTTTTGCAGACTTCTCGCTAGATTTTCGAAATGACTCGCGAATTGCCTAGCAATATCGCAGATAGCGCTCCCGGGCTGACCCAACTCCGACGCCGCAGACTTCTGCCGTTCCAAGTAGCGCGAGAAAACCTCCGACCATGTCCCAGAGGCTCTCGCCAAGTGGCTCGCCGAGATCCGCCAGGAGGCCCGGATCAAGTCTCGATATGGCCCGGCAGCGCTTGCGGCCTCATCCGCCGCGGCAGACCACAACGTATCGCGACATAGGCCTGCTGGGCACATCGCCGAACCTTTCCGTGGTTGGCCGGATAGTACGCACAGACGATGGACGACCACGAAGCGATCCGCCGGCTAGAACAACGTGATCAAGCTCTCGTTTGCAAAGATTCATTTGCAAAGATAGCTTTGCACCACAATGGCGCATGCCCTCCCCCGCCGCGAGATCAGCACAGACGAGTTGAAGGCGCTCGCGCATCCGATGCGGCAGCGCATCCTCTACCAGCTTGCGTTTGCCGGTCCGGCCACGTCGACCTCCGTCGCTGAGGCACTAGGCGAGAGCAGCGGTTCCGCGAGCTACCACCTTCGACAGCTCGAGCGCTTCGGGTTCATCGAGGAGCTGGCGGAGCGAGGACGAGGACGCGAGCGCTGGTGGCGCATCGTCCCGCTCGATCTCCGCGGCCTGCGCGCGGGCAGCCGGATCACGCGCCGGGTGCGGGTAGCCGGCGCGGCGTTGGACCGGATGCGTCTGGAGCGGGACCGCCGTCTCGTCGACCGCTTTCTGGCCAACCGGCACCGCTTCGCCGATTGGGGGGAAGACCGCGCGATGTTCTCAAGTTCGGCAGCTCGGCTCACGAAAAGGGAGTTCGCCCGGTTCACCGAGGAGTACGTCCGCCTGCTCAAGCGCTACTGGCGCCCCGACGAGAAGCTGCCACCTGACGCCAAGCCAATCGTGGCCCTCTTCTACGCCTTCCCCTGGCCGGGCGAGTGATCGGGCGTGATCCGCCGCCGGGCGATCCTTGCAGTGCTCGCCGGCGAGACGATCTCGTCGCTCGGCTCGCAGCTCTCGGCGCTCGCCCTTCCCTGGTTCGTGCTCGTCACCACCGGCTCGGCCACGCTGATGGGCATCGTCTTCGCGGTCGAGATCGTGCCGATGACCGTCCTCGGTATTCCGAGCGGCCGGATCATCGACCGGCTGGGGCCTCGTACGACGATGCTCGTCTCCGATCTCGCCCGGGCTCCCGTCATTGCGCTTGTGCCGATCCTGCACTGGCTCGGTCTTTTGAGCTTCCCGGTTCTGCTGATCTTGGTGGTCCTGTATGGCACGTTCTCCATGACCTACTTCAGTTGTCAGCGACTGTTGTTGCCGACGATCGTGGGGGAGGACGAGCGGCTCGTCGCCCAGGGGAACGCGCTTATCGAGGGCGCGACCAACATCACCGCCTTCCTCGGTCCCGCTCTCGCCGGGGCTCTGATTCTCGTCTTGGGTGCCGTCAACCTGCTGTGGCTCGACGCAGCGTCGTTCGCCCTCTCGTTCCTGCTCATCGCCTCGCTCGTCCCGGGGCGGTCCAAGGTCGCACACGAGGAGCGCAGCGGTGGGGCGCTGGCCGCCCTCCGCTTCATCGCACGCGACCGGCTTGTCGGACGCGCGGCGCTCTCGAGCGTGATCTACGGCTTCTCGATTCGAGTCTTGTGGGCGTCGTTCCCTGTCCTCGCCTTTACGCAGTTCGACCGGAACCCGGTCGTCGCTGGTTTACTCAACGCGGCCTGGGGCGCCGGGGCCGTCGGCGGCTCGATCGGGGTCTATCCGCTGGTGTCACGGATCCCACCGTTACGTCTGGGGGCGTTCGCCTGCGTCGCACTCGCGCTGCCGCTCTGGCTGCTCGTCCCTGAGTTTCCGATTGTCGTTGTCGCAGTAGCGCTTGCGGCCTCGGCGGCCGCGATCCCGGTGATGAACGCTCCGTACCTCACGCTGTTGTCCACTCGAGTGCCCGCGAGGCTACGCGGGAGCGTCCTGCAATCGATCCTTTCAATTAATACCGTCGCCGGACCAGTCGGATACGCGGTCGCGGGTCCAGCGTTCGATTGGGTCGGCCTGCACCCGGTCTATCTCTTGATCGCCGGCCTGGTGACGGCCGGTTCGATCAACTTTGTTACGGCGGTCCGAGCGGTCGAGGATGAGGATCGGACTGCAGAGGCGCCCAACGTCTGATCGGGAGTTAGCTGCCCAGCCGGATGACGAGCCATCTCAGGTTTTCACGCCGCGCTCGTCCGGGTCATCCTCCCCCCAGATAGTTTCCGATCCTTCCCGCGAAGAAAAACATTGCAGCTGCTTGTGCGCTGACCAACGCTCCCAGCACGTCGGTGACGAGCAGCCCGACGGACAGGATCATCACACCGATACCAAAGACGGTTATCGCCATCCCGCGGAGCTGGATTTGACGAACTCCGGGCGACAGCCGGCCCGTCCGAGTTACGCCCATCATCGTGGTCCAGAGCCCATAACAGATGGTCAGGATGCCGACCGTTGCGATAGAGCCCCCGATCAACATGACAATATTCATTTCTATCGCTTCGCCGGCGTCGCGCAGAGTGTCATGATCATGTAGATCGCCGTAATGTATCCGGCGATCGCCGTCACCTCGAGCATCGCGCCGGTGAAGAATCCGGCGAGCGAGAACGGGATGATCGAAATAATGTCGGTGGCTCCCGCCTTGATCGCTTCCTTCAGGTCTTCAGCGCCTTCGTATCCCAGCTCCCTCGCAATTTCGTTCGCGTCCTCGTTCGACCTATCAGGACGGGAGCTCATATTCAATGGTCCTAAGGGCGTCTGAAGTCGACTATCTTGTCTCCTCAAGCATCTCCAAGCGGCGCACCGTCGGCTCCAATTCTCGCCTAAGTTCTGCCTCGTCGATCTGATGTTTCTCGCGGGGCGGCGGTGAGTAGGCCGCAACCGCCGTGTCCACGCGGCTCGAAAGTTGACCAAACTCGCCGGTGAAAATTTCAGGCCGGGCGTCGAGTAGACACCGTCGGGTTTTCCAATATTCGGATACGAATCTCTCGAGGTCGACGCTGCCATCAAGCCATGATCTCGCCAGCCTGACCAGAGCAGTCCTCGTCTGGTCAGTCAACGGAGATCCCCGGTCTCAAGAACATCTCGAAGTTGGCTTGGGAAAAGGCGCCACGCAATCAGGAGGACATTGTCGCGGTCCGTGGTCGGCTCTACTTCTACGGTCTGACTCTGCTAGTCGTTCTCAACGCCAGAACGGCGCGAGCGACCCTCTCCTTTCGCAGTTCTTCTGCGAGCACCCTAGCGGCGGTAGTAACCGGCGGCTGGGAAGGCCCCGAGATGGTTCGCCGGTACATCGGCGACTACAGCGTCGAGGAGCTCAAAACGTTCCCCACGGTCGGACTCGATCAGATCCTGATCTCCGACAAAGACAGAGGTCTTCCCAGGGCGTCCTAGCGACTGAGGCGACGGCGGGAATCGAACCCGCGATGAAGGTTTTGCAGACCTCTGCCTTACCACTTGGCTACGTCGCCGACGAGTGAGGATCAGGAGCAAGTTTACTTGCGGATGATCGAACGAGGAGGTGACGGAGCGGAGCGACCGTCGCCCAGGAGTCGCGCGGCGAGCTCGCTCGCCGGCGCAACGACGACGGCGACGCTGAGGGCCGAAGCCCCGACCAGTCGCCGACGATGAGACAAAGTCTACCGATTCGTCACCTCTAACACTCTTCTGACAATCAGTACACCGATCCAATACGCATGGGGGAACTCCTGGCGGGGATCCCGCGATATACCTTGCACATGAACGAACCGGCCGCGAAGCCCGTCACCAAAAAGAGAGGCCTACGGCGCCGCCACGTGCTCGTAGGCGCAGGCGCGATCGCCGGCGGCCTCGCGATTACCAAGGCTCTCGGGCTGTACAACCTGTCCGGCGAACCGTCGCTGCCAGGCCAGAGCCAGTCGCCCACCGCGACCGGCATCGATTGGATCTCGCCGCTCGACAAGTCCGAGGCGCAGGTCGCGCACCTGCTGCGACGCGCGACATTCGGCGCGACGCCCACCGAGTACCAGCAATCGATAAAGGACGGCTTCAACAAGACCGTCGACCGGCTCGTCGAGACCAAGCCCGCGGAGCCGCCCGCACTCGCGGGCGCGGACGACGCAACGCAGGACAAGCCGATCAAGGCGCAGGAGCTCGTCAGCTGGTGGCTCGACTGGATGCTCCGCACACCAACGCCGTTCGCCGAGCGCATGACGTTCTTCTGGCACGGCCATTTCACGAGCGACTTCCGCAAAGTCAACCTACAGACCCCGTACATCTACTGGCAGAACCTCAC
>Ga0070698_100001746_pt1 | contig 24236 bp, 23 predicted proteins | sample KBSK1502metaG_FD_65477 | JGI IMG/M metagenome (GOLD analysis project Ga0070698, IMG submission 65477) | Corn, switchgrass and miscanthus rhizosphere microbial communities from Kellogg Biological Station, Michigan, USA - KBS K1-50-2 metaG | ecosystem: Host-associated > Plants > Roots >... | reverse complement strand
CGACCGCGCTGCTTGCCGGCAAGCTCGATGTGCTCGGCAAGGACATGGATCGCGCGCACGAGCTGCTCGCCGGGCTCGGCGTATCGACGCCGCTGCTCGATGGCCTGTGCGATGTCGCGCGCAAGCACGGCGCATACGGCGCGAAGCTCACGGGCGCCGGCGGCGGCGGCTCGGTGATCGCGCTCGCGCCGAAGGAGAAAGAGGCGGAGATCCTCGCGGCGTGGAAGGCAGCGAGCGTCAATGGCTTCGTTGCCTCCGTTGGTGGCAGGTGAAAGCGCGCGCGTGCGCGAACATCGCGCTCGTCAAGTACTGGGGCAAGCGCGATGCCGCGCTGAACCTGCCGGCCGCCGGTAGCCTATCGCTCACGCTCGCCGAGCTCGTCACCGAGACGACCGTCGAGTTCGACCGTGCGCTGCCTCGCGACGAGCTTCTGCTCGACGACAAACCGGCGCCGGCCGATCGCGTTACGACCGTGCTCGATCTCGTGCGCACCGCCGCGCAGTTGACGTCGCGCGCCCGCGTGACGAGCCGCAATATGTTTCCGACCGCATCGGGTCTCGCATCGTCGGCATCGGGCTTTGCCGCGCTCGCGGTCGCGGCGGCTGGTGCCGCCGGCCTGACGCTCGATGGCAGGCAGCTATCGCTGATCGCGCGACGCGGCTCGGGCTCGGCGGCGCGATCGATCTTCGGCGGGTTCGTTCACATGCATGCGGGCGCGCACGCCGACGGTAGCGACGCGTTCGCGCATCCGATCGAGAGCCCGCTCGTCGAGCGCATTCGCATGGTGATCGCGATCGTCGGCGGTGGCGCACCGAAGGCGCACGGCTCGCGCGACGCGATGACGCACGTTGCGGCGACGTCGCCGCTGTACGCCGCGTGGCTCGCGCTCGTACCAAAGGATCTCGCGGCCGCCGAGACCGCGATCGTCAATGGTGACCTGCAAGCGCTCGGCGAGCTCGCCGAAGCGAACGCGCTCGCGATGCATGCGAGTGCGATCGCTGCACGTCCCGCGATCATCTACTGGCAGCCGGCGACGCTCGCCGCGCTTGCCGCGGTCCGCGAGCTGCGCGCACGAGGCCACGCGGCCTGGGCGACGATGGATGCCGGTCCGCACGTCAAGGTGCTCACGACAGCCGACGATGCGAACGCGGTCGCGCAAGGATTGATCGCTGTCGATGGCGTGACGCGCACGCTGATCAGCGCCGTCGGTGGCCCGGCTACGCTGGTTGATTGATCTCGCGCAGCACCTCGGCAGCGCGATCTTGAACGATCTGCGCGAGCTCGCGAAAGCGTGCGTCCTCGCGCAGTGGCTCGAGCAGTGGGCAGCGCACGAACCACAGATGATCCTGGAGACCCGCGTCGACACCGGTCGCGATGAAGTCGAGCGCCGCCGCGCGCTCGCCTGTCGCGAGCATCAGCTCGGCGATGAATTGCGAATTCGTCGCGCGCAGGCGGGCGTTTGATGCGAGCAAGAACGTCGTGAACTCTTCGAGATCGGTTGGCGCGAGCACACCGGTGCGAAAGATCCGGCCAACGCGTTGGAGGTGCTTTACGAACTCGGGCGAGCCGGCGGGGGTGATCAGCTCGACGTCGGTCAGCTCGCCGCGCCACATTCGAAAGCGGCCGACCTGAAAGTCGAGGTAATCGGTGACCTGACGATCGACGTCGAGCGCGCGGACTTTCTCGATCAACGCGAACGCGTCGTCGTAGCGCCCGAGATAGACGTACGCGCGCGGCAAATCGAAGTGCGAGACAAATGGATCGAGACCCGCCGCCGCTTCGAGGTGCGATAGCGCGAGCTCGAGCTCGCCGGCCTCGAGCAGCAGCGAGCCGAGCATCGCTTGCGCCATCGCCGTGCCTGGGGCGCGCGCCACCGCGCTTTTCAGCGCGCGCGCCGCATCGGCCGCACTCGCCGCGTACCGACACGCGAGGCCGAGCGCGAGCCATGCCTCGCCCGATGCCGGCGCGAGCGCGACGGCGCGTTCGGCGAGCGTGCGGGCGCGCGCGAGATCGCCGCCCGCCATGCCGAGAAACGCCGTGCGGCCAAGCGCCATCGCGAGCGAGCTGAGGATGCCGGGATCATCGGGCGCGAGTACGAGCCCGCGCTCGAGATCGGGAATCACCGCGTTGATGTGACTGAACCACGTCGCGCGCAGCTTCGCCTTGCTCTCGAGATAGAGCTCGACGGCGCCGACGTTCGGCGCAGCGCGCGTGGGCAGCTCGATGTCTGCCGTCAGCGCATGCGCGACAGCGCGCGCGATCTCGTCGCTCGCGACGAGCAAACCCTGGCGCTCGGTATCGACGTGATTCGCCCAGAGCTGAAACCCGTCGGTGACGCCTGTCGCGCGTGCCGAGACGCGGATCTTGTCGCCGCGCTGGCGGACCGAGCCATCGACGATCACGTCGACATCGAGCGCGGCGCCGATCTCGTGCAGATCGAGCTCCGCACTCGTGAAGCGCCGCACCGACGCCATCGGTCGCACGCGCAGATCGCGCGTCTGCGTCAGCGCGTCGACGATTTCTTCGCTGAGACCATCGGCGATCTCGGCGAGCTCGGCGTTCGCGCGCAGCGGCAGCACTGCGACGGAGCGCGCGCGCTTCGCAGGAACGTTGACGATCGGTCGCGTCGGCGTGCGCGCTTGCGCGCGGATCGTGATCGCCGCGAGCGCGGGCGCGACTGCGCCGGCGTTGGCAAACCTCGCCAGCGGATCGCGCGCCATGCAGCGCAACACGAGTTGCGCTAGCGGCGCTGGCATCGGCCGATGCGTCCGCGGATCCGGTGGCGGCTGCGACAATCGCGCGATCGCCATCGCCGTCGGATCCGCGCCGGAAAACGGGCGCTCACCGGTAAGCATCTCGAACAAGATCGCGCCGAACGAGTACACATCGGCGGGCGCGCCGACCGTGCCAGTCGCTTCGACTTGCTCGGGAGCCATATACGCGGGTGTGCCGCTCACGCCGCTGCGATCCGAATCGGCAAACGCTCGCGCGACGCCGAAGTCGCTGATCGCGATGCGGCCGGATGTCTCGACGAGGATGTTGTCTGGCTTGAGGTCGCGATGCAGCACACCGGCCGCATGCGCAGCGGCGACGCCCGCGCACACGCCGCGCGCGATGCGCAGCGCCTCTTCGAGCGCGAGCAAGCCTTCCTCGAGCAGCTTCGACAGCGACTTGCCATCGATGTATTCCATCGTCAGAAAGTGATCGCCCTCGTGCTCTCCGACATCGAACGTGCGCACCACGTGCGGGCTCGTCACGCGGCGCGCGAGCTTGACCTCTTGGAGGAAGCGCTCGAGCATTTTTGGCATCGCGAGCGCTTCACGCCGCAGCATCTTGAGCGCGACATGCTCGTCGAGCTTGCGATCGAGCGCGCGATAGACGCGACCCATGCCGCCCACGCCGAGCAGGCCCAGCACCTCGTAGCGCCCGGCGATCATGCTCGGCATCGGTTCGGCGGCCCCGGCGGCGGAGGGAACCGACGGGTCTGTCGATACCTTCGTCGGCGCAGATCCGATATCGTCGTCGGTAGCCACGGCGCACCACCATCGTACTAGAGTACATACACCGCATGATCGCGACAGCGCCTGGCAAGCTCATCCTGACCGGTGAATACGCCGTTCTCGACGGTGGTCCCGCGCTCGTGATCGCGGTCGACCGCCGCGTCATCGCGAAGCGACGCAAGGGTCCACGCGGCAGCTCGGCGTTTCTGCTCGCGATCGCCGAAGCGATCGGCAAGCGTCTCGGTGCCGACGATCCGGCAACGAAAGCCGCGATGGAAATTTTCGTCGACAGCTCGCCGCTCTACGACGGCACCACAAAGCTCGGGCTCGGCTCGAGCGCGGCGGTGACGGTCGCCGCGACAGCACTCGCGCTCGCTGCCGATCATGAGGCCGTCCCCTTGATCGATCGCCAGCAGGTGCTCGCGATCGCGAGCGAGGCACACGCGATGGCGCAAGCCGCGCGCGCTGCCGAAACCACGGTCGGTGTGCGCCGCTCCGGCGCCGATATCGCCGCAGGGGTCGGTGTGCGCGGCTCCGGCGCCGATATCGCCGCCGCGGTGTACGGCGGCGTGATCGCATTTCAGCGCGCGGCCCCCGAGCAACTCGCGTGGCCAAGCGATGCCGCCGCGCATGGCCGCGCGATCGCGCTCGCGACCGGCACCGCCGATACGCTCGCATGGCCCAGTGGCGTCACGCTCATCCCGTTCTTCACCGGCATCTCGGCGGATACCGCTGCGCTCATCGCTGCGGTCGCCGAGGCGCGCGCGAGTCGGCGCGTCGCGGTCGATGCCGCGCTCACCGCGGTGGTCCGCGCATCGCGCGCCGCGTGTCAGGCGTGCGCCGCGCACGTACCAGAGATCGCGTCGTCGGCACTCATCGCGGCGCTCGCATTTGCCGCGAACGCGATGGACCAGCTCGCCATCGCCACCGATCTGCCGCTCGTACCGGACTGCGTCACAGCTGCACGTTCTGCGTTAAAGCCGCTTGGCGGGACTGCGAAGACTACGGGGGCAGGCGGCGGAGATGTCGCAATTGCTGTGATTCCTGCCACGGAAGACGTAAACGAGGCCAAGCGTTTAGTAACTGAAGCGGGCGGTCAGATCATCGAATTGGTCGTCGATCAGACCGGCGTGGACTTGCAGCCCGACGCACAGTAAAAACCACCATTCCAGTGACTTCTCGCCTTCCCGGCTTTTATCGCCTCGGCGTCGCCGAGCGCCGGCGCCGCCTCCTCCAGGCGTGCCGGATCGAGGAGGGCCAGTTCGCCGCGATCGATCCGGGCGCGCTCGCGCTCGATATCGCGGACGGCATGATCGAGAACGTCGTCGGCACGTACGCGCTGCCGTTCTCGGTCGCGGTGAATTTTTGCGTCGACGGCATCGATTCGCTCGTGCCGATGGCGATCGAAGAGCCATCGGTCGTCGCCGCCGCATCGAACGCGGCGCGCATGGCGCGGCCCGGCGGATTCACGACACACGCGTCGGCGCCCGTCATGATCGGCCAGATCCAAGTCACGCACATCGTCGATGTCGATCGCGGTGCCGCCGCACTGCGCGCCGCCGAAGCGAGCCTGCTCGATGATGCGCGCCGGCTCGTGCCGCGGCTCGCCGAACGCGGCGGCGGCCCCGTCGGTCTCGAAGTGCGCACGCTCGCGCGCGCGGGCGAGGACGGCGGCGTCATCGTCGTGCACCTGCTCGTCGACTGCCGCGATGCGATGGGCGCGAACCTCGTCAACACGCTATGCGAGGCGCTCGCCGAGCGCGTCGCGCAGATCGCTGGCGGCAAAGCGGGTCTGCGCATTCTCTCGAACCTCACCGATGGCCGCACGATCACGGTGCGCTGCCGTGTCGAAGATGCTGCGCTCGCGAGCGATGGCACCGGCGCCGAAGTCCGCGCTGCCGTCGCCGCTGCATCGCGCTTCGCCGAGCTCGATCCGTACCGCGCCGCGACGCACAACAAGGGCATCATGAACGGCGTCGATGCCGTGCTCGTCGCGACCGGCCAAGACTGGCGCGCCGTCGAAGCGGGCGCACACGCATACGCCGCACGCACCGGTGCGTATCGCCCGCTCGCCGTTTGGCGCGAAACGGATGGCGGCCTGCTCGGCGAGCTCGTGATGCCGCTCGCCGTCGGTACCGTCGGTGGCGCGCTGCACAGCCATCCCGCCGCGCGTCTCGCGCTCGAGCTCGCAAACATCGATCACGCCGATCGCCTCGCCGCACTCGCCGCCGCGAGCGGTCTCGCCACCAACCTCGCCGCGTTGCGCGCGCTCGCCACCGAAGGCATTCAGCGCGGCCACATGGCACTGCACGCGCGCGGCCTCGCACGTGCCGCCGGCGCGACCGGCGAGCTCGTCGATCGCGTCGCGGCCGAGCTCGCCGCGTGTGGCGACGTCAAACCAGATCGTGCGCGCGAGGTTCTCGCGCGATTAAAGGAGTCCCCGTGATCCAGCGTATTGGAGTCGCTCGTTCGCCTGCCCTCGCCGTTCCGCTGCCGCCGTCGCTCGAGATCGAGGCGTGCTACCGCTACTGCGAAGCGCTGTGCCGATCGCGTCACCACAACTATCCGGTCGGCTCGATGTTCGCGCGCTCGCACCTGCGCAAGCACATCTTCGCGATGTTCGCGTTTGCGCGCGTCGCCGATGACTTCGCCGACGAGCCCGCGTACGAGGGCCGCCGCGCGCGCGAGCTCGATCGCTGGGAAGAGCAGCTCCACATCGCGTACCGCGGGCGCGCCGACCACCCGGTCTTCGTCGCGCTCGCCGACACCGTCGACAAGTTCGCGCTGCCGATCACCGAGTTCACCGAGCTACTATCCGGTTTCCGGACCGATCTCGAGCGCAAGCGCTACGCGACGTTCGATGAGCTGCTCTCGTACACGCGTCAAGCGGCCGAGCCCGTCGGTCGTCTTCTGCTCTACATCGGCGGCTATCGCGCGCCGGAGCTCCACGCCTACGCGGAAAACCTGTCCACCGCGATCGCGGTCGCGCGCCTGATCCAGGACGTGCCGCAAGATTGGGAACGCGGCCGCGTCTACTTGCCCGCTGAAGACCTCCGCCACTTCGGCGTCAACGAAGCGGACATCGCTTCGCGCCGCGTCAGTGCCGCCGTCGGCAATCTCGTGCGCTACGAGGTCGCGCGCGCGCGGGGCCTGTTCCAACGTGCACGCCCGCTCGTCGATATCGTCGGCTCGGATCTCGCTGTCGAGCTCGCGCTGACGTGGCACGGCGGCATGCGCATCCTCGATAAGATCGAACATGTCGGCAAGCGGCTGTTCGCGCAGCGCCCGCAGCTCAACACCGCTGATAAGGCGCTCGTGCTCGCACGCGCCGTCGCGTGGCGCGGCGAGACGCTGCCGCCGCGCACGATGCACCTCGTGCAACGCCTGTTCGAACGTTAAGCCGCGGCGGAGCGAATCTTGTCGACCACGTCGACGACGTGCGTACTGATTTGCACTTTATGTAAACACACGGGCATGCCGACGAACTTGAGGCCGACGCGGTAGTCCTCGCCGTCGTCTTTGAGCCACACGCCCTGCGCGCGGAACCGATAGCTGCGCTCGCCGATGTCGATCACGATTTCGACGATCTCGCCGCGCGCGACAAACGGTGCGCGCCTACACACGAGGCCGCCGGGTCCGAGCTCGGCGATGTCGATGGGATCGTTGATGTGATCGCCGCGCATCGTCGCGGGAAGCTCGATGAGCTGCCGAACGAAGCGACGACCATCACGCGCGCCCGCGGCAAAGCCGTGCTCGATGCGCGTGATGTGCTCGATCTCGTCCCAATCGAGACCGCATCCCAGCTCGCACTTTCCGATCAGCGTGCGATAGTGGAAAACGGTCTCTAACAACATGACGGACGAAATAGCAGCCGCCGTGCCACGAGACTTGATCTGTTAACGAGTGGAAATCAGGTTCTGGTGTGAAGTCCCGGCGGAGGGAGTTGCCGGGTGTGGAGACACCAGATTGTGGGCGCGTGGTCGCAGGGCCACATGTGTGTATAAATCCGCAGGGAAGCATGGACCTTTTTGCTCAAAGCGCGCGCAAACGCCAGGTTGGTCAACCGCTCGCCGAGCGCATGAGGCCGCACTCCCTCGTAGAGCTTGTCGGGCAGACACACTTGGTCGGGCCCGGCCGCATTCTGTCAAATTTGGCGCCTGGTCGCGCCATTCCGTCGCTGATCCTCTGGGGGCCGCCTGGGAGTGGAAAGACCACGCTCGCAAAGTTGTTGGGTGAAACCCTCAAGGCGGAGCTGGTGGCGCTGTCGGCGGTCGAGGCCGGCGTCAAAGAGGTGCGCGAGGCCATCGCGAAGGCGGCCGAGCGGCGGGACCAGTTCGGCACGCGCACGCTCTTGTTTATCGATGAGATTCATCGGTTCTCGAAGACGCAGCAGGATGCGCTGCTCCCGCATGTCGAGCATGGAACGGTGACGCTGATCGGCGCGACGACCGAGAACCCGAGCTTTGGCGTGGTCGCGGCGCTGCTCTCGCGCTGCCGCATCGTGCGACTCGAGCCGCTGAGCGATCCAGAGCTCGCGCAGCTCGTCGCCCGCGCGATGACGGACCAGCGCGGGCTCGCGCCGCAGCGCGTGACCATCGACGAGGAGGTCACGACGCTGGTGGTCGCAGCGGCGGCCGGCGATGCGCGCCGGCTCTATACGGTGCTCGAGGTGGCGGCCGCACTTGCCGGTGAAGGCAACGCGATCACGGCGGCGCACGTCGCCGAAGCCGCGCAGGGCAAGACGCTGCTCTACGACAAGGCCGGCGACGAGCACTACGGTGTCGTGTCGGCGTTCATCAAGAGCATGCGCGGCTCCGATCCAGACGCCGCCGTGTACTGGATGACGCGCATGCTCGAGGCCGGCGAGGATCCGCGGTTCGTACTGCGGCGAATGGTGATCTTCGCGGCCGAAGATGTCGGCAACGCGGACCCGCAGGCGCTTGTCGTCGCGACGGCGGCGCTCCAAGCCGTCGAGCTCGTCGGCTTACCGGAGGGCGTCTTGCCGATGACGCAAGCGGTGACGTATCTCGCGCTCGCGCCGAAGTCGAACAGCGCGCTGACCGCATACGCCGCAGCGCGCAAGCTCGTGCGCGAGCACGGTGCCCTACCCGTCCCGACGAAGCTGCGGCCCTCGTCGAATGCAGCTGGTCGCCAATTCGGCCACGGAGAGGGTTACAAATATCCTCACGACTTCGAGGGAGCGTACGTGCCCGAGGATTACCTGCCCGAGAAGCTGACCGGCGAAGAGATCTACGAGCCATCCGATTCGGGCTTCGAGCGCGAGCTCGCGGCGCGCCTCGCCGAGCTGAAGAAGCGAAAGCAGAAATGAAGAAGAAGTCCGAGCTGCATCCCGAGGTGGTGAAGCAGCTCGACGCGATCGCACTCGATCGTCTGCGCATCTTCTTGCCGGTCGTGATGATCGCGATCGTGATCGGGCTCGTGATCAGCCCGCTGATCGGAATTCCGATTCCGTATTCGGTGCTCGCGATCAACAGCGGCATGCTGACGTTCGCGACGGTGATGTACATCGCGCTGCGGATGCGCAAGATTCCGAGCCGCTACGCGCACACGATAGGCGCGATCGCGTGGTGCCTCACGCCGATCAACACGCTGTCGTCGTACCTGATCACCGATAACGCGACGCTCGTGCTGCCGCTGATGGTCGAGCTCGCGGCGGCGGCGCTGCTTGTCGACACGGTGTGGATGCTCGCGGTGTCGACACCTGTCGTCCTCATCGGCGTGCCGCTGTCGCTCGCCGCGGGCGACAAACCGGTGTATCCGGCCGCCGTCGTCGGCGCATGGACGGTCGCGCTCGTGATCCAGGTCTGGATCCGACGCTGGACGATTCGCGCCGAGACGCATCGCCTCGAAGTCGAGCGCACGGCAAAGGAACTCGCGCGCGAGCTCGATGAACGCAAGCGGGCACAAGCCGAGAGCGAGAAGCTGCGCGATCAGTTCGTGCACGCGCAGCGTATGGATGCTGTCGGCACGCTCGCCGCGGGTCTCGCGCACGACATGAACAACATCCTCGGCGGCATCCTCGCGTTCACCGAGGTGCTCTATGCCGAAGCGACGAACAAAGACGTCAAGGCGGACCTCGCGCGCATTCGGCAGGAAGCCGAGCGCGGCGCCGCACTGACGCGCAGCCTGCTCGCGTTCTCGCGGCGCGGCCAATATCGGCGGCGACCGATCCTGTTGCACTCCGTGCTCGATGACATGACACCGCTGCTTTCGCGCACGCTCGGCAAAAACATTTCGGTCAAGCGCACCGATGGCCCGCCGACGATCATCGAAGGCGATCCTGCGCAGCTCGGTCAGGTCGTGCTCAATCTCTGCCTCAATGCTGCCGATGCGATGAACGGCGCCGGCACGCTCACGATCTCGAGCGATGAGGTCGAGCTGGCCGGCGCGGTCGTGCAGGGCCTACCGGCCGGTCGCTACGCGAAGCTCGCGGTCGCCGATACGGGCACAGGGATGGACGGCGAGACGCTGAAACGCGCCTTCGAGCCGTTCTTCACGACGAAGCCCGTCGGCAAAGGCACCGGGCTTGGTCTCGCGATGGTGTTCGGTGCGGTTCAAGCGCACGGCGGTGCGATCGATGTCGTGAGCGAGCTCGGCAACGGCACGACGATGACGATCTACATCCCGGCGAGCGAGGCGAACCCGACGCTGCCCGCGAGCCAGCCGGCGGTGCGGCGCGCGAAGGGCATCGTGCTCGTCGTCGATGACGAGCCGGTTGTGCGCACGGCGACGGCGCGGCTCGTCGAGCAGCTCGGTCTCACGGCGGTGACCGCCAACGATGGCGAACAAGCGGTCGCGATCTACAAGCAGCGCAGCAAAGACATCGTGCTCGTGCTCCTCGACATGGTGATGCCGAAGATGCCGGGCCCCGAGTGCTTCCGCGAGCTGCGCAAGCTTGGCCACACGCCGGTGTTGCTCGTGTCGGGCTACGCCGCCGAGCTCGCGGCGCAAGAGATGCTCGACGCCGGCGCGGAGGGATTTCTCGAGAAGCCGTACACCGCGGAGCAGCTCGGCGCCGAGATCGATAGGCTGCTCGGCAAAGCCGAGCCTACGCAGCAGCGGGCGTAGCCGGCCGCCGCCACGCCCACCACAGACCGCCGCCGAGCATCGCGAGCGCGAGCACGACGATCACGAGCCCCCACAACAGGTAGTGACCGCCGAGGTTGTTCTCGATCAGTTGCACGTCGGATTGCTTACCATCGTCGAGCTTGCTCATGAACGCGTAACCGACCATGCGCGTGAGCGTGTCGAGCGCGAGGATCACGGCGAGCAGTTGCGCGAGCAGCACGCGGCGCTGCGGCTTTTCGCCAAAGCCACGCCAGGCCGCCCAGCCGAGCAGCGCGGCGACAAGCGGCATCGTGATGAGGCCGGCGGCGGATCGCACGTAGATCAAGAGCGACAACACGATCGCGCCAGCGAGCACGGCGAGCACGATACGTGCGCGACGCGGACCGTGCACGATCGCGAGGATGAAGCCGCCGAGTAGCGGTGGCGCGAGCAAGCCGCCTGCCGCGACGAGTGCCTCGCGCCAGCCGGCTGTCGCGTACGCATGCGCGAGGCCGCCGGTGTTCCAGCTGATCTCGAGCGAGTCAAACTCGCCGCCGACGACGAGTGCGGTGAGGCCATGCCCCATCTCGTGCACCCACGTCGTGAACAGCGTGAGCGGATACAGAACCTTGTCGCCAAACGGCACGAACGCGACGATGCAGACGTAGATGCCAGCGGCGAGCAGGATCGCGCTGCGCGGCTTCATGCCAAGCGAATCCACCGCGCCTTCGCGGATTCGATCTTGCTCGCGAACGACTGTGGAAAGTGCCGCAGCACGTACGCAAACGCCTGCTGGATCAGCTCGCGATCGATCTCGTCTGGCACTTCCATATTCTGGTCGTGCGGATCGGGCCGGATGCCGAGGCGCACCACCTCGGTCAGGCGCAAGACGTGGAGACGATTGACGAACAGCGCGTGGGCGATGCCGAGAAAAAGCTCTTCGTGCGCAGGGTCCAACGCGGCCATAGAAGGCCACGTACCTATCACACGTACCGCAGGCGAGCTAGGGGGACTTGGCTGCGGTTACTAACCCGATGAACCGGGCGTTCGGGACGATCGTGTAACCCTTTACGTCGACGTTGGAGAGCACGATGTTGTCCTCGTGCCAGAGCGGCAGGATCGGTAGCTCGTCGGCGATGATGCGCTGCGCCTCGCCGTAAATCTGCTTGCGCTTGGCTAGGTCGAGCTCGGCGCGGCCGGCCTCGACAAGCTTGTCGATGGTCGGATTTTTGTAGCGCCAGCGGTTGGAGCCGTCGGGATCCTTCGGCGTCGGGAAGCGCGATGAGTGGAAGAACCAGTAGTGGAAGTCGGGCTCGATGACCTCGGGACTCTGCATCGTGGCGATTTGGTAGTTGCCGCGCTTGATATCGGCGAAGAACGTACCGAACTCGAACGAGCGCACCTCGACATCGATGCCGACCGCCGCGAGCTGCGCGGCGATCACGCGCGCGATCGAGACGCGAAACGCATCTGCGCTCGTCTTGTAGACGAGATGCAGGCGCACGCCGCGCGCGTTCGGGCGAAGGCCCGCTTCATCGAGCAGCTGCTTTGCGCGTGCGATGTCGAAGTCGTAGCGCGTGACATCGGGGTTGTAGGCCCAATGCGTCGGCGGCAGGATGCCCGTCGCGAGCACGGCGCGACCGCCGAGCTTTGCCGCGACGATCGTGCGGCGATCGATCGCGAGCGCGATCGCGCGACGCACGCGAGGATCTTTGAGCACCGGGTCCTCGTTGTTGAACAGCATGTACGTCAGCAGCACGCTCGGCCCCGACTCCACGTGCACGCGCGGCTGCTTGATGACGTCGTCGACGAGATCGAGGCGCACGGCGTTCTGCACGAGGTCGGCGGAGCCGCCGACGAGCATCAGGATCCGCGCCGCAGCGTCTTTGACGAACTTGATCTCGATGCGCTTGACGCGCGGCTGGATGCGATAGTGCGGATTCACGACGAGCTCGGCCTCGCGCGTCGTCAGCTTCTCGAGCACGAATGGCCCCGCGCCGATCACGCGCGGCATCCGGCACGTGCCCGCCGGCGCATCGTGAAACGACAGGATGCTGAACTCGATGTCCGTCATGAACGTGGCGAGCGGCGTCTTGAGATGAAAGCGGACGCGCTTGTCGCCTGTCGCTTCCACGCTCGCGTAGCGCTCGACGAAGCCTCGGTGAAACAGGCTATTGCACTTCTCGTCGAGGACGGACTTGTACGTGCGCGCGACGTCCTCGCCGCGCACCGGCTTGCCATCGGAGAAAATCGCGTCGTCGCGCAAGGTGATATCGAACGTGACGTCATCGACGCGATCGACCGCTGCCGCGAGCTCGAGGTGCGGCTTGGCATCGGGCGTGTCGACGGTGGTCAGCCCCGGCGCGACGAGCCGCGACAACTTGGCTTCGTAATTGCTGATTGCGTAGCGCGGATCCGATGTCGCCATGGGCGACTCGATGAGCACGACCAAGGTGTCATCTGGCGTACGACGGCGGTTCGCGGTGCACGCGACGAGAGCAATAACGAGCAGCGTGATAGCGTTTGTACGTGGTGACATCTCGCGTGCTTCGCGGGCTGAGCGTCGTCGCCTTCGCGCTCAGTATCGACACGGCACCGGCGCACTCGCAAGGGAGCGCGGGCAGCGCCGGTGTGGGCTCGGGCTCGGCCGAGGCAAGCGACGACGAGGAAAATGGCAGTGCGGCCGGCAGTGCGAAGGTACTTGTCGCCCCCGCCGATCCGAATTTGCGGCTCGCGTGGCTACGCGGCCGGCTCGATGGCGCGATCGCGTCGCGGCCGCTGCTCGGCGCGAAGGCGCGGATCACGGCGTCGATCGTCGACGTCGAAACCGGCAAAGAGATCTACGCCCGCGATGCAAACCAGGCGATGAGCCTTGCATCGAACGCGAAGCTGCTGACGTCGGTCGCGGCGCTCGGCACGCTCGGTGGAGGCTTTCACTGGCGCACGACGGTCTTCATCGACGACAAGGCGCTCGACGAGATCACGGGCAATGTCAAAGGCGATCTCTACATCCGTGGACGCGGCGATCCGACGCTGACGATCGCCGACTTGCGCGAGCTCGCAACCGAGATCGCGGGGCGCGGCATCCGCACGATCGAAGGCAACCTCGTGGTCGACACGAGCTACTTCGACAAGGATGTCGAGCCGCCGCATTACAACGAGCAGCCGAAGGAGCGCGCGTACTTTCGTGCGCCGGTCGCGAGCTTTGGCGTCGGGCGCAGCTCGTTTCTCGTCAACGTGATCGGCAATCCCGACGGCACGGCGAAGGTATGGCTCGAGCCAAGCGCCGGCGACATCCTCAAGCTCACGAAGGTCGAGGTCACGAGCATCATTGAAGGCCGCACACGCCTCAAGCTCGACATCAAGCCGAAGAAGGAGGTCCTCGAGATCGAGGTGACCGGCCAGATCAAGCTCGCCGATGGCCACTGGTGGTCGCGCCGACGCATCGACGATCCCTCGCGGTTTGCCGCCGAAGTCTTCCGCGAGGCGCTCCGCGATCGCGGCATCACGATCGGCAAGAAGATCAAATTCGGCGGCATTCCGCTCACCGCGAAGCCGATCGTCGTGCACGACAGTGCGCCGCTGTCGTCGATCGTTCGCGAGATGAACAAGACGAGCGATAACTACTTCGCCGAATGCGTGCTCAAGACGATGGGCGCCGAGACGCGCGCGACGCCGGCGCCGGCGACGTGGGCCGACGGCCAAGCCGCGGTTCGCGCGTACCTCGCGAAGATCGGCTTGCCGCCCGGCACCTATCGCATCGACAACGGCTCGGGTCTGTTCAACGCGACCGAGGTCTCGGCGAAGCAGCTCGTCACGCTGCTGCGCGCGGCCCACTCCGATTACCGCATCGGTCCCGATCTGCTCGGCTCGCTGCCCGTCGGTGGCATGGACGGCACGCTCGCGAAGCGCTGGCAGGGCACGCCCGTCGCGGGCCGCGTACGCGCGAAGACCGGCACGCTCGCCGCCGCGCGCACCCTCGCCGGCTACGTCGCGATCGACAGCGCGCGTCCGCTCGCGTTCGCGATCCTCATCAACGACATCCCGCCGGGACAAAAGCCCGCGTCGCGCGCGATGGCCGACGACATGCTCGAAACGATCGTCGCGTATCTCGAAGCCTCCACGAAGCGCTGACGTGCGAATGCACCCTAGCTCCGTTGCCGTCGACGAGCGCTGGTGGTACGACGGCAAGCAACAAAAGGAGTCACCATGGCGGAACTACAGGGCAGCAAGACGCACGCAAATCTGAAAGAAGCGTTTGCCGGCGAGTCGCAGGCAAATCGCCGCTACCTCTACTTCGCCAAGGTCGCCGATGTCGAAGGTCACCCCGACATCGCAGGCCTCTTCCGCGACACCGCGGAAGGCGAAACCGGCCATGCGCACGGCCACCTCGATTACTTGAAGCGCGTCGGCGATCCGGCGACGGGCGAGCCGCTCGGCGACAGTACGAAGAACCTCAAGGCCGCGATCGCGGGCGAGACGTACGAGTACACGCAGATGTACCCGGGCTTCGCGAAGACCGCGCGCGAAGAAGGTTTCACCGAGATCGCCGAATGGTTCGAGACGCTGGCGCGCGCCGAGCGTTCGCACGCGGGCCGCTTCCAAAAGGGCCTCGACTCGCTGAACCAAAAGTAATGCGCGAGCTCCCGGCGCTCGCGCTCGAGGAGTTTGCCGCGCAGCCGTTTCAGTTCTCGGCGAGCGCGCGGATCGATGCGGATCCATCGGCGCTCTTTGCCGAGCTCGCGGATCCGTCGCTGTGGTTCCCGCTCATGCGCCGCGCGATCTGGAAGACCGGCGCGACGAGCGGCGTCGGCGCGTTGCGCGAGGTCGACATGATGGGCTTTGGTCGATTTCGCGAGCGCATGCTCGCGTGGGATCACGGCGAACGCGTCGCGTTCACGATGATCGGCACGACCTCGCCGCTCATCGATCGCATGGCGGAAGATTTTCAGCTCGCACGCGAAGGCGATCACACGCGCCTGACGTGGAGCGTGTTTGCGACGCCATCGCGGGCGGGGCGCATCGTCACGCCAGCGCTGCGCGGAATCTTGCGGCTGATGTTTATGCGCGCAGCGCGAAACGTTGCGAAACGCGCAGGCTCGTACCCGCGCGAGAGCAAACGGGTATCGTGATCTGATGCCGACCTGACATCACTGCGAGCGACGCACGTGCTCGCAAGTGAGTTACGCTAGTCCCATGCGCGCGTTGTTGCTCTTGTGCACGGGGTGCAACGCGCTCCTCGGCGTGCATGGGTTCGACGCCGGCGGCACCACCGATGACATGCGCCTCGGTGATAGTCCCGATGCGAAACCGGCATGCGATCTCAACGCGCCGTTCAGCGCGCCCGTCGCGGTCGCCGAGCTCAACACGGCCTATTACGATTCCGTCACCGACATCAGCGACGACGAGCTGACGCTCTACATGGCGTCGGACCGCGACCGCCCCGGCATGGGCTCCGAGCTGTTCTACACGACGCGCGCGAGCAAGACAGATCCATGGCGGGTACCCCTGACGCGGTTCTATGCGGCGAAACCAGCGTGGGATGACTACTCGGTCGCGATCTCGCCGGATGGCATGGCCGGTATCGTGAGCTCCAACCGGAGTGGTATGGAGCACCTGTGGCTGATCATGTGGTCCTCCTCGGGATTCGTCGACAACAGCACGATGGTACCGAACGTCAACAGCGCGGGCCTCAGCACGGATGCGACGCCGCGCTACTCGCGCGACGGTGCGACGCTGTATTTCGATTCGAGTCGTTCGGGTAGTCGCGACCTCTACTACGCAGCTATCTTGCCGGGCTCGTTTGGCGCACCACAGCGAATCAGCGAGCTGTCGTCGCCGAGCGAGATCGAAGCAGCTCCAACACTCACCGCAGACGGACGCACGATCTACTATCTCGTCAAGGACAACATTTACACTGCGACACGCCCAGACAAGACGGGGCTGTTCGGAGCCGGCGCCCCCGCATCGGCATTGAACACGAGTGCGTTCGAAGGCCCTGGCGTTGTGACGAGCGATGGTTGCACGATCTACATCACGCGCGACGCGGCCCAGCAGCTGATGAACGTGTTCGTCGCGAAGCGACCGCCGCTGTAGTTAGATGCGGCTGCGCGCGAGGTCTTCGTCTTCGGGTGCCGTGGGCGTCGCCGGCTTTGCGGGCGGCGCAGCAGCGGGTTTGGTCGTAGCAGGACGCGACGGCGACGCCTTCTTCGAGCGCGTCTTCACCGTCGCTGCCTCGGCCTTGCGCGGCGGCTCGTCGAGGGCAGGCGTCGTCTCGAGCGTCGATGGCGGCGCCGATTCGGGTGCCACCTGGCGAACCGGTTCGGGCTTGGGCTCGACAACGGCCGGCGGCGGCGACTTCGCTTCGATCACCGGCGACTTCGCTTCGATCACCTGCGACTTCGCAGCGGCTTGCGCTCCTTCGTGCCGGTTTGCGACCCACATCGCGACGAGCACACCGAAGATGCCGCCGACGCTGAGCACGACGATCGTCTTCGCCAGCGGCCGGCGCGGCAGCGCGCGCGGCGCCGAGACGGTCGCTACCGGCCGCGGCGCGCTGGGCGCACTCAGATCCGGAAAGCTCTCGGTGTCGTCGAATTTCGGCGCCGACACCTCGAGCGCGTCCGTCTCGAACGGCGCGAACGGTCGCGCGTCCACCGTCGCTGGCGTGTCGGGCATGTGCAGATTCGTATCGACATCCATCTCTGGATCGAGCTCGGTATCGGCGCGCTTGAGCGTCGTCTCGCGCACCTCGCTGCTGAACGGCCGCAGTGCGAGCGACAGATCGCCGACACTCGCGAACCGATCCTCCGGATCCTTCTCGAGACATCGCGCAATCACCGCGGCGAGCTCCGGCGCGACGTTCTTGAGCGGCGGCATCGGCGTATCGGTGATCTGCAGCGCGAGCTGTGCGATGTTCGGGTGCTCGAATGGCGTGCGCCCCGAAATCATCTTGTAGAGGATCACGCCGAGCGACCAGATATCGCTGCGCGCGTCGACATCGCGACTCGACGCGATCTGCTCGGGCGACATATATGCCGGCGAGCCGACCATGTGAATGCTCTCGGTGATCCGATGCCCGAGCTCGGGCGCCTTCGCGACGCCGAAATCGAACACTTTGATCAGCGGCGAGCCATCCGTGCGACGCGTGAGGAATAGATTGCTCGGCTTGAGATCGCGATGAATGATCTGCCGCGCGTGCGCTTCAGCGATGCCGGCACACGCTTGCCGCACGTAGTCGACAACGGTCACGGTATCGAGCTTCGTACGCTTGATGAGGCTGCTGAGATCTGTGCCCTCGAGCAGCTCCATCACGATGTACGGCGTGCTTTTGAAACTGCCGACGTCGAGCACGCGGCAAATGTGCTCGTTGCGCAGCTGCGCGGCGGCCTTCGCCTCGCGCAACAGGCGCGCGATGCTCATAGGTTCTGTCGCGCTTGTCGCGTGCAGACACTTCAGCGCGAGAGTCGTACCGAGCTGCAGATGAGTCGCGGCGACGACGATGCCCATGCCTCCGGAGCCGAGCTTGCGATCGACCCGGTACTTTTGGTCGATGATGGCCCCGGGCTCGAACACCTCATGATCGTAGGCTGAACAGGCAACGCTCACAAGCGGCCACTCAGAACGACACTGAGACCGTCGCCAGTAGGTGCGATGGATGCCTGCACGGTGCTTTTGCCAGACCGCCACAGGTAGATACCCACCGAGGCGGCGACCGCCCCGGCGACGACCAATACCGTCGAGGCGTTGCCCAGCCTCTGCACGTGTTCGACTTCGGCATTCGCTGCGTCCGGATCGGTCTTTGCGGTCTCTTGCGCGTGGTTCCAGTCACGCAGCGCCACCCCTCCCACGACGAGGCCCGAGATCAGCGCCGCCGCCCCGACGCCGATCACGATTTTACCGGCGAGCGCGCGGCGCGACGTTGGGGGTGGCGGCGGCGGCGGGGCTTGCTGCTGCTCTGCCGCGAGCTCGATCGCGACCACGACGGTTTCGCCTTCGCGGGTCGCTTCGACAGAGCGTCGTTTCGCGACCGTGTTCGGTGCTTCGGCGGTCACCTCGTGCGGACCGATGTCGACCGGAACGCGCTCTGCCGCGACAACGGCCTGGCCATCGAGCGTCAGCGTTGCATCGGGTGGCATGACTTTGATGCGAATGCGCGGCACCCGCGACTCGAGTTGCGTCGCGAGGCTCTCGGCTTTCGTACGCCTCGCCGCATTGTGATCTTCTTTCGCGATCTTGCGCAGCGCCAAAAGCGCCGTCGCGAGCTTGCCCCGCTGCATGTCGCAGAGCGCGAGGTTGTAGAGCGTGCCGAACTGATAATCGAGACGCAGGCTCTCTTCGAATGCAGCGCACGCTTCCGGAATCTTTTTCTGCGTGAGCAGCACGCGACCGCGCTCGAACGCATCTTCGGCCGGCGTCGCCGCTGCGCGCGAAACGAGCAGCGCTACAATGAGCAGCGCTCTCATCGCTTCACCACGATATCCGCGTTGCGCGCGAGCGCGAACTTCGTGCCGCCACCACCCGGCGCGCGCTGCAAGAGCCGCGATCCGTTCAAGCCGGCCTCGACGAGATCGCGCCGGCACCTCGAGATCAGCGTGTTGATCTCGGTGCGCCCCGTCGGCTTGCGCGGCCACAAGGTCGAGCTCAGCGCATCGTCGCTCAAGATGTCGCCGGGCTCGTGGCCCTCCGGCGGGTTCAAGAGCGCCATCAAGAGCTCGAACCGGCGATCCGAGAGATAGACCGTGCGCTCGCCCGACGCGATCGTAAACACGATCAAGCCACCACGCGGCAGCATCTCGATGACGACTTTCGTCGGCAGCTCCTCGGCGCTGCTCGCGCTCGTCACCGCTGCGGCAAGCGGCCCGCCGGCGACGATCTTGAACGTCTCATCGCCGTAGCTGACGCGTTCGCCGATCGCGAGCGGGCGACGCTCGCCGAGCGCGCGCAGCTCGACCTCGACACCGCCGCCATCGCGATAGAACGCGAGCGCGGATGGCGGCCAGTTCTCGATGTAGACGTCGTCGTTCGCGCCACCGCCGATCAACACCGGCGAATGTGCGAAACCAAATGTTCCTCCGCGCTCGCGCTCCAGCACGACGCTCGTCGTCGGATCGGTGGGAACGAGCTCGCTCGCGACATCGATATCGACGCTGAGCACGAGCCCGGGAAACGACAACATGTCTCCATCGGCGAGCTCGTGCGGGCGATCGATCGCTGCGCCATTGAGCTTCACGGTGCCGGTTCCAAGCGGCAGCACTTCGACCGCGGCGGTCGCGACGCGCACAAGCGCGTGGCGCCGACTCATCGCCGGATCCGAGCCGACGATGTCGCAATCGCTCTGCCGCCCGACGATCACGCCTTTGGGGCCGACGCGGCGCGACGCTCCGTCGGGCATCACCAGCATGCAGCGCGTAGCCATTACCCGTGATCCTAGCTGCTTACCAGCTCGATATCAGTCCATACGGCGGCCTTTGATGTCGCGCTGATATCGGGAATCCCACCCCTGGATGGTTACAACGGGAAGACCAACCGGGAGAAACCCATGCTCAAGCTCGCCAGCCTGCTTCTCGCTCTCGTCATCCCTACCCACGTGTATGCCGACCAAAACTTCGCGGAAGGCACCGGCGCGACGTTCAACTGCGGCGACGATCCGGTGGTCAACATCACGCACGACCAAGGCACGTACACGCTGCTTGGCGATTGTCGCGAGATCAACGTGAGCGGCAGCAACCTGCGACTCACGATCGAGCACACGAGTGCGCTCGACATCAACGGCGTCGGGAACAACGTGAACGTCACCGAGGTCGGCGCGATCAACATCAACGGCACGAAGAACAGCGTGAAGTGGAAGCGCGCCGAGAGCGGCCGCCGCCCAGCAGTCGGCGTGAACGGTCGCGGCAACTCGGTCCGCCGCAGCCGATAACGCGCGTGCTACACACGCGCCATGGCTAACCTGGTGCGTCCGATCACTCGCCTCGACATCAAAGGTCCCGCGATGTACGCGCACATTCGCGACGACTATCGCAATCGGGTGATCGAAATGAAGAAGGCGCGGCGCGTGATCATCGGCGATCGCGTCGAGCTCGTGTTCGACAACCGCCACACGCTGACGCTGCAGATCGAAGAGACATGCAGGCTCGAGAACCTGACGCGTGACGATCAGATCCAAGAAGAGATCGACGTCAACAATCAGCTGATGCCGACCGAGGACTCGCTCGCGGCGACGATGTTCATCGCGCTGCCGCAGGACGAGCACATCAAAGAGAACTTGCGCGCGCTGGTTGGCCTCGACGAGCACGTCATCCTCCACATCGGTCCGCACGCGATCCGCGCCGCGTTCGAGCCCGGTCGCTCGACGGAGGACAAAATTTCGGCCGTTCAGTATACGCGCTACCCACTGTCGCCTGAAGCCAAAGCTGCCCTCCTAACCCCCGGAACGTCGATCGAAGTCGAGATCGACCACCCGAACTATCGACACCGCGTACAATGCTCCGAAGAGCTGCGAGCCTCGCTCGCATCCGATTACGGAGCATAAGATGAAGAGCGTCATCCTCATTGTCGCGCTCGCGGCGTGCGGTGGCAGGCAGAGTCAAGCCGACCGCGAAGCGCATGCGTTCAGCTGCCGCGATCGTTCCGCGAGCTACATGGCCGTCAAACACATCGCCGGCGAAGAAATCGGCGTGCAGATCGATTGCGCGCAAGCGGGCCCCCGCGTGAAACGGTGGAAGCAGGTCAAAGGCGCTCCACGCGTGGAAGACGAGCGCGCGATCACGCCGAACGACTTCGATAAGGTGTGGCGCGAAATCGACGGCACCGGCTGGTCGTACTTGAAGGACTGCAGCAACGGCAGCCTCGACAAGCGCGACCCGGTCTACGTGTTCGACATCAAGGACGACAGCAACAAGGCGTCGTTCCAGTGCCAAACGCGCGATGTTCCTTATCCTTACAACGACATCACGGATGCGCTAGACCTGCTTGCAACGCAGGGACGCAAGCAACTCGGCGATGACGAGCCCGCCGAAGCCAAGGCGCTCGACCATAAGGACAAGCAGCGGTGACCGGTCCGCTCGCGGACTCGACGGCCGTCGTGACGGGCGCGAGCCGCGGCATTGGTCGCGCGATTGCGATGCGGCTTGCGAGTGCGGGCGCTGAAGTCGCGCTGTGGGCGCGCGACTCGACGGCGCTGCGCAAAGTCGCCGGCGAGATCACGGCGAGTCGCGGCAAGGCGCGCGCGATCGTCGTCGATGTCACCGACTCCGACGCCGTCGGTCGCGCATCGGATCTCGTGCGCGCAACGATGCCCGGCGTGCGAACGATCGTGAACAACGCAGGCGTCGTGCTGCGCAAGTCGACAGAAGCGGTGACCGATGAAGAGTGGCGGCGCGTAATGGCCGTCAATCTCGATGGCACGTTCTACGTAACGCGCGCCTTTCTTCCCGACCTCGAGCATAACGCAGGACGCGTCATCAACATCTCGTCGATTTCGGGACGCGAGGGTACCGCGCTTCTCGCTGCGTATTGCGCGGCAAAGCACGGAGTTATCGGGCTCACACGCGCGCTTGCCGAGGAGCTGCGCGCTGCTAAGGTCTCGGTGAATGCGATCTGCCCGGGCAGTGTCGACACGGAGATGTTGCGCGAGGGGCTGCCCGGCGCGAGGCCCGACATGAGTCCGGACGACATCGCAAAGACAGCGCTGTTCTTAGCCACCTCCGCACCGGCGGCACTCACCGGCAGTTGTATCGACGTGTACGGCTAATTGGGGAGGGATGGACGGACCATGCGAGATACAGACGCAGGTTTTCGACCGCCCGACCCAGACGCCCTCTCCGCGCTGCCGATCTTTCCGCTACCGAACTGCGTGCTGTTGCCCGGTGGTCTGTTGCCGCTGCACGTGTTCGAGCCGCGTTATCGCGAGCTGACGCGAGATTGTCTTGCCGGCCATCAGATGATGGCGATCGCGCGACTGCGCCCCGGCTACGAGACGACGTATTACGGAAGACCTCCCGTGTACGAGCGATGCGGCGTCGGTCGCATCATCTGCTCCGAGGAACTTCCTGATGGACGCTTCGCGCTTTTGCTGCGCGGCGTCGCGCGCGTCGAGATCGAGCGTGAGTTGCCGGCGAATCGGTCATACCGATTGGTCGAAGCGCGCGTGCTTGCCGATACGACATGCGATGTTTCGGAGGCGGCCGGTCACAAGCGCAAGCTGATCCAACTTTGTGATCGGCTCGCGGAAGTGATCGAAAAGGGCGGGCCGCAATTACGCGACCTCGTGCGCGCCTTCGATGAGCCAGGTGCCTGCGCCGATGCGATCGCGGCTGCGCTCGTGATGGATGCAGACGCGCGCCAGGAGCTGCTCGAGGCGATCGATCCGATGGTTCGCCTGCAGCGTACGCTCGGCCACGTCAGCCATATGCTGTGCGAGCTCGCGCCCTGTAACAGCGCCGTGAACTGACAAACATTTTTCGTGCGACATCGCAGCGCGCCATGGGTTTCCCCTATGCGATGGATTGTTTCGACGACCTCACGATGCTGGCGTACCTCGAGCGCCGGCTCGCGAGGCGGACGATGGCGCAGATTCGCAGGCACGTCGATGCGTGTCAGCCGTGCGTGCAGCTGCTCGTCGAGCTGTCACTGCAGCGTCGAGTTCGTGATGACGGGAGGTCCGCTCGCTAACACGAAGATGCCCGGGTAGCCGTCCGTCTCGAAGCCCATGCTCCGATTGCCGATCAGCGTCGAATCCTGGATCACGAGCGTGCCGGTGCGATCGTTACTGACGAAGAAGATCGCGCCGCCGCCTTCGTTCGCGACGTTGTTGTTCATGTTCACGCCGCACAGCGTGAGCGTGAACGTGTTGCCATCGTTGTAGATGCCACCGCCGCTGCCACCGCCGGGTGTGCCACTGCGCGCGGGATTCGCGCCGTTCCCGATCGCCGTGTTGTACGCGAACAAGCTGTTGAGCACCGTGAACGACACGCCGATGCTCGATAGCCCACCTCCGTTCGAGCACGCGTTGCCGAAATCGGGCGCGCCACCAAACGTCGAGTTGACGACATAGACCGGGAGGTTTTCGAATTGACTGAGCACGCGCACGGAAGCACCGCCGAGGTCAGGGCCCGTCGCGTCGCACGCGTTTCGAAAGAACCGCGAGTTGATCAGCTTGAAGCGGCCGCCGCGCACGAAGATCGCGCCACCGCCGCCGCCGTCCATCGTCTCGCCTTCCGAGTTGCCACCGACGAACGTCAGGTTTTGCACGGTGAGCTGCGGATGATCTTGATTGTCACAATGCGAGGTCGTCCACTTCTGCGCCTGGTCGCATGTGTTCATGTAAAGGATGCGATGCGCGCTGCCGCCCGATAGCGTGACCTTGCCACCGCCGTCGATCACGATGCGCGGCCCGGTGTCGTTGAAGATCTTCGCCGTCTCGTCGAGCTCGATCGTCACCGGGTCGGGACCGCAGTTGAACGTGATCACGCCACCGCGCGCGACAGCCGCGACAAACGCATCGCTCGTGCAGCTCGCCGGCGTGCCGTTACCGACGACGCTCGTCGGTTGCGACACATCTTCGAGCTGCGCTTCGGCCGGAATCGCGCAGTGGCCGTCGACGTTGCCGGCCGGCGGCCCCTGATTTGGATCGGGCAGTGGATCGACGTGCTGGCTGTGCTCGCA
>Ga0070698_100001745_pt1 | contig 24242 bp, 20 predicted proteins | sample KBSK1502metaG_FD_65477 | JGI IMG/M metagenome (GOLD analysis project Ga0070698, IMG submission 65477) | Corn, switchgrass and miscanthus rhizosphere microbial communities from Kellogg Biological Station, Michigan, USA - KBS K1-50-2 metaG | ecosystem: Host-associated > Plants > Roots >... | reverse complement strand
TTCCTGCTCTCGCTCAAGGCGGGCGGCACCGGGCTCAACCTGACCGGGGCGAACCACGTCATCCACGTCGACCGGTGGTGGAATCCGGCCGTGGAGGATCAGGCCACCGACCGCGCGTTCCGGATCGGGCAGCGCCGCGACGTGCAGGTGCGCAAGTTCGTCTGCGTGGGCACGCTCGAGGAACGGATCGACGCCATGATCGAAGAGAAGAAGGCCCTGGCCGAACAGATCGTCGGCACCGGGGAGAGCTGGCTCGCCGGCCTGTCCACGGCGCGGCTGCGCGAGGTCGTGGCGCTTTCTGAAGACGCGGTGCCGGAATGAGCCCGCCAGCCGGCGGGCCGCGGTGGTGGGAGACGGCGGGTCCCCCGATCCCCGTCGAAGGCGGCATCAAGGCGAAAAGCAAGCGCGGCGCGATCGGCGAGCAGTGGTGGTCGCGGCGGTTCATCGCCGTGCTCGAGTCCTACGGGATGAGCGGACGGCTGCAGCGCGGGCGCAGTTACGCGCGCAAGGGCCAGGTCGTGGAGTTCTCGCTGACCCAGGGCATGGTCACCGCGCGAGTCCAGGGGTCGCGGCCGCAGCCGTACAACGTGACCATCAAGGTGCTGCCGCTGACAACCCCGCAGTGGCGCGAGGTCGAGCGGCGGCTGGCCAGCCAGGCGCTGTTCCGCGCGAAGCTCCTGGCAGGCGAGATGCCCGCGGAGATCGAGGAGATCTTCGCCTCGTGCGGGACGCCGCTGTTCCCCAGGTCCGCAGCCGACCTGGACATGCGCTGCAGCTGCCCGGACTGGGGAGTGCCCTGCAAGCACCTGGCCGCGGTCTGTTACGTGCTGGCCGAGGCGTTCGACGACGATCCGTTCGAGATGCTCGCCTGGCGCGGCAGAAGCCGTAGCGCGCTGCTCGCCGCACTTCGCCAGGCCGGCCCGCGGCCCGCGGCCTCGGCCAGAGCCGCCGCGGATTACCCGGCGGTCAGCGAACACGCCGCGAGCGCCGACGCGGCCAGCGCCACCCACGCCGTCCTCGCCGACGTGACGGGCCCGCCACTGGAGCGGGCTACGGACGGGTTCTGGACGCCTGGCCTGAGCCAGGCGCGCTTGCGCGCGCTCGCCACCCCGTCCGCCACGCCAGCCACCCCGGACCTGCTGCTGCGAATGTTCGACCCGCCGGCAATCGTGGTGCGCGGCGAGGATCTCCGCGACGTCCTGGCCCTCGCCTACGAGCAGTTCCCCGCCGACGACTGATCAGCGCAACGTTCGGTCGGGGCGGCGAGCCGGGCTACTCCGACCAGGCGCGCTGCATTGCCTCGGGGAGGCCCCACCAGCCGAGCGGGGTGAGCCGGTCGTCTTCGTCGATCGCGCCCAGCACACTCCACATGGCGGTGACGTGCAGGAACAGGCCCTCGACGCTGAGCTCGTCGAATTCGTCGAATTCGTCGAGGTCGTCGGCGTCGTCGAAGTCCCCGAAGCTGGCGGAGTCCGGTTCCTCCTCCAGGTCGTCTTCGTCCTCGTCGTCTTCGTCCACGTCCGTGAAGCCGGCCAGCTCGCCGGGGTCGAAGTCGCTCACGTACCTGGCGAGGTCCGCGGCCGACGCTGGCGTGCCAGGTCCGCCGGTGATGAGCGCCGACATGACCGCCAGCCAGTCGAAGTGATCCAGGGCGGCGACCGCGGCCATCGCGGCGGACATCTCGTCGGGCTCGTCGTCGTCTTCGTCGCCGGGGCCGTTGTCCTCGTCGCCGAAGTCGAGGTCTTCGTCTTCGGCCCATTCCATGGCGCGGGCGAACTCCTTGTCCTCTTCCGAGAGGGGGTCACCCTGCGGCGAGGCCACCGAGGTAGCGAGCGTCAGCCACATCTCCGTGTCATCCAGGGGCAGCGCATCCGCGTTCCGCCCGCTGAACGAGATAAGCATCTGCCCGGGCCAGCCGGGGCGGGCGATGTCCGCGCGCAGCCTGGCGGCCGCCGCTGCCAGGTCGCCGGCGGGCAGCGGCCGGTCGCCTGCCGTCTGGAGCATCGCGCGCAGTGCGGACAGGGCCTCCTCGTCAGCCGCCGCCCAGTCGGCGAGGAACGCTTCGTCCTGCTCGTCGAGCAGCGCCGTCATCGGCACCCGGCCGTCGGGCAGCGGAGTGGTCATCCACTGCTCCTGCAGCGTGAGGTATTCGCGGCGTTCCCCGGCGTCCCCCGCGGCCAGCTTGTCCGGATTGATCCTCCCGGCCGCCAGGCATTCCTCCAGGTAGCTCACCAGCCGGGCGTGCATCTCCTCCTGGAGCGGGCTGCGCTGCGGGGGCTCCTCCCAGACATGCAGGCCGATGATCCCCGTCGGTTCCGTTCCGGTGGCCTCAAGCCAGCCGTGAACGTCCCCGAACGTCGCCTCCTGATCCCTGATCTTCTGCAGGATGGCTTCCGCGGAGTCCCAGAACGGCGCGGACAACGGGTTGCCCGCCGCGAGCAGGCCCCGCCTGATGCCGGGAAGTGACCTGAGCGCGTCGTCCGGCGCCACGCTGAGCAGTGCTATTGCCACGTCGCGCCGCCGGAGTTCACCGAGCGGGCGCCCGGCGAGCTCAGCGACGCGGTCAGCTTCGAGTTCCACGCCTCGCAGCGTACGACGCCCAGGTCCCACCGCGCACTGCCCTCCGTCTTCCGGTAGCTCTTACAACTCGGTCCGGCCGCCCAGGTACGGGCGGAGAACCTTCGGAATCTGCACCTTCTGGTCCGCGGTCTGGTAGTTCTCCACCAGCGCCGCGAGCAGCCGCGGCGTGGCGATCGCCGTGTTGTTCAGCGTGTAAGCGAACTTCACGGTTCCGTCGATGTCGCGGTACCTGATGCTGGCCCGGCGGGCCTGCCAGTCGTGCAGCGACGAGCAGCTGTGCGTCTCGCGGTACGCGCCAAGCGACGGCATCCAGGTTTCGATGTCGTTCATCCGGTACTTGCCGGCGCCCATATCGCCGGTGGAGATCTCCACCACCTGATATGCCAGGCCGAGCCCCTGGAGCAGGTGCTCGGCGGCGTCGAGCAGCTCGGCGTGCCAGTGGTCGGATTCCTCGTCATCGGCCCTGCAGATGACGAACTGCTCCACCTTCTCGAACTGGTGCACCCGCAGCAGCCCCCGGACGTCGCGGCCTGCGCTGCCCGCCTCCCGGCGGAAGCACGGCGAGATGCCGGCGTACCTGATCGGCAGCGCCCTCGCGTCGAGGATCTCGCCGGCGTGCAGCCCGACGAGCGCGACCTCTGCGGTGCCCGCGAGGTACAGGTCGTCGGCGGGGATCGCGTAGGTCTCTTCGCGGTGCGCCGGGAACTGCCCGTTCCCGATGAGCGGCTCCTCCCGCACGAGCGCGGGGACCGAGATCGGCGTCAGGCCGAGCTCGATGAGGTAGTCGAGCGCGTAGGACAGCATCGCCCGCTCGAGCAGCACCATCTCGCCCTTCAGCGCGTACGCTCGCTCTCCTGACGCCTTCCTCGCCCGCGCGAACTCTGCCCAGTCCCGGCTTTCCAGCAGCTCGACGTGGTCCTTGGGCTCGAAGTCGAAGGCCGGCTGCTCGCCCCAGGTCCTGATCGTGAGGTTGGCCGACTCGTCGCCCACCGGCGCTCCCGTCCACGGGACCATCGGGGTCAGCAGCAGCAGCGCCTGCAGCCGCTCGTTGACGTCGGTGAGCTGCTCGCGGACGCTTTTCAGGTGGAGGTCCTGCTCCTCATGCTCGGCTTTGAGCTTCTCCCTGGTGGCCTCGTCGGCCCTGGCGAACTCCCTGGCGAAGCTCTTCCGCTGGGTCTGCGCCTCGTCAAGCTCGCGCTGCAGTTCACGGCTGGACTGATCCAGGCGGAGCAGCTCGTCGACGTCGAGGTCGATGCCCTTGACCCGGACCGCGGCCCTCACGGCCTCGGGATTTTCCCTGATGAATCGTCTGTCCAGCATGGTGACGTGTCAGTCCTCGGTGCGAACTTTGGCGGACAACTGTTGCGACCAAAACGCTACCAGGAGTGGCGGCCCACTCGCTGACGCGGGCGACGCCCGGCCGGGCGTCCCTCCTGGGTACGTTGTGGGCATGCTGGTGACTAATCACGTCTTGTCTGGCGCGCTCATCGGCGGCGCCGTCCGGCGCCCGCTGCCCGCTTTCACGCTCGGCGTGGTTTCGCATTTTGCGCTGGACGCCATGCCGCACTGGGGGAAGTTCGGCAGCCTTTCCGGTGGCATGCTGCGGGTGGCCGTGCCCGATGGCCTTGCGGGCCTGGCAGTCATCGGCACCCTGGCCGCCATCGCGCCGGGGGAACGCAGGCTTTCCGTGCTGGCCGGGATGGCTGGCGCCGCGCTGCCTGACATCGACAAGCCGTCACGGCTCTTCTTCAACCGGTCGCCCTTCCCGCGCGCGGTGGACGCGTTCCACTCGGCGATCCAGGATGAGGCGCCGGACCGTGCGCACTACGAATTCGCCGTGGCGGCGGTTCTCGCCGTCGGGGTCCTCGCCGTGCTCCGCAGGCGCTCCTAGCCGGCCGGCGCGGAGCTCAGGAGTTGTCCAGCGCCGTGCCGAGTGCGTTGAAGTCCTGGTCGAAGCGGTTGAGGCTCTGCCGCAGCCCGAGACGGGTGAACGTGTCCTGGTACGTGGCGACGTTTGCTGCCTGACTGAGCTGGGCGTAGTTCTGGGCGACTCGCGTGGCGTCGGAGTAGACCTGGTTCGCGGCGGCGACGGCGCCGGACGGCATCGCAGTGGCGCGCAGCTCGCTCGCGAAGGCGGAGAAGGACGTCGCGGCGTTCGCGTCCGCCTTCGTGACGCAGGTGAGGTTCTGGTCGCACGCCGACACCGTGTAATTCCACTGGTTCATCTTGGTCGTCAGCGTGCCGTACGAGCTGTTCACCGCGTTGATCGCGTTGTTCGCCGTGTTGATGTCCTGGGCTCGCTGCAGGGTACGAGACAGCGAAAGGGCGTTGCTGGCCCCGTTGAAGATGCCCATGATCACGCCGAGAACGATGAACAGGATGACCAGCTGCCGCGCGCCCTTGCTGAGGATCAGCTGCCAGCTCGCTGGCTGGAATACCGTCTGCCCAGGGCCGTAGCCGCCGGGAGCGCCGTAACCGCCCGGGGCGCCGTAGCCATAGCCGCCAGGGGCGCCGTATACCGAGGCCGGCGTGCCATAGCCGGGCGTGTAGCCGGGGTTGCCGTAGCCGTATCCGCCGTACTGTGGCGCATAGCCGGCGGCCGAGGGCGGCATGCCCGGCGCGTCGCCGAACAGCCCCCAGGAATACGCCGGGGTCAGCATCCAGTAGTAGCAGTAGAACCGGATCTGGTACCTGAGCAGCGCGGTGAGCGCCTGGTGCAGCGGCCGTGGCAGGTGGCCGTTGACGAGGGCGATCAGCCACGCGACGAAAAGCACGAGTGAGCTGGCGCCTTCAGTGGCCACAGTGGAGACGATCATCCCGGGAATAGCCAGGATGAACCGGAAGAACACCGCGGCCCTGTTGAGCCGCTGGCGTTCGGGTATCGCAAGGCGCACCGGGTACTCGGGCACATCGTCGAGCGTGAACGGCGGGTACACGTCGGTCAGCAGGTAGAGGTACGCCTGGTACCGCAGGACCCATCGCATGAACCCAGACAGGTAGTTCACCGCGAACTCGGGCAGCCGGCCGGTGAACAGCGCGCCCCACCAGCCGAGGAACGCGACCACGAGCGCAGCGATCCCGAGGAAGAAGAGCAGGAACAGGTGGGGGACGACGAGGATCAGCCGGAACGCCACCGTCGCCCTGCGCTGCCGGGCCGGCTCCGCGGCTGCGACCTGCACCGGGTCCGGCCCGGTCAGCTGGAGCGGCACCCCGGGCGTGCCTGCCGGGTATGCGGGATACGACGGATAACCGCTCATCATGGTCCCCTGGTCACTGGTTATGTACGGCTGGCCCCCCCGAGCGCAGACCACGCGAGCTTAGTAAGAAGCGAGCCGCGCTGACATCGGCGTTAGGTAAAAGTTGTACATCGATGTCGATGTCTACCGCATCGGCCGCGGCTCAGGCCGCAGGCAGCGGGTACTCAAGCCCCACCAGCCCGGCCAGGTCGCCGAGCGTCAGCTCGAACATCGGGGCCGGGTCGTCGAGCGCGAATCCGAGATGACCGAATACCTCCATCGACACCGCGCCGTAGAGCAGCATCCAGCACCGTAGGAAGACCAGAATCGCGCCGTCAGGGGCACTGGTGCGCAGCTTCTCGCCGAACCGCCTCAGCTGCCGGCGCAATACGGGATCGATGTCCGCGTCGGCGGGCACCGGGAAGCGGCTGGCGTTCCAGAGCTCAAGGAACAGCACGTAGAAGGTCCCGGCGAAGTCCAGCGCGCATTGTGAGGCGATGTCGAACCGCCCGTCGTCCAGCCCGGGCACGGGCACGCCGAACAGCAACGCGAACTCGTCCTTGTGGTTCAGCGCCCAGCGGCGGAACTCGCGGCAGGCGGCGACCATCTTCATCCCGAGGTGCGTCTGGCGGCTGGAATCGCTGGCGAATCCCGACGCCGGGTGCGGGTCGGCCGCCTCTATGGCCCCGCGAATGTCCTCGGCCAGCTCGCGGAACATGGACGCGACCACGTGCCGCAGCAGCTCCTCGCGGCTGCTGTAGTACCGGTACAGGCCGGGCGCCGTCATCCCCATCTCGCGAGCGATCGCGCGCAACGACGCGGCATCGGGCCCCTGCTCGACCAGCAGCCGGCGCGCGGTGGTGGTGATCTCTTCCATCGTCGCCGCGCGCATCCGGTCCCGGCGGGTCAGACCGGGTGTCTCTGTCACGAATAGACCTCCCGACTCAGTTGTACAGCCTCACGGCCATGCAAGGAAGATCCTCCGCGAACCCCCTTGACGAAAGTAAACACTGTATGCAAAGTTAGCTCTGTACGCAGTTTACAGCGTTTACTCAGGGGGCGTGATGTTCGAGACATGGGGACGTGGCCTGTACCGGGCACGGCGTTTGACGCTCGTCCTCGCGGTACTCTTCGCGGTGGCCGCCGGCGTCTGGGGCACGGGCGTCTTCAGCAAGCTGACGTCGGGCAACACGTTCACGCCGCCGAGCAGCGAGAGCAACAGGGAAAGCGCGCTCGCGACCAGCGTGTTCGGGCGGAACGAGGCGGACGTCGTGGTGCTGTACCACAGCGCCGCGATGACGGTGGCCGACCCCGCGTACCGGCAGGCCGTCACGGCCGAGCTCGGCGCGCTGCCGGCTGCGGACGTGCTGCACACCACCACGTACTGGTCGAGCGGGCAGGCCAGCCTCGTCTCCGCCGACCGGCACTCTACGTACGCCGTGCTGCAACTCGCGGGCACGGACGATGCTGCTCGGCAGGACACCTACAAGGCCATCAAGAATGACCTGGCCAGCGAGCCAGGGAGCGGCATCACCGCCAAGGTGGGCGGCGTCGTGCCCACCGAGGTCGCCGTCAATACCGCGGTCACCGGCAGCATCGCCCGCGCCGAGGGCATCTCGCTGCCCGTCTTGCTGATCCTGCTCGTGCTGATCTTCGGCAGCGTGGTAGCCGCCGCCCTTCCTCTCGCCATCGGGGGCCTGGCGATCCTCGGCTCGTTCACCGTGCTGCGTCTGCTCACCCTCAGCACCACGGTCGCCATCTACTCGGTGAACATCACCACGATCTTGGGCCTCGGCCTGGGCATCGACTACGGCCTGTTCATGGTGACGCGGTTCCGTGAGGAACTGCGCCGCCAGCCGACGGTCGAGGCCGCCGTATCCCGTACCGTCGCCACCGCGGGCCGCACGATCCTCGTCTCCGGCGTCACGGTCGCGCTAGCGCTGACCAGCCTCATGCTGTTCCCCGAGGTCTTCCTCCGCTCGATGGGGTACGGCGGCGTGGCGACCGTCGCGGTGGACGTCATCGCCGCGGTCACCGTGCTGCCGGCGATGCTCGCGGTGCTCGGCCACCGGGTCAACGCGCTGCGCGTCCGCAAGAGCGTCGGCACCGCGCCGAAGGCAGACGACGGCGCCTGGTACCGCCTCGCGCACAGCGTGATGCGCCGCCCGGTCGCCTTCGCCAGCGTGATCGTGATCGTGCTGCTCGCGCTCGGCGCCCCGTTCCTGAAGATCTCCTGGGGCGGCACCGACTCGACGGTGCTGCCGGCGAGCTCCACCGTCCGGCAGGTGTCGGACACGCTGGCCAGCGAGTTCCCGGCCAACTCGACGACGCCGATCGAGGCCGTCGTCAGCAACGTCACCAGCCGCGCCGCGCTGACCGGCTACATCAGCAAGGTCGACGCTATCCCTGGCGTCACCGGCACCCAGGTCACCGGTGAGCGGGACGGCACGGCACGGCTCGACGTCGGCTTCAGCCCGCAGTACTTCTCGCCGCAGGCGCGGCAGATCGTCACCGATATCCGGGCCCTCGCGCCCCCGCCGCACGCCACCGTCCTCGTCGGCGGGGCGACCGCAGGGCTCGTCGACGAGCTGGGCAGCCTCGGCTCCACCTTGCCCTGGATGGCGCTGCTTACCGGGGTGGCGACGTTCGTGCTGCTGTTCCTCGCCTTCGGCTCGGTGGTGCTGCCGCTGAAGGCGATCGTGATGAACATCTTGTCGCTGTGCGCGACGTTCGGCGTGATCGTATGGGTCTTCCAGTGGGGGCACCTGTCCGGGCTGCTCCAGTTCACGCCGGGCAGCATCGATCCGACGATGCCGATCTTGCTGCTCGCGATCGTGTTCGGGCTGTCGATGGACTACGAGGTGTTCCTGCTGTCGCGCATCAGGGAGCGGTACGACGAGACCGGCGACAACACGGTCGCGGTGGCCAGCGGCCTGCAGCGCACCGGCGGCCTGATCACGAGCCTCGCGCTGCTGCTGATCATCGTCGTCGGGCTGTTTTCCGCCTCCAGCGTCAGCTTCCTGAAGCTGCTCGGCGTCGGCATGATCGTTGCGCTCATCGTCGACGCCGCCGTGGTCCGGGTGCTGCTCGTCCCCGCCACGATGCGGCTGCTCGGCCGCGCCAACTGGTGGGCGCCGCGGCCGCTGCGCCGCCTGTACGCCCGCTACGGGATCAGGGAAGCGGAGGGAGCGGAGTCGCAACCGTACGTTCCGGTCAACTAAGAGCGTCGCTCACGGCGACCCGCGGCTAGCCAGCACAGCAACCCGAGGGCGGGAAACGCGGCGGCGGCCACGCAAGCGCCCGCCCAGCCCCATCGCTCGTAGGCGTGCGCGCCGGCCCAGGAGCCGAGCGCGCCGCCGATGAACATGGTGGTCATGTAGATAGCCGTGATGCGGGACCGCGCCTGCGGCAGCAGCCCGTAGATCACGCTCTGCCCGAGCAGGTTCGAGGACTGGACGGCGGCATCCATGAACAGCGCCCCGGCCACCAGCAGCGCCAGGGCGAGCCAGCCCAGGTGCGCGCCGCCGGCCGCGATCAGCGCGTAGGAGGCGAGCAGCGTGCACTGCGCTATGCCGGTGGCGGGCCAGCGGAGCCGGGGTCTCCGGTCGATGTGCCTGCCGCCGAACGCGGACAGCAGCGCGCCGGCCGCGCCCGCGAGCGCGAACAGGCCGATCTCCAGCTGGTTGAAGTCGTAAGGGGGCCGGACGAGCAGGAACGAGACCGTGGTCCAGAACGCGCTGAACGAGCCGAACGAGCACGCGCCGATCAGGGCGCGCCAGCGCAGGATCGGCTGGGTGCGAACCAGGCTGAGCGCCTCGCGCAGCTGGGCGGCGTAGCCCGTCTCGATCTCCGGCGGCAGGTCGGGCAGCTGCCGGTAGAGCGTGATAGTGGTCCCCGCCATCAGGACCGCGGCGACGGCGTAGACGCCGCGCCAGCCGGCGAGCTGCGCAACGGCCCCGGCGAACGTCCTGGACAGCAGGATCCCGGTGAGCAGCCCGCTGAGCACCGTGCCGATCGCCCAGGTGCGCTCGCTTTCCGCCGCCAGCGTCGCGGCGAACGGGATCAGCATCTGGATGACCACCGACGTGAGGCCTATGACGAGGGCGAACGCGCCGAGCGTCCGCAGGTCCGGCGCCGCCGCGCTCGCGGCGACCGTCACCGTGTCGATGCCGAGCAGCCAGGTGAACAGCGTGCGCCGCCTGGTGATGTCCGCGGCGGGGACGAGCAGCAGCAGGCCGACGCCATAGCTGAGCTGGGTGATGGTGACCAGCAGGCTCGCGCTTGTCTGGGAAACGTGCAGGCTGGCGGCCATCGTCGGCAGCAGCGGCTGCGCGTAGTACAGGTTCGCGCACGTCGCGCCCGCGGTGAAGGCGAGGAGCCGTGCCTGGCCTCTGGTCAGCGTGCGCGGCGCCGTCGTCACTGCATCGGTCACGGTGTAGCCAAATGCGCGACGCCCGGACGTTGTTCCCGCTAGATCCTCTAGTGTTAGCGCAGCAATACTCGCCCCCTCAGCCGCAGAGGAGAACGATCGTGTTCGAGTCCGACGATGCCCAGCCCGCGGTGATGTCGGCGGACCTGCCGGCCGGAATCTACCTGCTCGACGTCAGGGAAGACGACGAGTGGGCGGCCGGGCACGCGCCGGACGCCATCCACGTCCGGCTGAGCGAGCTGTCCGCGCGCACGGAGGAAATCCCGCGTGACCGCGAGGTGTTCGTGATCTGCCGTTCCGGGGCGCGCTCGGCCTACGCGGCGCAGGCGCTGGCCGGCGCCGGGTGGCAGACGGTCAACGTGTCCGACGGCATGACCGGCTGGGCCGTCGCCGGCCGCCCGATGATCAGCGAGACCGGCGCGGAACCGTACGTGGCGTAGCCCCTCCCCGCCGTTACCGCCGGCCTTGGGGTCACTACACTGAGCTAGGTGAGAAGCGCGACGGGCCGGAAGGTCGGGGTGCTGGGGCCGATCCCTCGCGACGTGGTCATTACCCCTGCCGGTGAGCGATTCGAGAAGTACGGCTGCGTTATCTACACGGCGGCTGCCCTCTCGTCTCTGCTGGATGCCCGGGACACGATCGTCCCGATATCACACGTCCGCCAGCGGGACGAGGCTCCTCTCAAGCAGATACTGGGATCGTTCCCGAATATCGACACCTCCGGCATAACATCGGGTGCCGATCAGGGAGACGTCGTCGAGCTGCATTACATCGACCAGAATCGTCGCGTCGAGCGGCAGGCGAGCTTCATGGCCCCGATCCTGCCGGACGATGTCGGCAAGGTGCTCGATGCGGACATCATCGTCTGTGTCCCGATCACGGACTACCAGGTAGGGCAGCCGACGCTGCGCTACATCAAAGAGCACAGCGATGCGACCGTGGTGCTTGATGCCCACGGTCCCACGATGACGCTGGCCCGGGGCGGCGAACGCTATCCAAGGGCATGGGCTGACCTGGACGTATGGCTTCCGTACGTCGACATCCTGAAGATGAACCTCGAGGAAGCGGGGTCGACGTGGCTCGGCAAGTCGGTGCAGGTGGCGGCTGATCCGCCGAAGCCGAGCGATGAAGAACTGCGCGATCTCGCACAGCATTGCCTGGACCGCGGCGTCGCCGCGGTATGCGTGACGCTCGACGAACGTGGCTGCGTAGCCTTCTACCGGGATCGTTCGGGCCGCGTTGCCGAGGAGTTCATCGACCGGATCGAGGTGGAGCACGTCGTCGACACGACCGGTGCCGGCGATTCGTTCGCCGGGGGATTGGCCTACGGCTACCTCGCCTACCGGGATTACGTCGTGGCTTGCGAGTACGGGAACGCGATGGGCGCTCAGCGTTGTACCGGCACGGAACTGAAGGTCTACCTGCCGCGAGAGGAAACGGAGCGGCAGATCCGCGAGGCGTACGGCCCTCGAACGTAGCAGGGGGTGCAGTGGACGGATTCTTGCTCACCTACGACGGCTTCGATCCCAGGACCGAGGGATTGCGTGAGGCGCTGACCTCCACGGGCAACGGCTACCTGTGCACTCGCGGCGCCGCGGAGTGGGAGGACGCCGACGGCGTGCACTATCCCGGCACGTACGCGCACGGCGGCTACAACCGCGAGACGACGATGATGGGCGGCCTGCCCGTCCTCAACGAGGACCTGGTCAACCTGCCGAACTGGCTGGTCCTCCAGGTGCGGGTCGAGGGCGAGGATGCGATCAGGGTCGGCGATGTCGAGTTGCTCGGTTACCGCCACGAATACGACATCCGGAACGCGACCGTCCTGCGGCGCCTCCGCTTTCGTGATCGCGCCGGCCGGGAGACGACGCTGACAAGCCGCCGGTTCGTCAGCATGGCCGACCCGCACCATGCCGGGATCGAGTGGACCCTCGTCCCGGAAAACTGGTCAGGGCACGTCGAGGTCATCTCGGCGCTAGACGCCCGGGTGACCAACAGCGGCGTGCCCCGCTACCGGCAGCTCGAGGGCCGCCACCTGAACCCCATTTCGCCGCGGACGTTCGGGCCCGAGGTCATCGCGCTGAAGGCCGAGACCCGGCAGTCCAATCTGTACATCAGCCAGGCGACGCGCACGCGCGTGTTTCAGGGCGGCGAACAGCTGCCGGCGACTCGGACGCTTTACCAGATGGAGGACTACATCCAGCAGGTCCTGGCCTTCGACGTGCGCCAGGGTGAGGCGACGCGGGTCGAGAAGATGGTCGCCTTCTATACGTCACGGGACCCGGCGGTCAGCGACACGCTGGTGAGGGCTGCCAGGTCCGCGGCGCGCCACAGCGACTTCCCCGGGGCATCGGAGCGCCACGGCGCCGCGTGGGACGAACTATGGCGCACGTGCGACGTAGGCGTGTCAGGGAACGAGCAGGTCCAGTTGCTCCTCCGGCTGCACATCGCGCACCTTCTCCAGGTCTGCTCCCCGCATACCGCCGATCTCGACGCCGGACTGCCCGCGCGCGGGCTGAACGGCGAGGCCTACCGCGGGCACGTGTTCTGGGACGAGATCTACGCGTTCCCGTTCTTCAACGTCCGGCTGCCCGAGGTCACGCGAGGCCTGCTGATGTACCGTTACCGCCGGATCGGGGAGGCCCGGGCGGCCGCCAGGGAGGCCGGGTTCCGCGGTGCGATGTTCCCGTGGCAGAGCGGGAGCGAGGGCGTCGAGGAGACCCAGCGCGTCCACCTCAACCCGATGTCCGGCCGCTGGGAGCCCGATCTCAGCCGCAACCAGCGGCACGTCAATGCCGCGATCTTCTTCAACATCTGGAACTACTTCCAGGCCACCAGCGACTACGCGTTCCTCGAAAGCTACGGCGCGGAGATGATGCTGGACATCGCCCGCTTCTGGGCGTCCATCGCGCACTTCAACCCCGCACGGGAGCGCTACGAGATCCACGGCGTAATGGGGCCAGACGAGTTCCATGAGAAGTACCCGGGCGCGCCGCAGGGCGGGCTGCGCAACAACGCGTACACCAACGTCATGGTGGCGTGGCTGTGCGACATTGCCGCTAAGGTGCCGTCGCTGCTGTCGGCGAGCAGCGCGGAAGGATTGCGCGCACGGCTCAGCATCGGCGACGACGAGCTGGCGCTGTGGCAGGACATGAGCCGCCGGATGTTCGTTCCGTTCGATTCCGGCGGAATCATCAGCCAGTTCGAGGGCTGGGCTGACCTCGAAGAACTCGACTGGGACGCCTACCGCGCGAAGTACGAGAACATTCAGCGGCTCGACCGGATCCTGCGCGCGGAGGGCGACGACCCCGATCGCTACAAGATCGCCAAGCAGGCCGATACGGTGATGCTCTTCTTCCTCTTCACCGACGAGGAGCTGCGCGGGATCTTCGAGCGGCTGGGGTACGACTACGAGTCCGGCACGGCCGCCAGGAACATCGCGTACTACGACCAGCGCACCTCGCACGGCTCGACGCTGAGCTTTGTCACGCACGCGGGAGTGCTCGCCACCCTTGACCCGGAGAGCTCGTGGGAGCGATTCCTCGTCGCGCTCCGCAGCGATGTCGACGACATCCAGGGCGGCACCACACAGGAAGGGATCCACCTGGGCGTCATGGCCGGGACGCTCGACGTGGTGCAGCGGTATTACGCGGGCACCCAGATACGCGACGGCGTTCTGTACTTCACCCCCAGGCTCCCCAGCGGGCTGGACGGCCTGTCGTTCCCGCTCCAGTTCCGGGAGACCCCGCTCGTGGTGACGCTCGGCGGCGGCCAGCTGACGCTATCCGTTCATCCCGACGGTGCGAGCCACCCGATACGGGCGGGGATACCCGGCGACGTTCGCGAGCTCTGCCCGGGGGACCGGGCCGTGTTCGGGCTGGCCTAGCATCGGTGGCGTGACGGACACGGTTTCGATCAGGGATCTGCGCGTCTCCGCCGTGATCGGAGTGCACGACTGGGAGCGCGAGATCGAGCAGACGCTGGTGCTCGCCGTGGAAATGGCGGCCAACGTAGCGAAGGCGGCCGCCAGCGACCGCATCTCTGACGCGCTCGACTACTCGGCGGTCGCGCGGACCGTCACGGACGTCGTCACGCAGGGCGAGTTCCAGCTCATCGAGACCGCCGCCGAACGCGTCGCGCGCCAGCTGCTCGCCGACTACCCGCTGGACTGGGTGCGGGTCGAGGTGGCGAAGCCGCTGTCCCGCGACGGGTACACCGCCGCGGTCACCGTCGAGCGCGGCAGCCGGTAGCCCGCCGGCCGCCCTTCTGCGCGGCGGCCTGGTTCTAGTAACGTTGCGCATCATGCGGATCGGCCTGTTCGTCACTTGCCTGACCGACACGCTGTTTCCCGGCACTGGCAAGGCCGTGGTCACGCTGCTTGAGCGGCTCGGCCACCGGGTCGAGTTCCCGATGGCCCAGTCGTGCTGCGGGCAGATGCACTTCAACACCGGGTACCGCGCCGAGGCGGCGCCGATGGTGCGCGGCTTCGCGGCGGCCTTCGACGGCTATGAGGCGGTCGTCACCCCGTCCGCGTCCTGCGCGGCCATGGTCCGGGAGTATCACCCCGTGCTGGCCGAAGGCGATCCCGTCCTCGCCCGCGACGTCGCCGCGCTCACCCCGCGGGTGCACGACCTGGCCACGTTCCTCACCGGCGTCCTCGGGGTCACTGACGTGGGCGCGTACTTCCCGCACCGGGTGACGTACCACCCCACCTGCCATTCGCTGCGCATGATGCACGTCGGGGACGCGCCGCTGCGCCTGCTGCGCGCGGTACGCGGCCTCGATCTCGTCGACCTGCCGGACGCCGAGACGTGCTGCGGGTTCGGCGGCACGTTCGCGGTGAAGAACCCGGACGTCTCCGCGGCGATGTGCTCGGACAAAGTGGCCGCGATCAGGCAGTCGCGGGCCGAGGTCGTGTGCGCCGGTGACAACTCGTGCCTGATGCACATCGGCGGCGCGCTGTCCCGGATGCGCACCGGGGTGCGGGCCATGCACCTGGCGGAGATCCTCGCGTCAGGGGACGCCGCGTGACCGGCAGCATGCCGACCTACCTCGGCATGCCGGCCTTCCCCGACGCGGCGAAGCACGCGGTGGCGGACTCTCAGCTCCGCCGCAACCTCACCCACGCGACCACCGCGATCAGGACCAAGCGGGCGAAGGCGGTCGCCGAGCTCGACGACTGGGAGCAGCTGCGCCAGGCCGCGAAGGCGATCAAGGACCACACGCTGGCCAACCTCGCCACGTACCTGGTCCGCCTGGAGGAGAACGTCACCAGGGCAGGCGGCCACGTGCACTGGGCCAGGGACGCCGCCGAGGCCAACGCGATCGTGGCGGACCTGGTGCGGCAGGCCGGCGCGGACAAGGCCGTCAAGGTCAAGTCGATGGCCACCCAGGAGACGGGCCTCAACGAGGCGCTCGAGGCGCAGGGCACCACCGTGGTCGAAACCGACCTCGCCGAGCTCATCGTCCAGCTCGGCGACGACCGGCCCAGCCACATCCTCGTCCCGGCGATCCATCGCAACCGGGCGGAGATCGGCGAGCTGTTCCGCCGCACCATGGCCGACGCGCCGCCCGGCCTGACCGACGACCCGCCCCAGCTGGCCGCCGCCGCCCGCACCCACCTCCGGCACGAGTTCCTGACCGCCACGGTCGGCATCTCCGGCGCGAACTTCGCGGTCGCCGACACCGGCTCACTGGTCGTCGTCGAATCCGAGGGCAACGGCCGGATGTGCCTGACCCTCCCGGACACGCTGATCTCGGTGGTCGGCATCGAGAAGCTGCTGCCGTCCTGGCGGGACCTCGAGGTCTTCCTCGCGCTGCTGCCGCGCAGCTCCACCGCGGAGCGGATGAACCCGTACACGACGATCTGGTCCGGCGTCGCGCCAGGCGACGGCCCGCAGGACTTCCACCTGGTGCTGCTCGACAACGGCAGGACCGACACTCTCGCCGACAGGACCGGCCGGCAGGCGCTGCGCTGCATCCGGTGCTCGGCCTGCCTGAACGTGTGCCCGGTGTACGAGCGGGCCGGCGGTCACGCCTACGGCTCCCCGTACCCGGGACCGATCGGCGCGATCCTGTCCCCGCAGCTGCGCGGCGTGGACTCCCCGATCGACGCGTCGCTGCCGTTCGCGTCGTCGCTGTGCGGCGCCTGCTACGACGTGTGCCCGGTCGCGATCAACATCCCTGAGGTGCTGGTGGAGCAGCGGGCTCGCGTGGTGGAAAGTCACAAGCACTATCCGGAACGGATCGTGTTCGGTGCCGCGGGCTACGTGCTGCGCTCCCCGCGGCGGCTGGCCGCGGCGCAGCGCGTCGCCTCGCTCGGGCGGCTGGTCGCCGGGCGGAGCGGCAGCATCCGGCGGCTCCCGCCGCCGTTGTCCGCCTGGACCGACACGCGCGACGCGCCCGCCCCGCCGCCGGAGTCGTTCCGCGCCTGGTGGGCGCGGACCAGGGGAGCCGACCGGTGAGCGAGGCGCGGGAGGAGATCCTGGCCCGCATCCGCCTCGCGACGGCTGCGGTTGCCACACCCGAGGAGACCGACGCCGCCTACGCGGCGCTGCAGCGGCCGTACCGGCGAGCGCACCACGACCCAGCGGCCACTGATGTCGTCGCCCTGTTCGCCGAGCGCGCCGCCGACTACCGCGCGGTCGTCGAGCGCGTCCCCGAGGACGAACTGCCCGGCGCGGTCGCCGCCGCGGTCGACTCCCTCCCGTCCGTCGTCGTCCCCGATGGCCTGCCCGCGGGCCTGCTGGCCGGACTCCGACCGGAGGTCCGGCTGGTGCGGGACGAGCCGCCGCTGTCCGCGGCGGAGCTGGACCGGATCGCCGGCGTCGTGACCGGCTGCGCGGTGGCGATCGCGGAGACCGGCACGATCATCCTTGACCACGGCCCCGGCCAGGGCCGCCGCGCGCTCACCCTGGTACCCGACTTCCACCTAGTGGTGGTCCGCGCCGGGCAGGTGGCCGCCGACATCGCCGACGCTCTCGCCAGGCTGGACCCGGCGCGGCCGCACACTCTGATCTCCGGCCCGTCGGCCACCAGTGACATCGAGCTGATCCGCGTGGAGGGCGTGCACGGACCGCGGAACCTGCACATCCTCATCGGCGGCTGAGGGCGCCGCTGTATTCCGGCGGTCAGCGGAAGTTGCCGGTATGGCCGAGTGAGTAGCGGCCGGGCTGGGGGAACACGCACAGGCCGTGCGGCCCGGATCCGACAGGGATCTTCGCGAGCAGCCGCCCGTCGGCGGTGGACATCGCGTAGACGACGCCGTGGTACCGGCCGCCCCACCACATGACCTTCCCGTCGGCGGAGATCCCGCCCATGTCGGGCGAGCCCCCGCCGGGTATCCGCCACTTGCCGACGACCCGGTTGACGGTCATGTCGATCACGCTGACGGAGCCCTCGCCGCGGTTGGAGGCGAACAGGCGCCTGCCGTCCCTGGCGACCTCAAAGCCGTGCGTGCCCGCCCCGGTATGGAGGAACCCCAGCGGCTTCGACTGGTGCGGGCCAATGAGCCAGACACCATTCGCGGCCATGTCAGCGACGTAGAACAGCTTGCCGTCCGCGGACAGCCGGACGTCCTGCGGCATGGCGTAGCCCGGCCCCGGCGCGGTCATCGGGGCCCCCATGGACTTGCCGAGGGTGAGCTTGCCGACCACCTGGCGCGTGCCCAGCTCGATCCATACGACCGATGCGCTGAACTCGCAGCTGGCCAGGGCGTACTGCCCGTCGGCGGTGAAGTCCATGTGGTTGACGCCGGCAGCCGGTATGCGCATGGAGTGACGCAGCCGCATCGTGACCGGGTCGCGGAAGTCGATCCTGTTGAGAGCCTCCGCCATCACCAGCGCGTGCTGGCCGTCCGGGGTGAAGTAGAGGTTGTACGGGTCTTCCACGGAGACGGGCCGTCCCGGCTGCCCCGTCACGGGGTTGACCGGGGTGAGGCTGTTGCCCGCCGTGTCGTTCACCCATAGCACGGTGCCATCCCAGGACGGGGTGACGTGGTTCGGCTCGGACCCGACGGGAAACGTCCTGGTGACCTTGTACGTGGCGGGGTCGATTTCGCTGACCGTGTTGCTGAGGCTGTTCGGCACGTAGACCCTGGACGGGTCGCGGGCCCACTTCGGGTTGGTCATGCCTGGCGAGATATACGCGTACACGTTCAGCGGGGGCGCGCTGCCTGGCGGCGCGCTGCCGGGCGGGGCGACTGTCGCGACCGCCGCCGACGGGGTGCTGGTCCCCCGCCGCCCGGCGATGGCCGCCGCCTTCTTCTTCGGTGCCGACGTGCAGGCGCTGAGCAGTCCCGACCCGCAGGTGAACGCGGCGAATGCGGTCATGGCGCGTCTCCGGGTCAGGATCTGATCCGGCGGCTCACCTGTCGTACGGCTCACGCTGGTAACTCTAGACAAGCGCGGCGTAGTGGCCGCTACCGGGTCATTTCGCGCGCCCGGGTGCCGCCGCCGCGTCGCCCTCGTTGCCGTCCCCTGGCCAGGTGCCCGTCAGCTCGCGGGCAGCGGTGGCCATGCCGCGGTCGAGCACCGCCTTAGCCACGGCGAAGATGGCGCCATCAACCGCCGCGGCGATCAGGACCTCTGGCCAGCTGCGGCGAGGGTCGGTCGCCGTCGGGGCTTCCTCCTCGTCCGCCGCCACCCGCCAGATCCGGTGGAAGATCGCGGTGGCGGCGATGCCGCCCAGCACGCTGACACCCGTGCTGATTGCCTTGTAAAGCAGCTTGCCCATACCGCTCCGGATACCCGGGAAGCCCGCTCTCACACGTCTTCCCGCACCGCGCGGCGAACGATCGCTGTGAGCGGACAAGGCCGGGAAATAACAGCGGGCTCTTTTTTCTTGAGTGTGATTGACTCAACCTTAGGAGGGGCTGATGAGCGAAACGCTCACGCTGCCGGTTCTGCCGCTCGATGACGAAGTGGTGCTGCCGGGCATGGTGGTCCCCATCGAGCTTTCTGACCCTGAGGTCCGCGGTGCAGTCGAGGCCGCCAGGAACAGCAGGGGGCTTGGACGGGGACCCGGGATCCGTTCTGAAGAGAGCGCGCGAATCCTTCTCGTCCCGCGGATCGGCGACCGAGGCCTGGCGGGCGTCGGCACGCTGGCGGTAATCGAGCAGGTCGGGCGCATGCCGGGCGGAACGCCTGGCGCGGTGCTCCGCGGTGTGTCCAGGGTACGGATTGGCTCAGGGACGACCGGGCCGGGCGCCGCACTGTGGGTCGAGGGCACCGAGATCCCGGAGACGGGGCAGGGCGCCCGGGCCGATGAGCTTGCCAAGGAATACAAGTCGCTGCTCACCGCAGCGCTTCAGCAGCGCGGCGCGTGGCAGGTCGTGGACTCGATCAAGCAGCTTGACGACCCGTCGGCGATCGCCGACCGGGCCGGCTACGCCAGCTACCTGACCGCCGAGCAGAAGCTGCAGCTGCTGGAGACCGCCGACCTCGTGGAGCGGCTGGAGCTGGCGGTCCGCTGGACCCGCGAGCACCTGGCCGAGCTCGACGTCGCCGAGTCGATCCGCAAGGACGTCACCGAGGGCATGGAGAAGCAGCAGCGGGAGTTCCTGCTGCGCCAGCAGCTCGCCGCGGTGCGCAAGGAGCTCAACGAGCTGACCGGCGGCGGCAAGAGCACCGAGGAGGACGACTACCGGGCCCGTGTCGAGGCGGCCAACCTGCCGGAGAACGTGCACGAGGCCGCGATGCGGGAGGTCGACAAGCTGGAGCGGACCTCCGAGCAGTCTCCGGAGGTCGGCTGGATCCGCACCTGGCTCGACACGATCCTCGACATCCCGTGGAACGAGCGGACCGAGGACGCCTACGACATCGCGGGCGCGCGGCAGATCCTCGATGAGGACCACACCGGGCTCGACGACGTGAAGGACCGGATCATCGAGTACCTGGCGGTGCGCAAGCGGCGCAGCGACCGTGGCCTCGGGGTCGTCGGCGGGCGGCGTTCCGGCGCCGTGCTGGCGCTCGTCGGCCCGCCTGGCGTCGGCAAGACGTCGCTCGGCGAGTCGGTCGCGCGGGCCATGGACCGCAAGTTCGTGCGCGTCTCGCTCGGCGGCGTCCGGGACGAGGCGGAGATCCGCGGCCACCGGCGCACCTACGTCGGCGCGCTGCCCGGCCGGATCGTCCGTGCCATCCGCGAGGCCGGCACGATGAACCCGGTCGTGCTGCTCGACGAGGTGGACAAGATCGGCAGCGACTACCGGGGCGACCCGGCGGCCGCGCTGCTCGAAGTGCTGGACCCGGCGCAGAACCACACGTTCCGCGACCACTACCTGGAGGTTGACCTCGACCTGTCCGACGTGGTGTTCCTGGCCACGGCGAACGTGCTCGACGGCATCCCCGGGCCGCTGCTCGACCGGATGGAGCTGGTCCAGCTCGACGGCTACACCGAGGACGAGAAGGTCGCCATCGGGCGTGACCACCTGCTGCCCAGGCAGCTCTCGAAGGCCGGCCTGTCGGCCGAGGAGGTCACGATCGAGGACGACGCGCTGCGGCTCATCGCGGCCGAGTACACCCGCGAGGCGGGCGTCCGGTCGCTTGAGCGGGCGATCGCCCGGGTGCTGCGGAAGGTCACTGCCAAGGAGTCGCTGGAGGAGGGCACGCTGCCGATCACGGTCGGCGTCGCCAACCTGAAGGACTACCTCGGACGGCCCCGGTTCACCCCGGAGACCAAGCTCACGTCGAGCGACCGCCGCACGGCGGTCCCGGGCGTGGCGACCGGCCTCGCGGTGACCGGCGCGGGCGGCGACGTGCTCTACATTGAGGCGTCCCTCGCGGACGCGGAGACGGGCGCGACCGGCGTCACGCTCACCGGCCAGCTCGGCGACGTGATGAAGGAGTCCGCGCAGATCGCGCTCTCGTTCCTGCGCTCGCACGGGGCGGAGCTCGAGCTGCCGGTCACCGGCATGAAGGACCGCGGCGTGCACGTGCACGTCCCCGCGGGCGCGGTGCCGAAGGACGGCCCGTCGGCCGGCGTCACGATGACGACGGCGCTGGCGTCGCTGCTCTCCGGCCGGCCGGTCCGCTCGGACGTGGCGATGACCGGCGAGGTCTCGCTCACCGGCCGGGTCCTGCCGATCGGCGGCGTGAAGCAGAAGCTGCTCGCCGCGCACCGCGCAGGGATCACTACCGTGCTGATCCCGCAGCGGAACGAGCCGGACCTGGACGACGTTCCCGCCGAGGTGCTCGCCAAGCTGGACGTGCACCCGGTGAGCGACGTTCGTGAGGTTCTGACGCTGGCGCTCGAGCCGGCGCTCACGGACGCCGCGACCGTCGCGGCCTAACCGGCGATCACGGGAAACAGGCCCGGTGCTCCAGATGGAGCACCGGGCCTGTTCTCGTCTCAGGCGGAATGCTCGGGGCAGAGCCCGAACAGCTCGACCGTGTGGTCGACCGAGGAGAAGCCGGCCTCCGCCGCCACCTTCGCCGCCCACTGCTCGACCACCCGGCCCTCGACCTCCACGCTGCAGCCGCAGACGCGGCAGGTCAGGTGGTGGTGATGCGCCGAGGAGCCGCACTGCCGGTACAGGGTCTCGCCCGAAGGATCGCGGATCGTGTCGACCGCGCCCTGCTCGCTGAGCACCTGCAGGTGCCGGTAGACCGTGGTGAGCCCGACGGTCTCGCCGCGGCGGCGCAGCTCGGCGTGGATCTCCTGGGCGCTGCAGAAACCGGGGAGGCTGGCCAGCGCGGCGGCGAGGGCCGACGCCTGCCGGGTCCCGCGCACTTTCGTACCGCGCGGCTGATCCACTGTCACCCTTTGACTGTAACCCCTAGCCGGGGCCATTTTGTGGTGCCGGAACCGTCCGGCACCCGTCCGGCGTCATATGAACACGAACGTCGGATGGAGGACTGATGAGGCGAATGCTCGCGCTGGCACTCGTGACGTTGGCCGTGGCCGCGTGCGGCGCCGCCGGCGGCGGGTCATCGATGCTGGCCGGGTTCGCCGGCTACAAGTGGTCCGTCGTGGCGATCGGCCACGACGGTAAGCAAACGCCCATTCCGGCGCGCTACAACGTCTACCTCCAGTTCGCGCCGAACGGCCAGTACGGCGCCAACGACCCGGTCAACTATCACTTCGGGACGTACCGCCAGACCGGGGACGGCTTCACGACCAGCCTGGTGGCGGTCAGCGCGGTCGGGTACGTGGGCAACGACCCGGTCATCCTGTTGTCGGTGGACGCCATCCACGGCCTGGACGACGTGGCGGACGCATCCGTCACGGTGACCGGCAACCGGCTCGATGTCGTGGCGGGCGGGTACACGCTCACGTGCCAGCGGGCCGGCGAGCAAGCCAACCTCACGCCGTCCGCGACGAACTGAAGCCATTTCGCGGTCCCGGAGTAAGCCGCGTACGTTCCGGATAAAGAATGGTTTCATGAGCAACCGGCTGAAGACAGCGACCAGCCCGTACCTGCTGCAGCACGCGGACAATCCGGTGGACTGGTGGCCGTGGGGCGACGAGGCGTTCGCCGAGGCGCGGCGGCGCGACGTGCCGGTGCTGCTGTCGGTCGGGTACGCGGCCTGCCACTGGTGCCACGTGATGGCGCACGAGTCGTTCGAGGACCCGGCGACGGCCGCCGTCGTCAACGACAACGTCGTCGCCATCAAGGTGGACCGCGAGGAGCGGCCGGACATCGATGCCGTGTACATGGCGGCGACCCAGGCGATGAACCGCGGCCAGGGCGGCTGGCCGATGACCGTGTTCATGACACCGGACGGCGAGCCGTTCTTCGCCGCCACGTACTTCCCCAGGCCGCAGTTCACGCAGCTCGTGACCGCCGTCGGCGAGACGTGGCGGCAGAACAAGGACCGGGTCAAGGGCGAGTCGGAACGCATCGCCGCGACCCTGGCTGAACAGGCGGCCGCATGGACCGGCCTGAGCGCGGGCGCTGGTGACCTGCCGCTGGCCGAGCTCACGTCGGAGGCGGTAGCCGGACTCCAGGACGAGTTCGACCCGGTGAACGGCGGCTTCGGCGGGGCGCCGAAGTTCCCGCCGTCGATGGTGCTCGAGTTCCTGCTGCGGCACTACGCGCGCGCCGGGTCGGCGGAAGCCCTGTCGATGGCCGGGCAGACCTGCGAGGCCATGGCGCGCGGCGGCATGTACGACCAGCTCGGCGGCGGGTTCGCCAGGTACAGCGTGGACGCGACCTGGACCGTGCCGCACTTCGAGAAGATGCTGTACGACAACGCGCTGCTCGCGCGGGCCTACACGCACCTGTGGCGGCGCACCGGATCGGCGCTGGCCCGGCGGGTCGCCGAAGAGACGTGCGAGTTCCTGCTGCGGGACTTGCGCACGGCAGAGGGCGGCTTCGCCGCGTCGCTCGACGCGGACAGCGGCGGTGAGGAAGGCGCCTACTACGCGTGGACGCCGGCGGAACTGCGTGTGGTGCTCGGGGACGAGGACGCGGCGTTCGCGGCCGAGGTGTTCGGCGTGACGCGGGCGGGCACCTTCGAGGATGGCAAATCCGTCCTGCAGCGCCGCACGGAGCCGTCCGACCAGGAGCGGTTCGACCGGATCCGCGGCACGCTGCTGACGGCGCGCGAAGGGCGCCCCCGTCCGGGCCGGGACGACAAGGTGGTCGCCGCGTGGAACGGCATGGCCATCGCCGCGCTGGCCGAAGCCGGGCTGCTCTTCAACCGCCCCGACCTCGTCAACGCCGCACGCGACGCGGCCTTGCTGCTGGATTCGCTGCACGTGACAGCAGGGGGGTCTGGGGGACTGGTCCCCCAGGAAGGAACTCGGATCGTGCGGACCTCGCGGGACGGGGTGGCCGGGACCAGCGCCGGGCTGCTCGAGGACTACGCGAGCGTCGCCGCCGCGCTGCTCGTGCTGTACGGGGTGACCGGTGAGGACCGCTGGGTGCCGGGGGCGGCGGCGCTGCTTGACACGGTCCTCACCTCGTTCGGGGACGGTTCCGGCGGTTTCTACGACACCGCCGACGACGGCGAGCGGCTCATTTTCCGGCCCGCCGACCCGACCGACGGCCCTACTCC
>Ga0070698_100001744_pt1 | contig 24260 bp, 13 predicted proteins | sample KBSK1502metaG_FD_65477 | JGI IMG/M metagenome (GOLD analysis project Ga0070698, IMG submission 65477) | Corn, switchgrass and miscanthus rhizosphere microbial communities from Kellogg Biological Station, Michigan, USA - KBS K1-50-2 metaG | ecosystem: Host-associated > Plants > Roots >... | reverse complement strand
CGGACCGGCCCGGGGTGCCGGACCGGCCCGGGGTGCCGGACCGGCCCGGGGTGCCGGACCGGCCCGGGGTGCCGGACCGGCCCGGGGTGCTGGCCCGGCCCGGGGGCGGGGGTGTCACCCGCACCGGACTGCGGCAGGATGCAAGAAGCGTCACGGGGCAGGACATGGCAGGAGGCCAGGAACGATGACCGCGAACAGCTTCGGCAGCCGCGCCACGCTGCGGGTAGGCGAGTCCAGCTACCAGATACACCGGCTAGACGCGGTCACACGAGCCGGTGACCTCCCGTTCAGCCTGAAGGTCTTGCTGGAGAACCTGCTGCGCAACGAGGACGGCGTGAACGTCACCAGCGACCATGTGACGTCCCTGGCACAGTGGGACCCGGCCGCCGAGCCTGCCACCGAGATCCAGTTCAGCCCGGCTCGGGTGATCATGCAGGACCTGACCGGCGTTCCCGCGGTCGTCGACCTCGCCACCATGCGGGAGGCCATGCGGGCGCTGGGCGGCGACGCTGGCAAGATCAACCCGCTGGTGCCGGCCGAGCTTGTCATCGACCATTCCGTCATCGCCGACGTGTTCGGCCGGCCCGATGCCTTCGAGCGCAACGTGGAGATCGAATTCCACCGCAACCGCGAGCGGTTCCAGTTCCTGCGCTGGGGCCAGGACGCGCTTCGCCAGTTCCGGGTGGTGCCGCCCGGGACCGGGATCGTGCACCAGGTCAACATCGAGCACCTGGCCCGGGTGATCATGACAGCCGGCGGCACCGGCGCAACCGGTGACGGGCTTCGCAGCGCTTACCCCGACACCTGCGTGGGCACAGACTCGCACACCACCATGCAGAACGGCCTGGGCATACTCGGCTGGGGCGTGGGCGGCATCGAGGCGGAGGCTGCCATGCTCGGCCAGCCGGTGTCGATGCTGATCCCGAAGGTCGTCGGGTTCAAGCTGACCGGCGAGATGCCCGCCGGAACCACCGCCACCGATCTGGTGCTCACCATCACCGAACTGCTCCGCAGGCACGGCGTCGTCGGTAAGTTCGTCGAGTTCCATGGGGACGGCGTGGCGGCCGTGCCGGTCGCCAACCGGGCCACCATCGGCAACATGAGCCCCGAGTTCGGCTCCACCTGTGCGATCTTCCCGATCGATGCAGAGACGCTGATCTACCTCAGGCTGACCGGCCGCAGCGAGGAGCACGTCGCGCTCGTCGAGGCGTACGCCAAGGAGCAGGGCCTCTGGTACGAGCCGGGCACGCCGGGCACGCCGGGCAGCTCAGCCCGCTACTCCGAGGAACTCCAGCTCGACCTGTCTACCGTGGTGCCGTCGCTGGCCGGCCCGAAGCGGCCGCAGGACCGGGTGGCGCTGACCGATGCCAAGAACGCGTTCCGCGAGGCGCTCGGCGCGTACGTCTCGGCGCCGGGCCTGGACAACGGCCTCGGCTACACCTTCCCCGCATCCGACCCGGTGTCCGCCGGGTCCGGCAGCAGGCCGTCCGCGGCGGCCGAGGTCACCCTGGACGACGGGACGAAGACCTCGGTCGACCACGGCTCCGTGGTGATCGCCGCCATCACCTCCTGCACCAACACGTCGAACCCGTCCGTCATGGTCGGCGCGGCACTGCTCGCGAAGAAGGCCGTCGAGGCTGGCCTGGACCGCAAGCCCTGGGTGAAGACGACCCTCGCGCCGGGCTCCAAGGTGGTTATGGACTACTACGAGCGCGCCGGGCTGACGCCGTACCTGGAGAAGCTTGGCTTCAACCTGGTCGGTTACGGCTGCACCACCTGCATCGGCAACTCCGGGCCGCTGCCCGAGCAGATCAGCGAGGCGGTTGCGCAGAATGATCTCGCCGTGGTCTCGGTGCTGTCCGGCAACCGGAACTTCGAGGGCCGGATCAACCCGGACGTGAAGATGAACTATCTCGCCTCCCCGCCGCTGGTCGTCGCCTACGCGCTGGCCGGGACGATGGACATCGACCTGGTCACCGAGCCGCTCGGCACCCGCGCCGACGGCAGTCCGGTGTACCTGGCCGACCTGTGGCCGTCGTCCGACGAAGTCGCCCGGATCGTGCACGGCGCGGTCGCAGCCGAGATGTTCACCCGCGGTTACGCTGACGTGTTCGCCGGCGACGACCGGTGGCGGGAGCTAGAGGTGCCGCCCGGCGACGTGTTCGCCTGGGACCCCGAGTCGACCTACGTGCGGCGGCCGCCTTATTTCGACGGGATGCCCGCCGAGCCGGAGCCGGTCACCGACATCCACGGTGCCCGCGTGCTCGCGCTGCTCGGCGACTCGGTCACGACCGATCACATTTCCCCGGCAGGCGCCATCAAGACCGACAGCCCGGCGGGGAAGTACCTGCAGGACCACGGGGTGCAGCGGCGCGACTTCAACACCTACGGTTCCCGGCGCGGCAACCACGAGGTGATGATTCGCGGCACGTTCGGCAACATCCGGCTGCGGAACCAGCTTGCTCCCGGCACCGAGGGCGGGGTAACGATCAAGCTGCCGGACGGCGCGCCGATGTCGATCTACGAGGCGTCGCGGCAGTACATCGACGAGGGCATCCCGCTGATCGTGCTCGGCGGCAAGGAGTACGGGTCGGGGTCGTCGCGGGACTGGGCCGCCAAAGGTACCGCGCTGCTCGGCGTCCGTGCGGTCCTGGTGGAGTCGTTCGAGCGGATCCACCGCTCGAACCTGATCGGCATGGGCGTACTTCCGCTGCAGTACAAGGCGGGCGAGTCCGCGGCGTCGCTTGGCCTGACCGGGCACGAGGTGTTCGACGTGCTCGGGATCGAGGCGATGAATGAGGGCGAGACGCCGCGGGAGGTGACGGTGCGGGCCGGCCGCCGGGAGTTCCGCGCCGTCGTCCGGATCGACACGCCCGGTGAGGCGGAGTACTACCGGCACGGCGGGATCATGCAGTACGTACTGCGGTCGCTCATTGCCGGCGGGTGACCCTCCGGCGGCCTGACCTCAGCGGCGACACCGGCAGCGGCGGCCGGACAGGCCGCCGCGGGACGGGCTGGCGCGGCACTGGCCCGCGCGGCCGGCCGGGCGGGCTCGCCGCCGCCCTGCTGGTGGCCGGGATCATAGCGCTCGCCTTCAATCTGCGGGCCGCGATCACGAGCCTGCCGCCGCTGTTCCCCGAGATCTCGGCCAGGCTGCAGCTGTCGCCGGGGACGCTGGCGGTCCTGGCGGCCGTCCCGGTGCTGTGCTTCGGGCTGTTCTCCGCGGTTGCGGCGCCGCTGAGCAGGCGGTTCGGTGAGGAGCGGGTACTTGGCTCGGCGCTCATCCTGCTCGCGGCCGGCCTGGTTCTGCGCAGCGTCGCCCCGGAATCGCTGCTGTTCCCCGGCACGGTGGTAGCGGCCGCCGCGATCGCCCTGATGAACGTGCTGCTGCCCAGCCTGATCAAGCGCCGCCGGCCCGACCACGCCGGGCTGCTGATCGGGCTATACCTGATGTGCCTCGCGGCCGGGGCGATCGTCGGATCACTAGCTGCTGTCCCCGTTTTCACAGCGTCTGGAGGGAATTACGGGGCCATCCGGCTCAGTCTCGGCCTCTGGGCGCTGCCTGCGCTTGTGGCCGCCGTGGCCTGGCTACCGCAACTCCGCTTCCGCACTCTGCCAGGCTCGGCCGGCGCGGCGGGAACTGCCGGGCACCACGGCGTGCTTGCGGTGGGCAGGTACGCGCTGGCCTGGCAGGTGATGGCCTTCATGGGCCTGCAGAGCCTGTTGTATTACTCCGCGCTGTCCTGGTTCCCGACCATGTTCCGTGATCGCGGGGCCAGTGCCGTGCAGGCTGGCGACCTGCTCGCCCTGATGAACTTTGGCAACGCGGTGACCGCCATGTTGCTGCCGGTGCTCGCGCACCGGGCCAGGGATCAGCGCGGCCTGGTCGCCGTCTCGACGGTGGCGATGAGCGTGGGCATGGCGGGCTCGGCCTTCGCCCCACTCGGTTCGGCGGCTGCGTGGATGCTGCTGCTCGGCCTCGGCCAGGGTGCGACGCTCGGCCTGGGGATTTTCCTCACCATGGCGCGAGCGCCGAATCCGGCGACGGCTGCGTCCCTCTCCGGGTTCGCCCAGGGCGCCGGCTATCTGCTGGCCAGCACGGGCCCGCTGTTCGTCGGCTTGCTGCACTCGGTTACCGGCGGCTGGGCCATCCCGGTCGGGGCGCTGCTCGGCGTCGCCGCCGTGCAGGTGATCACCGGCTGGCTGGCCGGGCGCGCGCTGACGCTCCCGCTGCCGCGCGGGCCGGACCTCACCCGGGAGTCAGGCTGAGCCGTGCCGGTCAGCGGGGCTGGCCGGCCTCCGTCAGGCCGGTGAGATCCGCGCTGATCTCCCAGAGGCGTCGCGCCATGGCCGGATCCCTGGCCGCGCCCGACGGCGTCCTGAGCCTCCGGTTGACGTAGTATCCGCCGGTCTTGCCCTCGACATCTGGCGAGCTCGCGAGATAGACCACGGTGTCCGCGCCCTGGGCGGGGGTTCGCAGGAACCGGCGGCCCAGCTCGAGGCCGAACCGCAGGGGCCTGCTGCCTTCCCGGCCGAACCCGGTGTTCACCGTGCCAGGATGCAGGCAGTTGGCCGTCACCCCGGTGCCCGCCAGCCGGCTCGCCAGTTCGGTGGTGAACGCAATGTTGGCCAGCTTGCTGTTGGCATAGGCACGCCAGCCGTTGTAACTCCGGGCCAGCTGCAAGTCGGCAAGATCCAGCCGGGCCGCCTGGTGCGCGGCGGATGAGACGGTAATCACCCGCGCGGGCGCGCTCGCCACCAGGGTCTCGCGCAGCAGGTTGGTGAGCAGGAACGGCGCGAGGTGGTTAACCGCGAAGGTGTACTCGAAACCGTCGGCGCTGACCCGGCGATCTGCCAGCACCAGGCCGGCGTTGTTGATCAGCACGTCCAGCCGGTCGAGCCGGCCCAGCCGCCCGGCCAGGTCGCGTACCTCCTGCATGGACGACAGGTCGGCGAGCTCAAGCTGCCGCATGCTGGCCGCGGCGACGGCGCCGACTTCCGCCAGCGCGGCCTCGCCGCGGGACTTGTCCCGGCAGACCAGGATCACGTCGGCGCCGAGCCGGGCCAGGGCCAGCGATGTCGCCTTCCCGATCCCCGAGCTTGCCCCCGTGATCACGCAGACCTTGCCGCTCATCGGGAGTTCTGGCGACGCCATCGGTCAGCTCCGTTCCGCCGGGCAGGCAGGCCAGCCCGGTCATCCTTCCGGTTCGGCCGGCAGGCTCAGGCTATGTGCCGCCGGGCAGGCTCAGGCTACGTGCCGCCGGGCGGGATCAGGCTACGTGCCGCCGGGCGGGCTAATTGCACATCCGGTGTCAAGACGGGTGAACCCGGCGAAAGGATGCCACGTTCTCCTGAGCGGAGGGCGAAGCGGGGACGCGGAGGTGCAGGATGCAAGTGCTCAGCGTGCGGCAGCCGTGGGCATGGGCGATCGCCCGTGGTCACAAGGAGGTGGAGAACCGTACCTGGGATACCCCCTACCGGGGACAACTCGCGATCCACGCCTCGCTGCGCGTCGACACCAACTCGCTGGGGCGTCCGCTGGTCCGCGATGCGGGCTGGGATCCGGCGGACCCGCTGGCCGCCACCGGCGGGATCGTCGCGGTCGTCACGCTCGCGGGGGTGTGCGGCGCCGCCAAGGTCGGCCGGCCGTGTGGTTGCGGGGACTGGGCCGAGCCGAAGTCCTACCACTGGCGGCTCAGCGACATCGTGGCCCTTGCGCAGCCGGTCATGACGATCGGCCAGCCTAGCCTGTGGACACCCGGCCCCGCGGTGGCGGCGGCGCTGGCCGAGGCGCTTTCCGGTCAGCCGCGCCACGCAGGGCAACTGACCAGGTAGCTAGCCCCGAAGCTCGGGCTAGCCGGTGCTGACGTGCGAATAGCTGGCGGCGTTCGGTCCGTCCCCGCCCCGGTGCGGCCACCGCCGCATAGCGAGGTCGTCCCGGGGATGAGCGCGATCGCGCCGGTTTCCGCTGGGCGAATGGGCAGCAGCTTAGTAAAGGTCTGTCCAAAACGACGGAAAACGCGTCCAACCACGCCAGCAAGCTGACCAGGCCGGATAACTTCGGTACCGGTTCTGACGCTGGTCCGCCTGATGCCTGCCATGACATGAAGGTCAGCTATCCGGCAACGCCAGAGTGCGTTGCCGATGCCGCCCAAATAGACTCTGTCGGGTTCGGTCCAGGCTGGCCACCACGAGGGAGCAGACCAGTGACACTGCTGGAGACCATCTCGGGTCCGCGCGACCTCAAGGAGCTGAGCCCGGACGAGCTGCCGCTGCTGGCCGCCGAGATCCGCGATCTGCTCATCAAGACGGTGTCCAGGACTGGCGGTCATCTCGGGCCGAACCTCGGCGTGGTAGAACTCACGATCGCATTGCACCGGGTATTCGACTCGCCGGTCGACCGGGTCCTCTTTGATACCGGCCATCAGTCCTACGTGCACAAGCTGCTGACTGGCCGGCAGGCCGCATTCGCCAGCCTGCGGCAGCGGGGCGGTATCTCCGGCTACCCGAACCAGGCCGAGTCCGAGCACGATGTCATCGAGAATTCGCACGCGTCGACCAGCCTGTCCTACGCGGACGGGCTGGCCAAGGCCTACCAGCTGCGCGGCGAGCTGCACCGCTCGGTCGTCGCGGTGATCGGCGACGGTGCGCTGACCGGCGGGATGGCCTGGGAGGCGCTGAACAACATTGCCGGTGCGCCGGACCGGCGGGTGGTCATCGTGGTGAACGACAACGGCCGGTCCTACCAGCGGACCATCGGCGGGCTGGCCGACCATCTCGCCGCCGTCCGGGTGTCGCAGCGGTACGAGCACGTGCTCGACTACATCAAGACCACGCTGTCGCGCACGCCGCTGGTCGGCCCGCCGCTGTACGAGACGCTGCACGGGATCAAGAAGGGCCTGAAGGACGTCCTGCAGCCGCAGGTGCTGTTCGAGGATCTCGGGCTGAAATACCTCGGCCCTGTCGACGGTCATGACGAGCAGGCCGTCGAGCATGCGCTGGCCAGGGCACGCGACTTCGGCGGTGCCGTGCTGGTGCACGTGATCACGACGAAGGGATTCGGCTACCCGCTGGCCGAGGAGAACGACCAGGACTGCCTGCATCAGGTAAGCCCGGCGCCCGCGATGTCGGCCCCGCAGGCCGAATTGCCTGCCAAGCCAGCGGCCAGGCCATGGACCCAGATATTCGGCGAGGAGCTGACGGCGATCGGCGCCGGCCGGCCGGACGTCGTGGCGATCACCGCCGCCATGCTGCACCCGACCGGCCTCGCGCGATTCGCCAGCGCGTACCCGGACCGGGTGTACGACGTCGGGATCGCCGAGCAGCACGCGGTGACGAGCGCGGCCGGCCTCGCGCTCGGCGGCCTGCACCCGGTGGTGGCCATCTACGCCACGTTCCTGAACCGGGCCTTCGACCAGGTCCTGATGGACGTGGCACTGCACAGGCTGCCGGTGACCTTCGTGCTCGACCGGGCCGGGATCACCGGCCCGGACGGGGCTAGCCACAACGGCATGTGGGACGGCTCGATCCTGCAGGCCGTGCCGGGATTGCGGATCGCGGTGCCGCGGGATGGCATCCGGCTCGCCGAGCTGCTCCGCGAGGCGGTCGCCACCGGCGACGGCCCGACCGCCCTGCGGTTCCCCGGGAAATTGGTGGCCGGCGAGGTCCCCGCGATCGGCAAGCTCGGCACCATGGACGTGCTCAGCGCGCCGGGCGCGGATATCCCTGGCCCGGCGGGCGACGCCACGCGGATGGGCGAGGACGTGCTGCTGCTCGGGGCCGGGCCGATGGCCGGCATCTGCGTCGAGGCCGCGCAGCGCCTCGCCGACCAGGGCATCGGCGTGACCGTCGTGGATCCGCGCTGGGTCAAGCCGCTGGACGAGGCGCTCGTCGCGGCGGCGGCCAGGCACCGGCTCGTGGCCACCGTGGAGGACAACGGCCGGGTAGGCGGGTTCGGTGACGCGGTCGCCAGGCTGCTGCGCGATCACGACGTGGCAACCCCGGTGAAGACGTTCGGCCTGCCGCAGCAGTTCCTGCCGCACGCGGAGCGCGCCGAGATTCTCGCCGATCAGGGCCTCACCCCGCAGCACCTGGCCATCCAGATCACCGCGGCGGTGGCGCGCCGGACGCCTGAGCTGGCGCACGGCCCGCGCGCCTGACAGGGGACAATCGCCAGCATGGACACGCTCGAGGTCGCCATCGTCGGGTCGGGGCCCGCTGGCCTCTACACCGCCGAGGCGCTGATCAAGCAGGCCGCCGCGGTCGACCAGGGCCGTCGCATCCGGGTTGACGTGCTGGACCGGCTGCCGACGCCGTACGGCCTGGTCAGGTACGGCGTGGCTCCCGACCATAAGTCGATCAAGTCGATCGCCGACTACCTGCGCGGGGTTCTTGAGCACGACGGCGTCAGCTTTCTCGGCGGCCTGCACCTCGGCACCGACATCACCAGGGACGAGCTGCTGGCCTGCTACGACGCGGTGGTGTACGCGACCGGCGCGATGCGCGACCGGCGGCTCGGCATCCCGGGCGAGGACCTGCCCGGCAGCGTTGCGGCGACCGACTTCGTCAACTGGTACTGCGGGCATCCCGACATCGACCCGGGCGCGTTCACCCTGGACGCCGAGTCGGTCGCGGTGATCGGGGTCGGCAACGTGGCGGTGGACGTGGCCAGGATCCTGGCCAGGGATCCCGGCGAGCTGCGCGAGACCGACGTCTCCCAGCCGGTGCTCGATGCCCTGCTGGCGAGCAAGGTACGCGAGGTCCACATGATCGGCCGCCGCGGCCCGGCGCAGGCCAAGTTCACCACCAAGGAACTGCGTGAGCTCGGCGAGCTTGCCGGGGTCGACATCGTCGTCGGTGACGGCGAGGCGGACCTGGACGCGTTCGACCCGACCGGCGAGAGCGCCCGGCTGGCCAAGTCCGACCGGCACGTGCGCGGCAACTACAACGTGATCGCCGACTGGGCCGGCCGTCCGCCGGCTGGCGGCGCGCGCAGGCTGACCGTTCGGTTCTGGCTGCGGCCGGTCGAAATTCACGGGCTTGAACGAGTGTCAGGCCTGACTCTGGAGCGGACTATGCTGGACGAAACCGGCGCGCTCACCGGAACCGGCCGACGCGAGACTCTCTCCGTGCAAATGGTGCTGCGCAGCGTGGGGTATCAGAGCGTGCCGCTGGCCGGAGTGCCGTTCGACGAGGGCTCGTTCACCGTGCCGAACGCCGAGGGCCGCGTGCTCGGCCCCGACGGCGCGCCGCTGCCCGGGGAGTACGTGGCGGGCTGGCTGAAGCGCGGCCCGACCGGGGTGATCGGCACCAACAAATCCGACGCCGCGCAGACCGTCCGGTCCCTGCTCGCCGATCTGGCCGGCGGCCCAGGCCCGGACGATGTGCCGCTGCCACGCGCCGGGCTGCTGCCGTACCCGGAGCCTGCGGCAGGCGAGGAGCCCGGCTCCGCATCGCGCTTCGCCAGCGAACTCGCGCACCGCGGTATCAGCCCGGTCAGCTACGCCGACTGGCTCGGGATCGAGACCGCGGAGAAGGAACTCGCCGCCGCACTCGGCCGCGGCGCCAGGGTCAAGCTGCCCAGCCGCGACGAGCTGCACCGGGCCTGCGGCCTGCAGATCAGGTAACGGGCCGTTCGCTGACTACGCGATGGCGGCGCCGGTGCCGTACATCAACCGAGAGATCATTCAGCCCGGGCCGGAAGTTCCGTGCTCCGTGACCACTACCTACGGAAAAGGGTGAGCCGGATGGCATACAACTTCCAGGTCGTCGTTGACGCGGCGCGGCCGCATGTCCTCGCGGACTGGTGGGCCGATGCCCTGGGCTGGGCCCGCACAGCTGGGTAACCATGGCCGATCCCGAGGGCAACGAGTTCTGCATCTCCTGACCGGGCACCCGGTCCGCGGCGATTCTGGTCGGAACTGTCGGCGGGTACCGGCATACTGCTGTCTCGTCATGGATGCGCATACCCCCCGCGGCGCGCGGGGCCCAGCCGGGCCTCGCCCGTTCGCTCACCTCGATGCGCCGCTGCATGAGCTGTACCGGGCCATCATGACCGTGTTCCGGGACAGCAAGCAGCGATTCGTGGTGCACCTGCGCCCCGAGGATGTCGCCGACGAGCTGCGCCGGGCCGCTGGCCCGGCGGCCGGCCACGAGCAGGTCGACGACGCCCTGGTCAAGCTGGAGGAATGGGGCAACCTGAGGGCCAACCCGGACACCAGCCGGGTCACCACGGTCGAGGACTTCTACCGCACCCGCTACCTGTACCAGCTCAGCCGCGAAGGCGAGGCGGCAGAGCGCGCCCTCGAGGTGTACGACAGGGAGATGGCGCGCCGTGCCGAGCTGCAGGCGGTGGCCCTGGAGGACATCAGGCTGCGGCTGCGTGCGCTGCGCGAGCTGCCGGCCGAGCCCGACCCGGCTGTGGTGCACAGCCTGCTGCTTGAGCTGTCCGGGCGGCTGGACAGCCTCGCCGCCAATGCCACTGCGTTCATGGGCAGCCTGCAGCGCACCATCGAGCTGCAGGACGTGGACGAGGAGACATTCCTCGCCTACAAGGACAGGCTGATCAGCTACCTGGAGCGGTTCGTCTCGGAGCTGGTGGTGAAGAGCCACGACATCGCCACGACGCTGCGCGGGATCGACGCCAGCCGGGCCGTCCAGCTGCTCCGGATCGCGGCGCGGCGCGAGGCAGCCGACGCGGCGCCCGGTGCCGGGCCGCCCGGAGGCGAGGGAACCGGGGACGCGCGGCCCGGGATCAGCGCCGTGCCCAGCCGCAGCGCCGCGCCTGCGCCCGCCGAGCACGATCCGGTCGCGGAGAAGCTACGGGACTGGGAGAACAGGTGGAGCGGCCTGTGGTCGTGGTTCGTCGACGACGGGCCACACCAGAGCCAGGCGACGATGCTGCGCAAGCGGGCCAGAAAGGCGATCCCCGACCTGCTCGGCACGATCAGCGTGCTCCAGGAGCGGCGCGCGGGCCGCAGCGACCGCAGCGCCGACTTCCGCGCGCTCGCGCGCTGGTTCGCCGAGGCGCCGGACGCCGCGGACGCGCACCGGCTGTGGCGGGCGGCGTTCGGCCTCTCGCCATCCCGGCATCTCACCGGTGCGGCGGAAACCGGCGCCGAGGCGGTCACCGCCAGCACGAGCTGGCTGGCGGCGCCGCCGGTCGTGATCGCTCCGCGGCTACGGGCAACCGGGCAGTACCAGCGCCGGGGCGGCCCGGTCAGGATCCGGGACCGGTCCGCCGAGCGCGAGCACCTCGCCCGGCAGGTACGTGCAGAACGGGAGCAGACCGAGGCCGCCAGGTCCGCCCTGGCCACAGCGGAGCCGGCCAGGCTGAGCGAGCTCGGAGTCCTCGGCGACGGCGAGTTCCGGCTGTTCCTGCGGCTGCTCGGCGAGGCACTTTCGGCGGGGCCGCCCGGTCCTGACGGCATCATCAGGACCCGCACCTCCGACGGCACCATGGAAATCGTCCTCCGCGCGCTGGACGTCGGCCCGGCCGCGGAGATCATCACTGACGACGGCGTGCTGCGCGGACCCGACCACGAGATCGTCATCACCGACCTGACCGAGCCCGTCATGCCCCGGCCGGCTGACCCCGGGCCCGATCTTGTCAGGCCCGGGATTGTCGAGCTTGAGTCCGCCGGGTTCCAGCCTGTCTCGCTGGGAGCGGGGCAATGAGCGGCGACCGGCTGCCCGACGTGCTCGACCAGCAGCGGGACGACGAGCGGCGGCGCGCCATCAGGGCCCTGCTCCGCCACCCGATGCTCACCCCCGATGGCCCGGACCCGCAGGCCTTCGGGCTGGCCAGAAAGCACGCGTCCTGGCTCGGCGACTGGTTTGGCAACCAGGCGGGCTGGACCCTGCGTGCAGATCACGCGGTCGTCCGGCTACGGAAGATCCCGGGGCAGCTGGCCGACGGTAGCAGGGGGGCAGACGCCAAGCCCCCGTTTGGCCGCCGTCGTTATGTCCTGACCTGTCTTGCCCTGGCCGCCCTGGAGCGTGCGGAGGCGCAGGTAACGCTCGGCTGGCTGGTCGAGCGGGTGGTGGCGCTGGCCGCGGACCCGGCGCTGGCCGCCGCTGGGGTGACCTTCAGCCTGGACAGCAGGGAGGAGCGCGGCGACCTGGTGGCGGTCGCGCGGCTGCTGCTCGGGGCGGGCGTGCTGGCCAAGGTGGCCGGGGATGAGCAGGCGTTCGTCAGCCAGAGCGGGGATGCGCTGTATGACGTGAACCGCCGGGTGCTCGCCGCGCTGCTGATCACCGGGCGCGGCGCGTCGACGGTGACCGAGACCGGGATCGACCAGCGGCTCGCGGCGCTGACGGCCGAGCCGCGGCCGGAAACCGAGGACGCGCGAAACAGGGAAATCCGGCACCGGCTCGCCCGTCGGCTGCTCGACGACCCGGTGCTGTACCTCGATGACCTCGCCGAGGACGAGCGGGCCTACCTGGCTGGCCAGCGCGGCCTGCTGCTGCGCCGGCTGACCGAGGCGACGGGCCTGGTGGCGGAGGTGCGGGCCGAGGGGATAGCGCTGCTCGACCCGACCGGCGAGGCCACCGACCTCGGAATGCCGGAGGAGGGGACGGACGGGCACGCGACGCTGCTGCTTGCCGAGTACCTGGCCGCCGTGCTGCGGGAGCGGCCGGGCGACGCGGTGCCGGTCAGCGTGCTCCGCGGCCACATCGCCGCGCTCGCGCAGCGGCACAAGTCGCACTGGCGCAAGCACGCGACCGATCCGGGCGCAGAACGCGAGCTGACGGCCGGCGCCATCGCCCGGCTTGCCGCGCTCGGGCTGGTCCGGGTCACCGGCCAGGACGTGCTGCCGATGCCGGCCCTGGCCAGGTACGGGTACGCCGAGCCGACGATCAGCGGGAGCACTCCGTGACCATGCAGGAAACTGGCCAGGCGACAGCTTCGGTGACCGGAGGGCCGGTCCCGCTGCGCGAGCGCTGGCAGCCGCTTCGGACCGGGCTTGTCGACCTCTTCTACTACGATGACCAGGAGTTCTGGTTCCGCGACGGACGGCTGATGCTGCGCGGCAACAACGGCACGGGCAAGTCCAAGGTGCTCGCGCTCACCCTGCCGTTCCTGCTGGACGCGGACCTGTCGCCCACCAGGGTCGAGCCGGACGGCGACCGCGATAAGAAAATGGACTGGAACCTGCTGCTCGGCGGCAAGTACGACGAGCGGCTCGGCTACGCCTGGCTGGAGTTCGGCCGCCGGACCGAAGACGGCGAGCACGCCTATTTCACCATCGGCTGCGGGCTCAAGGCAGTGGCCGGGCGCGGCATCGCGGACCGGTGGTACTTCGTCACCTCGCAGCGGGTCGGGGCCGACCTGTTCCTGATCGGGAGCGGCGGCAGCGCGCTGACCAGGGACCGGCTGACGGCGGCGGTCGGCGAGTACGGGCAGGTCACGCAGAAGGCGCAGACGTACAGGCGGGCGGTGGACGAGCACCTGTTCCGGCTCGGCCCTGACCGCTACGCCGCCCTGGTGGACTTGCTCGTCCAGCTCCGCCAGCCGCAGCTGTCCCGGCGTCCGGATGAGGGCAAGCTGTCCCGCGCCCTGTCCGAGGCGCTGACCCCGCTGGACCAGTCGGTGCTGGCCGACATAGCGACCGCGTTCCACGACCTGGAGCAGCAGCGGGACGAGCTGGCAGGCCTGCGGGACACCCGCGGTCATGTCGTGAAGTTCCTGCTGCGTTACCAGCACTACGCGCGGGTCACCGCCCGCCGCCAGGGCCGTGAGCTGCGCAGCGCTCAGGCCTCCTACGAGAAGGCGGGCAGGGACCTGGGCGGGGTCCGTGAGCAGATCGGGCGCGCGCAGCAGGCGGAGGCCGAGGCGGCGTCGCTACTGGAGGCTGTCACCGGTGAGCTGGCCGGGCTGTCGGCGGCCAGGGAGGAGCTGGCCGGGCGCCCCGAGCTAGCGAGCCTGGAGCACGCAGAGAGACTGGCGGAGACAACCGCCCGCGGCGCCGGGGCCGAGCGCCAGAAGGCTGGCCGGGCCGAGCGGCTCCGCGGTGAGCGTGCAGCCAGGCATGTGACGGCGCGCACGGCCGCCGACCGGACCCGCGAACAGGTGACCAGCCGCGCCGCGGAGGCCACCAGGAGCGCGGCCGACGCCGGGATCGGACCCGAGCACGCGGAGCTGTGCGTGCCGCTTGACCTGCCGGACGGGATCAGCGAGCCGCTGATCCGGCAGTCCGAGCAGCACGCGGCAGCTCTCGCGCGGCGGCGCGCGGCGGCGGCGGCGCACGTGCTGGCGCTTGCCGAGACGGCGCAGTCCGCCGAAGCAGCCGCCATGGCCGCCCGGACCCGGTTCGGTGAGCTTGAGGCGGAGCATGACGCGGCCGGAGAGGCCAGCGATGCTGCCGGCCTGGCGGTGACTGAGGCGGGCGCCGCGCTGGTGGCGGCCTGGCAGGCGTACGCCGCCGGGGTGAGCGAGCTGGGCGTGCCGCATCCCGACGAGACCGGCCTAGCCGCGTGGACAGTCTCCCTGGACGGGCCGAACCCGGCGGAGAGCGCGCTGCGCGCCGTGGCCCTGCGCGCAGCTCAGGCCCTCGCGGACGCTAGGGCGCAGGCGTCGGTCCGCGCCGATGAGGCAGCCGCAGCGCTCGCGGCGCTGGCGGATGAGCGACGCCGGCTGGAATCTGGCGAGATCGCCCGCCCGCCGGTCCCGCACACCCGCGCGGACGGCGTGCGTGACGGCCGGCCCGGCGCGCCTCTGTGGCAGCTGACCGATTTCGCGGATGGCCTGGACGACGCGGACCGGGCGGGCCTGGAGGCCGCGCTTGAGGCATCCGGCCTGCTGGACGCCTGGGTGACGCCGGACGGACGGCTGCTGGAGGCTGGCACCCACGACGTCGTCCTGGCCGCCGGCGCCGCACCGCCGCCAGGCGCCCCGGCATCTCCTGGCGCGCACGCCGGGGCGCCGTCAGCCGGACGCAGCCTGGCGGGGCTGCTGCGACCGGCAGCGGATCCGGGTGATGCGCAGGCAAGCGCCGTAGCGCCAGGCACGGTCGCCGCCGTGCTTGCCTGCATCGGCCTGCAGGCGCCCGCGGCTGGCAGCGGGGTGCCCGGCCGCGATCTGGCCGCCGATCCGGCCGGGGATCGGCCTGTCGATCCGTCCGTTGATCTGGCCGGGGAGCCGGCCGCGTGCGCGGGGACCGACGGCCGGTGGCGGGTCGGGCCACTGCACGGCTCCTGGGCGAAGCCGGCCGCGGAGTACGTGGGTGCCGGATCCCGCGAGCAGGCCAGGCGCCGCAGGCTCGCCGTCCTTGCCGGGGAAATCTCGCAGGCGCAGCGCGCCGTCGAGGCCGCCGCCCGGGTGGTCAGCCAAATCGAGGCGCGGCAGACGGCGCTTGCCGACGAGCAGTCACGCCAGCCCTCTGACCAGGAACTCAGGGACGCGCACGGGACCGCGGCGGGCGCGGCCAGGCAGCTGGCGCAGGCCGCGGACAAGGTCACCGCCCAGCGTGGCCGGGTCGCCCATGCCGAGGAGCAGGCGGCCGCCGCCGCAAGGCAGCGCGATGAGGCCGCCGCCGACCTGGGCGTTCCCGCTACGACTGCGGGGCTGCGAGCCGTTTCCGATGCTGTGATCGCCTACTCCGCCGCGGCGCAGGGGCTGGCCGGGCTCCTCTGGCAGCACCTGGCGAAGCTGGCCGAGGTCGCCACCTGGGCGGAGGAGCTGGACCGCGCTGAGCAGGATCTCGCCGCCGCCCGGGCGGCCGCTGCCGAGGCCGAGGCGGAGGCGCGCGACACGGCGGCGCGGCTGGCCGCGCTGCGGGCCGCCATTGGCGCGACCGCCGACGAGCTGCGGCAGCGGCTGGAGGCGGTCAGGAAGCGGATCGCCGAGCTGAGCGGCGAGCAGAAGACGCTGGACTCGCGTCACCGTGAGATTGCCGAGCAGCGCGCCAAGCTGCAGGGACGCGAGGAACAGTTGCAAGCGAATATGACCGCGGAGGCGCAGCGGCGGGACGCCGCGGTTGCCGCGTTCCAGCGCTTCGCCGCGACCGGGCTGCTGGCCGTCGCCGCCGAGGACCTGGAATTGCCGGACACCGACCCGGCCGGCCAGCCATGGGCGGCCGACCCGGCGGTGCGCCTTGCCCGCCGGGCCGAGCAGGCGCTGACGGCGGTGGACGACAGCGACGAGGCATGGAAGCGGATCCAGGACGACATCGGCCGGCGTCATGCCGAGCTTGCCGAGGCGCTGTCGCGGCACGGCCACCACGCGGTGATGAGCCTTGAGGACGAGCGCGTGGTGGTGACCATCCAGTTCCAGGGCCGGGAGCGCACGCCGGGTGAGCTGACCGAGCTGCTCGATGACGAGGTTGCCTACCGCGAGCGAATGCTGACCGCCAAGGAACGTGAGCTGATCGAGGAACACCTGGTCAACGACGTCGCCAGTCACCTGCAGGAGCTGATCAGCGACGCCGAGGCGCAGGTGGAGGGGATGAACGCCGAGCTTGCCGAGCGGCCCACCAGCACCGGCATGCGGCTGCGGCTGCGCTGGGAGCCGCTGCGGGACGGCCCGGAAGGCCTGGCCGAGGCACGGCGCCGGCTGCTGCGCCAGGATGCCGAGCTCTGGTCACCGGCCGACCGGGCGGCGGTCGGGGAATTCCTGCACCGCCAGATAGAGGCACAGCGCGGAAGTGACGAGAACGGCACGTGGCAGGAGCACCTCCGGCGGGCGCTGGACTACCGGGGCTGGCACCGTTTCGTGATCGAGCGCTACCAGGACGGCAGATGGCGCCCGGCGACCGGCCCGGCGTCGGGCGGCGAGCGGGTGCTCACGGTGTCGCTGCCGCTGTTCGCGGCCGCCTCGGCGCATTACCGCTCGGCGCACCCGCACGCGCCGCGGATTGTCTTGCTTGACGAGGCGTTCGCCGGCGTGGATGACGATTCGCGGGCCAAGTGCCTGGGCCTGCTGGCCACGTTCGACCTGGACGTGGTGATGACGAGCGAGCGGGAATGGGGGTTCTACGCCACCGTGCCCGGTATCGCCACCCACCAGCTGGTGCGCCGCGACGGCATCGACGCGGTGCACGTCACGACCTGGGAATGGGACGGCCGAGCGCACCGGCGGGTCGAGCGGGTCCAGGCCGGCCGCGCCCGGGAGGCGGAGCCAGCCCCCTCCAACGGTTCCGCCAACGGTTCCGCCAATGGCTCCGCCAGCGAGCGGAAGGGCTCCGACGCCGGCAGCTCGCTGTGGTAGCGGCCGAACGCCAGGCCGGGGAACGACAAGGCCGGGCCGGGGAACGACAAGGCCAGGCCGGGGAACGACAAGGCCGGGCCGGGGAACGACAAGGCCGGGCCGGGGAACGACAAGGCCAGGCCGGGGAACGACAAGGCCAGGCCGGGGAACGACAAGGCGGCGAAGGGCCGGCCGCCAGTGAACGTCGAGCGGAGGACGGAGGCGCGCAGGAACGGCTCCGCCGGGTGCTTGGCGTACCAGAGCTGGCCTGGCTCAGGGATCGGATCCGGGACCGGATTGCCCGTGGTGCTCCCCTTGCTGGCACGGTGACTCTGATCGGGGCGACACCCGCGCAGCGCCAGGCCGCAGCGCGGCTGCTCGGCCGGCCGCCTGGCCGCGGGACGTCACTGTCAGTGCCGCTGCCCGCGGTCGAGCAGGCCGTACGGTCGGCAGGCCTGGCATCCGACCTGCGTGCCGCCGTGCAGGCACTGGTCGGCGTGGTACCCGACCTGGCCGGGGACCGGGCCCGGCTGGCGGAGCGGCGGGAGGCAGCGCGCGCCGCGGCGGCAGCGAGCCGGCACGCCGGCACCGTCTGGCATGCGGCGTGGCTCGACGGGATCTGCGCGGATGGCACGCTCACCCGGCTGCTGAGCGCAGGGCGCGATGAGGTGATGGCACACGCATCCGCCGTGCTTGACCTGCTGCCGGCCAGCGAGATGCCGTTGCCGGTGCTCGCCGAGCGCGCCACTGGTGACACCAAGGCACTGTCCGGGCCGCCGCTGAGCGGCCTGGTGCTGCGGGCACTGGCGCTCTGGCAGGGGCTGCCTGCGGTTCCGAGGTCGCGGGAGGGACGACGGCCGCTATGGGAAGCCGCTGGCGTGATCGTGGATGACCTGGCCAGCCAGGTCCTGGTGCTGAACATCGCGGCCAGCGGGAGCCCGCTCGGCCGCTGGCTCACCGAGGCGGCCTCGCTCGGCATGCCATTCCGGGTGACATTGCACCAGCTGGTCTCGATGCCGTTCACGCTGCACACGTCACGGCTGCACGTCTGCGAGAATCCGGCCGTACTGCGGGCGGCAGCCACCGAGCTCGGCGCCCGCAGTGCTCCGCTGGTCTGCTGCGAGGGCATCCCGTCGGCGGCCTGCCACCGGCTGCTGGGCCAGGCCCGGCAGCTGTCCTGGCGAGGGGATTTCGACTGGACCGGGCTGCGGACGACGACAGCAGCGATCGACAGGTACGGTGCGGCGCCGTGGCGGATGAGCGCGGCAGAGTACCTGGCGGCGCTCGCTGACGGCGCTTCCGAGCCGCTTCGCGGGACACCTGCGGCGGCTCCGTGGGACGAGAGGCTGGCGGACGAGATGCGCGGAGCCAGCCGCGCCGTCATGGAGGAGCGGCTGATTCCTGACCTGCTCTCCGATCTCGCCAGCCGCTGACTCAAACCTCAACGGTCGGTGCCCGGTGGCCGGCGGGTCAGCCGCCGAATTGACTGCGCTCCGGTGGACTCGCCGTCGGCGTCGAGCCGCGTGCATGCGGCTGCCTGCTCCAGCGGTGGTGGCCGCGCTCAGCAGGTGGACGCGGTCCAGGATTCTGCTGCCTGCCGGAACAGTGCATTGGGGCGTATCATGCGTCAGCGGATCAGGGATTTCAGCAGGGCACGGGTGCGTTTGGCGTCCTCGCCGCGGCCGAACTCGCCGGCCACGAAGTCGGTCACCCCGGCCTCGGCCAGCGCCGTGATCTGGCTGCCGACGGTATCCTCGGCTCCGATGAGCGCGACGTCCGCCGGCCCCTCCGCGCCCTCCCGGTCGAGCATCGCCCGGTAGGACGGCAGCTGCCCGTAGATGGCGAAGACCCGCGCGGCCCGAGTGCGAGCCAGCTCAAGGTCGTCGGTGACGCAGACCGGCAGGATGCAGACCACCCGCGGCTCGGGCCGCCCGGCAGCCTGGGCGGCCCGCGTGATGGTCGGCAGGATGTAGTCACGCACGGTGGCTGGCCCGGTCATCCACAGCACGGTGCCGTCGGTCCGCTCCCCGGCCAGCCGCAGCATGACCGGCGCCATCGCGGCGAGCAGCACCGGCACCCGGCCAGGCCGGGGTACCGACAGGCCGATCTTGGCGCGCATGGTGTCGCCATCGAAATCCGCCGCCTCGCCGTCCAGCAGCGGTAGCAGGATCGACAGGTACTCGCGCATGTGCCGGGCCGGCCGCTCGAAACTCAGCCCGTGCATGTCCTCGATTACCAGCCGGTGCGACAGCCCGATGCCGAGCGCCAGCCGCCCGTCCACCGCCAGGGCGGCAGTGAGCGCCTGCTGGGCCAGCGCGGCCGGATGGCGCGGATAGGTCGGCACAACGGCGGTGCCCACCTCGATGCCGGGCACCTGGCTGCCGGCCACCGCCAGCGCGGTCAGCGCGTCCAGCCCGAAGATGTTGGAAATCCAGGCGGACGCGAAGCCGTCGTCAGCGGCTTGCCGCAGCTGGTCGCGGAGCTCGGTGAGGGCGTCGGGGCCGGTCTGGTCGGTCAGGGACATGCCGATGCGCATGCGTTAATCTCCGTTCGCGAGACGGGAACTCCCGTCGGGCCGGGCAGTTCCGCCTGACCATCCGTTAATCCTGTGCTTGTCCGATCGTGGCTGTCCCGGCCGGCTCGCGCAAGGGCGGCCGCCAGCGCATCGCGGCGGGGGCCGCCACCTCGGCCTGCCGGGCGCGGCGGGGGGCGCCACCTCGGCCTGCCGGGCGCGCCCGGGGCCGCCACCCGGACCGTCGGGCGCGCCGAGGGCTAGCGTGCGTAGGTGACGGTACGGACATACAGGCAGAATCCGGGGTCCTGGTGAGCCGGTGCGGGACCGGGCAGCCAGCGTCACCCCGGCATAGACGATCGCCATGTCGGCGCCCGCCCTGCCTGGCCGCGTGCAATGCCCCGGTGCACGGGGCTGTTGTGCCTGCTGTGCACCGGGCTGTTATGCCTGCTGTGCATGGGGCTGTTGTGCCTGCTGTGCATGGGGCTGTTGTGCCTGCTGTGCGGGACTGGCGATCAGCCATGTGCTGTGTAGCCGCGACTGCCTGGGCGGACAGCCCGGGGGGGACCAGGCCACCACCGCTCCCGGCGGGGCCGATCCGGGAAAATCTACGGCGGGCATGCCTGAGCTGGGCGAATTGATGATGAACACATCAAGAGCACCGCACCCGCCATCTTTGACCGCCACGGCACTGGGGACAATAGCGACATGAATGCCGGCCAGGTCAGCTCCCAGCGAGGCGAAGGAAAGAAGAGCGCGGGCAAGGAGCCCGGCAAGCAGCAGGTCATGGATGCCCCTGTGCCGCAGCGCGCCGGGCACGGGCGGTCCGGCGCAGCTAAACGGGACATTGTGCCAAAGCATGACGCCAGGCCCGGGCAGGACAGCGAGCCCAGGCAGGCTGCCGCGCTAAGTCAGGAAGGCGAGCCGGTACGCGACGCCGGGCTTTTCCGGCTGGGCGCCGAGGACGAATTGCCGCCCGGCCGCTATCTCGACCGCGAGGAGAGCTGGCTTCATTTCAGCGAGCGCGTGCTGGAACTCGCCGAGGATGAGCACGTCCCGCTGCTGGAACGGGTGAGGTTCGCGTCCATCTTCGCCGACGCGCTTGACGAGTTCTTCATGGTCCGCGTGGCGGGCCGGATCCGGCGGATGGCTACCGGCCTGCCCGTTGAGAGCGCCACGGGCCGGCCGGCCCGGGAAATACTCGAGAACACCCTGGAGATGGCCAGGGAACTGTCCATCGGGCATGCCCGGTGCTTCGGTGACTCGATCGTGCCGGCCCTTGCGCTGGAGGGGATCGAGATCCTGCGGTGGAAGGAACTGGCGCCGGAGGAGCAGGAGAGCCTACAGATGCTCTTCCGGGAACGGATCTACCCGGTACTTACTCCGCTGGCAGTCGACCCTGCACACCCTTTTCCGTTCATCTCCGGCCTTTCGCTGAGCCTGGCGGTGACCATCGCCGATCCCAAGACGGGAGCGACGATCTTCGCGAGGGTCAAGGTGCCGCCGCTGCTGCCTAGGTTCATGACCGTGTCGCCGAACCGGTACGTCCCGATCGAGGACGTGATCGCGGCCCACCTCGATGAGCTGTTCGTCGGCCTGGATGTGATCGAGCACTATGCGTTCCGGGTGACCCGCATCCGGGATCTTGAGATCGATGAGGATGTCACGGAAAACCTGCTGAAATCGCTGGAGCGAGAGCTGATGCGGCGACGCTTCGAGCCGGCTGTACGGCTAGAAGTTGAGGAGTCGATCTCCGCCGACGTGCTCGATAGGCTGGTAACCGAGCTGGACGTGCATCCGCGCGCGGTCTACCGGCTGCCCGGGCCACTGGATTTGTCTGGCCTGTCGGCTATCGCGGACCTGGACATGCGCCGGTTGAAGTACCCGGCCTTCGTGCCATCCGAGACGGCGCTGCCGCAAGACACCAGCGTCTTCGCCGCGCTCGCCGATCATGACGTCCTCGTCCATCATCCGTACGACTCCTTCACCGCGAGCGTGCAGCGCCTGGTGGTCTCGGCCGCAGCGGATCCCCGGGTGCTGGCGATCAAGCACACGCTTTACCGGACAAGCGGCGACTCGGAGATCGTCGATGCGCTCATCGACGCGGCCGAGGCCGGGAAGCAGGTCGTGGTGGTGGTCGAGATCAAGGCCCGCGGCGACGAGCAGGCGAACATCGCCTGGGCACGCAAGCTAGAGGAAGCTGGCTGCCATGTCGTCTACGGATTCGTCGGCCTGAAGACCCATTGCAAGATGGTGCTTGTCGTGCGTGAGGACGCTGACGGCTCGCTCCGCCGCTTCTGCCACATCGGCACCGGCAACTATCATCCGAAGACGGCCCGGCTGTATGAGGACTTCGGCTTGCTCACGGCTGACAAGACCGTCGGCGAGGACATCACTGACCTGTTCAATCACCTCACCGGTTACAGCAGGAAGAGCGATTACCGGAGGCTGCTTGTCGCACCGGAGCGGGTGCGGGCCGGGCTGGTGGAGCAGATCGACGAGCAAGCCCGGCGCAGTCGCGACGGCCTGCCAGCGCGTATCCAGATGAAATGCAACGCGATTATCGACGAGGCGACCATTGACTCGCTGTACCGCGCGTCGCAGGCGGGCGTGCCCATCGACTTGTGGGTGCGCGGAATCTGCGCGCTCCGGCCGGGCGTCCCCGGCATGTCAGAGACCATCCGGGTCCGCAGCATCGTCGGCCGGTTCCTGGAGCACTCGCGGATTTACGCGTTCGGCGCCGGGACGGGGGACGCGCCTGGCGAGGTCTGGATAGGCAGCGCCGACCTCATGCACCGGAACCTGGACCGGCGGGTCGAGCTCCTTGTCCGCGTCACCGATCTCGCGCAGCAGGCGGAGCTGCGCGGTCTCATTTACGAGGCGATGGACGAGGGCACGTCGTCCTGGTGGCTCGGTCCCGACGGGTCGTGGACCAGGCATCACCTGGACGAAAATGGTGCGCCGCTGCGCGACCTGCAGAGTCACCTGATCCGGCAGCGCCGCACGGCCGATGTCTGACCCCCAGGCCGCGGTCATTCGTGCGGCCGGTGCGGTGCTGTGGCGACCCTGGCGAACCGGCAATGAGGTTGCCCTGATCCACCGCTGCCGCTACGACGACTGGAGCTTCCCGAAAGGCAAATGCGAGCCGGGTGAGCACGTGCTGGCGACGGCGGTGCGCGAGGTGACCGAGGAGACCGGGATCCGGGTGATCCTTGGCCGGTGGCTCGGCCAGAGCCGCTATCCGAGCCTCGGCCGGGTCAAGCGGGTCGATTTCTGGGCAGCGCGGTCCGCTGACCCGGACGCCAGCTCTGGCTTCACCCCGAACGACGAGGTCGACGCCATGGACTGGCTCCCGGTGCCGGCCGCGCCAGGCAGGCTGAGTTACCAGCGGGATGCGTCGCTGCTTGCCGAGTTCGCCGCCGGGCCGGCCAGCACCGTGCCGATCATCCTGCTCAGGCATGCCTCGGCGGGAAGTAAGCGAGCCTGGCCGGGCGACGATCTGGCCAGGCCGCTGGACGCCCGCGGAGCCGCCCACGCCGAGCGCCTGGCCGGGTTGCTGTCCAGTTTCGGCCCGTGCCGGGTGATCAGCTCGGCCGCGGAGCGCTGCGTGGCGACCGTCCGGCCGTATGCGGCGCTGACCGGGGCGGCGATCGAGATTGACGCCGAATTCACGGTGCAGCAGCCGGGCGCGGTCAGCCCGGGCCAGCTGAAACGAGCCAGGCAGGTCGTTGACGACGGCCAGGCCACCATCATCTGCGCGCACGGGGAGAACCTGCCGCTGCTCCTGCAGGCCATCTGCGAGCGCCTGGACGCCGCGCCCCCGGTTGGCCCGCCGCTGCGCAAGGCAGCCTGGTGGGTGCTGCATACGGCGGGCAGCGCGCTTGCTGGCGCCGAGCGCTACCATCCGGCGGACACCTGACCTGGCGCCACCCTGCGCCGCGCGCCAGGTCACCGGGCCGTGCCGGGCGCGGCGGCGCCCTTTGATTCGGGCAGGCCGGCCGACGTCCAGTCCAGCGTCGGCGGCAGCGCCCCTTCGAATATCAGCAGCCAGCGCTTGAGCTCGGGGCCGATCCCGCCGCTGAAGCCGCCGAGCCCGTTGCCCGCTACCACGCGGTGGCAGGGCACGATCACCGGAACCGGGTTGGAGCCCATGATCCGGCCGATTGCCCTGGCCGGCAGCTCCGTGACATCGGTCCCGACCCCGGCGCAGCGGGCCAGCCCGCCGTAGGTGATCGTCTCGCCGTATCCGACCGAGTCGAAAAGCACGGACAGGACCTGGTACTGCAACGGGGAGACGTCGGCCCAGTCGATGGGCAGCTCGAAGCTGCGACGTTGCCCGGCGAAATACTCCGCGAGCTGGACACGGGTGGCGGCAAGCACATGGTCCCGCGCGTCCGTGCCCGGCGCGTCCGTGCCCGGCGTGTCCTTGCCCGGCGTGTCCTTGCCCGGCCGGCTCGTGTTCGGGCGGTCCTGGTCTTGCGTGTCCTTGCCCGGCCGGCTCGTGTTCGGGTCGTCCTGGTCTTGCGTGTCCTTGCCCGGCCGGCTCGTGTTCGGGTCGTCCTG
>Ga0070698_100001742_pt1 | contig 24266 bp, 23 predicted proteins | sample KBSK1502metaG_FD_65477 | JGI IMG/M metagenome (GOLD analysis project Ga0070698, IMG submission 65477) | Corn, switchgrass and miscanthus rhizosphere microbial communities from Kellogg Biological Station, Michigan, USA - KBS K1-50-2 metaG | ecosystem: Host-associated > Plants > Roots >... | reverse complement strand
ACGAGCTTCTCGATGTGCCGCTGGTAGCGGGCCTGCGACCAGCCGCCCTGATCGTGGCGCCCGGGCTGCTCGTCGAATTCGTTCGCCAGCTCCTCGAGACGCCCGCCGCGGAGCCGGTAGAGATCGCCGCGCTCGCGCCCGACGAAGGCGACCAGCACGCCGTCGCCCTTGCCGATCAGCGGCACGAGCGGCGCGAGATAGAACGTCCGCCCGACCTTGACGAGATCGGGCACGCGCTCGCTCAGCGGCAGCGGCTGCCACACGTTGTCGAGCCCGGCGCAGAAGACCGCATACCCGTGCGAGCCTTCGCGGCTGAAGTCCGAGTCGAAGAACTCGCGCAGCCGCGCCACGTCGTCGCGCAGTCCCTGCTTCTGCTCGTGGGTCAGGTCCGGGCGACTCGCGAGCTCGGAACGGACGACCTCGTCGAGCAGCGCGTTGACGCGCGTCTCGACGACGGCTGAGGTCGGCGAGTCGCCGGGATCGAGGTCGAGGTACATGCTGATGGCGCAGCCGTTCTCGGCCCGAAAGGTCGCGAGATCACGCAGTCCCTCCCAGGTCACCGTCGCTGCCATTCGCCTACCTCCAGTTGCCGGAAAGCGGCGATTTTACGCGCGCACCGACGCCTGTGGGAACCGCGAACGCCACGAGGAAGCCAATCGCCAGCGCCGCCGCCGACGCAGCGAAGGCGATCGTGAACCCGTTCTCGGTGGGAAGCCCGTCCGCCGCGATCGTCCCGGTGACGATTCCGGCCGTGACCTGGCTCCCGGCGACGAGTGATTGCAGCAGCGAGAAGGCGACCGCAGCCAGGGCCGGCAGCGTGAACGTGACGTTGTAGTGCTGCCGGTGACCGTCGATGCTGCTCACGTGACTCCAGTCTTCACCATCGGCCACGGAACGCGTCCCGCCGAGGAGCTCGTCGCATCCCTACGCGAGGTGGATGCGCAAACGCTCGTCGATGTGCGGCGCTTTCCGGGCTCGCGGCGGAACCCGCAATTCGGGCAGGCGGCCCTCGCGGAGACGCTGCGCAAAGCCGGGATCGCCTACCGGCACGCGGAGGAGCTCGGCGGCCGCCGCAGCGGCGAGCCGGGTGAGGAGCGCTTCAGCTGCATCCGGGTCGCGGCTTTCCGCAGCTACGCAGCCCGGATGGGCAGCGACGCGTGGCAGAACGCCCTGAAGGAAGCCCTCGCGGAGCCGACCCCGTGCTTCATGTGCGCCGAGACGCTCTGGACGCGCTGCCACCGGCGGTTGATCGCCGAATTGCTCGTCGCGCGCGGCTACGAAGTCGTACATCTGATCCGCCCGGGCCGCCGCGAGCCCCACAGGCTCTACGATGAGTCCGAGATCCGCGACGGCCGGCTCTACCTCTGTGGCCGGCTGGTTGCGTAGGAAGTTTCGACCGGTCCAATTCGTTTAATACTGCGAGAGAAAGATGAACGAAACCAGAGAACTGATCATCATCGGCGGCGGCCCCGCCGGCTACACGGCAGCCCTCTACGCGGCGCGCGCGAACCTCGCTCCGCTTGTGATCGAGGGCTTCGCCTGGGGCGGCCAGCTGATGATCACGAGCGACGTCGAGAACTACCCCGGCTACGCCGACGGCGTTCTCGGCCCGCAGATGATGCAGGACTTCCGCCGCCAGGCCGAGCGCTTCGGGGCGGAGTTCCTCACCGACGACGTGACGAAGGTCGACTTCTCAGAGCACCCGTTCCGCGTGTCGATCGGCGACACCGACTACTTCGCCGAGAGCGTCATCGTCGCCACCGGCGCGACCGCCCGCCAGCTCGGCCTCGAGACCGAGCGGACGCTGCAGGGCAAGGGCGTCTCCTACTGCGCCGTCTGCGACGCCGCATTCTTCCGCGACAAGGAGGTCGTGGTCGTCGGCGGCGGCGACTCCGCGATGGAGGAGGCCATCTTCCTGACGAAGTTCGCGACGAAGGTCACCCTCGTCCACCGACGCGACGAGTTCCGCGCGTCGCAGATCATGATCGACCGGGCCCGCGCGAACGACAAGATCGAGTTCGTGACTCCCGCGGTCGTGGACGAGGTCCTCGCCGAGAACGGCCAGACCGCCGGTGTGCGGCTGCGCGACCTGGACACGGGCGAGCACCGAGAGATCCCGGCCCAGGGCCTCTTCGTCGCAATCGGGCACGACCCCAACACGAAGCTCTTCCTCGACCAGCTCGACCACGACGAGGCGGGCTACCTCGTCACGAAGGTCGGCTCGACCGAGACCAACGTCGAGGGCGTCTTCGCCGCCGGCGACGTCGTCGACCACACGTACCGCCAGGCCGTGACCGCGGCCGGGACCGGCGCGATGGCCGCGCTCGACGCCGAGCGGTGGCTCGCCGCGCGCGAAGGCCACGCGGCCACCGCGCTCGCGGCCCCGCGCGAGGGCTAGCCGACCCGCTGAGTACTCTCGGCCGATGGCCGAGTGGATCGACCTGCTCGACCCGACGGAGCAGGCACTCCACGACGCGCTTCCTTGCGAGGTCCACGCGCGCGCACTCGAGCTGCTGCTGACGCCGACGCGGCACGACGACGAGCCGAGGCCGCGGCTCGAGGGCCACGACCAGTACGTCTTCGGCGTGTTCCTCGTCCCGGTCGCGATCCGCGAGGAGGACCGCATCTTCTACGAGGAGATCGACCTGATCGCGACACGCGAGCGGCTCCTGACCGTCCGCAAGAAACCGGAGCTGGGCCACCCGTTCGACATCAGTGCGGCACAGGATTCGATCGCGGAGGAGACGGACCCGAGCGTCGGGCTGATGGTCTACCGGCTCGTCGACCTGATCGCGGAGTACTTCCTCGACCTCGTGGATGCGCTCGACGCCGAGATCGACGAGCTCGAGGACGGCATCGAGCATTGGCCCGCGACGCAGATCCGGACCCGGATCTCGGCGCTGCGGCACGACCTGCTGCACGTCCGCCGGACGGTCGCGCCGACCCGCGATGCAATCAGGCGCGTCGTCGACCGGCGGATCGACATCGGCGAGAGGACCGGCGGCGAGTTGCTGCCGCGGGAGATCGAGCTCGACTTCGCAGACGTCTACGACAAGCTGCTACGCGCCCTGGACGGGCTCGACCTCTCGCGCGACCTGCTGGCCAGCGCGCGCGACTATCACCAGGCGAAGATCGCGAACGATCAGAACGAGGTCACGAAGCGCCTGACGGTGATCGCGTCGCTCCTGCTCGTGCCGACGTTCATCGTCGGGGTCTACGGACAGAACTTCCACCACATCCCGGAGCTCGGCTGGAGCTTCGGCTACTGGTGGAGCTGGGGCTGGATTCTGTTAACGACCGTCCTCCAGCTCGCGTTCTTCCGCTGGGTCGGCTGGATCGGCGGCGAGCCGATGGGCCGGCCGAAGCTGCCGCCGCTAAGGCGCCTCGATCCACGCACGCTTGCGGGCCGGCGCCGCCGCTGACGCGGCTACCCTGGACGCGTGCCGTACTTCATCTGCCCGAACTGCAAGGAGCGCTCGATCGACCACGACCGGCGCGACGGGCTGACGCAGCAGGCGGTCGCCTGCCACCACTGCGGGTTCGGGTTCCTCTTCGAGCTGCTCGAGGACTACTACCCGGCGCCGTCGACCGGGTTCGTGGTCTGCGACCAGGAGGCCCGGGTGCTCGCCGCGGGGCGGGACGTCTTCGAGCTCTCGGGCTACCGCGAGCAGGAGCTGATGGGCCGCGACGTGATCGAGGCGCTCGGGATCACCGGCTTCGACGGGCAGAACCCGGCGAGGGTCGCGCTCGAGTGGGGCGTGCGGCGGATGGGCCAGCAGCTCGAGTTGCGGACGCGGGTGGGGAACATGAAGCCCGTCACGGCCGACTTCTTCCCGGCCTACGACGACGACGGTGGGCTGCTCGTGGCGATCACACCTCGATAGCGTCTGTCACCGCCAAGGTGTTCTCTCACAAGAACGGGCGCTAGACGGCCGCACGGGCAGAGCCCGCGCGGCCTCCATGGTCGGCGCCTACGAGTCGGCGCCTCAGGCCGCGCTAGCTTCCGCCAGCTCGGACTCGACCCAGGCCTGGAGCTCTTCGAGAGCGTCTAGCGCCGACTCGAGCTCACGTAGCTCGGCCCGCGTGGCCCGTTCGTCGATCGAGCCGAGCACGCCAAGGCTCTCCAGCCGCTCGATCGCCCTCTCGCTCAGCTCGTCCCGAGCGCGTTTCTCGATCGCGGCTTGCAGCAACCGCGAGCGTGCCCGCTCGGCCCGCGCGGCGAGGCTCGCCGACTCGCCGGCAAGGGCGTCCGCGTAGATCGCGAGCTCGACGGCGCGCACCCGGACAGGCTAGGCGCGCACATGTGACGCGGGTGTGCCGACATCGACACGACTTGCAGGACAGAGGTCGTTAACGACGCACACCTCGCAGCGCGGCCTGCGCGCGTCGCAGACCCGGCGTCCGTGCGAGATCAGTAAATGCGGGAAGACATTCCAGTACTGCCGCGGTACGAGCCGCATCAGGTCGCGCTCGATCTTGACCGGGTCGTCCTGTCGCGTGAGCCCGAGCCGCTGCGAAAGCCGCCGCACGTGCGTGTCGACGACGATCCCCTGCGCCTCGCCACGCTCGGCCACGACGACGTTCGCCGTCTTGCGGGCGACCCCGGGCAGTCGCAGCAGGTCCTCGAGGCGGTCGGGAACGCGGCCGTCGTAGTCCTCGAGCAGCATCTTCATCGTTCCGCGGATCGCCTTCGCCTTCTGGCGGAAGAAGCCGGTCGCGTGGATGTCGTTCTCGAGCTCCTCCAGCGGGACGGCGAGGTAATCCTCGGGGCGACGGTACTTCCGGAACAACCGCTCCGTGACGCGGTTGACGTTCACGTCCGTCGTCTGGGCCGAGAGCATCACCGAGACGAGCAGCTCGAGGTCGCTGCAAAAACGGAGCGCGATCGTCGCCTCCGGATACTCGGCCATGAGCCGTTCGATGATCGGGACGATCCGCTGCCGCTTCGGCCCGACCCGTCGCCGCGCTTCGGCGACGTAGCTCCGAGCCATCAGTTGCGGCTGCGGAGCCGCGGCCCCGCGCAGACGAGGTCGAGCGCGGGGCAGTCCGCGCAGGCGAACTCGCTCGGGGTCGGCTTGAAGTCGCCCGCGTTGATCGGCGCGATCGCCGTCGAGAGCTCAGCCTCCAGCTCCGGCGCCTCCGAAGCCTTGTAACAACTTGTTACTAGGTCGTCGGGCCGCTCGAGGAACTGGTAGACGACCTCGACCTCGGCGGCGCCGGCTCGGAAACAGGCGAGCGCATAGACGAGGCGCTGCAGCCGATAGTCGCGCTCCACGACCTCGGCGGGGCTCTCCTCCTCGAGCCAGTTCGTCTTGTAGTCGACGACGAGTGCGCGCTTTCCGTCGAGTCGAAGGACGTCGAGGCGGCCGTGCAGCAGGACGCCGTCGTGCTCGAACGCAAACGGGCGCTCCGCGGCGGCGCGCTCGAGTCCGGCAATGCGGCGCGCTAGCTCCGAGTTGCAGTAGGCAGAGACGAAGTCGTGGATCCGCTCGATCTCCTCCTCGGTCGCCGCCGGGTAGCGGGCCCGAACCTGATCAGCGAGATGAGCCGGCACCTCGGGCGCCCGCAGGTCGACGCGCTCCAGCAGCGCGTGCACCGCGTCGCCGACCTCGGTCGCGGCCAGGCCCTCCTGGCCGGGCACGGTTCCCGGCGCCCTCCGCGGGCGCAACCCGACCACGCGCTCGGCGAAGTAGCGGTACGAGCACTGCTCGAAGAGCGACAGCGCCGAGTACGAGAGCCGGCGCACGCGGTGCAGCGGCGGCAGCGGCACCTCGGCGAGCGGGGCCAGGGTCGGCGCTTCGAACGCCTGGTCGCCGTTCGCCGAGACGGCGAAGAGCTCGAGCTGCTCTTCCGCCGCGACCGGCTCCGCGACCACCGGCTCCTCGGCGAAGCGATCGACCCGCAGCAGCAGCCGCGCGCCGTCCCGCTCGATCTCGGTCGTCTCGGCGCCCAGTTCGCCGGCGTCGAGCCGGTCGAGCACCCAGCCGATCGGCGTGGCGGCGTCGGCAGCGCCCTGCGAGGTCGCTCCCGAGACGATCAGCCGGTCGATCGCGCGCGTCATCGCGACGTAGTAGAGGCGCCGCCGCTCGGCCTCCTCCGCATCGCGCTCGGCTGCCTTGACCTCGTCGTACTCGGCCGTCGGCAGCCGCTTGCCCGACGCGGGGTCGGCGACGCGGAAGCCGAGCCGCCCGTCGGGAAGGCAGAGGATCTCGTCCGCGTCCGACCGAGCGCGGTCGCGGCCCGCGTCGGCGACCACCACCACCTTGAACTCGAGCCCCTTCGCCGAGTGGATCGTCAGGAGCCGGATCACGTCGGTCCCCTCCTCCTCCGCGACGGCCTCGAGCTCGGAGGCGCCGACGGCATCCTGCTCGACGACGAAGCGGACGAAGCCCTCGACGTCCGGGCCACGGAGCTCCTCGTACGAGCGCGCGAGCCGCGCGAGCTTGCGCAGGTTCGCGTAGCGCCGCCGCCCGTCCCACTGCGCGAGGACCGCGAGGTCGTAGTCGTGCTCGCAGACGATCTGCTCGCAGAGCCGCTCCAGGGTCAGTGACGACGCCTGCGCGGCGAGCCGCTCGTAGCGCTGCAGGAAGGCGCGGAAGAGCCGCTCGTCCCGATCGGACAGCCCTTCCGGCATGTCGCCCTCGAGGCCGACGAAGAGCGGTCTCTTCGGCGCGGCCCGCCGCAGCAGCACGAGCGCGTCGTTGGAGGCGCCGACGAACGGCGACGCGAGCACGCTCACGAGCGCCTCGTCGTCGTAGCGGTTGTGCAGGAGCCGGAGGTACGCGAGCAGGTCGACGACCTGCTGTTGGTGGTAGTAGTCGCGGCCCGTCGCGCGGAAGGTCGGCAGGCCGGCCGCGCGCAGCTCCTCCTCGTAGATCCTCGCGTCGGTGCCGGCGGCGAACAGCAGCACGATCTCGCCGGGCTCAGCCTCGCCCGAGTCGACGAGCTCCCGCAGGCGCCGCGCGATGTGCCGGGCCTCCGCCGCGCGCCAGTGCGTGCCGGTTTCCTTGTAGCTGTCCTTGTCGGTGACCAGCAGCTCGACCGCCGGCCCGAACGCCGGGTCGGGGAAGCGCCCCGCCGCGGACAGCGGCTGGAACGCCTCGCCGAAGTCGGCCGAGAAGAGGTGGTTGATCACCTCGAGCACCTCGGGCCGCGAGCGGTAGTTCTGCGTCAGCGCGAGCACGCCGCCCGCCCGCTCGCGCCGCTCGCGGAAGACCTCCACGTCCGCGTGCCGGAAGCGGTAGATCGACTGGAACTCGTCCCCTACGAAGAACAGCTCGCCGTCGTCGCGCGCCAGGAGGTCGACGAGCTCGCACTGGAGGCGATTCGTGTCCTGGAACTCGTCGACCATGATCGAGCGGAAGCGCCAGCTCTCACGCTCGCGGATCTCCTCGTGCTCCCGCAGAAGCTCGCGCGCAAGCAGCTGCAAGTCCTCGAAGTCGAGTGCGGACTCGCGGTCCTTCGCGGCTCGGTAGGCGCGGTCGTAGGCGAGTAGCAGCTCCTGCAGCTCGGCCCGGTCGCGCACCGCGAGCGCCTCGAGCGCGGCCCGCTCGACGGCACGGGTCGCGTCATCGAGACCCTCCGCCGAGCGAAGGTCGGAGAGGTCGAGCAATCCCTCGGGCCCAGGCGGTGAGTCCAGGAAGCGCAGCGCCCCCGCGGCACCCGCCTCGCGCGCGCAGTCACGGAGCTCCTCGAGACGCTCCTCGAGCTGCGGGGCATCCGGGGCCTCCAGCTTGAGCGGCAGCCCCGACGAGCGCAGCGTCTCGTGCACCCCGGTCAGCATCCGCCGCAGGCGCCGGCCGCCGTACGACGCGAGCAGCCGCAGCCGTGCCGCCGCGTGCTCGCCCGTGCAGAACTCCTCGAGCGCCGTCCGGAACGCCTCGCCGCGCAGGACTCGCCCTTGGCTGTCGTCGAGCACCCGGAAGCGCGGGTCGATCCCGGCGGCGAACGGATACGCCCGCAGCAGCCGGTGACAGAACCCGTGAATGGTCGAGATCCAGGCGGCGTCGAGATCGCGGGCGAGGTCGTTGCGGCCGAGCTCCTGCAGGCGCTTGCGGATGCGGCCGCGCAGCTCGCCGGCCGCGCGCTCGGTGTAGGTGATGACGAGGATCGAGTCGACATCGAGCCCGCGCTCGCAGACGGCGCGGCAGAACCGCTCGACGATGACCGTCGTCTTCCCGGTCCCCGCCCCCGCGGACACGAAGACGACTCCCGGCTCCTCGATCGCCCGGAGCTGCTCGAGGTTTGGCCCAGCCTCGACTATCACGCCGCAACCTTCTGTTCACGCGAACCCGGCCAGCGGCGCAGACGGCCGAGCCAGCAAAGCCGGCTCGGCCTGAAGGCGACGTCACGAGTGACGTCGCGGCTCATGACCGCCTCACCCGGCACATCGGCCACTTGTCGCACCAGGTCGGGCAGGGGAAGCCGCCCTTCGGGTCGTGGCGCACGTCACCCTCGCGAATCCTGGTCACGGCCGTCCGGGCCTGTTCCCGGGCCTTGTCGATCTGACCCCAGAAAGCCTCCTCGTCGACGTAGTCGTTGCGGGAGTAGCCGGGGACGCCGTCCTCCTGGGCCTCGGCCCGCAGGAGGCCGCGCGCGACGCCTTCTCCGGCCAGCGCGCGGTAGACCCCGCCCAGCGGCTCGATTCCGACCAGGTCACGGAGGACGAGCATGTAGAGCGGGATCTGCAGGTGCAGCTCGTCATCGATGCGCCGCGCCGAATACGCGGACTTGCCCGACTTGTAGTCCACGACCACCCCGCGCGCGCCGAACGGGTCGCGGTCGATCCGGTCGATCTTCCCGGAGACGGTGAAGCCGCCGAGGTCGAGCCCGCGCTGGAGCTCCTGGGCCGAGCGCTCGTAGCCGAACGAGACCTCGAAGCGGTCCGGGACGAGGGGCGACGGAGACTCCGCCTCGCGCCGCACGAACTGCTCCAGGTCGCGGGCCAGGCTCTCCTCCAGCTCCCGCCGCTCCAGCTCCGGGAAGTCGAGCCGCACGTGCGCCTGCAGCGCGTCGGCCAGGCACTCGCGGAGGAACTCGAGCGCGTCAGGGAGGATCTCGGGCCGCACGCGCTCGGCGCCGGTCCGCTTCGGCAGGCCCTTGAAGAACGAGAACAGCGCCTGGTGCGCGACGTTCCCGCGCAGGCGCGCGTCGACCTCGGCGTCGATCGACCGCGGCGAGACGACCCGCTCGAAGAGCCACATCGACGAGCAGTCGCCGAAGCGCTCGAGGTCGGTGACCGAGAAGCTGGTCTTCTGACGGAGCTCTTCGAGCACCGTGGGGTGCGTGAGCCGCGTGGGCCGCTGGAAGGCGACGAGCGCCCGGTCGAGGCGCCGGTCCCAGCGGTTCGCGCCCGCGACCGCGCGCGCCGGCTTGGGGTCGGCAGCGGCGAGCGAGGCGACGGCACGCACCCGCTCGCGGTCGTTCGGTGCGGTCTCGAGCGGCCACGTGAGCGCCGACAGCGCGCGACGCTTGGTCCAGCGCTCGACCTCGTCGGGCGGGAAGAGCGCCCGCGTCTCGTCCCAGAACGGGCTGGGCTCGCGCGGCGCGCCCTCGTCGGTGGCGGCCTCGCGGACGAGGTAGAGCCTCCGCGTCGGGCGCGTGCACGCGGTGTAGAAGAGGTAGCGGTCCCGCGAGACCGGGTCGGTCCTGAGAAGTCGCGCGCGGGAGTTGCGCTCCAGCTCCGCCTTGCGCTCCTCGTCGAGGAACGGCGAGCTCTGGGCGCGGCGCGGCAGCTGGCCTTCCTGCAGGCCGAGGATGAACACGACCTCGAAGCGGCGCGTCCGGGCACGCAGGAGGTCGAGCACCGCGACCCTTCCCGCCTCGCCGGCGGCGGGCGGCCGCACGGTCGTGTGGTCGAGCAGCGCGACGACTTCCTCGCGCGTGAGGTCCTGTCCGAGCTCCTGCCACCCCTCGAGCTCGTCGAGGAGACGCGCCACCTGCTCGTTGGCGCGGAGGTCGAGCCTCGCCGTCTCGCCGGTGGGCGGCGAGTGGAGGCCGTACGCGCGCTCGAGCATCGCCCGGGAGAGGTCGCGAACTGCCGCGACGGGATCGGCCGCAGAGCGGAGGGCGTCGAGATGCGGCAGCGGCTGGCCGCGGAGCTTCTGCACCTCCTCCTCGATACGGGCCGGCGCGCTGACGGCACGGCCTCGGAGCCGCCCCTCGAGGAAGTCGGCGTGCTTGCGGGTGAGCCCGGAGTACGGGGAGCGCAGGAACGAGAAGAGGTCCCGGCGATCTCCGTCGAGCCAGGCGTAGCGCAGGAACGAGAGCAGCGCCTGGCCGAACGGGGACTGCCCGAGACGAACCCGGCCCTCGAGCGCATACGGGACTCCGAAGGTCGAGAAGGCGGTGTCGAGCGCGGCGCGCCAGCGGTCGAGGCTCGGGCAGACGACGCCGACTTCCTCAGGCGGCGTGCCGGCTCGAAGCAGCTGCAGGATCTCCTCGGCGAGGAGCTCGAGCGTCCCGCGCAACCCCGCTCCCTCGAGAAAGCGAAGCGAGCCGTCGAGCGCGGGAGCGTCACCGGCCTCGCCGAACAGCGCGCGCTCCAGATGCGCGAGGACGGGCGAGCGCGCGGCCGGGTTGGCGGGCAGCTCCTCGACGCCCTCGGCGAGCGAGGAAAGGTCCTCAGCGGTGCGCCGGAGCGAGGCGAAGGCGTCCCGGCCCGGCTCGTACGGGAGCGAGACGGTCACGTCGGAACGACCCGAAAGCGCCTCGAGCAGCGCCCACTCGGCGCCGGTCAGGTCTTCGAAGCCGTACGCGAAGACCGGCCTGCCGTCCCACGCCTCGAGCTCGCCGGCGACGCGTTCGGCGGCGTAACGGCGCTCGAGCTCGCGGTCCCACAAGCCCAGCTGCTCGAGCTCCTCGCGATAGGCCGCGTAGAGCTCTGCCAGCTCGCCGTCCAGCTCGCCCGGCTCGAGCAGGGCGGCCTCGAGCTCGGCGACGGTCGCGCCCAGCGCGTCGGCGAAGCCCGCGAACCGGGAGGACTGCGCGAGCGACTCCGTGCGCACCCGTGCAACTACGCGGCGAAGGAGCAGGGCCCGCTGGGCGGGGGTGACGACCGGCCGGTGCCCGCCGTTCGACCGCGCAAGCCGCGCGAAGAGGTCGTCGAAGGTGCCGATCGAGCCGCCGAGGAGCGCGCCGGCCTGCGCCAGGAGCTCGCGCTCTGCGCGGTCGACGTCCGGCCGGTTCGGCACGATCAGAAACGGATCGGACTCGAGCGCGCCCAGATAGCGCTCGAGGAGACGTGCGACTTTGCCCGCGTTGGCAGGCCCTGCGAGCAGGCTGAGGCCCATCGGCCCCATCCTAGTGTCGGGTCCCGACGGCCTCGCGGGCCCGAAGGGGCAGTTTTGCGCCGCCGTTTCGACTTACGTCAGTTCACGCCGCCGTGGCGGACTTCGGCCTGCGGCCGCGCCGCGCGACCGCGTGACCTGGCAACTGCCCCGCGCAGTTGTCGCAGAGATCGGCCTGCTTCGAGCCGCGACGGGCATCCGTGAAGTTCAAGCGCATCATCGCGCCTTTTCCGTCGTCAATTTCTCTGCCACAGTTGTCGCAGACCAGCACTGTCTTGCGCGCCAAGTCGACCTCCTCACTCCGAGAGAGAAAACCCTCAGTTCGATTACTCGGTCGCGCGAATACTACGCAGCTTTTCGAGCCCGGCGAATTCCGTGCGGACGCGTGCAACGGCGAGTGTATTGCCGGAGCGCTCTCCAACCATCCGGATCACCGTGTTCCGAGCCGTCTCCATCCTCCAGGAATAGAGTTTCCCGTTGTAGCCGCGAAGCCGCGAATCTGGTCCCGGGGAGGTGGGGCAGGCCGATGGAGCCCAAGACGATCGTCGTGCTCGAAGGGGACGAGACCGGGCAGGAGTTGCTCGAGGAGGCGCTGCGCGTGCTCTCGGCGGAGGTGACCGGGCTCGAGCTTCGGTTCGACCGGTTCGATCTCTCGCTCGAGTCCCGGCGCGCGACTCGGAACGAGATCGTCCACCAGGCCGCGGCCGCCGTTCGGGAAGCTGGGCTTGGCTTGAAGGCCGCGACGATCACGCCCGAGGGCGCGGACGACGTCGGCTCGCCGAACCGGATCCTGCGCGAGGAGATCGACGGTCGGGTGATCGTGCGAACGGGGCGCCGCATTCCGGGGGTGATTCCGCTCGGCGGCGTGCACGCGCCGATCTCGGTCGTGCGAATGGCGGTCGGTGACGCCTACGGCGCGAAGGAGTGGCGCCAGGGCTCGGGGGACGACGAGGTGGCTTTCCGGACCGAGCGGATCGAACGGCGGATCTGCCATTCGGTCGCGGAGTTCGCGTTCCGGCTGGCGGAGCAGACCGGCGCCAAGGTCTTCGGAGGGCCGAAGTACACCGTCAGCCCGGTCTACGAGGGGATGCTCAAGGAGGAGATGGACCGAGCGGCGGCGCGACACCCCGAGGTGCGGTACGAGCCTCAGTTGATCGACGCGACGTTCGCGCTCTTGCTGGCGGCAAGCGGCGAGCCGCTGGTGGTCCCCGCCTTGAACCGGGACGGCGACATCCTCTCGGACCTGGTGCTGCCGTTGTTCGGGTCGATCGCGGGGTCGGAGTCGCTGCTGGTCGCGTTCGGCGAGGACTACGTACCGACGGTCGTGCTCGCGGAGGCCGCGCACGGGACGGCGCCGTCGCTCCAGGGAAAGGACGTGGCCAACCCGATGGCGATGATCCTCGCCGGAGCGGCGCTGCTTCCCTACGCGGGCGAGGAGGGGCAGGCGGCGGGGCGCGCGATTCGTGAGGCGTGTCTGGAGGCGGTCGCGGATGGCGTTCGCACGGCCGATCTCGGCGGTAGCGCCGGCACGAGCGAGTTCACGGACGAAGTGATCAGGCGGACGCGGACGAAGCTCGAGGTCTGGGCCACCCTCTAACCCGGATCGGTTGTGTTACGAGGCGGCTGCGGCTGCCGGGAGCTCCGCCGGTTCGGCGAACAGCTCCAGGAAGATGCGGACGATCTCCGGGTCGAATTGCGTGCCCGCGCAGCGCGCAACCTCCGCGAGCGCCTCTTCCCGGTCGAGCGCCGGCCGGTAGGGACGATCGCTCGTCATCGCATCGAACGCATCCGCGACTGCCAGCACCCGCGCCTCGAGCGGGATCTGCTCACCCGCGCGCCCGGTTGGGTACCCGGCTCCGTCCCAGCGTTCGTGGTGGTACAGCACATACGGAAGCGCACCACGGAGTGCGGCGACCCGCAGCAGGATTCGCGCCCCCAGCTTCGGGTGCTCCCGGATCTGCGCGAGCTCCTGCTCGTCGAGGCGGCCCGGCTTCGCAAGAACTTCCTCGGAGACTCCCAGCTTCCCGACGTCGTGCAGCGGCCCGCCGACCTTGAGGAGCTCCAGCCGCCCCTCGTCCCAGCCGAGCCGCCGCGCGATCGCCTCGGAGATCGCGGTAACCCGCACCGAATGCCCACGCGTGTACGGGTCCCGGGCCTCGATGGCCCGGCTGAGGATGGAGAGCATCGCCACGAGAGCGACCTTTCCACCCGCAAGCGCGTATCCCTTCCTAGATCTCTTAGCGCCAGATGCCGGTGATCGGCTTCACCTGAGCCGAACGCCCGAGGCGCGTCAGGCCCCAAGCGTCCTCGATCGTCCGCAGGAGCCCGTAGTGCGAGGTTTGCCGCGAATAGCGCGAGCCCGGCTTCACGAGCGCGCCGAGCGCGAGCGCCGGCACCGGCGCGCTGGGATTCGAGTCTTTGGGCTCGTCCGTGATCACGAAGATGACGCTCTTCTTGAGCTGCCGGTTCTTGAGCAGCGGGGTCAGAAAGCCGCCGAGCCACGTGTCGCCGGTCCGGACCGAGCAGTCGTGCATGTCGTGGCAGAGGTCAGGGACGATCAGCGAGAACGCCGGCAAGCGCCTCGCGGCCAGGTCGCGGGAGAACTGCGTCAGCGGCACGACACGTCGCAGCCGTGACGGCTTGGACAGCACATTCTGGAAGTACAGGAACGGCACGTGCTTCTTCGCGTACCGCCCCATCGACGACCCTGTGAACCCCGGGCTGGGGAGACCTTCCGCGTAGGCCTTCCACGTCTTGTGCCTACGCTCGAGCGTGTCCGCGAGATTCTGTCCGTTCACGAGGCAGCCCGTACAGTCCGAGGTGATCCCCTGCGTCGAGCCCGAGATGAGCGCGAGGTAGTTCGGCAGGCTCGGGTGGGCCACGCCGCCGTAGTTCGAGAGCACCGCGTACCGCCTAGCAAAAGCATTGAAGTTCGGTGCCGCCGAGTCGCCGAGAACGTTCGGCTGGTCCTTGTTCTCCAGCACGACCACGAGCACGTGGGCAAACCTCGGCACCGGCCGGCGCGCCGCGCCAGCCCCGCTGCAGCACGCGGCCACGAGCACCACGACGATGACCCCGATGAGCGTCCTCACAACTCGGTTTCCGCTCGAAGCACCCGCTTCTTCCAGAGGTGGACCGCGAGCCACACGATAGCGAGAATGACGACCAGGCCTGCACCTGCCCACAGCCCGTAGTGGTTGATCGCGTCCGCGGCGGCGTGGCCGACGTAATAGGCGACGAGCCCGACCAGAACCGCCCAGCAGATGCCGCCGGCCGCGTTCCAGAGGAAAAACGTCCACCAGTGCATGCGCGAGATGCCGGCGATCCACGCGGCAGTCACGCGCAGCACCGAGAAGAAGCGGGCGAGGAAGATCGTCTTCCCGCCGTGCCGCTGGAAAAAGCGTTCCGACCACGGCAGCGTCCGCGCGCTCCAGCGGCGCAGCGGGCCGAAGCGTTCGAGGAGCTTGCGGCCGCCCGTCCGCCCAACCCAGTAGCCGAGGTTGTCGCCGATGATCGCGGCCGCCGCGGCGACGCCGATCACCTCGACGATGTTCAGCTTCCCCTGCGAAGCGAAGATCGCGGCCGCGACCAGCGCAGTCTCGCCGGGGAGCGGGACTCCCCCGGACTCGAGCATCACGATCAGAAAGAGCGCGAAGAGCCCGTAGTGATGGACGAGCCCGCTCACTTGGGCGCCACGTCGTAGGCCATCAGGACGGCATCGACGAGGCCGCCGTTGCGGCGGTAGTGCCGCTCCCGGTAGCCCTCGCGCCGGAAACCGAATGTCTCGTAGAGCCGGATCGCCGGCTCGTTGTGGGGAAAGACGTGCAGCTCGAGCTTCGTCACGCCTGTCCCGCGGGCCCAGTCGACCGCCTGCTCGAGCAGCGCGCGGCCGATTCCGCGGCGGCGGTGTCCCTTAGCGACCATCAAGCCGAGGTCCGCGACGTGAGCGCTCGCGGGATGCGGGTCACGCCCGACCGAGAGGCGGCCGACGATGCCCTCATCCGCCTCGGCGACGAAGACGGCGGCATCGCGGGAGCGCCGCAGCGTGCGCAGGTAGCGCCGCTCGTCACCGGCTCCACGCCACTCGCTGGTCGAGATCAGCCAGCCCTCGGGCTCGGCACCGACCTCGCGCGCGAGCCGGACGAGCGCTGCCGCATCGCCCGGTGCTGCCTGCCTGATCCTGAAGTCGCTCACTCGATGACGACGCCGTGTCCTCCCCGGCGCGCATCGCCGGCCGCTGCAAGGGAGCCGTCTCCGCGTAACTCGACGCCCGCCGCGCCGCCGAAGTAGAGGTTCCGGCGCCGCCAGCGCACGAGCGGGTAGCCCCACTCCTCCAGGCGCGCCAGCTCGTCCGGGTCATTGCCGCCCTCACAGTGGACATCCTCTCCGTCGAGGTGTACCCGCGGCCGGTCGATCGCTTCCTGGACTCCCATCCCGTGCGCGACGGCGTTGACGATGATCTGGAAGATGGCCCCGCGCAAGCGGAGGGAGCCGGCGCTGCCTACCACCAGCCGCGGACGCCGGTCGCGTAGCACGAGCGACGGTGCCATCCCGCTCGTGAAGCGAACGCCTGGCTTCGGCACCCTCCCCGTCGCCGCCAGATCGAACTCGCCGAGCATGTTGTTCAGCTGGATGCCGGTGCGGGGGACGACGACTCCCGAGCCTGAGCCCGTCGACGCGGTGAGCGAGGCGGCATTGCCCTTGCCGTCGACGACGGAGATGTGCGTCGTGCCCGACACCACCTGCGGGAGCCGCCCGCGTAGACGCCGAACCTCCGCTTCCACTGCGCGCGGCTCCAGCAGCCTCCCGGCCAGGCCGCCGCGGTAGAGCCCTCGCGCGAATGCGATGTCCCGCGCCTGGTCCTGCTCGCGCATGAGCTCAACGAGTTGCGCGATCGCCTCTGCGCTCCCGGGCGGGCCGGCCGGGCCGAGCCGGTCGAACAGCCGGACCCCGAGGCCGATCAGCACTCCTCCCGCGGAGGGCGGGGGGTTCGACTCGAACTCAAGGCCACGGAAGCGCGCGCGCACGGGCCGCCGCCGGACCACCCGGTACACGGTCAGGTCGCGCTCGGTGATCGCGCCCCCGCCTTCCCGTAGGTGGGCCACCAGCGCGCGAGCCAGCTCACCGCGATAGAGGTCGTCAGCGCCGTGCTCCGCGAGCCGCTCCAGCGTGCCCGCGAGATCGGTCATCACGAGCCGGTCGCCCGCGACGAGCCGGTCGCCGTTGCGGCCGTAGATCGCCCGCCCCTCGCTGGTGTGACGGAGGATCAGGTCGAGGATCGCGTGGAGATACGCCTGCGACTTCGTCATGACCACACCTTCGCGCGCGTGGCGGATCGCCGGCTCGAGGAGCGTGGCCCACGGCAGAGTGCCGAAGAGGCGGTGTGCCTCTCCGAGACCAGCGGCCGCGCCCGGGACCGCGCAGGACGCGGCGCCGATCCGGAACGCCTGGGACGACTCCGGGGTGAACGCCACGTCCACCGACTCCATCTCGGCGACCTCGCGGCGACCGAGCCCGAGCCCGGGGACGGTCACGAAGTGGTCGAGCACACGGGTCGTGCGGTCGCGCGCGCGATGTACGAGCATGAAGCCCCCCGCGCCGGGGCCCGTGAGCGTGCTCTCCGCCACCCAGGAGACGAACGCCGCAGCGATGCACGCGTCGACGGCGTTCCCGCCCTCGGCCAGCACTGCGGCTCCCGCCTCCGCGGTCAGCGGGTGGCCCGCGGCGACCGCGCCTCTCATGCGTCAAGCGTAGTGGGTCGCCACAGCCGATTTCGCGGCCGCCCGCCCCGGTATTGTCCAGGCGCTTGCCGAAGGCCACCCCGCTCGCCCGCGAAGCACTCCTGTCCGCCGCCGCCGCGGCCACGCTCGCGACCCTCCTCGTCTGGCTCGGGCCGCCCGGCGCGGACCTTGCCGAGCACGCGTACCAGCGGACGCTCTTCCTGCACCACGGCTTCGCCCTCTGGAACAACTTCTGGTACGCGGGGCGCTACAGCTTCGTCACCTACAGCCTCCTCTACTACCCGCTGGCGGCGCTGCTCGGGATCAGGCTGCTCGCGGTGGCGACGGTCTCGACGGCGGCGCTCGCCTTCGCGGTGGTCGTCTGGCGCCAGTGGGGGCCGGCGGTGCGCTGGTCGAGCCGGACGTTCGCGGTCGTGTGGGCCGGGATCGTCCTCTCGGCCGCGTTCCCGTTCGCCCTCGGCGCCGCGCTCGCCCTGCTCGCGATGTGGGCGCTTCAGGCCAGGAGGCTCTGGCGGTTCGCGTTCCTGGCAGCGCTGACCCTGGCCGCGAGCCCGCTCGCGTTCCTCCTGCTGGCCCTGCTCCTCGCAGGGTTCGGGATCGCACGTCGGCGCGACCGCGCCGAGCTGCTCGTTCCGGGGCTGACGCTGGCCGCGTTCGGCCTGGTGGAGATCGTCCTCTGGCGCCTATTCCCCGGCGGCCGCTATCCGTTCTCGTTCTCCGAGCTCGCCGCGGCGCTGACGTTCTGCATCCTCGGCGCCGCCGTGACCTGGCGGGTCGAGCGCGCCCGCTCGCTGCGCTGGGTGTTCGTGGTCTACCTCGGCGCCTGCGTCGCGGCCTACCTGATCCCGTCGGCGCTGGGCGAGAACGTGGCGCGGCTGCGCTACGCGGCCGTCCCGGTCGCCGTACTGATCCTGTCCCTGCGCCGCTGGCGGCCGCTGCCCGTCTGCCTCGGCGTGCTCCTGCTCGCGGTCTCGTGGAACGTGACCCCCATTGCCGGCCAGTACCTCAAGGGCCGCTCCGATCCCGCCACGAAGGCGGCGTACTGGGCGCCTGCGATCGGCTTCCTGCGCGCACACCTGACGCCCGAGTATCGCGTCGAGGCCGTTGACACGACCGGCCACTGGGCCGCCGTCTACCTCGCGGAGGCGCAGATCCCGCTCGCCCGCGGCGGCTTTCGCCAGGACGACTTCCCGCAGAACGAGCTCCTGTACGACGACCTCGCGCCGGGCGCGTACCTCCGCTGGCTCCGCGGCCTCGGGGTGCGCTACGTGGTGCTCGCGAACGCCCCGACGGACTACAGCGCCCGTGGCGAGGCGGCGCTGCTCCGGAGCGGGCGATCGGGCCTGCGCGCGGTCCTCGGCACGCTCGACCTGACCGTCTTCGAGGTGCCGCACCCGCGCCCGATCCTGACCGGACCGGCGGGCGCGACGGTCCTGCAGCTCACGGCGACCCGGCTCGTCGTCCACCTGCCGCGCCGAGGGCAGTACCGCCTCGCGGTTCGCTTCTCGCCGTTCTGGCACGCGGCCGGCGCCTGCCTGATCCGTCGCGCGGACGGAATGACAACGCTCTCGCCGCGCCGAGCCGGCCGGCTCGAGCTCTCGTTCCGGCTGAACGCCGGCAGCGCGCTGGCCGCCGTCGGCGGGCGCACGCGGATCTGCGACGACAACTAAGCGCTAGCTCTGCAGGAAGCTCGGTGGCTCGAGGGCTTCTTCGTCGGCTTCCTGCACCCGGCGGGCGATGCGCTGCTGCGCCCCGCGTGCGCCGAAGCCGGTCGCGACGACCGTGACCCAGACCTGGCCCGTGAGACGGTCATCGAGCGTCGCGCCGAAGATGATGTTCGTGTCTCCGGTCGAGGCCTGACGGACCAGCTCGGCGGCCTCGTTCACCTCGTAGAGCGACAGGTCGTCGCCGCCTGCGATCGAGAGCAGGATGCCCTTCGCCCCTGCGATCTCCGTGTCGATCAGCGGCGAGCGGAGCGCGCGCTCCGCGGCCTCCCTGGCGCGGTTGTCGCCGCTGGCCGAGAAGCCGATGCCCATCAGCGCGGTCCCCGCGTCCTTCATGATCGTGCGGACATCCGCGAAGTCGAGGTTGATCAGGCCCGGGAGCGTGATCAGGTCACAGATGCCCTGGACGCCCTGGCGGAGGACGTCGTCGGCGATCCGGAAGGCGTCCAGCATCGACGTGTCGCGGTCGAGCACCTCGAGCAGCCGCTCGTTCGGGACGACGATGACGGTGTCGCAGTTCGCGCGCAGGGAGTCGACGCCGTCGGTCGCCTGCCGGAGGCGGCGGGTGCCCTCGAACTTGAACGGCGTCGTCACGATCCCGACGGTGAGCGCTCCGAGCTCCCTGGCGATCCGCGCCACCACGGGCGCTGCGCCGGAGCCGGTGCCCCCGCCTTCGCCGGCCGTCACGAAGACCATGTCCGAGCCGCGGAGGGCGCGCTTGATCTGGTCGTAGGCCTCTTCCGCGGCCCGCCGGCCCAGATCGGGATCGGCGCCAGAGCCGAGCCCTTCGGTCAGCTCGCGGCCGATGTGGATCTTCACGGGCGCGTCGCTCGTCTGGAGCTGCTGGATGTCGGTGTTGACGGCGACGAACTCGACCTGTGAGATGTCTGCGTCGATCATCCGGTTGACCGCGTTCAGGCCGGCGCCGCCGACTCCGACCACGCGGATGAGGGCGATGTAGGCGCCCGGCTCGGGAACGCGATGGAGCCGCGGGGGCGGTTCGGGAAGCGGCTCGAGGCGCGGTCGCTCCGGCTCGCGGGCCGAGGGTGGCGGCTTGGCCTCGGGCTCGGGCTTGCGCTCGGGCAGCCGGACAGGCTCGGGCGACGGTGCGGACGCCGCCTCTTCCATCCATTCCGGGACGTGCTCGACGGTCTGCTCCGGCGGTTCGACCGGGCTCGGTGACAGCTGCGCCTCCTCGGGCTCCGTGCGGCCTTCCTTCTCGGCCTGTCGCTGTGCCGCCTCCGTTGCGCGGAACAGCTCGGCGAGCGGGCCTTCACGCATGCTCGCGCGCTTGCGCGCCATTGAGAACCTCCTTCGCAAGCTCGCGGTAGGCCTCGGCGGCGCTTCCGCTGGGGTCGTATTTCAGAACCGAGGTGCCCTTCACCGGGGCCTCGGCGTAGCGAACGGTCTTGCGGATCTTCGTGTCGAAGACCAGGTCGCCGAAGTTCTCCTGGAGGATCTCGACTGCCTCGCGCGAGTGCAGCGTGCGGCTGTCGTACATCGTCGGCAGGATCCCCTCGATCTCGACGTGCGGGTTGAGGTTCTCGCGGATCATCGAGAGCGTGTTCTCGAGCTGGACGAGCCCGCGCAGCGAGAGGTACTCGCATTGCACCGGGACGATGACGCCGTTCGAGGCGACCAGCGCGTTGATCGTGAGCAGCCCGAGCGACGGCGGCGTGTCGATGAGCACGTAGTCGTAGCCGTCCTTGACGACGGCGAGCGCCTTCTCGAGCGCGCGTTCGCGGCCGATCATGCTCGAGAGCGCGAGCTCGGCGCCGGCGAGGTCGATCGACGAAACCGCCAGGTCGGCCTCGGCGTGGTGGATGACCTCCTGCAGCGGGAGGCGGTGCACCAAGACGTCGAACATCGAGCGCTCGATCGAGTCCGGGTTCATGCCCTGGCTCATGGTCAGGTTGCCCTGCGGATCGAGGTCGACCAGGAGCACCTTCAGGCCCTGTTCCGCGAACGCGACGCCGAGATTCAGCGTCGTCGTCGTCTTCGCCACTCCGCCCTTTTGGTTGGCGAACGAGATCACGCGCCCCATTGGCGCTCCTTTTGACGTCTCAGTCCGGATTCCCGGTCGCGGAAGCAGGCGTGCAAGCCCCATCGAGCCCCTTTCTTCGCTCTCATGCTAGCTATCCCTCCGGAAATTGCCTCTCGGTTTTTCGGGCGATATAGCTTGCTTCGGCCTCGAGGACGCAGGCACTAGGTCGCGAGCCGGATGAGGGCGGTTGCGGCCGCCGCGGCAACCACGACCGCAGGCAGGGGCGCTCGGGCCGCGATCGCGGCCGCGCCTACGCCGACACCGGCGAGCCGGGCGTCGAACACCAGGCGGTGGTTGCCGCCGACGGTCTGCGTCACGACGAGCGCTGCGAGCAGGACCGGCGCGAGGAGCGCGACGACCCCGGCCACGTGCGCCGGCAGGCGTCTTCGCCCAAGCAGCAGCGGACCGGACGCCTTGAAGGCGATCGTCGCCACGCCGACGACGGCAACCACGACCCAGACCGTCACGGTTGGCGCGCCTGTCCGCGGCGCTGTAGACCGAGTAGGCAGGCCGCGCTCGCCGCGACGATCGGCGCGCCGGCGGGGGTGAACGGCGTCAGCGCGAAGGCGATCCCCGCTCCGAGCAGCGCGGTGACCTGCGCACGGGGGCCCACGAGCTGGGGAACCAGCAGTGCGAGGAAGAGCGCCGGGAACGCGCCGTCGAGCCCGAGATCCTTCGGATCACCCAGCGCCGAACCCCCCACGACGCCTACCGCGGTCCCGGTAACCCACGACGCGTAGAGGATGAGGCCTGCGCCGATCAGCAATCGCCGGTCGAAACGACCGCCGCCGTGACTGGAGATCGCCCACGACTCGTCCACGATCAGTTGTGCTTCAGCGAGCCGGCGCAGGCGGGGGCCGTGGAAAAGCGAGGCGACGGAGATCGAGATCGGCACGTAGCGCGCGTTCAGGAGCACCGCCGCGGCAATGGCGGCCGCAGCCCCTCCGCTCGTGCCGAGAATCGAGGTGATCGCGAACTGGGCCGACCCGGCGAAGGTGGTCGCCGAAAGGACGAGAGGCGCCAGGATTCCGAGACCGGATGAGCGCGCAAGCAGTCCGAAGGAAGCTCCGAAGAACCAGACCGTCGCCGCGATGGCCAGGACCGTGCGCATCCCGTCGCGGTAGCTCCGCGCCTCTGCCGACACGGCCCATTGTGCCGGTTGCGACCTGCCTCACCCCGGCACCGCTTCCGTGACCCGCTCGGCTCGGCCACGCGCGCCGACGGCATCGCGGCAACGCTGCAGCGCTTGCTCCGCGAGGTCGGTTCCGTCCCGCTCCGCGGCCACCCAGACCTCGGCCTCCGCGAGGAGTGCACGCACCTCGGCCAGAACCGATCGTGCGGGCGCACCCTCGCGGTCGAGCGCCTCGATCCGCTCGAGCCGGTGGAGTACCGCCCGTGCCTCGTCCATGACGCGAGCGACGCTACCCGCCAACTCCGCACACGTGTGTAACCGGACCGCGCCGAAACGGTCACTGTTCTTCCACAACGACGCGGCCGAAGCCGCGAAGCCTACGAGGCGATTGCCGCGAAGTAGCCGGCCGGGCGCGGCCGTGCCCCGATCAGCGCCTCGTCCAGCGATGCGATCAGCGCCGTCCGGTCACCGTGCGCCAGCGTCTCGACGACCGCCTTCCGCACCGCGTCGGCCGCCGACCGCGTCGCCTGCTCGCCGCGCGCAAGCAAACGAAGCCGCTCCAGCTCCTCCGCACGCTCCCGCCCCGTCTCGCCCAGCAGCACCGCCGCGCGGACCGTCGCCGCCCACAGCCCGTCGGGCCCCCCGAGCAGCGCCGTCAGCGCCTCCCGAAGCTGCTCAGAACGAAACGGCTCGTCGGCGAACAGCGACAGCTCCCACCGGTCGAGCGCCTCAGCGAGCTCCGGATCCTCCTCCGCGCGCCCAAGCCGCTCGAGCAGATCGCCGGCGAGCCGAGCCCGAAACGCGTCGAGCCTGGTCGGCTCGCCCGCCGGCTCCGTCGCGGCGATCGGGAGCACGGGCCGGATCCCAAGCGGCCGCCAGTCGAGCCGCTCGAACAGGACCGGCCCGGCCGCGACCGGAGCCGCGGTCGCCAACCGCAGCGCGCTGACCACATCCCCGAGCTCTCCCGGAGCATCAGGGACGGAAGCGGCGTCCGGCGCGAGCGTCCGCTCGAGCTCGAGCAGGCAGAGACGGTCCGGCTCTCGCCCGAACCCGGCCGGCAGCAGGCCCGACGCCTCGGGCCAGTGCGCGGCGAGCTCTCCCGCGGCCGCGTGCCGGATACGCAGGCCGTCAGCGAGCTCGAGCCGGACACCGAGCGACAGCCCCACGAGGGGCGCAACCGCGGCGTAGACGCGACGCTCCCCGAGCAGCGTCCGCTCGAACGCGGCATAGGCGCGATCGAACGCCTCGTCGCTCCAATCGGTGCCTCCCCCCGCCTCCGCGACGTCGGCGAGCAGCGGCAGGAGGATCGTCCGCACCAGCGCCTCGTCCCCGCGCGGGCCGCGCCGGCCGACGTGCGCAGTCGCGTAGACGGCCGCGGCAGGCTCGCGCGAGAGCTCCTCGACGGCGATCCGCGCGTCCGCGAGCGCGCCGAGCCGTTCCGTTCGAGCGTCGACGTACGAGCGCACAAGCGGCCGGTACTCGTACAAGGCGGCCTCGCGCGCACCCCCGGAATGCTCCTCGAATGCGAAGGGAATCTCGGCCCCGGCCTCCACGTCAGCGGCGAGCAGCGAGAAGCCCGCGAGGCAGAAGCAACGGAGCGAGCGGTAAAGGTGCGGAGCGCGCACGGCCACGAGTGCGCTAAGGCGCCGACTCGGCGGCGCCGACCAACGAGGCTGTGGCGGCTTTGCCGGTGCAGCCGTCTAACGCACGGTCTGGGATGTGTGACATCGGTCCCTCCTGTCGAGAAGGCTCTTACGTGCTCGCTGGCTCCTTTCCTCTCTGGCAGCCCGGGCACCAGTACGCCGTCCGGTTGTCATCGCCCTGGCCGCGCGAGCGGATCGGCTCGCCGCAGCGTGGACAGGGCCGCCCCGCCCGGCGGTAGACCGCCCGGGCTTCGCGTCTCCCGTCGACCGAGGCTCGCATCAGCCGGGCGGCCTCCGTGAGTGCCCGCTCCAGTGCCTCCTCGCTCACCTCACCGAGAGGCAGCCACGGGGAGAGCTGCGCACGCCACAACGCCTCCGCCTTCCAGACATTCCCGATCCCGCCGACGAGCCGCTGGTCGAGCAGCGCATCGCCGACCTCACGTTGAGGATGCGTGCCCCGCAGGTTCTCGACCATCCGCGCAAGGTCGGGCGGATCGCCGAGGATGTCCGGCCCGAGCCGCCGCACCGCGCGCCCCGTGAGCTCGAGGACCGGCCCGTTCCAGAGCACCGCCTCGTGCTCCGGCGCCCGCAGTACGAGCCATGGCCTTCCGACGAAGGCCTTCGAGCTGCGAACGCGGACCTGCCAGCGCCCGCTCATCCGCAGGTGGCTGCGAAGGACGAGACCGCCCTCGAA
>Ga0070698_100001741_pt1 | contig 24268 bp, 22 predicted proteins | sample KBSK1502metaG_FD_65477 | JGI IMG/M metagenome (GOLD analysis project Ga0070698, IMG submission 65477) | Corn, switchgrass and miscanthus rhizosphere microbial communities from Kellogg Biological Station, Michigan, USA - KBS K1-50-2 metaG | ecosystem: Host-associated > Plants > Roots >... | reverse complement strand
ACTATTTTCTCAGAAGCAGGGCAGCAAGGCGCGCAGCGACACGCGCGGGAGAAGAGAAAGGCAAGGTCAGTGGGCAGACACGCCGTGTAACCGAGCCGCTATGTCAGGAGTCCTGGTCACCGGGGCGCTGTTGAGCGCCGGGGCGACCTACGCCGCGACATTCAGCACGCCCACCGCCGGCAAGGGAGACACCATCGCGACCACCTCCGCGAACCACAACCTCAGCGCCACCGGCGGGGTCGAGACCACGATCGCGACCGTCAACCTGCCGCCCGGCTCCTTCGTGCTGCACGCCTCCGGCGACCTGGTGAACTTCGGGCCATCCGACTTCGCCCGCTGCCAGATCGTGGTCGCCGGCACGCAGGTCGCGGCGGTGTCCACGCTCGTCGGCGACCCGGCCGCCTCGGGCAACAAGGGCCCGGCCGGGCTGCTGGCCACGTTCGCGCTGGTCGGCGGCGCGGTCAACTCGACCACCACCACCGAGCTGGCCGCGCTGAACTGCGAGCATGACACCACCAACGGCTCGGTGCCCCTCGTCGATGGCGGCGCCAGCCTGTGGGCACACAAAACCAGCGCGCTGAAGCTCGCCACCGAGTGACCGGGGCATCACCGCAACTCCACAGTGCTCTGTTCATGCCGGCCGGTGGCGTGAGGCCACCGGCGGCGCAACAGCGGCGTCCCAGCCGCAGCGATGGGACGCCGGCAACCAAAAGAAGGGCTTGATGTTGCTGCAGCTGCCGAGTCCACCGCGCACGGTGAAATCAGCCCAACGAGAACCGGCGAATTACCCGTGAGGTGAACAGGATTGAGGCCGCCGGGCTGGATCCGGCGGCCGGACAGCTCATCCATAACAGGACGATCTGGTGTGCACGGCCGACAGTTACCAACCCGCCCGTAATCGGCGATCTGGCTGCCGTGCATTCAATGAAATGCGGATCGCGACCTCGAAAATTAATGATCGCCGAATTGAGTGAGCATGCTGATTAGTGCATAAGCATGCGTACAGCAACGTCCGCTACTCGGCAGATCCGGACGCCGGTTGGCAGACGGCCATGTGGTGGCCACAGCCCAGACCCGCGCCTATGAGTCTTCGATCCGCGCGGTGCCTACCCTGTCCTGGTGGCATCATCCGGGGTGTCGCGGGCTGGCGCGAGATGGCTCAGCCGGCTTCGGGTTCTGCCTCTCGGCTGGCGATGTCGAACAACGGCTCGTGGGTCACCGTGACCGCCAGTTCGGCATGGGTGATGTCCTGGCCGTTGGCGCGGGCTTGCTCCAGCCAGCTCTCGGCGAGCTCGCGGGTGTTGTCGATCGCCTGCTGCTTTCCGGCGCCGTGGTTGCGGCCGCCGCAGATGCAGTTGCATGCCTCCTCGGCTGCGTCGTAGCACTTGGCGTCACATCGGCCCTGGCAGCCTTCGGAGTTGTATACGGCCATCAGCGTCGTCACGGCTCAGCCCGGCTCGGCCTCGCAGTCATGGCCCTCGGTGAGCCAGTCCTCGTGACTCGCTGCTGGAAGCTGGCCGCCCCAGGCCTCTGCATCCACTGCCGCTCTGGCGCTCCGCTGGCGTGCCCATTCGCCCATGGCGCGGGCGACTTCCGCGGGCAGTCCGCGCGAGATGTCGGGCGCGTAATCCGGTGCTGCGTGGGCGTCGTGCACGGCGTCGTAGTCGTCGGCCATCACGCGCCTGCCTCGGGCTCGCGGTCGTGGCGGTGGGCCAGTGTGAGGATCCGGCCGAGCGCGCGGGTAGCGGCTGACGGCGACTCGCGCATGACTTTCAGGGCCGCCGCACGCTGGTGGTAGTGGCAGATCCCGGTTTCCAGTGGTGCTGGTACTGGGCAGTCAGGGTCGGCTTTGCACTGTATGCCGGTGTTCATCAGCCGGCCTTGAGTTCCACCTCGGCGCTCTGGCTGCCGGCCTTGAGTTCCACCTTGGTGTCCTGGTTGTTGGCCTGCGCGCTGACTTCTATGCCGCCGCTGGGCTGGTTCCCGTCGCGGGGAGTGAACTGGATGGCCCACCAGGGGCCTTCGGTGGTGATCTCGGGCATGTCAGCCGGCCTCCCTCTCGGGTTCGCGTTCGGCGGCCTGCTCCCAGCGGGCTGCATCGGCTTCGACGCGCTGTACATCGCGCAGGAGCGCGAGGCGGGTGTCTACGGCGGCGCCGTAGCCGCCGGCGAACTCGCGATCGGCGTCAGAGCGGGCGGCGGCGAGCAGGGTGAGCTTGGCCGCGTCCTGCGTTTCCTGGATCTGGTCGGCTGGCACGCCGCCGTCTATCTGGCGCATGACGGTGGCGTGGCCGAACGCGACTCCGCGCTTGAACTCACTGGCGGGCTTCGGTCTGGTGTCGAATGGCATGATGGTGCCTTCCTGCCGTTACGGGCGCTTGGATTCCTCGGGAGCGACGGCTGACGCGCCTTCGCCACGAGCACTGGCCGAGCGACTGGCTTCGAGCGGAACGATGGTGGCGCCCAGCAGGCGCTCGCGGGCGTCCTTGCCGTGACCTGTACACATGACGCCGCCCGCGCCGTGCTGGTCGGTGACCATCCATCGGGCGGGCTCGGTGCAGGGAAGGCCGCCGCGGTCGTAGTCCCAGGTCCGGTCGCAGCCGAGGTGGCGGCACCAGGTCTTTCCGCCGGTGCTGGTGAGAGTGTTCCCGTGGGCGGGGCACGCGCCCCAGGGGATGGAGCATGTGCCGGGTGCCGCGGCGGTCGCGATCCGGTCGAGGTCGGCTGCGGTGTCCAGTAGTTCCCTGGCGGCCCGGTGCACCGATCCGGTGGCCGCATCGCACCGGAATCCGGTGCGGCGCACGGGCTCGTCGTCCGCAGATCTCAGGTCTTCCTCGAACGCGCCGATCGCGGCGGCGAGGGCATCCGCGCTGGCCGCGATGTCACGGGCCCGCGCTGAGAGCCCGGTTACGTCGGGCCGGTCGCTTGTCATGTGGCGCTCTGTGGGGTCTCGGCGGGGATGGCCGGCTCGCCGGAGACGAACACCCCGTCGACCCACTTGCCGAGGTTGCTCTGCTGTTTCCAGTAGTAGTGCCGGCCCTGGTGGTGCCACAGCTCGGGCGGCACGGCGCGCAGCCAGCGGCGGATGATTTCCCGCCCGATCCGCTCGGCCAGTTCGCCCGGTTCGCGGGTGGCGAATCCGTCGGCCGGGTTGGCCTGGGCCACGTGCCAGCACAGCGCCAGATGCTGATCTGTGTAGCTGGCGAGCTGATCTTCGTCGACCTCGATCGTGATCTGGGTTGTCATCGGATGCCTCCAGATAGCCGAGTCTCAGGAGATGTCGGACGAGCCCTTCCGGGTCGGCCACGGGTGTCTGGTCTTCGGCTGCCGTGGCAGAAAGTCGCCTCGCTGCCTTATAGCAATATAGTGGTGTTCTAGTACACTGTCTAGTGGCCTACTGGCAGCTCGATAGAAGCAGGCGGGTCTGTGCTCTGTCTTGTGGCGCAGCCGGGCCAGCCGGGTTCGGCGATCTGGAGGTGCCGAGTGACAAGTCCACGGCCGTCCCGTCCCTGGCGTCGTCGCCGCGCCGAGCGGGGCCCGGATTCCGGGGCTTCCGGTCCCGTTGCAGGGCCGTGCCTGCCTCCAGCCGCCGCGCTCCTGGCGCTGGAGGGGCGGGGAGCATGATGCCATTCCGCAAGGTCAGCTATCTGATCCCGTCCTGTGATGGCTGCGGCCTGGCCTGGTCGTTCGGTGATCCCGGCTGCGTGGACGGAATCCCGCCGCACTTCACGAGCAAGGCCGCGGCTATCGCGGAACTGCCGGCGAAATACGGGTGGCAGATCGCCCGGCTCGGGGCGGACCGGTTGCTGATGGTGTGCCGGCGCTGCTGCGCGACGGGGGTGATCCCTGAGAGCCGCGCGCGGTTGTGGTTGCTGGCCGTGGCGGGCGCGATTCGCCGATGGGTGCCGTTCGGGCCGGTCCGTCCTCTCCTGAGCCGGGGGCTGATGCCGGGGCATCCTGAATCGCTGGCCCGGCTGTCTGCCGAGGAGGAGGAACTTCTCGCGGCGATGGATGCCGAGGTCTTCCCCGAAGACGAGTCCTGATGAGGCGGGCCGCCAGGTGGGAGCCAGCCGTTGGAGCCCCGCTGACCCGGGAGACGGCTCGGTGACGCGGCGGCGGTGGGAGGGCGGAGGCGAGCCGCTGTTCGGGGAGGAGTGGTGGCTGGCTGACCAGCGGCTGTTCGAGGATTCGGTGACGCGGCAATCATCCCGGCCGCCCGCCCGCCGCCGGGCCCCGCGCCGCCCGGCTAGGCTTCAGAAGCGGGAAGGCGCAGCAGATCCCGGCTTCGTCCAGGGGATGCTGCCGTGGTTCGAGGACGCGCCGGGAGCCGGTGGTGAACCAGTACGGGGAGATGGCCCGCAGGCACTGGGCTCGCTGGCTGCCGGGACGGTACGCGGCGGTCGAGGATCCGAACAGCTTCTTCTCGGATCTGGGGAACCAGGCGGAGGCGAGGATCGACATCCTGGCCGACGATCTGGCCGGCGACGATCAGCCGGGCGAGGGGTACCTGGGCAAGGCAGGACGCCTGGGAGCGGCCCGGCATCAGGCCGAGCAGATGGTGCTGACCGAACTGATCCTGCTGCCTCCCGAGCCGGGGACAGACCCGGACCAACAGGGCTAACTCGCTTCACGCCGCAGAGCCAGGCGGACCTGGCGCCGTCGGGGGCGGTGAGCCGGGTCCGGGCGAACCTGGCCGCGCTTGGCGTGCTGCGGCTGCTGCGGCATGAGCGCCGCCCAGCGACTGCGGCCGAGCAAACGGTGCTGGGCCGGTGGTCGGGGTGGGGCGCGGTCCCGGAAGTCTTCGACGACCGCCGGAACGAGTTCGCCTGGGCGCGGGACGAGCTCGCCGAGCTGCTGTCGCCCGCGGAGCTGGCCGCAGCCCGGCGCACCACGATCAACGCGCATTACACCGACGCCGGGCTCGTGAAGGTCATCTGGGATGCGGCAGGCAAGATGGGGTTCACCGGCGGGCAGGTGCTGGAGCCTGGCTGCGGCAGCGGGAACTTCATCGGCTTCGCGCCCGCCGGGGCTCAGATGACCGGGATCGAGCTGGATCCGGTGACCGCGGAAATCGCAGCGGCGCTGTACCCGGACGCACGCATCGAGGCGCAGTCGTTCGCGAGCTTCCCGGACGCCGACGGCAGCTATGACCATGCGATCGGGAACGTGCCGTTCGGGCAGGCGGTGCTGCGCGACCGCCGGCATAACCCGGCCGGGCACAGCATTCACAACCATTTCATCGTCAAGTCGCTGCATCTGACCCGGCCGGGCGGGCTGGTGATGGTGCTCACCTCGCGGTACACGATGGATGCGCGGAACCCGGCCGCCCGGCGGGAGATCATCGGTCTCGCCGACCTGGTGGGTGCCATCCGGCTGCCCAGCGGCGTGCATCAGAAAGCCGCCGGCACCGGTGTGGTCACCGATCTTCTGATCCTGCGCCGCCGCGAGCCGGGCCTCCCGGCACAGTCCGCCGCCTGGGAGCAGACCCGGCTGGTCAGCCTGGACGGGGCGCAGGTGCCGGTGAACGAGTACTTTGTCGCTCACCCCGAGGCTGTGCTCGGGCAGATGACCTCCGTGCGCGGCGCCTACCGCGGCGATGACCTGGCGGTGCAGTCATCCGGCGATGTGATCGCGGCCCTGGCCGCCGCCCTGGACGGCGTCGCCGTGACCGCGCGGGCGACCGGCCTGGGCTGGTCTCCGGCCGCGACGGCACCGGCGGCTCCAGCGAGTCCGGCGCCCATCCGTTCGGGAAATCCCGACGGGTATCTACGGGCACTGGGCGACGGGACCTTCACCACAACGGCGGGGGGCCTGGAACGGCCGCACCCGGTGCCCCGCGCCCAGGCGAGCGAGTTGCGGGAGTTGCTCGAGCTCCGGGACAGCGCCCGGGCGCTGCTCAACGCCGAGGCCGCGTCCGCGGAGGACACGCCGCAGATCGGCGAGTTGCGCGCCGAACTCGGCCGCCGCTACGACGCCTACCTGCGCAGCCATGGGCCGCTGAACCGGTTCTCGATGCGCCGCACCGGCCGGGTCAACCCGGCCACCGAGGAACCAGTGCTGGCCCGGATCCGGCCACCGCAAGGCCGGTTCCGTTGCGACCCGTTCGCGCCGCTGGTGTACGCGCTGGAGGAGTTCGACCCGGTCGGGCAGCGGGCGGCCAAGGCCGCCATCTTCCGGGAGCGGGTGATCGCGCCGCGGGTTCCGCGGCTGGGCGCCGACACCGCCGCCGACGCGCTGGCGATCTGCCTCGACGCGCACGGTGAGCCCCGGCTGGCCGAGATCGCCCGGCTGCTCGGTACCGGGGAGGACGAGGCGCGCGACCAGCTCGGCACGCTGGTGTTCGATGACCCGCAGTCGGGGCGGCTGCTGCCCGCCGCCGAGTACCTGTCCGGGAACGTGCGGGACAAGCTCCGCGCCGCCCAGGCCGCCGCGGAGGATGACCTCCGGTTCGCGGTCAACGTCACCGAGCTGCGGAAGGTCGTACCGGCCGACCTGACCCCCAGGGAGATCGATGCCCGGCTCGGCGCGTCATGGATCGCGGCCGGGTACGTGCAGGACTTCCTGCGCGAGATCCTCGATGACCCGCGGCTGCGAGTGGAGCATCCCGGCGGGCAGATCTGGGCGGTCCGCGGCGACGTGTATTCGGTGCTGGCCACCTCGGCCTGGGGGACCGAGCGAGTGCCGGGTCCGCAACTCGCCCAGGCGGTGCTCGAGCAGCGGAGGATCGAGGTCCGCGATGTGTTCCGCGACTTGGATGGGTCCGAACGGAGCGTGCTGAACCTCGACGCGACGCTGGCCGCGCAGGAGAAGGCAGCCCAGCTGACCGAGCGGTTCGCCGAATGGGCGTGGGAAGACCCGGACCGGGCTGCCTCTCTCGCGCGGGCCTACAACGAGACGTTCAACAACCTGGTGCTGCGCAGCTACGACGACGCCCGGCTGTCGCTGCCGGGCCTGGCGCTGACGTTCCGGCCGCACCAGCACCAGGCTGCGGCGGTCGCCCGGATGATCCACGAACCCGCCGTGTTGCTGGCTCACGACGTCGGCGCGGGGAAGACCGCCGAGATGATCATGGGGGTGACCGAGCTGCGGCGGCTTGGCCTGGTCCGCAAGCCTGCCGTCGTGGTGCCCAACCACATGCTGGAGCAGTTCTCCCGCGAATGGCTGCAGCTCTACCCACAGGCGCGGGTGCTGGTCGCGCACCGTGAGGACCTGCAGGGCGAACAGCGCCGGGAGTTCGTCGGCCGCTGCGCCACCGGGAACTGGGTTGGGATCGTGATATCCCGGTCGGCGTTCGAGCGGATCCCGCTGTCGGCTGCTGAACAGCGTGCCTACCTGGATGGCGAACTCGACCGGACGCGCGCGTGGATCACCGCCGTGAAGGAATCCGGTGGGCGGCTGACGGTGAAGCGGCTGGAGGGCGCGCTGCTGCGGGCCGAGGAACGGCTGAAGGCCAAGCTTGACGCGGTCAAAGATCCCGGTATCACCTTTGAGGCGACCGGGATCGACTACCTGTGCATCGACGAGGCGCACGGCTACAAGAACCTGCGCACGCCGTCGAATATCAGCGACGCCGCGATCGACGGGTCCATGCGCGCCTCCGACCTGGACATGAAGATCGGCTACCTGCGGCGGCGTAACGGCGTCCGGGTGGTCACCTTCGCCACCGCGACGCCGATCGCGAACTCCGTGACCGAGGCCTACGTGATGCAGCGGTACTTGCGTCCGGATCTGCTCGAGGCGGCCGGGATCGAGGTGTTCGACTCCTGGGCGGCCACCTTCGGGCAGGTCGTGACTCAGGTGGAGCTGGCGCCGGAGGGCGGGGATAGCTTCCGGATGAAGAGCCGGTTCGCCCGGTTCACCGGCGTGCCGGAGATGCTGCGCATGCTGCACGTGGCCGCCGACGTTAAGACCGCCGAGGACCTGGCCCTGCCCGTCCCGGCCCTGGTCCCGCGGGACGACGGGCAGCGGGCCGCCGAGACCGTGACAGTCGAGCCGTCCGAGGAGCTACTCGACTATGTGCGGGAGCTCGGCGAGCGGGCCGAGAAGGTGCGCACCCGCGGCGTCGGGCCTGAGGAAGACAACATGCTGAAGATTTCCGGGGATGGGCGGCGGGCCGCTCTCGATCTGCGGCTGGTGGGGCTGCCGCAGAACACCCCGGGCAAGGTGGTGGCAGCCGCGGAGCGGATCGCTGCGATCTGGGCCGGGCACCGCGACGACGAGTACCTGCGTCCGGACGGGACGCCGTATCCGGTGCGCGGGTCGCTGCAACTGGTGTTCTGCGACCTCGGCACGCCCGGACCGGAGTGGAACGTGTACGGCGAACTGCGCGACCAGCTCGTCCGCCGGGGACTGCCGCGGGAGGCGGTGCGGTTCATCCACGAGGCGAAGACCGACCGGGACAAGGGGCAGCTGTTCGCCGCTTGCCGCAGCGGCAGCGTCGCCGTGCTGATCGGGTCCACCGAGAAGATGGGCGTCGGGACCAACGTCCAGGACCGCGCCATAGCACTGCACCACCTCGACGCGCCGTGGCGGCCCGCCGACGTCGCGCAGCGGGAGGGGCGCATCTTGCGGCAGGGCAACCTCAACCCTGAGGTGCAGATTCTGCGGCTCGTGACGCGTGAAAGCTTCGACGGGTACATGTGGCAGACCCTGGAACGCAAGGCCCGGTTCATCAGCCAGGTCATGCACGGGCGGCTAGATTCTCGCGAGATCGGGGACATCGGCGAGTCCGCGCTGTCGTTCAGCGAGGTCAAGGCCCTGGCCACCGGGAACCCACTGCTGATGGAGAAGGCGGAGGCCGACGCGGCCTTGGCCCGGCTGCAGCGAGCTGAGCGTGCCCACTATCGGAACCAGGACGCGTTGCGGCACGCGATCGCCCGGCACGAGGAAGACGTCGCCAGGCTCACGAAGCTTGTTGGCGACGTCGACGTGGCCATCGCGCGACGGCAGGACACCCGCGGCGACAGGTTCGCCATGATCATCGACGGGACCCGGTACATCAAGCGAGTCGAGGCAGGAGAGAGCCTCAAGCGCCTTCTCGAGCGTGAGATGGCTGCATTCGACGGTACGCGGGCGCGTACCCGCGAGGCTGGCTACCTGGGCGGCTTCCCGCTGACGGCCCAGACCGGCCGATCGCTCGGCGGGACGACCATCACCCTGAGCCTCGCCGGCGTACCTGGGGGTGCTCTCGAGCTAGCCGAGCATGACCTTCAGAAGGCTGCCCCAACCGGACTGGTCACGCGGCTAGAGCACCGGCTCAGTCGACTCGAGGAACGCAAAGCCGACGCTGGCAACGACATCCAACATGCTCACGCTGAGATAGAACACGCCGGTGCTGATCTCGACAAGCCATTCCCGCAGGTTGACGAACTGCATGCGGCCCGCAGTAGGTGTGAGCAGATCGACGGCCAACTCAACGTCATGGCCACGCAGAAACCGCTTGCCGCCGATGCCAGACTGCAAGCCGATCCGGGAGGCCCGGGAACGGGCACAGCACATGAACGCATCCAAGGCAGTCGGAACGCAGCGCCGACTGCACTCAGCACGGAGGCCGACAACATCCCGCGACGGGCCGCCCACGCAAGATCAAATAGCAGGCTGGCAAGCAGCGAGACACGTCACGGACCTGGGCTCGAAGCTGCCCAGTTACCTCTCGTTGCACGCTACGCATGGAGCACGGCCGACTCGCTGCTTAGAAGGTAGGGCCGGAGGATCGCCAGAGAGTGCTAGGTGTGGCCTGACGTGCTGTTTCTACTTTCCCAGGTGGCTGGGCGTGGCCTGAGGTAGCCCAATGCCCTGCCTCCGCTGGCTCCCCACGTGGCTCACCGAACCTCGTTTAGCGGTGCTAACGTTCGAATGGTCGAACATGCTGTCGATCACTTCGGAACAGGCTCCGTAGCTGCGGCGGTATCGCGGTGGCGTGGGGGTGCGCGTTGCCAGGCGGAGGTCAGCTTGTGGTCGAGGAGAGCCCGGCGGTATCCGAGTCGGTCTGGTGGTCGTGGCAGCTGTTCGCAGCATCCGCCGGGGTCGGGCCCGGGATGGACGTCCCGGTGGCCCTGGTGCTGTTGACCATCCCGGTGACGCTTGCCCTGGCCAACCTGGTCGCGGCCGCCCCCCGGCTGGACGGCTGCCCGGATCCGGCCGGCGCTGATCCTGCGCGGCGACTAGCGGCCGCCACCGTGCCGGATCGACCGCTGGGGCGCGTGCGTGGCCTCCAGGCGCCGGGCGGCGGCCTGGATGGGCCGTGCGGCCAGCACCACCACGGGGGGGATGCCTGCATCATTGACCGCGGGCGCAGCGCGGCGCTGCAATGAGTGGATGGGACCGGTGTGGCTTGCCCTGCGCGCCGACCTGCGGGTGCGCTGGCGCGCGATAGCCGGGCTGGCGGTTCTGCTCGGCCTGATCGGCGGGGTGGTGCTGACCGCGGCCGCCGGCGCGCGCCGCACCGACACCGCTTACCCGCGCCTGCTGCGCTGGGCCAACGCCGCGCAGGTCGACGTCGTCCCGACCGGTAACGGAGCCCCGGCCGCCTACTTCGCCGCGCTTGGCAAGCTCCCGCAGGTCGCGTCGATGTCCACGACCGGCCTCTACCAGGCGGTGCTCCCGGCGCGCCGCGGCCAGCAACTGGTCCCCGTGGAAACCTTGGCCAGTCCGGACCGCCGGATGGGAATCTCGGCCGACCGGGTCAAGATCCTGGCCGGGCGGCTGTTCAGCCCGCGGGCGGCGGGCCAGGCCATGGTCAACCAGGGGCTGGCAGATCGAGAGCATTTGCGGCCCGGCGGCCCGCTGCGCCTGCTACTGATCCCGAGCAACCCGCGGACCGGCACCCCTGAGCCCCGGCTGGCCTCCTTGCTGACCTTCCGGGTCTCAGCGGTTGTCACCTTCGACACCCAGGTCGCCCCGGGTGTTGGCATGAACGCAGAACCGACCGTCCTGCTCAGCCCGCCGTTCACGGCCACCGCCGCGGCCAGGCGTACCAGCTACGGAATCCAGGCGGGCGTCCGGCTGCGGCCGGGCGCGAGCATGGGCAAGTTCCTGGCCGGCGCCGCCGCGCTGGCGAAACGGTACCCGGCCACCGGCGGAAGGGTTGTCTTCGTCAGCTTGTCCGACCAGGTCGCCGCCACCGAGCGGGCCATCCGCCCGGAGGCCGTGGCGCTCGGGCTGTTCGCCGGCCTGGCCGGGCTGATCGCTCTGGCCGTCATCGTGCAGTTGCTCAGCCGCCAGCTCACGCTCGACTCGGCCGAGTTCCCGGTCTTGCGCGCCCTCGGCATGAGCCGGGCCAGGCTAGTGACGCTGTCGCTGGCGCGGACGGCCGCGGTGACCGCCGCGGGCGGGCTCATCGCCACCGGGATCGCCGTTGCTGCCTCACCGCTCATGCCGATCGGGGCGGCCCGCCTTGCGGAGCCCGCCCCCGGAGTCGAGGTCAACGTCGCCATCCTCGCAGCCGGGTTCGCCTTCCTCACACTCGTGCCGCTCGCGCTGCTCGCGCCGACTGCCTGGGGGGCTGCCCGGGCACAAGGGCCGCTCGGCCTGGCGGAACCGGCCAGGCACGGCCGGACCTCCCGGCTGGGCTCACTGCTGAGCAGCACCGGATCGGTGAGCGGCAGCATCGGGGTCCGGATGGCCTTCGAACCCGGCCACGGCCGGACCGCCGTGCCCGTCCGCAGCGCTCTGATCGGGACCACGGTGGCCGTGGCGTCCGTGCTGGCCGCCGTGGTCTTCGGCGCGAGCCTGATAGGACTGGTCAGCACGCCGCACCGATACGGGCAGAACTGGACCCAGGTCCTGAACCTGGGATTTGGCGGGGTGACAAGCCAGTTCGGCGCGAAAGTCCTGGCCAGGGAGCCGGCCATCGCGGGAGTCGCGGCCGGCAACTACGGCCAGCTCCGTATCGGCGCCGGCCAGGCCATCGTGCCTGCTATCGGCATCGACCCGATCCGCGGGCGGAATTACCTGACGCTGCTGGCTGGCAGGGCGCCGTCCGGCCCCGGCGAGATCGTCCTCGGCGCCCAGACCATGCGCGCCGTGCACCGGCGGCTGGGGCAGACCGTCCAGGTGACCGTCGACCAGGTGGCCCACCAACCCTCATACCGTCGCACCAGCCGAATGATGCGCATCGTCGGCGTGGCCGTCTTCCCGGCCTTCAGCCGCGGCTCGTTCACCGCCACCGACCTGGGCAGCGGAGCCGCGGTACCGGCGGCGGTGCTGTCCGAGCAGGACGCCCAAACTGGCTGCGCTGGCAGGGTTACCTGCTACAACTTCTTCCTGCTGCGGTACCGCCCGGGCTCCGACGCGCGCGCCGACGGCGCGCGGGTGCAGGCGGCGGTGATCGCATCGGGATGCCCGCCGGGCTCCTGTCTTGTCACCGCGGACCAGCGGCCCTCCGACATCAGGAATTACACCGGCGTCCGCGACACCCCGCTACTGCTGGCTGCCGTGCTCGCCTTGCTGGCGGTGGCCACGCTGATCCATGTGCTGCTCACCGGCGTCCGGCGACGGCGGCCCGACCTGGCCATCCTGAAGGCGCTCGGGCTCTGCCCGTCCCAGGTGTTCGGCACCGTGCTGTGGCAGGCCGGTGCGCTGGCGGCCGCCGCGCTCCTGGCCGGGCTGCCTCTGGGCGTGCTGGCCGGCCGCTGGGCGTGGGCCCTGTTCGCCCGGTCGGCCGGCGTCGCGCCCGAGGCCGACATCCCGGTCGCGCTGGTGCTGGCGGCCATCCCGGTGACGCTGCTGCTGGCAGTCGCCATCGCGGCCGGCCCCGGCCGGACTGCCGCCCGGATCAGCCCGGCCAGGATCCTGCGCACCGAGTGACGCGAGGTCCTGCATCACAGATGGCGGCCGCCGCCCACGGCAAGGGCGGGAGCTGTCGGACTGGCGGGACGCGGCATGCGCAGGCGCAGCACGATCAGGCCGAGCAGGGCGAAGACGGCCGTCCAGGCCAACGACACGGCGGCCATGCCGGCGAGCACCTGGTGGTGGAAGGCGCCCGCGGCGGCGAACTGCGTCGAGCCGTACGAAGGGAAGAACTCCAGAATCGGCCTGTTCGCCAGCGGATTGTCCACCGGGTTCTCCAGGAACGTGTCCAGCATCGAGATCATGATGATGAGGAAGAAGCCTTCCAGGTCACCGCGTACCAGCACGCCGATCAGCAGCCCAAGCGCGGCGTAACTGGCGGCCGCCAGCATGAACGTGACCGCGACGGCCAACACTCCCGCCGGGCGCCAGAAGAACAGCATGATCACCGCGGCGTAGGCGCCGATGGCCACGGCCTGCACCAGGGCGCCGCAGGTCTTGGCGGCGACCAGGGCGCCAGGCCGGTACCCGGACAGCACGAGGCGCCGGTCGAAGCCCCGCGCGCGGCGGACCGCGGCGAAGACCACGAACCCCGTGATGAGAGTTATCGAGCTGAGCCCCGCGGTGATGAGCGTGAGGTTGTGGCCGTCCACGGCCAGGATGACCCCGGTGGCCCGCAGGGTGAAGGCTATCGCGCGATGCGAAATCATTGACCCGATCAGCAGGTACCACACAGGGACAAAGGCGCCGAGCAGGATCCAGGCGAACCGGTTCCGGACCTGCCCGGCCAGGCTGAGCCGGATGGCGACCTCAAGCTGCTGGCGCATGGCTGCTCACCTCCTCCTCGATCCGCCCGTCCCGCAGGTGGCAGATCCGGTCAAACCGGTCGTGGTCGAAGACCAGATGGCTGATGACGACGGTCGCGGTCCCCCTGTCCCGCAGTTCGCCGGTGAGTTCCCAGAAGGCGAGGTAGGTCTGCCAGTCGAAACCCTGATAGGGCTCGTCCAGCAGCAGGACCGGCGGATCGTGCAGGAGGGCCAGGGTCAGGCTGAGTTTCTGCCTGGTGCCGCCCGAGAGGGTGCCGGCGCGCTGGTCCCGGCAGGCGGTGTAGCCCAGCCGCTCCATCAGCTCCCCGGCCCGGCCGGTGCGGCCGATCCCGTACGCGGCCTGGAAGAAGCGCACATGCTGGTCCACGGTCAGCGCCTCGTCGAGCACGACCGTCTGCGGGCAGTAGCCCGGTCTGCCCTGAATGGCGACACCGCCCGCGTCCGGGCGCAGGTCGCCGGCGAGGATCCGGAGCAGCGTGGTCTTGCCGGTCCCGTTCTCGCCGACCACGGCGATCATCTCCCCGGCCGCGATCTCCAGGTCAACGCCGGCCAATACCCGCCGGCGGCCGAACGATTTGCGGATCCCCCGTGCTGCCAGCACAGTCACGCGCTCCGCCCCCTTTCAGCGAGCCTGTCACCGTCAAGCCTTGTCCCGGCGGTCCGGGGGGGGCCAGGATGCTGCCTGGCGAATCACGAGTGTGCCTAGCACGAGGGCACCACTAGCCGAGCAGCTGCGGCAGCGCGACCTGGCGGCACTGTCCGCGTTTCCGCCGGCGTTACCGGGGATCCTCGCCACCCAGGCGCCCTGTCCGGTGGCGGCTGCCACGTTCACCTTCCCCAGGCCGACCCCGAACTGCTGCGCCAGGCCGAAGGTCCCGGCGTTGACCGTGACCGCGTCAACCGGCGCCGCCCAGGGCAGGCCAGGTCCGCCCCGTCCGTGCGATCGGCCCTCTCGCCACCCGGGCAGACCGAGATCTCCCGGGCGGGCGCCGCGGCGGCAGAGCTCAGCTTGGCAGGTGGTAGGGAGGGTGGGGCGGTAGGTGCTCGTGCTGAATGTGAACCCCGGCCGGTGGCGCCTGTGGGGTCAGTTGATCGAGGTCGAACAGCCCGTGCACCCCCTGGCTTTCTTCGCGGCTTTGGCGCCGCTGGAGCTGGGCTTTCTGGCGCAGGCCGGGCTGGCGGCGCATCGCTGCGGAGTAGAGATCGGTCATGATCTTCTCACCCGCCCAGTGATCGGTAGCGAAGATCATGTCGAAGATTCCGTGACCGCTGGTGTTGGTGACCTTGAATTCAAGGGTCGTCTTATAGCCGAGTTCCCGCTCGAGGCGCCAGCGCATGAGGTTGGTCAGTTCGCTGCGGAACAGGGCTCCGGTCAGGATGTGCGCGCGAGTGGCCTGGAGCGCCTCGAGCCAGATGTCGGTGCCGAACATCCTGGTTATCTTCTCGGCAACGGAGTCGTCGATAGCCTCGGTCCGCAGCCGGAGGCCGCGAGGGAGCAGACCGCTCGCGCAAAGCAGCCACAACTCGGTCTTCCACTTGTCTGGCCGCTTGTGACGGGCCAGGCGCTCGATAGTGGCCCACTGCACCTCGGTGGACTGCTGGTCGAGGAACGCGAAGGTCGGTGCCCAGTTCAGGTCGGCCAGGTCGGCGAGGGCCGCTTCGATGGTGGTGTTGCAGTCGCCTGGCACGACCCGGAAGTCCGGCACCCGGTCGGGGTAGGCGGCCTTGAGGGCGTTATCGAGCCTCTTGGCGGTGGCGTCCAGTTCGAAGAAGCGCAGCACCGACAGCGGGGGGCGGGTGTCCAGGGCTCGCCGGGCGGACCCATGGATCTGGCGCTCGTCACGATCGCGGCTGATGTTGTCCGGGCGGCCGGCGAACAAATCCAGGTAGACCGTCGTCCCGGCCCTGGTCGATGCCGTGGTGAAGCCAGCGAGGTAGTCGGCCAGGATGTCCAGCTTCTGCTCGGTCCACCATCCCCACGACCTCGGCATCGGCCTCTCCTATCGCCGCTCGGCTAGCCAATCCTCCCAGCGGGACCGTATCCAGCCGTCACTCGCAGCGGAGTGTCACCTGGTGGTCATGGTGAGTCAGTCTGGATCCGACGGCAATGCAGAGGTCGGTGGGGGCCGGCAGCTGTCAGACAGCGGCGAGTGCGGGCATCTGGTCCCAGCGCTGGCCGTCCAGTTCGCGGCCGCCTTCCTTGGGCGTCCGCCCGCCCCACTGCTTAAAGAAGAACGGCACCCCGGCATCGAGGCAGTTGTCGCGGATGCCGGTGACCCACGAGGCCTCGAGCGGCCGGTGCCCTGGTCCGGACTCCCCGCCGGCGATGACCCAGCCGATCCCGTCCAGCCGGAGGTCATCCAGCGGTCCCAGCAAGGGCTCGCAGGACAGGAAGCGCACGGCCGCGGGCACCGAGCGGAGGTCATCGACCCGGTAGAGCACACGGCGGTCCTCGACCGACACGCCCATCCAGAGGTTAGGCGGCCAGTCGAGCCGGCCGGCGATCTTCCGGAGCCGTGATGATCGCTTCGTCAGCACCTGGTAGGTGTGCTGGGGCGTGGCGGCGATGACGCTGAACACCTGGGCGACGAAGTCAACCGGGACCCTGGCGTGGAACAGGTCGCTCATCGAGTTGACGAACACGATCCGCGGCGCGCCCCATCGGTAGGGCTCGCGCAGGGCACCGGCATGGGTGGTCAGGCCGAAGCCGGGGCCGCTGGTGCGGGGGTCGCCGTCGCGCTGGTACTTCGCCGAACCCATTGCCTTCAGCCGCCTGGCCAGGGCCAGGGCGTAGCAGTTATCACAGCCGGGCGAGATCCGGTCACACCCGGTCGTGGGATTCCAGGTGACCTCGGTCCACTCGATCCCCGTGCGCGCCGCCATGACCCAGCATCCTCCCGTCAACGGCATGCCCAGGACCAGCCTGCGCACCCAGCCAGACAGTGATAAATTTTAACCGCTATTAATTTATCATCAAAGGACGTTAGTTGCCCGTAACACGAGGCCGCAGAAGCAAGGCGAACAGCCGGTATGCCGCGCAGGCTGCCAGGCTGGCGGGGCAGCTGCGCGAACTTCGCGAGAACGCCGGGATCACCCAGGAACGGCTCGCCGTCCAAGCCGGCGTAAGCATCGCCACAGTCCGGAAGATCGAGACCGGGGCAGTGGTGGAGCCGGGCTATTTCACGGTCATGGCGCTGATGGGCGTCTTCGGTACGGCACCCGGTGACTTCGGGGCATGAAAGAAGTTCGCTTGGCATCAAGGTCGCCGGCCGGTGGCCCCGGAAGGAACGGTGCGCACTAGTGATGCGCTCGCCCAGGTGGGGACGCCGCAGGGCAACTCCGTTCCAGTCCGGGCCAGCGCATCAGGCTCGATCACCGACCCCCGCCGGGCCGCGCCCAGGTCATCGCCGAGATTATCTTCGTCGTCACGCTTTCATATCTCGGGTCATTGTTCGTGCTGGCGGGAGCGCGGCGCTGGGCCTGCGGGTGCTGGACCGCCGGAGGCTGACCGCGTGGAACGCGCAGTGGCGCGCGATCGGGCCACTGTGGAGCAGCCACCAGAGCTGAACAATGACCGCGGAGCAGATCACCACCGCCAATAATGATCACAGGGTCCGCGCTGGCAGACGGAAGCCCAGCAACCGCCATCCCGGGTAGTCAACTTACATGCGTGTTATTAATTTGGTCAGATTTTCCCATGTGGGTCTGGACGTGCGGATCCTCACATTACGTCCCGCCAGATTGGTTATTTTCGCTTCCCAACGATGACTTTCGGTAGATCGTTCGATTTGCGCCCCCAGCAGGATTCCAACCTGCGCTCACGGCTCCGGAGAGGGTTGCTGTGTACGCGCCTGGCCTGCGGAAACATGCTCGCGGAGATCTTGTCCGGGCGCCTATCGGGCGCACCCACCTGGCCGAGGGTGTCAGGCATGCCTGAGCGGGGGCGGTGGCCATGAGCGTCGGTGCGATCCTCCCCGGACGCGGCCGTGTAATCCAGGCTCCGGGCGCGGCAGCGCTGCTCCGTGAGGCCCACGGCGGCGACGGGCGGATCGGTGAAGACCGCCGACGGGACGAACCTGTGATCGGTCTCCCGCAGGTCGTCCGGATGCAGCAGGTTGTGCGCGACGACTCGGTTCGTGGTTGGCGACGTGCTTGAGCTGGAAGGGCGAGCTGACGTCGCCGATGGCGAAGATCCCATCGACCGGGGTGCGCTGGTGGGCGTCGACCACGATCCGGCCATCCGGGTGCACCGGGATCTAGGCGAGGTGGAGATCGAGCTGGTCCCCGTTCGGCCGGCGGCCGGTCGCGCCCAGGAGGGTGTCCCCGGTCACCACGCTCCTGTCGGCGAGGGCCACGCGCACCTCCTCTCGGTCCCCGCTCACCTCGGTCACCTCGCGTCCGAGGTAGACGTTCCACCGCTCGCGGGCGAGCGCGGTGAATGCCGCGGAGACTCCTCGTCCTGCTGGCGGAGCAGCGCGGAGCCGTGGCTGATCCAGGAGACCCGCGAGCCGAACGCGGAGAAGACGTGGGCGAATTCGGCGCCGTTGATGCCGCCGCCGAGGATGATCGGGCGTGCCGGTGCGCCTCGACGTCACCAATGCCGACGATATCCGGGACGTAGCAGCACGCCAGGACGTCGACCTGCTTGTGTCGAACGCCGGGCAGGCGTGCTTCTCGCCGGTGCTCGCGGCTGCGGGACGAAGGCTTGTTTCGGTCGGCCTTTGAGGTCAGCTTCTTCGGGCCGCACGGGGGGCTGTCGGCGCTTACCGGAGTTGCCGGAAGAACGTCCGGAGATCGCGAACGAACAGCTCAGGCTCCTCCAGGGAGGGGAAGTGGCCGCCGGCGGGCATCTGGGTCCAGTGAGTGATGGTGTATAGCCGTTCCGCCCACGACCTGGGGACCCGGCGGACGTCGCGCGGATAGATGGCGCACCCGGTCGGGACGTCGACCCGGGGCGGGCGGGGGGAGGTGCGTTTCTGCTCGGCCCATTCGGCGTAGAGCCGGGCCGCGGAGGCGATCGTCTGGGTGAGCCAGTACGTGGTGACGTTGGCGAGCAGTTCGTCTTTGGTGAAACTGCATTCCACATCGCCACCGCAGTCGCTGAAGGAGCGGTACATGTCCACCAGCCAGGCGGCCAGCCCGGCCGGGGAGTCGTTCATCGCGAATGCCATCGTGTGCGGGCGGGCGGTGTTCAGCGGGTGATGGATGACCGTGCCGGCGGCCTGGTGGGCGGCCCAGTCCCGCAGTCCCTGGCGCTCGCCGCCGGTCAGCCCCGCCTCGGGATCATCCATGCCCTCGGGCGGCTCGCCGAGGGGCATCGTCAGGTACAGCCCGCACACGGCAGCGCCGGCCCCGGAGCGGACCAGGTCGGTGGTGATGATGGCGCCCCAGTCGCCTCCGGCGGCGCCGTACCGCTGGTAGCCCAGCCGCTGCATAAGCAGCGCGAACGCCGAGGAGATCCGCCGCACGTTCCAGCCGGGGGCGACCGTGGGGCCGGAGAACCCGTAGCCGGGGATGGACGGGCAGACGACGTGGAAGGCGTCCCGCGCCTCGCCGCCGTGCCGCGCCGGGGCCCGCAGTGGCTCGATGACCTTCTCGAACTCGAACACCGAGCCTGGCCAGCCGTGCACCAGCAGCAGCGGCAGCGCGCCCGGCTCAGGCGAGCGGGCGTGCACCGCGTGGATCCGCTGCCCGTCGATTTCCATGGCGACCTGGCCGAAGCCGTTCAGCCGCGCCTCGCACGCCCGCCAGTCGAAGCCGTCCCGCCAGTACCCGCACAGTTCTTTGAGATAGGCCCGGCTGGTTCCCCAGGACCAGCCGCTGTCAGGGAACTCATCCAGCCACCGGGTGCGGGCGAGCCGCACGCGCAGGTCATCCAGGTCACCCTCGGGAACATGCACCTCGAACGGCTCGATCCCGCCCGAGTAACTAGTCATCGAATTAAGTTACCAGCTATCAAACCGGCCCTCACCAGGCAGGTTGCCGGATGGCGTGGGGCGGGATCCCGCCCGTTCCGGCACGGCGCGAAGCGAGGTTCGCGTGGGGAGGTGGCTAGTCGGGCGGGGGCAGGGCGCACGCGCGTTCCACGCCCTCGAGCACCACGTCGACGAGCTGCTCGAAGAACTGCCCGGACTTCGCTTCCATCGCGTCACGCAGGTGCGGCGGGGTGACCAGGGTGTGATTGAGGACGGAGCCCGCGATCATGTCGCTGATCAGCGTCACCGACGCGCCGGCGGGGAGGTCGCCGCGCTCGATGGCCCGGCGGACGATCGCCCGGACCGCGTGCAGCTGCTCGACGTGCGCCGCCGACGACAGCCCGTCGCGGAGGTCGTCGTAGAAGCGTGACTCGACGACAAGTCGGAGGGTTACCGCGCCGTCCTCGCCGTTGAGCTGCCTGAAGGTCTGCCGCGCGAACGCGAGAAGGTCGTGCCGGAGATTCCCGGTGTCGGAGACGACGTTGTCCCGTTCCCGGAACCGGATGCTGTCCAGCAGGAGGGCGAGCTTGGTGGGCCAGCGGAGGTACAGCGACGACTTGCCCACGCTCGCCCGGCGCGCCACTTCCTCCAGCGTGAAGCCGGCCCAGCCGCGCCTCGCATAGACGGAGAACGCCGCATCGAGCACCCGGCCGTCGACTCCCGGATCACGCGGGCGGCCGCGCGCAGCGCCGTTCAGGGGCGTGGTACTCATAGCCGACATTGTCCACCACGCCCGCTGCCCGGGGCGCCCACTTGCCGACGAATTTCGTCCGTAATAAGATGTCCCCACGCTCCAGACAGAAGACGAGTTCGATGGACAATACCGCGAAGTTCCGCCGGGCCCTGGTGCCATGATGACGCCGTCGGGTGGGCTGCCGCTGTCGGGCGTCCAGGTGATCGACCTGACAGACGGCAAGGCGGAACTCACCGCGCGCTTTCTCGGCGACCTGGGCGCCGACGTCGTCAGGATCGCCCCGCCGCGCGGCGACACGCGGGAAGCCGTCATACGGAACGCGACCCACAACGCCAACAAGCGGATCATGCCGGCGGACCTGACCGCGCCGGGCGGACGCGCCCGGCTGTTCCGGCTGCTCGCGACGGCCGACATCCTTGTCGAGGATCTGCCGCCGGGACTGCTGGACTCGCTGGGCCTCGGAGCCGATGCCCTGCTGTCGGCCCGCCCGCAGCTCGTCGTCGTGTCGGTGACCGACTTCGGGCAGACCGGTCCGTATCGCGACTGGGCCGGCGGCGACCGGGTGCACCTCGCCCTCGGCGGCGTGCTGTCCCGGTCGGGGATCCCGGGCCTGCCGCCGCTGCTGCCGCCCGGTCCGCTCGCGGTGGAAACGGCTGCGATCCAGGCCGCGTGGGCGGCGCTGATCGCGTACGTCAACCGGCTGGACACCGGCGCGGGCGACCACGTCGACGTGTCGGTCTACGAGGTGACCGCCCAGGCGATCGACCCGGGCTACGGCATCGCGGGCAGCGCGACGGGTGGTGTCCCGCACTCCGCGGGCCCGCGCGGCCGTCCCGACGTCCGGCACCTCTACCCGATCTTCCCGTGTGCCGACGGCCACGTCCGCATCTGCGTGCTGAGCCCGCGCCAGTGGCGTGGCATGCGTGCGTGGCTGGGCGAGCCCGGGGAGTTCGCCGACCCGGTGTTCGACGACCTGGGTACCCGGTTCGCGGCTTCCGGCCGGCTCCTCCCGGCCTACGCCGCGCTGTTCGCCGGGCGCGTTCGCGCTGAGCTGGTCGAGGCGGGGCAGCGTTACGGCGTTCCCGTCGCCGGGCTGATGACGCCGTCCGAGGTCCTCAGGGAGCCGCATTTCGCCGCCCGCGGCGCGTTCGTCGACCTCGACGTCGCGCCTGGGGCGCCGGCCCGTGTGCCGAACGGGTTCGTCGAGTTCGACGGCGTCCGCGCGGGCGTTCGCCGGCCGGCCCCGATCGCCGGGGATCCCGGCGACGACCCGGATGCGTCCGTTCCGGCCACCCGTGATCCTGATGAGCGCGCGGGCGCGCCGCCGTCCGCGCCCGCCGTGGCGCAGGACGCGGGCCAGCGGACCCGCCGCAGGCCCTTCGCCGGTCTCCGGGTCCTCGACCTCGGCGTGATCGTCGTGGGTGCCGAGGCCGGCCGGCTCTTCAGCGACCAGGGCGCGGAGGTCATCAAGATCGAGGCGCGCGCGTTCCCGGACGGCAGTCGGCAGTCGATCACCGGCGCAGCGATGACGGCGAGCTTCGCCTGGGGGAACCGCGGCAAGCTCGGGCTGGGCCTGGATCTGCGGTCGGCGCGCGGCCGGGAGCTCTTCCTGCAGCTGGCCGCCGGTGCCGACGTCGTCTTGTCGAACTTCAAGCCGGGCACGCTCGAGTCGCTCGGGCTCGGTTACGACGTGCTGAGCAGCGTCAACCCGCGGCTCGTTGTCGCCGACAGCAGCGCCTTCGGCGCCTCGGGGCCATGGGCGGGGCGGATGGGCTACGGACCGCTGGTCCGGGCGTCGACCGGGCTGACCGGTCTGTGGGCCTACCCCGGGATGCCCGAGGGTTTCTGCGACGCCTCCACCGTGTACCCCGACCATGCGTCCGCGCGCGTCGAGGCCGCAGCGGTGGCCGCCGCGCTGGTCGCCCGGCGGCGGACCGGGCGGGGCGCCAAGGTCAGCGTGTCTCAGGCCGAGACGATCCTCGGGCAGTTCGCGGACCTGTTCGCGGCCGAGTCTCTGGCACCAGGTGCGATGGCGGCGACCGGCGACACCGGGCCGGGCGACGCACCGCGCGGTCTCTACCCGTGCGCTGGCGACGACGAGTGGTGCGTCGTGGACATCCGCGGTGACGAAGACTTCGGCCGGCTGTGCGGCCTGCTCGGCCGGGCTGACCTGGCCGGCGATCCCGGCCTCGCCGGCGCAGCCGGCCGCGTCGCGCGCCGGGCGGTAGTGGACGCGGCGGTCGGCGAGTGGACCAGGCGGCATCCTCCCCGGACGGCGATGCAGCTGCTCCAGCAGGCCGGCGTCCCCGCCGGGATGATGCAGCGCGTCACTGACTACCCCGATGACCCGCACCTGCAGGCGCGCCGGTTCTTCCGGCGGATGGAGCAGCCGGGCCTCGGCGGGCTCATACCGACGGAGAACGGGCCGGCCCGCTTCCGGCGGGTCGCCGATCCGGACATCCGGCCCGCGCCCTTCCCCGGCCAGCACACCCGCGAGCTCGCTGCCCGCCTTCTCGGCCTGAACGGCCCCGAAATAGACGATCTGGTCGCCGCCGGCGTCCTGGAAGAGCGGGCGAGCGAGCCGTCGACCCGCCGGCCGCCGGCGACCATCCCCGCGAGGAGCACCCCATGACGGCGAGCGCGCACCGAAGCGACGTGGTTCCTGAGGCAGCGGGCGAGCCGGCCGCCCTGGCCGAGATCCGGGGGCACGTGATGATCGTGACCCTGAACCGCCCCAATGCCCTGAATGCGGTCAACGCGGCGATGACCCGCCTGGTGGCCGACGCGCTGGAACAGGCCGACAGCGACCGGGAGATCCGCGCGCTCGTCATCACCGGCTCGGGACAGCGCGCGTTTTGCGCCGGCGCCGACCTCAAGGCGGTTGCGCGCGGCGAGCAGCTCATCCCGCCCGGCTACGAGCGGTTCGGGTTCGCCGGTTACGTCGCGCATTTCATCCGCAAGCCCACGATCGCCGCGGTGAACGGATTCGCGCTCGGCGGCGGGACCGAGATCGCGCTCGCCAGCGACCTGGTGGTCGCCGGCGAGTCCGCGTCATTCGGGCTGCCTGAGGTCAGCCGCGGCCTATTCGCCGGCGCGGGCGGGGCGTTCCGGCTGCCGCAGCAGCTGCCCTGGAAGATCGGTCTTGAGCTGTTGTTCACCGGCGACCCGGTCGATGCGGCGACAGCCCAGCGACACGGGCTGGTCAACCGCGTGGTCCCGGACGAGCAGGTGCTCGACGCTGCCCTGGCGCTGGCCCAGCGGATCGCCCGCAACGCGCCGTTGTCGGTCCAGGCGAGCAAGCAGCTCGCCTACGGGATGGCCGACGGCCGGCCGTCAGGGGACGACGACCGGTGGGCGCAGAACAGCGCCGTCACCGAGAGGCTCATGTCGTCGCAGGACGCCAGGGAGGGCCCGCTCGCGTTCGCCGAGAAGCGCCCGCCCGTGTGGCAGGGCCGCTGACCGAACCGGATCTCCGCGACAATCCAAGGAGCAGCGATGACCCGTACTGATGGGGCGGCGATCGCCGGGCTGGGTATCACCGAGATGGGCAAGGTGTACGGCCGCTCCGCGGCGGACTTTGCCGCCGACGCCATCCTGCGGGCGTGCCGCGACGCCGGCCTCGCGCTGTCGGACCTCGACGGGCTGCTGACGAACTCCGGCCTGACGCCGGGGCTCGGCCTGCCGCTGTCGCGCGAGCTCGGCCTGCGGGATCTGCGGCTTCTCTCCGAGGTCCAGGGGTACGGCTCGAGCGCGGGCGCGATGGTCGCGATGGCCGCGATGGCGGTGCAGGCCGGCTCGGCTGACGTCGTCGCGTGCGTCTTCGCCGACGCGCCGCTGAAGTCGGGCACCGGCATCGGGGCGGCGTACCAGAACTCCAGGCGACGGGCCGCCGGCTTCAGCGCGATGCCGGGTGCCGTGGGGCTGTACGGGGCGAATCCTTACTACGCGCTCGCGGCCAGACGGCACATGATCAAGTACGGCACC
>Ga0070698_100001740_pt1 | contig 24291 bp, 19 predicted proteins | sample KBSK1502metaG_FD_65477 | JGI IMG/M metagenome (GOLD analysis project Ga0070698, IMG submission 65477) | Corn, switchgrass and miscanthus rhizosphere microbial communities from Kellogg Biological Station, Michigan, USA - KBS K1-50-2 metaG | ecosystem: Host-associated > Plants > Roots >... | reverse complement strand
CTGTCGATGCGCGACGGCTGCTCCAATGCTTCGCACAACCCGCTGCCAGGATCGAGATCGAGCTTTAGGGCAACAGTGCCAAAATGCAGATCGAGATCGACGAGCGCGATCCGCTCCGGGCGTTCTGCGGCCAACAGCCACGCACAGGCGACGGCAGATGTCGTCGCGCCGACGCCGCCACGGCTGCCGATAAACACGATCACCTGCCCCAGCCCGTCGGGCGTCGATCCGAGGGCGGATGATCGTTTGTCCAACACCGCGGCCAGCGCGTCACGGGTTGAGGGCTTTACGAGGTAGTCGCTGGCGCCAGCCGAGAGGAGGTCACGAAAGAGCGCGACGTCGTTGACCGTACCGAGCACGACGATCTTGAGATCGGGACCGCCGACCGCTCGTGCCGCGCTGACTTCGGCAATAGGCGCGCTCGAGTCGCTGAGATCGACGAGGAGGATGCGAGGCAACGAACCCGAGCGGATCTGGCGCAACGCGGCGTCGAGCGTGTCGGCGATCATCAGCTCGTCATCCAGTTGCAGCTCACGAACCACGCCCTGCACGCGGTCTACGGCCGCCGGCTCCTGGATAACGGCGAGGATACCCTCCCGTTCTGGTTTGGTCGCGGCATTGGAACGCGAGGCGCTCATTGCGGAGCCCCGCCTCCTGCTCCGGCTCCGCCGCCCCCGCCCGTGTCGCCGCCGCCGCTGCTTGTCGACGCGGCAAATGGCGAGGCCGTGGGCGTGGGCGGCTGCTTGACGCGGTCGGTCATGTACCGTTGGACGGCGTTGACGGCGGGCTGGCCCTCGGCCGGCCCGAGCGTCCGACCGCTGACGAGGTCAGCCGGGCTCGCCACCATCAGACCGAGATTGGTGGCCGCGGTACAGCCCCAATTGCTGTTGTGCGCGTTTGTGTACTCCGCGGTGGACGGACTGCTCCAATTCGGGCAAGGCGGCAACGTCACTGTGTAGCGACCAATTCCGATGATCGCGTAGTTGGCGGCCACCGGACCGAGCGGCAATGCTTCAGCCACGATGCCGTAGGCGAGGAGCGCACTCGACAGTGCGGCGGCACGTTGATCCGCGAGCCTCGGCGGGCCGGCTGCGGCGATCGTGATGCGATCCGCGGGGCGCATAATCCCCGTCGCCACCAGCCGGTCGAGCCGTGCCGCCTCGCCGGCGGCGAGGCGGGCCGAGCCAGGAGCAAACGCAACATCGACCCGGCTCTCGGCGCCGTCGACCCGGAGATTGTTCGGTGCTTCGCTCTTGCTGTAGTCGGTAGCGCAGGCGGCCAGCGCCAAGATTAAGGCGGCGACGATCAGGTAGCAGCCCGTTTTAATCATGCTGTTCTCCATCAATCGAGCCGGAAACCGCCTGGACCGATCAGACCGCCGCCGCCGGCGTTCAGCGGGCCGCGTGCGGGCGGAGGCAGGCCTTGGCGGTAGGTACTACTGAACAGCACCTGCTGCGGGTCACTCGGATGGATCAGACCATCGGTCGGAGCCGCGACGCGTGTCGTCACCGGGTTGACTAGATAGGGGGTTACAATAATCACGAGCTCGGTCTCGTTGCGCTGAAAGCGGTTCGAGCGGAAGAGCGCGCCGAGGATCGGAATGTCGCCAAGCAGCGGCACCTTCGAGATGTCTTGCTCGGAAGTGTGCTGCAGCAGGCCGGCAAGCGCGAAGCTCTCTCCGCTGCCGAGCTCAACTGAGGTTTCGGCTCGGCGCACCGTCAGGGCCGGGATCGTGATCACTTGGCTAGTACTGATGGGCACCGAGACGGCACCGACCGAGGTCAAAGCGCTGACCTCCGGCCGCACTCGCAGATCGAGATGATGCGCGTCGAGGATCGTCGGGGTGAAGGCGAGGCTGACGCCAAAACTCTTGAACTCGACGGTGATGGTCGGGACACCATTCGTCGAAGAACTGCTGCCGGCGATCGGCACCGGGAATTCACCGCCGGCGAGAAAGCTCGCGGTCTGCCCGTTGAGCGCCACCAGGTCCGGCTCGGCCAGATCCGTGATCAGCCCTTCCTGCGCGAGAGCGTCAATTGTGGCGCTGATAGCCTCTGATGCCACACGCCCTATCATGATCGTGTTGCTACCGATGGCGTTGGCGATCGTGGTGGGGTTATTGGTATTGATGATCACATTCGAGCCGAGCTTGTGCCAATTGACGCCGATTGCGTTCAAGGCGGTGAGGCTGACCTCGGCGACACGTACGTGCAGACTGACCTGGTTCGGGGTCGCGATGGTCATTCTGTTGATGACCTGCGAGCCCTTGACCTCGCCGGCGATCGAGGCGGCTAGCGCTCGAACTTTATCGGCCTGGCCAGCGTCCGAGACCATCCCGCTCAGCACCAGATTGCCGTCGACCGAGTCGGCCGAAACCCTCTCCCCCGGCGCCAATTGCCGCAGTGACGAGCGCAGACGTGAAACGTCGTGCTCGACCCGAACCGGTGAATTCACCAGGACGCTATCACTAGCGTCGACCGCGTAGATCACGGTTTCGCCTGGTGACTTCGCGCTGAGATAGATCAGCGAAGGCGATTTGACCTGGACATCGGCGATATCGGGATTGGCGATGAAGACCGTTGCTGCGGGAGCGCTCAGGCGGATCAGGGTGCCCTTGTTGACCTCGAGAACGATCGGCGCGCCATTGGCGCCGATCTGACTGGCGCCGCCACCACGCAATGCTCTCGCAGTATTTTGAGGAGCGGCGGCAGCTGCACCGCGCGCATCGGGTGTCGGTGCGGCCGGCTCCGCCGCGTTGGCGGCGGCAAGGGCTAGCAAAACCATCGATCCGGCGAGACCGGCAATTGGCAAGAAGCGCATCAAAGACCTCGGACCGAGCGGTGTAACATGGTTAATGCTAGCCCGCTTTTCCATTTCCGCGCAATACGGTGACAGAATTATCCCCTCGGTCGAGAAGCTTACTAACGTCGCTGTCGAGCGTATATGTCCCAGAACTGGCAGCGCTCGACGAATCACGAGCTAATTCTTCTGATGGCGCCGTGCTGAGGCTGCGGAGAGAGAGCGACACTTTGCCCATCTCGCTCGCGACAGCGATGATCTCGCTTTGCTTCGGTGTCACCTCGAGCGTTGCGGTATGTGCAACGACGGCCTCGCCTTTGCTGTCGAGCTTCTGGTCGACGCCGAGTACGCGAACATCGTGCAGCACCGTCTCGGCAGCCTTGTGCTGGACCGAGTTGGCACTGCCACCTGTGGCCGGGAGCGTGTGCGTGATGACCACATCGATTTGGTCACCCGGTAATATAAAGCCCGAGACATCAGATGCCGCAGTGACCGGCACCGAAACGGCCAGCATGCCGGGCCGCAGCGCGGCGGCCGCAAAACCACGGCTGCCCGGTGCGACAATCTTGGCTTCAGTGATTGGGTCGCCCGGCCCGAACGGTTCGCGCGCGACCGAATTGGTAAACGCCTCGATGGGCTTGGTTCCCGCCTGGATGTAGGCCCGATGGACGGGGCCGTCGGCCCACGGCTGCCATTCGAAATCCCCAGGTTTGAGAATCTGCCCGCGGGAAATCGGACTGCGGGCGACGAGCACCGATTTTTGCGGTGCGACGGGGCGTACCAATGGCGTCGCCTCAGCCTCTACCGTGCGCTGGTGCGCCAACCAGCTACGAACCAGCATCGCGGTGCCGCCGGCAAGGATGAGGGCGACCAGGAAAAGGATCAAAGTGCGTGCGCGCATGGGCTCGACAATCAGCTGAACGTCTGCGGGATCGTTACGATCAGGGCGGCGCCGGCGATCGCGACGCCGTATGGAACCACGACACGGTTCGCAGGTCCCGGCCCAACTTCGCTTGGGCCTGCCACGGTCCGCCGGCGCATTCCGACGAAATCCGGGCCGATCGGCAATAGGGCCAGCAGACCGACCAACCCGCCTAGAAGACCGGTGATGGCGAGAAGCGGCAAGATTCCGCCGGGACCAGCCCAGAGAGTAGCGGCGGCGAGCAGCTTTACGTCGCCGCCCCCTATCAGACCGCGGGAAAACAAGAGAGCGCCGGCGAAAAAGACGGCAAACCCGCAGCCGATGGCAGCCATACCGGTTATCAGCGTACCGCCGGGGGCGGTCGCCAGATGGAACGGCCAGAGGACGCACAATCCGATGACCACTCCATTCGGAATGACCAGCCGGCGAAAATCCTCGAAGGCGGCGACCGCCATCAACGCGACGAACACGGCGAGCGGGGCGAGATCAAGGTGAAGCGGCATACAGCCAAACGGCTCCCATGGCGAGTGCCCTCTCATCCTTGTCCGGATTAGTTAAAGAAGAATAACGGCTCAGAAATTGTCCAAGCTTTGCGCCAAATCGAGGACGCGCGGCGGTTGACCCACAAAGGCGATCCGATTACCTAGGCGGCACGAGCGCCGCAATTAAAAGATCCACAGGCGCTCCGGGAGCATCCATGCGGCGCAACGTCTCCCCGGCGGCAGATGATCGCCTGCTTTCCGCGGCAGGCGACGCGCTGGACACCTTTCCCAAGCTGTTGCTGGGGCACGTGCGTTCGCGGCCGGAGCGGCCGGCTAACCGTGAGAAGGATTTCGGCATTTGGCGGAGCTGGAGCTGGGCTGAGATCGCCACAGAAGTCGAGGCTCTCGCCTGCGGTCTTTCGGCAATGGGATTCCGCCGCCGCGACAAGCTTGCGATCATCGGCGACAACCGGCCGCGGCTTTACTGGGCGATCGCCGCGGCGCAGGCCTTGGGCGGGGTGCCGGTCCCCGTCTATCAGGACTCGATCGCCGAAGAAATGGCGTTCGTTCTCAATCACGCCGAAGTGCGCTTTGCAGTGGCCGAGGATCAGGAGCAGGTCGACAAACTCATTGCGATCAAGGAAGAGTGCCCGCACCTTGAGACCGTGATCTTTTCCGACCCGCGGGGCATGCGGCACTACGAACAGTCTTTTCTGCACGACTACGAGACCATCCAGGCGGGCGGCCGCGAATTCGCCCACAGCGACCGCAATTTTTTTCGCGACGAAGTTGCCAAGGGCCGCGGCAGCGATACCGCGATCATTCTCTACACCTCGGGCACGACCGGGCGACCCAAAGGCGTTGTGCTGACCTTCGACAACGTCCTCATCAGCGCAAAGAACGCTATCGCCTTCGAAGGCCTGACCGACCGCGAAGAGGCGCTCGCTTATCTACCGATGGCGTGGATCGGCGAGCACATCTTCTCCTATGCTCAGGCCTATTGCGCCGGGTTCTGCGCCTCTTGCCCCGAATCGCAGGCGACGGTCATGGCCGATCTACGCGAACTCGGCCCAACTTATCTTTTCGCCCCGCCACGTATCTTCGAAAATATCCTGACCCAGGTCATGATCCGAATGGAGGATGCCGGCTGGGTCAAGCGCAAGCTCTTCCATTATTTCTTGCGCGTTGCAAAGCGGGTCGGATTGCCGGTTCTCGATCGGCAGGCTGTGCCGCTCTTCGACCGGGCGCTTTATTGGCTGGGCAATGTGTTGGTCTACGGCCCGCTCAAGAATATGCTCGGCCTCAGTCGGGTTCGCGTCGCCTACACCGCGGGCGAAGCGATCGGGCCGGATCTCTTTAATTTTTACCGCTCGCTCGGCATCAATTTGAAGCAGCTCTACGGGATGACCGAAAGCTCGGTGTTCCTCTGCATCCAGAAGGACGGAGCGGTCAAGCCGGACACCGTCGGATCGCCGATCGAGGACGTCGAAATCCGCATCGCGGAGGATGGCGAAGTGTTGTTCCGCAGCCCCGGCGCGTTCCAATGCTATTACAAGAATCCCGAAGCCACGGCAGAGGTAAAGCGGCCAGACGACTGGGTCCATACCGGCGATTCCGGTTTCTTTGACCCAGACGGGCAGCTGAAGATCCTCGATCGCGCGAAGGATGTTGGCTGGCTTGAAGGCGGGTCGTTGTTTGCGCCGAGATTTATCGAGAATAAGCTCAAATACTTTCCCCACATCAAAGAAGCGGTGGTATTTGGCGATAGTCGGCCGTTTGTTGCCGCCCTAATCAATATCGACCTCGGGGCGGTCGGAGATTGGGCGCAGCGGCGCAACCTCCCCTATGCCTCATACCAAGAACTCGCCGCGGAGGACACAGTCTATGATCTGATCGAGGACTGTATCGAACAGGTAAACCGCGATCTCGCCGCGGAGCCCGCTCTCGCCCCATCGCAGATCTGCCGGTTCCTAGTTCTTCACAAAGAGCTCGATGCCGATGACGGGGAGTTGACCCGTACCCGAAAGGTGCGGCGGCGCATCATCGCCGCGCGTTATCAATCCCTGGTGGACGCTCTTTATTCGGGACGGCCGACCGGGCGTATCGAGACGGAAATAACTTTTGAGGACGGCCGCATTGCTCACATGCGGGCAGAACTCGCGATCCGCGACGTCGCGGCGACATCGCCATTGCCGGAACGCCGGCTGCTGAAGAAGGCCAGCTGAGAATGAAGCGGATCGGCGAGCCGATCCTGACAGCCGACCGGATCAGCCTCGCCTTTGGGGGGATCGTCGCGCTCAACGAGATCAGCGTCCAAATCCGCCAGTCTGAGGTCCTGGCAATCATCGGGCCGAACGGCGCAGGCAAGACCTCGATGCTGAATGTGATCAACGGCTTTTACCACCCGCAGGCCGGCACCATTGCTTGGAAAGGAAAGACCCGGCGAAGGATGCGGCCCTATCACGCCGCGGCGCAGGGGATTGCCCGCACGTTTCAGAACGTTGCGTTGTTTCACGGAATGACGACGCTAGACAACATCATGACCGGCCGCCTATTGCGGATGCGCCGCAATTTTCTCTGGCAGGCGATTTATTCGGGCCCGGCTGAACGGGAGGAACTGGCCCACCGCGCCTATGCCGAAAAGATAATCGATTTTCTCGAAATCCAGGCGATCCGCAAGACGCCGGTAGGACGCCTCCCCTATGGTCTGCAAAAGCGGGTGGAACTCGGTCGTGCGTTGGCCATGGAGCCAGAACTACTGCTGCTCGACGAGCCGATGGCAGGAATGAATGTCGAGGAAAAGGAAGACATGTGCCGCTTTGTCCTCGACGTCAATGATGAGTTCGGAACGACGATCGCGCTGATCGAGCACGATATGGGCGTCGTGATGGACATCTCGGACCGCATCGTCGTGCTCGATTACGGGCGGAAGATCGCCGACGGCCCGCCCGATGAGGTCCGCACGCGCCCCGAGGTCATCGCCGCCTATCTCGGGGAGGAGCGATGATAAGCCCCGCCTTGATCCTCCTTAATCCCCCTCGCCCCCCAAAGGGAGGGAGAGCCGATCCCGGCTGCGGCGTCGCCCACCTCACCCTCCCGTCCCCGCGGGTCACGCCCGCGTGCTCGCGGCTCACGCCGCGACGGGCTCCTCCCTCTCCCCCCTGAACGGCGGCGAGGGACGTGGATCTCTTCATCCTCGAGGTCTTAATCGGCGGGTTGCTGACTGGCGTGCTGTACGCCCTCGTCGCGCTCGGCTTTGTCCTTATTTTCAAGGCATCCGCGGTCTTCAACTTCGCGCAAGGGTCGATGTGCCTCTTCGCGGCACTGGCTTTGGTCCGGTTGACGGAGGTGATGCCGACGACATTGGCGCTGTTCTGCGCGGCGGCAATCATGATCGCGCTTGCCTTTGCGATCGAGCGACTGGTACTGCGCCCGCTCGTCAATCAAGCGGCGATCATTCTCTTCATGGCGACGATCGGGATCACGTTCTTTCTCGATGGCTTCGGCCAGTCGCTGTTTGGCAGCGAGGTTTATACCCTCGACCTCGGCATCCCCAAGGATCCGCTGATCCTGTTCGAGGGTCTGATCCGGGGCGGCATTCTGGTCAACGAGTTCGATCTTTGGGCTGCCGTAGCCGCTGGTGTCCTGGTGACTGTCCTCGCCGTCCTTTTCCAGCGAACCCGGATCGGCCGAGCGCTGCGCGCGGTGGCCGACGACCACCAGGCAGCGCTTTCGGTCGGCATTCCGCTGCGCCATATCTGGGTCATCGTCTGGTCGGTCTCGGGCTTGGTGGCGCTGGTCGCCGGGATCATCTGGGGCTCGAAGCTCGGCGTCCAATTTTCGATCGCGCTGGTCGCCTTGAAGGCCTTGCCGGTGCTGATGCTGGGCGGCCTGACCTCGGTGCCGGGGGCGATTGTGGGCGGCCTGATCGTCGGGGCTGGGGAAAAGCTGTCCGAGGTGTTTCTTGGGCCTTTTCTCGGCGGCGGGATCGAGAACTGGTTCGCCTATGTGCTGGCCTTGCTGTTCCTCTTGGTGCGGCCGCAGGGCCTTTTCGGTGAGCGCATCATCGAGCGGGTATGATCGGTTCTGCGGAAAATAAGTCACCGAATCTCGATAAGTTACGGTAACGGCGCATCTAAGAATTTCGAAATTGCAATCTTTGGTCGGTCAGAAAGGTGGCGTAAAAATACAATTCGCCATCAAGGGCGCGCTTGATGTTGTCGGCTCGGCGAAACCCGTGCTGCTCGCCATCGAACAGCATATAAAGAAACGGGATCCGCCGCTGGCGGAGCGCCTCGACCATCGCCTCGGCTTGCTGCGGCGGGACGACCCTGTCCTCAGCACCCTGGAAAAATGCGACAGGCACCGACAACAGACGCGCGCTGTGGATCGGAGACCGGGCGACATACAAATCTTTGCGCTGCGGGTAGAGCCCTACAAGGCCATCGAGGTAGCGTGATTCGAACTTGTGCGTGTCTTTCGCCAACGCCTCCAAATCGCTTATGCCGTAATAACTTGCGCCGGTCTTGAATTCCTTGCGGAAAGTCAAAACAGCAAGCGTCGTATATCCACCCGCGCTGCCGCCGCGTATCGCCCAGCGCTCGGGATCTACCCGGCGGGTTTCCGCGAGAAAGCGGGCGCCGTTGACGCAATCGGCTACATCGACAACTCCCCAGTTGCCCTGCAGTCGCAGCCGGTACTCGCGGCCGTAGCCGGTGCTGCCGCCGTAGTTGACGTCGAGAATGGCGAAGCCGCGGCTCGTCCAATACTGAGTCCCCCAGCTGAGGGTCGGCGATGCGGCAGAGGTTGGCCCTCCATGGCAATGCACGATCAACGGCGGCAGCTCGCCGGCGGGAGGTGTGAAATCATCGTTCTTTGGGGGATAAAGCAGACCAAAGGCCTGCAGACCACCTTCGGTATCGAATGCCACCGGTTCCGGCACGGAAAGATACCCGCGATACGCTTCAATATCCTGAGTAGTGGAAAGCTTCACTGCTTGAGCGCGCCCGGACGTCAGGTCCAGCTCCACTACGGCCGGCGGGGCAGTTGGCGAGCCGCCGCGGAAATAGGCTCGTCCACCGGACGCGCGGAGCGAAGAGATGTCTTCGTAGTCAGACGTAACGGCGCTGATCTGCAGTGAGTTCAAATCGACCGCGGCCATCCGGTGCACGCCGTTTTGCACATAGCTGCAGACGAGTTGACCCGGCGGAGCAAAGGCAAAAGTCGACATGCGGAACTGCCATTGCGGTCGCCCAAACTCCGCCGCGAGGGGATAGACCGGCTCGAGCAGTGCGGTCTGATCCAGTGCATCACCGCTGACGCGGAATAGGTTCCACCACCTGCCGCTGAGCGAGGGTTGCGTGCGGTCAGACACAAAATACAGCGTGCCGTCTGGCGACCATTCCGGCTGAAAGATGGACTCGTCGTCGCCACCGGCAACCAACCGCTTTGCGTCGACCGCACCGTCAGGGGAAAGCTTGGCCACCCACAATTCGCAGCCGATCCAGGGCATATTGGGGTGATTCCATTCGAGCCAGGCGAGCCTGCTGCCGTCCAGGTTGAGGCGCGGCGCGGCATAAAAATCCCGGCCGGATTGCAACACCTTTTGCGGACCGGACCCCTCGAGCGGAATTTCCACCAGCGTATTAACCGGCTCCGGCGCTGCAGTCGTGTGGTCCTCGCGCACCCAAACCATCCGTCCGCGGCGCGCGTCCATTACGCCATCGGCGTAGCGCAGCCCTCTCGGACGAGCGGGATCCCGGGTCACCGCGACCGGCAGCGCCCCCGCCTGCTGGCGATAGAGGCGTTGGTCCACGTCGTTGCAGAAATAGACGACGCCGTCGTGGACCAGATAGGCACCGCCCCCATACTCATGAACGCGCGTGCGAACACTGAAGGCCACCCCGCCGGTGGCGGCTTCCGGCGGGGTAACATCGACCAAGCCGCCGTCGGCAGCGCGGTAAACAATGACGGATCGCCCGCCCTCCTGCGGGCGCGATTCAAGCCAATATAGGTTCGCTCCGTCCAGCAGGATTTCCCCCAGCCCGATGGACGAGGCGACGATCAGGTCGGAAGTAATCGGCGAGGACCAGGAGCCGTAGGACGCTGTCTGTCGGTCAGGCATTACAAATCTCGAACTGGGCGGGGCGCCTCGTGTGCCGCCTAAAATTCGTAGGCGTCGATGATCATCGGCTCGTTGCGAGCGGCACCAATCCATTCCTGCATGGCGGGAAGCGCCATGATCGTCTCGCAATAGGTTTCTGCCCCGCGTTCGAGTTCGATCTTGTACGTCCGAAACCGGGTCACGACCGGAGCGTAGGTGGCGTCCGCTATGCTGAAATGCCCGAACAGGAAATCGCCCCTGCCTTCGCCAAAGCGTTTGCGGCAATCGCGCCAGATCGCCATGACGCGGTTGATTTCCACCTGAACCTCGGGAGTAACGCCGCGATTGGGGAAACTCGAACGCACATTCATCGGCAGATGGCCGCGCAAGACCTGGAACCCCGAATGAAGCTCGGCACAGACCGAGCGGGCGACCGCCCGCGCGTCGGGGTCCCGCGGCCAGAGATGAAACGTCGGGAACGATTCGGCCAAATATTCGCAGATCGCTAGACTATCCCAAACCACAAGCTGGCCATGCCGCAGTGCCGGCACGGTTCCCGAAGGCGAATATTTCATGATCGTCGCCTTGCTCGTCGGCTCGTAAAGCGGGATGACAACCTCGGCGAAGGCGACCCCAATCTGCTTTAGGACGAGCCAAGGCCGCAGCGACCATGACGAATAGTTCTTATTACCGAGATAGATCGTGAAATCCGCCATATGGCACGTCCCTCGCTCTGCTAATCGGAACCCACTCTGATGGGAACTGAATCCGCGCGCAACGGATGGCGGAAGAGGCAGGAGTCGAACCTACCGAGGACGCCTGGCGCCCTCCAACGGATTTGAAGTCCGCGCGAGCCACCGGGCCCGATACTCTTCCCTCAACGATCCGTCTGGCGCCGGTCAGCCGAACATCTCGCCGCCGCGGAGCACGATGCGGGCATCGCCCATCCGGCGGGTCACGCCCATCTTATCAAGATATTCCAGAATGCAGATGGTCAGATTGCGGCCAACCCCGGAGCAATCCTTGAAGGTCGCGGCGGTGAAGGCCCCGTCCGGCGAGCTTGCGGCGAGCTCGCGGGCAGTCTCGGCAAGACGCGCCAAGGTCTCCGGCAGAAAAAAGCGATTGTCGGCCACCCGAGCGATGCGGCCCAGGCGCTCGGCGCGGACGAGGAAACGATCGACCGCCTCGGGCTCGAGCCCCAGTGCTTCGGCAAGCTCACGCACGCGCGGCGGCCGCAGATCCTCAACCGCCAGCAACGGGTAAACCCGCTCCCACAGCTTTTCATCCGCCTTGGTCAACCGCGGCCGATGCTCGGGCAACCGCCACGCCGGGCCCTGGCGCACCGCCCGGCCAGCAAGAGCGAGCTCGGAGAGCGCGGCATCGAGCGCCGCCTCGGGGGCCTCTCCCCGCAACTGCGTGATCAGAGCCGGCCGGCTAGGGCCGAGAGCATCGGGCTGCGCTTGGTGCCAGGCGCCGAGCGCGTCGACGATCCTGTCGCATAGCGACGCCAGCCGCGCGCGCGTCACCGCGACGCTGGCGCGCGCTGGTCCGAGGCGCAGGAAACCACCGGTCTCCGTCAGCTCATCGAGTTCAGCCGGCGCGAGATTACGCGCAAGCGCGAAATGCGGTAGGTCGACAACCCCGTCAATCGTCAGTAGATCCGCCAGCGCTCGCGCCGGATCTCTCGCCGCAAGAGCCTCGAGAGCGGCGAGCCGCATCGGCCGGCGTCGCCCGCGCCGTGGCGCAAATGGATCGACGACGCGGCCGCCGGCCAACGTGCGCCGTGCCGCATGGTCGCGCAGCACCGCGCGATCACCCCAGAGTGCAGCGATCGGATGCTCAAGGTCGACCTGCACAAGACCAACCTCGCCAGGAGCGATCGCCCGCTGACCAAGCACCGCTGCGCGTCCGACGGCATCCGTCGTGCCGAGGTGGAGGTGAACCGGCAGCCCGTCGCGCAACGGCCCGTCCGTAAACCGCGAAACGCGCAGGAGGATGTCCAGCCGCCTGACCGGCGCGTGCCGTTCCGCCGCAAGGATCCAATCGCCGCGCCTCGGTTCGGCACCTTCGGGAAAGGAACCGGCGACATTGATCGCGCAGCGCTCACCGGTCGCGGCGGTCTCCACCGATCGGTTGTGCGCGTGCAATCCGCGGACGCGCACGGCCGTACCTCTCGGGCTGATCATCAGCCGCTCGCCCACCGCAACCCTTCCGGCGGCCACCGTTCCCGTGACCACGAGCCCAATCCCCGGCAAGGTAAAGGCGCGGTCGATCGGCATCCGGAAGAGGCCCGATACCGCTGCTGCGGCCCGGTTGTGGTCGGCGGCCCAGGCGCTTTTCTGAAGGTGGCCAGCCAGCGCGGCGATCCCCTCGCCAGTACGGCTCGACACTGGGAAGATTGGGCTTTGGGCAAAACCGGCATCCGCAAGGAGCACGTCGACCTCGGTCGCGACCGCCTCGACCCGGCCCCGCTCGATCCGATCGATCTTCGTGATGATCCCGGTGACCTCGTCGAGCCCGATCAGCTCAAGGATGTCAAGATGTTCGAGGGTTTGGGGGCGCGGCCCGTCATCCGCGGCGACGACCAGCAGCACCCGGTCGATCGACAGCACACCGGCCAGCATGTTGGGCAGAAACCGTTCATGGCCCGGGACATCGACAAATCCCAACTCGGTCCCATCGGGAAGGGTAGCGTAAGCGAAGCCGAGATCGATCGTCAGCCCGCGCCGCTTCTCCTCGGGCAGGCGGTCGGCGTCGACCCCGGTCAGGGCGCGCACTAGCGCCGTCTTGCCGTGGTCGATATGGCCGGCCGTCGCCAGGATCATGGCTCTCGCTCGAGCCGGCCTGCATCGGGCTTTTGGTCATCAGTACCGCGAAAGCGGCCCCCGGGTCTTGCTCGCAACGGTCCAGAGGTGGCGTCACCCGGGGGCTGGGGTTGCGGCCACTCGTTCGCTGGCCCTGGAACTCCTTTTTCGCTGAGGTGACGAGAATGTTCCGACAGCAATTGGAGTTGCGCCACGAAAGCGGGGGTGTCCTCGAGACAGCGTAGATCGAGAAGGACGCAACTCGCCTCGATGCGGCCGATGACCGGCATCGGCAGCTCCCGCAAAGTGCGCGCCAGGCCCTCGACCGCAACACCGGATCTGCCCTGTAGGGGTCGCAACACTAGCGCGACGCTCGGCAGCAGTGATACCGGGAGGGCGCCGCTGCCGATTTGGCTCTTGGTCTCGACCAGAGAGACCTCGGCAATATCCTGGAGCGCACGTTCGATGCTCGGAAGTAATCGCTCCCCGACCACCCTAATCTCGTCCTTGGGACGCGCTAGCAACCGCAGGGCCGGCAGACGCTCAGCCAGGCGGTCGGGATCCGTGTAAAGCCGCAATACCGCTTCGAGTGCCGCCAGGCGGATCTTGTCGAGACGCAAGGCCCGCTTCAGCGGGTTTCGCGCGAGCCTCCCGACCAGCTCGGCGCGGCCGACGACGAGCCCCGCTTGCGGGCCGCCCAGCAGTTTGTCGCCGCTGAAAGTGACGAGGTCGGCACCCTGCGCCAGCGCCTCGGCCACCGTCGGTTCGTGCGGCAATCCCCAGCGCTCGAAATCGACAAGGGATCCGCTGCCCAAATCCTCAATGAACGGGATCGCGTGCTCGCGGGCGAGCGCAGCGAGCTTTGCCGCCGGCACCGCTGCTGTAAATCCTTGAATGGCGTAGTTGCTGGTGTGTGCCTTGAGGATCAGACCCGTCTCCGGCCCGATTGCCGAAGCGTAATCGCCAAGATGCGTCCGATTGGTGGTCCCGACTTCGCGCAGCCGGGTTCCGGCTCGCTCCATGATGTCAGGCAAGCGAAACGAGCCGCCGATTTCGATCAGCTCGCCACGCGAGACGATCGTCTCGCGCCCTTCCGCCAGGGTGTTCAGCGCCAGAACCAACGCCCCAGCATTGTTATTCACCGTAAGCGCAGCCTCGGCGCGGGTCAGCCGGGTCAGCCAGCGCGCGACATGGCCATCGCGCTCACCGCGCTTGCCGGTCTCGATATCGTATTCGAGCGTTGTCGGATCGCGCATCGCCTCGACTGCCGCTGCGATCGCCTCCTCCGGCAGCGGGGCGCGGCCGAGATTGGTGTGCAGCACGGTGCCCGTGAGATTGAACACCCTGCGCTGCGATGTCTGCATCTCGCGCGCGAGCAATTGCGCGCTCTGTTCGAGGATCGCAGCTGCGGCCGCCGCTACGTCGCAGCGCCGCTGCTCAGCCAACGTTGTTCGGACGGCATCGACGACGAGCGGCCGCCCGTATCGCGCAATCAACGTGCTCGCTTCCGCGGATCGCAAGACAAGATCGACGGACGGCAGCCCCGACCTGCCCCGGCGTTCGTTTGCTGTCATTTTGCAGCGGCTGCGGATTCGGCGAGCACCGCTGCGGCGCCCTCCGCGAAATGGACGCGCGGCTCGTCGCCGCTCTGCCCCGCTACTCGGCCAATCAGAGCAGCGCGATAACCGAACGAGCGCAGCTCGGTGAGGCATGCTGCTGCGCGATCTGCGGGGATGCCGGCGAGCAGGCCGCCGGCGGTCTGAGGATCGATCAATAGCGGCATTATTGCATGCAGTTGCACTGCCGGGTCGAGAGCCGAAAGCACGGCGGTGTTGTCGGCGTGCAGCGAGCTCGTGATGCCGCGCCCGAGCAGCGGCAGCGCGCCCTCGAGGGCCGGGACTTCTTCCGGATCGAGAACAGCGTCCATACCCGAGGCGCGCAGCATCTCGAGAAGATGGCCGAGAAGTCCGAAGCCGGTCACATCGGTGCAGGCGGTGGCCCGGTGGTTCAGCAGGCAAGAGGCGGAGGCAGCCGCCGATTGCACCATCGCCGCGATCGCTGCTTCGACGATCCGCGACGAGACCAGCCCCCGCCCCGCCGCGGCAAGGATGACGCCCGTGCCGAGCGGCTTCGTCAGGACCAGGCGATCGCCGGTCTGCAGCCCGGCCTTGCGCAAGAGCTTTCCTGGTCGCGGGCGGCCGGTCACCGCAAAACCGAGCGCGAGCTCGGCGCCTTCGGCGCTGTGTCCGCCGATCAGCACAGCCCCCGCCGGCTCGAGGACGTCGAGCCCGCCGCGCAGCATGTGAAAGAGATCATGCTCGACAACCGGCGGCCGCGCCGGGGGTAATGTCGCAATCGCTAATGCGCTTTCCGGGTTTCCTCCCATCGCATAAATGTCGCCAAGCGCGTGGGTCGCTGCTATGCGGCCGAAAAGATAGGGGTCGTCGACCATGGCGCGGAAGAAATCCACGGTTTGCAATAGCGGCGGCGCGCCGGGGAAGGAAATCAGGGCGGCGTCATCCGGGCTGTCGAGCCCGATCATAACAGCACTGCTCGTTGCGGGCTGCAGCCGCCCCATGACCCGGCCGAGCACGGCCGCCGGAACCTTGGCTGCACAACCGCCGCAGCGCATCGGATCCTCTTCGGGCTCTGGAAACATTTCGGGCAATTCGGTGTAGCGCCGTATCCAGCGGCGATCGATCCAGTTCTTCAGCTGCCAGAGCCGTGGGCCATAGGCAGCGAAGGGACCGCGCGAGGCAACAGCGCGCTCGTCGCCGGTGCCGATCAGTGCCAATGCTCGCCGTTGCGGCACGGCGCGACGCAACGGTTTTCCGCCTAGTGCACGACGCAAGTTCGCGGCAAGCGGCGGACCCTGACGGACGGCGTAGACACCCGCCTTTTCGCGCGCATGAGCAGACATCGTCGCCACGTCGCCCGCCGCAAAAACACTGGGATCACCGGTAGACCGGAGCCTATTGTCGACCGCGATGAAGCCGTCTGCCGTAAGGGGGAGGCCGGTCTCCTGAAGCCATGGTGCGGCACCCGCTTCGGTCACCCACAGCGCCTCGTCGAATTCGATCCGCCTGCCGTCGGCGCAGACCAGGACGCCGGGTTCGACGCAAGTGATCACAGTATCGGTTAGCGCGACGATCCCCCGCTCCGACAGAATCCGTTCAAACAGGCTGCGAACCCGGCGGTTGTGCGACGGCAATAGGGCATCTCGAGTGACTAGGGTCACCTCGAGCCCCTCGCTTTTCAGCAACGCGAGCCGATGTTGCGCCGACAGCGCGAGCTCGACGCCACCGGCGCCGCCGCCGACTACCGCAAGGCGCAATCTCGGCATTTGCCGCGCGCGGGCCAGCAACGCCTCCCAGCGCTCGGCGAAGCGGTCTATCGGCTTGACAACGATCGCGTGCTCGGCAGCGCCGGGGGCATCATCCGCGCGCGGTGTTGAGCCGATATCGAGCGACAGAATATCGTAGCGGATGGGCGGATGCGCGCGGCACAGCACAGAGCGCTCGGCCCGGTCGAGGCCGATGGCCTCGTCGCGGATCAGCCTCGCGTCGGCAAAGCGCGCGAGCCGGCCGAGATCGATGTGGCATTCCTCAAGCGAGTAATGTCCCCCGACATAACCCGGCAACATGCCGGAATAGGGCGTCTCCACATCACGGGAGACGAGTGTCACGCGCACACCCGGCATCGGCCGCATGCCAAAGCTCTTCAGGACATGGACATGAGCGTGACCGCCGCCGACGAGGACAAGATCTTGGGCGATCGCGACAAGCTTCTCCATCGCCATGACTATGCGAGCCCTCGCCCGTCCGCGATCAGTCGCGGGTAATAGAGACGATAGGATAAGTCGAGAAATATCCGATCAAACGACCAAAGATGCAGGGAACGCATATTCGCTCTCCCAGATCATCCGCATGAACCGCGGGCGCGGCTCGCGCGCGGACACGAGCGCCGGCCTATCGGCAGCCACCCCCGCCGGCAACCGAGTGGCTGAGGCAGTTTCATGCGGCGCAGGGTACCACCCGCTCAGCTCGGGGCGAAGACCCCGCGCTTCTGCGATCACGACGAGGCGCTGCCCTCGCCCTGGCCTTCATGCACGGCGGAGGGGAGGAAGGCTCGCGTGTGCGCGGAATTCTCGGCTATCGTCACGGCAGGGAAGCGCCGTCCGGAGGTGTAATGCAGATAGGGTTTAACCTGCCGATCAGTGGACCATTGTCCGCTCCTGAGATGCTGATCCGGATCGCGCGGCACGGCGAAGCATTGGGCTACGATTACCTGACATTGACCGATCATATTGTGCTGCCGAACCTGCGGGTGCCGGGTTATCCTTATTCGGAGAGCGGCGAATTTTTTGGGGAAGGCCCGGAGCGGCGGCACGAGCAGCTGACAGCGGCGGCCTTTCTCGCCGCAAAGACCAGCCGCATCCGCCTGGTGCTGGCCGTGGTGGTGGTGCCGCACCGGCCGGCGGTGCTGGCCGCCAAGATGCTGTCGACAATTGATGTGCTATCGGGCGGGCGGCTAATTGTCGGGATCGGTGCCGGCTGGCTACAGGCTGAATTTGCCGCGGTCGTTGCGACGCCCTTTGCCGAGCGCGGCCGCGTAACCGACGAATATGTAACAGCGTTGCGGACACTGTGGACGGAAGAAGCGCCGAAACTCGACGGTACCTGGGCGAAATTCGACGGAATTTTCTTCGAACCAAGGCCAGTGTAAAAGCCTCACCCGCCGATCTGGGTTGGCGGCGAAAGCGGGCCGTCGCTGCGCCGGGCCGCGCGGTTCGGCGACGCCTGGTATCCGATTGGCAGCAATAACAAACACTTGCTCGACACGTTGCCGCGTTACCGCGCAGGAGTCGAGCGGCTGCGCCAGCTGACGGCCGCAGCGGGGCGCGACCCGGCGAGCGTCGCGCTTACCTATCGCGTCAAGCGGTACGGCGAGGCTGTACCGGACAAAGCCTCGGATGGAGAGAAGCGGTTATTTTCGGACAGCACCGCGGAGATCATAGGGGATTTGAGAGCGTTGCGGGACCTCGGGGTCAGCGCCATCGACATCGATTTCGAACGCCCCGATGCCGAAGCCGCGATCGCCGAGATGCAGAGCTTCCACGAGCGGGTAACAGCCCGGCTGTAACGAGCTTGATATCAGCAGACCCGGTCGAATTGGACCTGAACCGCAGAGCCTGGCGAAGCGGTTACGCGCGCACGCCGGGCTAAGACGCGGGCCCGGTGGCGTTGAACCGCGATACCGCTCCTCGGCGCGCTTCGCGCACCGGCGCTTCGGGCGATTCTGTCCAAATGAGTCCACACTCCGTCGAGCGCCTCAGCCATCATCTTGGCGTCGCGCAGTGTGGCGGCCAGCAGTTCCGGACGCGCCCTCAAAACCATCTGCGTGACCTCTGCCGCTTCAGCGGCATGCCTCTCTTCGACTCTTTGTGAAAAGCAGTCCTCGAAATAGCGCTCATGTTTGAAATGCGGGAAATGCGCAGAAAGAGCATCGGCAAGTGCGCGCATCCAATCGACCGACAACATCTCGACTGCACACCAGGGGCCGAGCGACCTCGAATAGAGTTTCGGCGCCAGTCGCACAAATTGCGCCGTCTCGGCTTCGAGGTAATGACAGAGCTCCCCCGGTTCGCCGAATTCCTCTTCGTCAAGCAGACACTTTGCACCAATGCTGAGAAACGCCCTGGTCAACTGATAATGATGGGTGTCGCCATCCGGCAGCCCGTCATCGTCAATGAATATCTGCAGTTTGCGCTTCCGCAGTGCCGGGCTGTCGAGATGAGGAAGATAATAGACGGCGGCCCGAGTCGCGTGCATGGCCGACTGATAGATAAGGTGTATCTGGCCCAGAAACAAAGGATCGCTCACTACTGTGCTGGGCAGGTTGGCCAGCCGGCCAAAGAACGGCATGCGCGATGGCCGATGTTCTTCGAGCATAGCGGCCATCGCATTGGGGAAATCCTCGGGTGCCGTCGGCTCTAGAAGGTCCGACCTGGGACCTGTCCGCTCCTCCTGATTTTTCACTGCGATGTCCTCCATCTCTCCAGCGAATTTCAGCTGTGCGGGTGCTGACAAGCTCGGCCCGGCACTGATGTCGGACTGTAGAGTCGATATGTAAACTTTTAGTTATCGCAAACGACATCGACAACCTGAGCCGAATTAATCGCTCATTTATCTGGAGTTCGTAGGGTCAAAGCTCGGCTGATGCGGTGAGCTCCAATGAAACACGCGAGTCAGAAGAACCTGCTGACGAACGAGTTGGCGATCGGCTGGCTGACCATGTTTGTGATCGGCAGCGATCTGTTCGTCGTTTCCCCGCTGCTGCCGCTGATCGCGACCGACTACGCAAGCCCGCCCGCCCAGACCGGGCTCAGTGTCACCGTCTTTTCCCTCTCTTACATGTTGAGCGCCCCAATCCTTGGCCACATCGCAGATAGGATTGGACACGGCCGGGTCCTGACTTACTGCCTCTGTGCTTTTGCCTCGGCAAATGTCCTCACGGCAGCAGCCGGGAGTCTGACCTGGCTGCTCGTTGCGAGATTGTGTGCCGGGGCCGCGGCAGCCGGAGTGTCACCTTCGGTCTACGCGCTCGTAGGGGGCAGCGCTCCTTCTGATCAGCGCGCCACTCGGCTGTCGATCGCGGTATCGGGCCTGCTGATGTCGCTCTCGTTCGGCGCACCAATCGGCGAGCTGATTGGCGCCTCGTTCGGCTGGCGGGTCGTTTTCACTGGTATTGCGGTACTGAGCCTACTGCTCGTCTTGGCTAACAATAGTGTTTGGCGCGGGGGGCTTGCTGCGGAGAATTCAGCGGGGGTGTCCAGACAATTGACGATCTCTACTGTTATCCCCCGGCTCATCGCAACGGTGGTTTGGAGTACCGCGGTTTACGCCATATACACTTATCTGGGCGAAGGCCTTACATCATTTGGCTACTCGACTGAGGATATCGCCGGCGTGATCGCGTTCTACGGATGTGGCGCCATCGCCGGCGTACTGGTAGGCGGTCGGATGACCGATCGGCTCGGGCCAGGGCTGACGAGCACGATTGGTCTCAGCGGTCTGTGCTGCTGCTTTCTACTGCTTCGGCTTGCACTTGATGCCGGCGTGCTGGTCGACTGCACCTTCGGGATCTCGTCCTTCGTGGCGCAGCTGTTTTTTCCGGCTCAGCAGGTCAGACTAGCGCAGGAGTTTCCCGGCGGCCGCGCGACCATCCTGGCTTGGAACAATAGCGCCTTGTTTCTTGGTATCTCTCTCGGTTCTTTGATTGGCGGTCAGGCCATTGCGCTGGCGGGTTTCAACGTCAATTTGGGGATCTCGGCGGTAATCGCCGCCGTCGGCTTGGTTTTCAACCAAACCGGTCATCCGACCCAGGCTCAAGAAGCTATTATGCGGCAGCCTCGACCGGCAGAGACAGAAGGGGCAGGGTGACCGTTACCGTCGTCCCGGCCCCGAGTTCGCTTTCTATATCGAGCGTTCCGCCGTGCAGCTCGACAACCGATTTCGCGAACGGCAGCCCGAGGCCTGCGCCCTGATGCTTGCCGTCGAGAACCGAGTTGACCCGGTAGAATGGCTGCTGAACCAGCGGGATATCTTGGGTGCCGATCCCTATGCCGGTGTCACGGATCCGGATGCGCAGCGCAGCGTCGTCGGTCTCGCCCGACACTGTTACGCGCCCACCTGCGGGCGTGAATTTGATCGCATTGCCGATCAGGTTGACAAACACCTGCTTCAGTTTGAGCGAATCACCTTCGACCACCGGCCAGTTCGACGCATCCCCGTTGACGACCAGCTCGACTTTGCCGGCTTCTGCGGTCAAATGCAGCATCATCAGGCTCTCGGTAAGCAGAGCGCCTGGTCGCGTCGGCAACCGTTCGATCTGCAGCTTTCCTGCTTCGACCTTGGCGAGGTCCAGCATCTCTTCGACAAGTGAAAGAAGATGCAGCCCGCTCTCGTGGATATGCTGCGCGTACTCCTTGTAAGCCGGAAGCCCGATTGGCCCCATGATCTCGCGATGCATCATCTCGCCAAAACCGATTATTGCATTTAGAGGCGTACGCAGCTCGTGGCTCATATTTGCGAGGAACAATGATTTCGCCCGGTTGGCGTTGGCGAGCTCGATGGTTCTCTCCTCCACCCGGCTTTCCAGCGTTGCATTCAGCTCGCGCAGTTCGTTCTCCAGGCGCTTTTGGGCGGTGTAACGTGCGTCGAGGGCGTCGGCCATTGCGTTGAACGTCGCCCCCAAATGGCCGATTTCCGAATTGGGGTGCCGCACGTCGACCCGCGCGTCATAATTGCCGTTCCGCCACTCAGTGGCAAAGTGAAGTAAACCGCTGATCGGCTCCTGTAAGAATCGGCGCCCGCCGAGGACCGCAGCGAAGGTCGCAGCGAGAAGGCCAAAGACGATCAGCGCGACGCCGCGTCCGGTGGCGCTGTCGATAGCCGCAAAGGCCTCCGCCTTGGATTGCCCAGCGCTCAGAAAGAAATCCCGCGGTGGCAGAGCCGGCGGTACGTATCCGAAAATCCGTGTGGCGCCATCTACGCCTGCCGCCTCCTCCCACCCTGCAGTGTTTCCGTCCATGATCTCTTCATGGCTCTTTCTCATATTCTTGCCGACAAGCGCCTCGGGGTTTGGCAGCCGCGCGACGATGTTGCCTTCGCGATCGGCGATCAGGATCGAGGAAGTCGGTGACAGTCCTCTCTCCTTGAGGTGCTCGGACAACCAACGCAAATCGAGCCCAGCGAATACGACCCCCGCGACATGACCGTCTGCACCGGCGAATTTGAGTGCGAAGTGGATCATGCGCCGGCCACTGGTCTGATCGGCCCAATAATTGCCGACGGCGAGCGCATCCTGCGCCATCGCGCGTTTGAAAAATGGCTGATCGGCTACCGAGGAATAGGTTAAGGGTACGCTCGAGCAGAATATACGACCGTCGGTGTCGGCGGCGGCGAGCACGCTGTAATTGGCGTATTGTGGCCTCAGCGTGGCAAACAGCGAGTTGCACGCCTCGCTCTCTCGCAACTTGACTGGAGTGAGCTGCGCAAGCGCCAAGAGAAACTGGCGAGCCCCCTCACGGAGCTCCCCGATCTCCTCGCCAAATTGCTTGGTAATCTGAACGACTTGTTGGCGAATGTCGGCCTCGCGCGCTTTGCGCAGTTCGTATTCGTTGTAGGCCTGGATCACGATCGCCGGGCAAACGGCGATCAGCACGAGAATGATCAGCCGCGCCGTTAAATTGATGTGCGGCAGGCTAGGCCAGGCGAAGCGGCGCTTGACGGTGATCGTCTTGTCTAGCGCCGGGCTTGCTCCATGTGTGGTCATTGGCCCTGTCTCCGAATACCGGGCGCCCTCGGATCGTTTGCTCCACCCCGGATACTGCGGATGGAGGGGGCCTTACTAGCCTGAAATTTGAATAAAATTGGTTAACAAAAGGTTAACATGATACTGGGAGCTCATCCCGCATGCAGGCTCGGCGGCAGCCGGGCATCGAGCCGCTTTGTCATACAGATCCGCGTATGACCCGGGGGATCGCATTCGATCCGGCCGAGCACCTGGTAGCCTTGCCGCTCATAAAAGCCGGGAGCCTGGAACATCACCGTGAACAGGACGGCCCCGCTGCAGCCGCGCCGCCTCGCTTCGTCTTCCGCCATCGCCATGATCCGCGCGCCGATGCGATTTTTGCGCAGGCCCTCGGGGAGGAAAAAGAGATCGACAAAAAGCAGGCCCATCGAAGTGCGCCCGAGAAGCCCGCCGATGACTTCCCCTGTCTTTGGATCAGAGATCAGAACACCCAGCGGACGCGAATCCCGATATCCCGCCTGTTCGGCATTATACTCGGACAGGCCCCCTCGGATTACGGCTTGCGCCCGCTCGTTCGGAGCGTCGGTTACAGCCAAGCTGAACTCGCCTTGCGGCGTCGCCACGGTGACCTCCTCAGACGGGCGCGTCGCCTTTCAGCATGACACGGTAGAGATAGCGCCGCTGGCTCATGTCATAGTCGCCATTCGCCCTATGCAGCAGCGACCGATTATCCCACATGACGAGGTCGCCAGCCCGCCATCTGTGACGGTACTGATATCGCGGCTTAGTTGCGAGCTCGAGCAGATCGGCAAGCAACGCCAAAGCCTCCCCGTCCGCCATCCCGACGATGCCCTCGATCCGGATCGGGTTGATGTAGAGCGCCTTGCGGCCGCTTTCCGGATGGGTCCGCACTATAGGGTGGATGACTGCATCGGGCACATGGTCGCGGCTTTCCTCGCTGAGCTCCATCAGCTGTCGCGCGCTGTGGCGGCTCTGATAGACGTGGATCGCCTTCAGCCCATCGAGACGGCGCTTGGTCTCACCCGGCAACTCGTCATAGGCGAGATGCATATTGACGTATTGGGTATCGCCGCCGCGCTCGGGCAGGCTGACGGCGTGGAGCACCGTGGCCTTCGGCGGAGCAGCGGCGTTCGAGTGATCGGTGTGGTATCCCTCACCGGGAATGTAGCGTCTGCCGTCGGGGTGGAAGTCCTGGTTCGAGATGTAGTGGATGAGCGGACATTCCGGCAGAGCAAAGCGCGAATTGTGCTGCGGAAAGATTTCTCCGAAGAGCCCGACCGCGGCGAGCAGTTGATGCGGCGATAAACGCTGATCTCGGAATACCAGCACCGAACGGTCGACAAAGGCGCGATTGAGGCTCTCCCGCGTCGTCTCGTCGATAGCCTGAGCGAGATCGATGCCGCGAACCTCCGCCCCGGTGTGCTCGGAGAGCGGAGTGATCGTGTAACCCATCAGCCGGCTTCCATCGGTAGGCTCGGGTCGTTCGCCCACTCGCTCATCGAGGCGTCGTAGAGCCTGACGCGATCATGGCCGAGCATGACCAGCGCGAACGCATCGGCGCTCGCGGCGATGCCGCCACCGCAATAGGTGATCACTTCCTTGTCGAGCGCACCGACGGCATCGAAACGCCGGCGCAGCTCCTCGGCCGGCAGAAAGGTGCTGGTTGCCGGATCAATCAGACGCGCGGCCGGCACATTGACGCTGCCGGCGATCCGGCCGACCCGGCCATAGCTGTTGCCGCCGCTCCCCGCATGCTGCTCGGGCAACAGCGCGTTCAGCGTGCAGATCGCGCCATCGCCGATGGCTTGCTGCACCTCGTCCTTGCCGACCATCAGTTGGCGCTCC
>Ga0070698_100001739_pt1 | contig 24292 bp, 24 predicted proteins | sample KBSK1502metaG_FD_65477 | JGI IMG/M metagenome (GOLD analysis project Ga0070698, IMG submission 65477) | Corn, switchgrass and miscanthus rhizosphere microbial communities from Kellogg Biological Station, Michigan, USA - KBS K1-50-2 metaG | ecosystem: Host-associated > Plants > Roots >... | reverse complement strand
TGGGTGCGCCGCTAGCACCAAGTAAGCCACGGACAGCGAGCGGAGCGCGATTCACTCGCGCGGAGCGAGCGGGGGGTCTGGGGGGTGCGCCGCTAGCACCCCCCAGCTCAATTACGCCTGCCAGTCCTTCATCTTCCTCAGGAGCTGGTCGATCGTGAGCAGCCGCTCGTGCCCGTCGGCGTCGCGGCGGAACACCGCGTGGTACCAGCCCTTCATGCCGATGGGCGTGTAGGTCTCGCGTCCGATCCGTAGCCGTTCACCCGAGACGAGCTTGAGGAAAACCTGCTCGTAGGCGGAGCGAGTGAGGCGGCGATCCGGAAAGGGAATCGGGTCCTGCCGCCCTCGCCGCTCGCGCTGTCGGCGGTCCGCGGCGGGAGCGCGTCGGCGGACGACGTCGGACGGCGGGCGGCGCGGCCGCGCCGGCGAAGGCCGGGGCCCCACGGTCTGGACGACGCCCTCCATCCCGGCCTCCACCTTCCCGTCCGGGGCCATCGCGGATGCTCCGACGGCGGACGCCCCGGCCGGCGCCCGCCCCGCCATCGGAGCGCGACGCCGGCGGCGCCGCTGCGAGACGAATTCCGCCCTCTCCTTCTCCCGCGCGGCGATGAAGTCGTCGAGCGTGCCGACGTTCCAGACGACCTGCCGGGCGGTCGAGGGCCGGCGGCGGGACTCGAACCCCCGGAGGGCCGGGAGCACCATCCCCCACCGGCACAGGCGCCCGACGTCCTCGTAGGCGCTGGGCCGATCGTCCAGCTCCAGCAGCGACGGCGCGCCCCCCTTGAGGATCGAGAACAGCATGCGGAAGCTGAACGGATCGGCGTACCGGCGGATGGAGCGGCGGAAGTACCACGCGGTGCGCAGCGCGATGTCGCGCAGCGACCGTAGCCCGGGGCGCCCGCGCACCTTCCAGATGGGGGCGTCCATGTCCGACGTGAACGGGCTTTGCGGAAAATGGAAGTCCTTCGTGAGCCAACCCTTCCGCGTCGTGTGCCGGCCCGGCACGACGCCCTCAACGGTGGGGATCGGCAGGCGGTCGAGGAGGGAGACGTCGTACGACGGCCAGGTCATGACCTCGCGGACGGTGCCGATCACCACGGTGGCGGTGGCGATCATCAGCCCCGGGTCGGGAGTGAAGTCGGCGGTGATCTCGATGCGGTCACCGCGCGGCCGCACGCCGACGCCGGTGGAGCGGCGGTTGGTGCCGACGACCGCCACCGGCACCGGAAGGATGTGGGCGAGCAGGTACGCGAGGCGACGGACGTTGCGCTCCCCGTTCGGCCGGACGCGCCAAGGCTCGAAGGAAACGTTGTAGTGGGTGCTGTATGCCTTCAAGCGGATGTGGCGGCCGGTGCGCTTCTCCCAATTCGACAGCGCGCGCCGCACGAACGCAATCTGTTCCCAGAGGTTCCTCACCACGCGCGCGCTGCAGCCCGGGGCCAGCTCGATGACGGGGGTCACGACCTCGATCACCCCGCGGTCGAAATAGACGGCGCCGCCGGTGGGGAGCTGGAACGAGCTCTTCTCGCGGCGCAGCATGGGGACGTCGATGAACCCGGTGGGCCGCCCCCAGAACTCGCGCGGGTCGATCTCCACCCCGTCGAGGAAGACGTTGAACTCCGCTTCCATGCCCGTCACGGGCATCCGCAGGCGGCGGGCGACGGGACCGGGGACGCTCGCCCACGGGCCGGCATCGCGGCGCCGAGGTCGGCCCACGAGGGAGGCGGTCTCCTCGAAGTCGGCTTTGTAGTCGGTTGGCATTCCTGCAAAGCCTCGACGGCCGGCGGCGGCCTCGAGGTCCGCGTAAGCCGATGCTGCCCTGCGGCTTGAGCCCAGAGCGCAGCGTCGCCACGCCCACCCGACCAGAGCGCTCGGCTCCTTGGGAGCAAGAATCGGACCACCCCTTCGTTCGCGCGGGAATGCCCGCGCCCGACCTATTTCTGGGATCCGGATTCGGACGAGCCGGCGTGAGCGGCGGTGGGCAGCACTTCAGGCAAGGGCTCGCGCGGCCAGCCGCGGCGATCGCCGCGGCGCCGCTCCTCGAAGGCGAAGCGCGCCTCGTCCTGCGGCCCGGCGAGGCGGTCCTCGCTGATCTCGCGGGGGATCACGGTGAGGTAGCCGAGGTCCACGTGGATGTGGTCGTCGGCCTTTCCGATCTCGTGGCCGTACGGCATCACGTACAGATCGTCGGTGAGGTCTTCGATGACCCGGTTGTACGTCTCGATCGAGGCGCGGTCCCGCAGCACCACGGTGCCGATCTTGTACACGTCGGCGGCCGTCCCCCACATGTGCGGCGTGGCCGCCACCGAGAGCTTGTGCGCCGGGGACCGGTAGCCGCCGTTGACGGCCAGGTGCACGGGAGCGCCGGCGGCCTCGCGGAGCCGCTCGAGGTAGAAGGCGGCGATCCGGATGGCGCACGGGACGTAGCGGGGAAAGGCCCGGACACGGGCCGCCTCCTTCAGGTCCACCAGGAGGAACTCGTTGAGGCCGAAGTGCGGCGTGAGGCGGATCTCCCGGGCCGCCTCGTGGGAGGGGATCTCGTAGAAGTAGCGCGGGAGGTGGTGGTACTGGCCGCCGATGCCCTCGACCAGCTCCCCCGGCCGCAGCAGCGCACGCAGCTCGGGGTCGAGGTCGAACGCGTCGACGATCTTGAGGCCGGACTCCGATTCCGTCTCAGCCACCGTTCATCCCCGCCAGGCACTCGTAGATGTCGCGCGACACATCGGCCACCGCGGTCGTCACCCCGGTCTCGCTGGCGAATTGCGTCAGGATCACGAGGACGTACGGCTGGCGGCCGTCGAGGTAGACGATGCCCGCGTCGTGGTGGACGGTCGAGATGTTGCCGCTCTTGTGCGCCACCCGCGCCGCCTCCGGCAGCCCGGCCGGGATGCCGCTCTTGAACCTCTGCTCGAGGAGGATCTCGCGCATCCGGGCCGAAGCTTCTTCACCGTAGGCCCTGCCCTCCGCCACCAGCCGCAGCAGCTTGAGCAGGCCGTTGGCGGTCACCTCGTTGTTCAGCCCCGCCTCGAACGCGGCGTGGTCCTCCACCCCCCGAAGCACCTTGATGCCGTCGATCTTCAGCTCATCGAGAGCGGTCTGGATGACCGGCACCCCCACCGCGTCGACGAGCAGGTTGGTCGCGAAGTTGCTGGAGGACGTGATCATGTGATACGCGAGCCGCTTCACCGACATCGTCCGGCCCAGGCGCTCGTAGACCTCGCCCTCGGTGTCGCGGCTGACGTCCAGCATATACGGCTTGCGGTCGTAGATGCTGAGGAACTTGTTGCGGACGTGGACGGGCTCGTCCAGGGTCAGCTCCCCGCGGGTGAACTGGCGGAAGACCGCCAGCAGCACGGCCAGCTTCATCGTCGACGCGGCGTGGAAGACCGCATCCGCGTTGTACGACCACTGGAGGGTCGTCTCGGCGTCGTAGAACGCAATGCCCAGGCGCTCGAGCTCGTGGCGGTCGCGGATGGCCAGCACGCTCGCGTAGAGGGATCGCTCGGCGTTGGCGACGGATTGGCCGGCCGGGGCCTCTTCGGGCGGCTGAGCCTCCGGCTTCGCCATTAAACGATATTAAGACAATTCGCTAGAATCTGGCCGACGTGAGCCCCGAGGTCGCGGCGGCCGCCGAGCGTCTGGGCGAACAGGGCCTCCTCTCCCCGGCGCAGCGTGCGCTCTTCGCCCGCGTGGCGCGCGGCGAGCTCGTCTCCGTCTACCGCGAGCTGCGGCTGGCCCTCTACGCCGGGATCCTCGTGGCCATGGCCGGCGTGGGCCTGCTCGTCAAGGAAAACTTCGCGCGCCTGGGTCCGCTGGCGGTGGCGACCGCCCTCGCGCTGGCCGCGGCCGCGTGCCTGGCCTGGGTCCAGCGACGCTCGCCCGCTTTCTCGTGGCGGGAGGCGGCTTCACCTCACCTTGCCTTCGAATACGTGCTGCTGCTGGGCGTGCTCCTCGCGGGAGCAGACCTCGCCTACGTCGAGGCGAGGTTCGCCCCCCTGGGTCCCGCCTGGCCCTGGCACCTTCTGGCCATGGCGATCGTGGCGGGCGTCCTCGCGGTCCGCTACGACTCGCGCATCGTGTTCTCGCTCGCGCTCTCGACATTCGCGGCCTGGCGCGGCGTCTCGGTCGTGTTGCTCGAGAAGGCGTTCTGGTCCGGGTCGGACCCGGCGTCGTCCCTGCGGGCCAACGCGGTCGGCGTCGGCGTGGCTTTCCTCCTCCTGGGGGCGGCCCTCGTGCCGCTCGATCGGAAGGCGCACTTCGAGCCGGTGGCGGTGCACGCGGGCTGGATCCTCGTGCTCGGAGCGCTCGCGTCGGGCCTGGGGGGCCGCAGCCCGGCCGGGGACCTCGGCCTGCTCCTGGCCGGAGGCGGAGTCGCCGCGTTCGCCTTCCGCCGCGCGCGTTTCTCTCTCTTCGTGCTCGGCGTCCTCGCCGCGTACGTCGCCCTGAGCGCGCTCTTCCTCCGCATCGATCCCGGCTTCACCGGCGGGTCCCTGTGGTTCGCCCTCACGTCCCTCGCGGTCCTGGGCGGGCTTCTCGGCGTCCACCGGAGGCTGAGGCCCGCGTGAGGCCCGACGGCGCGGAGGCCGACCGCCGGCGCGAGGTGCGCGCCGCCGCGCGCGGGTGGCGGCGGGCGTCCGCGATCGACGACGCGACTCTGGCCGCCATCCGCGCGTCGTACCCGGACGACCGTGGGCGGCTGGGCCCGGCCTTCCGCTCCCTCGCCTTCGTGCTCACGGCGCTGGCGCTCAATGCCGCCTTCTTCTTCGTGATCGCGGTGGCGGACCCGCGGGGCGATGCCGTCGGCATCCTGGCCCTTGCCTTCGGAATCGTCCTCTGCGCCCTGACCGAGGTCCAGATCGGCCTCTTGAAGCGGGCCGAAGGCGGCATCGAGGCCGCGAGCGCATTCGTCGGGATCGCGTACGTGATCGGCGCGGCGGGCTGGCTCATGAACGAGGCTCACATGCCCGAGCGCACGCTCGTGCTGGCGGTGCTGGCGCTGGCGGCCGCCCTCCTGGCGGCGGCGGCCGCGCGGTGGGGCATGCCGCTGTGCGCGGCGCTGGCCGCGGGCGCGTTCTTCCTGCTCCTCGCGCGGAGCCCGGCCGGCCGGCTCTTCTGGATCGCCGCCGCGGCGGCGGCGGCGCCCCTCCTCGTGATCTTCGGCGATTCCCCGCGCCTGCCGCCGGTCCACCGCCGGTCGTGCCAGGCCGCGCTCGCCGTCGCCCTGCTCGCCTTCTACGCGGCTTTCAACCTCTGGTCATGGGACCACGCGTTCGTGGAGTCGCTGGGACCGGGCCGCGCGCCGGCGCTGAAGGACTCTTCACTCCGGCCACTGGCGATGGCGGGCACCGTCTTGATCCCCGCCGCCGCGCTCGCCTTCGGCATCCGCTCGCGCCGGCGGCTGTTCCTCGACCTCGGGGTGGTGTTGGCCGTCGCCTCGCTGGTCACGCTGCGCTTCTACGTCCACGTGGCACCGCTGTGGCTGATCCTGACCGCCGGCGGGAGTGCGGCGATCCTGGGCTCCCTCGCCATCCGGCGCTTCCTGGACTCCGGCGCGGGCCGGGAGCGGCGGGGCTTCACGGCCGAGCCGCTGTTCGAGGACCTCTCGCGGCAGGGCGCGCTCGAGACGGCGGCCGCCCTCGCCTCCGCGCCTTCCGCGCGACGGGTGCCGGCCGAGGACCGTTCCTTCACCTCCGGCGGCGGCCGCTTCGGCGGCGGCGGCGCCACCGGGGAGTATTGACGCCCTAAACGCTTTCGAAATGCGTCAGGCGCTTGAACAGGCGATAGCGGTCGTCGATCTCGGCGCGGCTCAGGTGGAGGAGGCGGTCGAGGCTGAAGGCCTCCACGCAGAACGACGCCAGCGTGCTCCCCATGATCACGGCGCGGCGTAACACCACGTCGTCCACCGCGCCCGCGCTCGCGGCGCCCGCCAGGTAACCGACGAACCCCCCGGCGAAGGTGTCTCCGGCCCCGGTGGGATCGAAGACCTCCTCCAGCGGGTAGGCGGGCGCGGCGAAGGACCCGTCCTCGGTGAACATCAGCACGCCGTGCTCGCCCTTCTTCACGATGAGCGTGCGGGGGCCCATCGCCCGGATCGCGCGGGCCGCCTTGACGATGTTCCATTCACCCGAGAGCTGACGCGCTTCCGCGTCGTTGATCAGGAGCACGTCGACGCGCGCGAGTGTCTTCTCCAGCTCCGCGGGCTTGCCCTCGATCCAGAAGTTCATGGTGTCGCACGCGACGAGGCGGGGGCGGTCCACCTGGTCGAGCACCTCGCGCTGCAGGAGCGGGTCGATGTTGCCGAGGAAGACGTACTCGCTCCGGCGGTACCGCTCCGGGATCTTGGGCTTGAAGAACTCGAACACGTTGAGGTCGGTGCGGACCGTCTCCCGGGAGTTGAGGTCGTAGGAGTACTTCCCCTGCCAATGGAAGGTCTGCCCATCCATTCGCTCCAGGCCCTCGAGGTCGATGCCCCGTCCGCGAAAGGCGGCCAGCTCCTTGTCGCCGAAGTCGCGGCCGACCACGCCGACGAGGTTCACGGGCACGAAGAACGACGCCGCCACCGAGAAGAACGACGCGCTGCCGCCCAGGACGCGCTCGGCCCGTCCGAAGGGCGTCTCCACGGTGTCGTACGCGACGCTTCCCACGACCAGGATGGCCATTCTGCGCTCTCGGCTGTCTCCGCGTTCCCTGGGAATTATTTCAGGTATTTTCCGATGATCGGGGCCAGCTCGCGCTTCACCTCGTCCGGCACCAGCTCCGCGGGGGTGACGAGCGCCTGCTTCAGCGCGCTCCCGCAGTCGCAGGCGCGGGGGGACGGGGGCAGCCGGCGCAGGGCGGCGCGCAGGACCGCCTTGGCCGTGGCGGCGTTCCGGACGAGGTTGGCGATGATCTGGTCGGCGGTGACCGAGTCGTGGTCGGGATGCCAGCAGTCGTAGTCCGTGACCATGGCCAGGGTCGCGTAGCACAGCTCGGCCTCGCGGGCGAGCTTGGCCTCCTGCAGGTTGGTCATGCCCACGAGGTCCATGCCCCACGACCGGTAGAGCTCCGACTCCGCGCGGGTCGAGAACTGCGGGCCCTCGATGCACACGTACGTTCCTCCGCGATGGAACGTGGCCCCCGCCTCCCCGCACGCGTCGGCCAGCGTGCCCGACAGCACGGGGCAGAACGGGTGGGCGAAGGCCACGTGGGCCACGAGCCCCCGGCCGAAGAAGGTCGACTTGCGCAGGCGCGTCCGGTCCAGGAGCTGATCGGGGATGACCATGTGCAGCGGCGCGTACTTCGCCTTCAGGGAGCCGACCGCGGAGACGGACAGGATCGCCTGCACGCCGAGCAGCTTGAGGGCGAAGACGTTGGCCTGGAAGTTCAGCTCGCTCGGCAGGATCCGGTGGCCGCGCGCGTGGCGCGCCAGGAACGCCACCCGCCGGCCCTCGAGCCGCCCGACCCGGAGGCGGTCGGAGGGGGCGCCGAAGGGCGTGTCGACCGCCACCTCGCGGGCCGCCTCGAAGCCCTCGATCTCGTAGAGGCCGCTCCCGCCGATGATGCCGATCTCCGCGCCGTCCATTTCGCTTTCTCTCACCGGCGCCGGAGGCGTACCATTCGTGAAGGCGTCATGGTATGCGCTCCCCCCTGACGCCGCAACGGCCCGAGGTCACACCGTGAACGTCCTGCTGCTGTCCATGCCCGACTCGTTCGAGCACATGGCTCCCGTCGCCATCCGCATGCCGAACGGGGCCCTGACCTCCCTCGCCGGGAACGTCGACCCCCACCACCGGGTGGCGGTAGCCGACCTCGTCCTCGTGCAGGACCGGGTGGCGGCGACGGTCGAGAGGCTGGTGCAGGAGTGCGAGCCGGACGTCGTCGGCCTCTCGGTCATGACCTTCCAGCGCCGCACGGCCCTCAAGCTCATCGCCCTCGTTCGGGCGCTCCGACCCGCCGCGCGCATCGTCATCGGCGGCTACGACCCGAGCCTCGCTCCCGACGCGTGGACGGGCCCCGACCCCGCCGTCGACTTCATCGTCCGCGGCGAGGGCGAGACGACCTTCAGCGAGCTGCTGCGCGCGCTCGAGAGCGGGGAGGGTCACGAGCGGATCGGCGGCCTGAGCTGGCGCGGTGCGGACGGCGGCTTCCACCACAATCCGGACCGCCCCGTCCAGCGCCTGGCGGAGGGATCGCTGCGCCTTCCCAACCGGGACGCGCGCGTGCTCGGCGGCTACACGCTGCTCGGCCGCGCGGTGGACGTGATCGAGACCTCGCGCGGCTGCACCTTCGATTGCAGCTTCTGCTCGATCATCGAGATGCGCGGCCGCAACTTCCACATCTACGACTTCTCGCGCGTGCTCGACGACATCCGCGATGCACGCGATCACGGCGCGCAGGCCCTCTTCATCGTCGACGACAACGTCACCCTCGACGTGAAGCGCTTCGAGGCGCTGTGCGCAGCGATCGTGGAGGCCGGCCTGAACCGCATCGACTACACGGTGCAGGCGATGACCTCCGCCATCGCGGACCACGGCGAGACCCTCGCCCCCCGGATGCGCGAGGCCGGCTTCCGCTACGTGTTCCTCGGCATCGAGAACGTTCTCGACGAGGACCTGGGGTTCCTCAAGGCGGCGGCCAAGAACATCCAGCACCAGGGCGGGCGCCGGGTCGGCAACGCCACGACGGCCGCCATCGATCACCTCCACCGCAACGGCATGTACGTGGTGGGCGGGCTCATCGTGGGCAACCCGAGTGACACGCCCGAGTCGATCGAGGCCAACCTCCGCTTCGCCCGGCGCTACGTCGACTGGCCCTACATCCAGCACCCCACGCCGTACCCGCGAACGCCCATGACGAAGGACCTCGCCGCGCGCGGCCTCATCACCAACGACCGCCTCGAGGAATACGACGGGACGACCGCGGTCGTGAAGAGCGAGCATCTCGGGGCGGAGGAGATCGAGTTCCTGCGCTGGCAGGCGGAGCGCTGGATGAAGCTCCGCCACTTCCCGGTCGCGCTGCGCCACAGCCCCGGATTCTGCCTGCGCCACGGGCCGGCGATGGTTGCGCACACGTTCCGCGGGGCGAGCTGGAAGTACTGGCTGGGACTGGAGAGCGACCGCGACGTCTTCCGGCGCTACCGGCAGATCCGCAAGGCCGAGCGGGAGTATGTCGAGTACGAGCCTCCCGCCCGGCCCGCGGCGACTACCGCCTAACGGCCGGAATCGCGCTCCGCTCGCTAGCCCTTCTCCTTCAGCTCCAGCAGCACCCCGCCCGCCGCCCGGGGATGCACGAACGCCACCCGCGACCCCCCCGCCCCCGGGCGCGGCTGCTCGTCGATCAACGAGATGCCGCGCGCGCGCAGATCGGCCAGGGCCGCGTCGATGTCCTCCACCAGCACGCAGACGTGGTGAAGGCCGGACCGCTTCTGGAGGAACTTCGCGATCGACGAGCCGGGGTCGGTCGGCTCCAGCAGCTCCAGGCGCGACTCCCCCACGGGCAGGAACGCGACCCGCACCTTCTCGGTCGGCACGTCCTGCGTGGACTCGACCGGGAAGCCGAGCGTCTCGTAGGCCTCCACCGCCTCGGCCAGGCTCGGCACCGCAATGCCGAGATGATCGATCTTCAACGCCTTCACAGGCCCATCCTCTTCATGACCTCATCGGCCGCCGCCAGCGGATCCACGGTCCGTGCCTCCAGCCGATCGACGTTCTTCTCCAGCTCTTCCGGCGTGAGCGCCGCCTCCCGGGCCCGGATCAGCAGGCGGTCCTGCAGCGTCTCCTCGAACTGGCGGCGGAGCTGGGCCCGGCGGCGCTCGGCCAGCGTCCCGTTGCCGGCGGACCGCGAGCGAAACGCCTCCACCGCGCTCCATACCTCCTCGATGCCGCGGTCGTCGGTGGCGACGGTCTCCACGATCGGGGGCGGCGGCTGCCCCTCGCGGGTGGCGAGCGAGAGCATCGACTCGATCTCGGTCACGACGCGGTCCACGCCTTCGCGGTCCGCCTTGTTCACGACGAAGACGTCGGCGATCTCCATGATGCCCGCCTTCAGGGCCTGCACCTCGTCGCCGAGGCCGGGCACGAGCACCACCAGGCTCACGTCGGCCGTGCCCATGATCTCCACCTCGTCCTGGCCCACGCCCACCGTCTCCACCAGGATCACGTCCTTGCCCGAGGCGGCGAGCACGGTGAGGACCTGGCCGGTGGCGGCCGCCAGCCCCCCGAGGTGACCGCGGGTCGCCATGGACCGGATGAACACGCCTTCGTCCGCCGCGTGGCCCTGCATGTGGATGCGGTCGCCCAGGATCGCTCCGCCGGTGAAGGGCGAGGTGGGATCGACGGCGACGATGCCCACCTTCTTGCCCTGGCGGCGCAGGTGGGCGGTCAGGCGATCGACGAGCGTCGACTTGCCCGAGCCGGGCGGTCCGGTGACACCGACGACGAGCGACCGGCCGGCGTGCGGGAAGAGCGCCGCGAGCAGCGCGGGCGCCTCCGGCCGGCCGTTCTCGACGATGCTGATCGCCCGCGCGAGCGCGCGCACGTCGCCCCGCCGCACTTCGTCCGCCAGCTCGCGTATCAGCGGACCATACCGCGCAGCTTCAGCAGCTCCCGCGCGATGACCAGCCGCTGGACCTCGCTCGTGCCCTCGCCGATCGTCCCCAGCTTCGAGTCGCGCAGGTAGCGCTCCACCGGGTATTCCTTGACGTAGCCGTAGCCGCCATGGATCTGCACCGCGTCGAGGGCGGCATGCACCGCCATCTCGCTCGCGTACAGCTTGGCCATCGACGACTCGGCCGTGTGCTCCTTCCCGCCGTCGCGCAGGAACGCCGCCCGCCACGTGAGCAGCCGGGCGGCGTCCACCCGCGTGGCCATGTCGGCGATCTTGAACTGGACGGCCTGGAACTCGGCGATCGGATGGCCGAACTGGCGGCGCTCCCGCCCGTACTTCATCGACGCTTCCAGGCACGCCTGGGCGATGCCCACCGAGAAGGCGGCGATGCCGATGCGGCCGCGGTCCAGGATCCGCAGCGTGTCGATGAAGCCGTGACCCTCGGCCCCGAGGAGGTTGACGGAGGGGATGCGGCAGTCCTCGAAGACCAGCTCCGATGTGTCCGACGAGCGCACGCCGAGCTTGTCCTCCTTCTTGCCCGCCCGGAAGCCCTTCGCACCACGCTCGACGATGAACGCGGAGATGCCCTTCTTGCCCTTCTCGCGGTCGGTCACCGCCATCACGACGGCGGTGTCCGCGACGCGGCCGTTGGTGATGAAGGTCTTGGCGCCGTTCAGCACCCAGTGGCTGCCGTCGCGCACGGCGGTGGTGCGCGTCCCCCCCGCGTCCGAGCCGGCGCCGCTCTCGGTGAGCCCCCAGCATCCGACCTTCTCCCCTCGCGCCAGCGGCGTGAGGAAGCGCCGCTTCTGCTCGTCGGTGCCGGCGAGGAAGATGTGCCCGGAACAGAGGCTGTTGTGCGCGGCCACCGAGAGGGCCACCCCCGCGTCCACGCGAGCCAGCTCCTCCATCACGAGGGCATAGTCGAGCGTGGTCATGCCCGAGCCCCCGTACTCGGCCGGCCAGACGACCCCCATGAGGCCGAGCGTTCCGAGCTTCGAGAAGACCTCGCGCGGGAACTCCTGCTTCTCGTCCCACTCCCGGGAGTGCGGGGCGAGCTCGGACTCCGCGAACTCGCGGACCGTCTTCTTGAGGAGCTGCTGTTCCTCGCTGAGGTCGAAGTCCAAGAAAAACCCCCGCCGTGGCGACGATCGATGGTATCTGATCGCGGCCGCGCCTTCTATTATCGCGTACCGGAAGTCTCGTCCCGCCCACGGATAATGGACGGATGCGCCGGGTCGTGGTCCTCGTCGTGCTCGCCGGCCTCCTCTACGCGGGGTGGGTGGTCGGAGGCCTCCCTTCTCGCGCCGAGGTCCGGGCCCTGGGGCGCACGAACCCCGGCGTCACGTCGCTGATGCGCCAGCGGGAGGAAGAGGCGCGGCGCGCGCACCGTCCGTATCGCCGCGTCCAGGTGTGGGTGCCGATCTCGAGCGTCTCCCGCCACCTCATCCACGCGGTCATCGCCGCCGAGGACCAGAAGTTCTTCGGCCACGAAGGTGTCGACTGGGAGGCGATGAAGAAGTCGGTGGAGGCCGACCGCGCCCGCGGCGGGTTCGTGCGCGGCGGCAGCACGATCACGCAGCAGCTCGCCAAGAACCTCTTCTTCACCACGCACAAGTCCATCACCCGCAAGCTGCGGGAGCTGGTGGTCGCGCGCTGGCTCGAGCACGACCTCTCCAAGAAGCGGATCCTCGAGCTGTACCTGAACGTGATCGAGTGGGGCGACGGGACCTACGGTGCCCAGGCGGCCGCCCGCCGCTACTATGCCAAGCCGGTGTCCGACCTCGACCCGGCGGAGGCGGCCGGGCTGGCCGCCATGATCCCGAACCCGCGCCGCATCAACCCCCTCGTCGATCCGCGTCGGCTTGCCCGCGCCCAGCGGCGCGTGCTGTGGCTGATGGCAACCGCGGGCTACATCGAGCGGGACGCGGCGGGACTCGGCACCGAGCCGCCGCCGCCGCCGGAGCCCGTGGACGCGGACGAAGACGAGGCGCCCCCACCGCCACCGGCCGCGCTGCCCCCGGCGACACCGCCGTCGGCCGCGACACCGGTCCCGACGCCCGAGCCGACATCCACGCCCACGCCCGAGCCGGAGGCGACGCCGGGTGTACGATAGCCGCCCGAACGGAGGACGCATGGAGCACCCGACCTCCTGACCCACGGGGGATGACGGACGCGGACGTCGAGACCTCTTCCGCCGCGTACGCGCGCCGCTTCGAGGGGCCGGTGGGGCGATGGTTCCTGGAATTACAGGCCCGCACCACCGTCGAGCTGCTCCGCCCGCGGGCTGGGACCTCGGTCCTCGACGTCGGGGGCGGCCACGCCCAGCTCACGGCCCCGCTCGTGGAGGCAGGCTGTGACGTCACCGTCTACGGCAGCGCCGAGAGCTGCTCTGAGCGGGTGCAGGAGTGGGTGCGCTCGGGCCGCGCCCGCTTCCGCTGCGGTCCGCTCCTGCGGGCGCCGTGGCCGGACGGCTCCTTCGATGCGGCCCTGGCCTTCCGGCTGCTCCCCCACGTCGAGCGCTGGCGCGAGCTGGTGGCCGAGCTGTGTCGCCTCGCCCGGCAGGTCGTGATCGTCGATTACCCCACCGCGCGCAGCGCCAACGCCGTATCGGGCGCGCTCTTCGGGCTCAAGAAGAGCATCGAGGGCGACACGCGGCCCTTCCGCGTCTTCCGGGACGCCGAAGTGGAGGAGGCTTTCGCCGCCGCCGGCTTCGTCCGTACGGCTCGCCGCCCGCAGTTCCTGCTGCCCATGGCGCTGCACCGCGGCCTGCGGCTGGCCTCTCTCTCCCGCGCCGTCGAGGCCACGGCCCGTGTCGCCGGCCTGACGCGCGCCTGGGGCTCCCCCGTCATCCTTCGCGCCGAGCGACGTGCCTGACGCCGAATCCTGGGCGCTCGCCCTCTTCCGTCGCTCCGTCCTCAAGCAGCGGAAGCTCGCCGCGATCGTGGACATGCTCGGCCCGACCGGGAATCTGCGGTGCCTCGACCTCGGCTCCGACAACGGCGTCGTGAGCCTCCTCCTGCGCCGGCGCGGCGGGCGGTGGGCCTCCGCGGATCTGACGGCGGAAGCGGTGGCGTGCATCCGGGAGCTGGTGAGCGACGACGTGCACCAGGTCGAGAAGGGCGCGCGTCTCCCCTTCGCCGACGCCGAGTTCGACCGCGTGGTCGTCGTCGACATGCTGGAGCACGTCGCCGACGATGAGGCTTTCGCGAGGGAGCTGGCCCGGGTGACCAGGCCTGGAGGCCGCCTCGTCGTGAATACACCCCACCCCAAGGACACCGCCCTGCGTCGCGCGCGCCGGGCGATCGGGCAGACCGACGAGAAGCACGGCCACCTGCGTCCCGGCTACGCCCCAGAGTCGCTGGCGGCCCTGCTCTCGCCTGGCTTCACGCTCGACCGCCACCGAACTTACTCGCGCTTCTTCTCCGAAGCGGTCGATACCGCCATCAACTGGGGGGTGGAACGCCTCGGAAAGAAGTCCTCAGCCAAGGGCCTGGTGGTCACGGCAGCCGACCTCCAACGTCATCGGAGAGCGTTCCGGGCCTATTCGCTCGTGTATCCGGCCGTCTGGATCATTTCCCGCCTCGACGGCCTGATTCCCTGGGTCAAGGGGTATATGCTCGTGGCCGTCCTGACCCGGCGGGACTGAGGTATCATCCGGCCGAAAGCGAGCTTAGTGCCTTGAGCAAGGACACCGCTTCCCCCGAGACCGCTGCACGGTTCGGCCGCTACGAGATTCAGCAGGAGATCGGCGAAGGGGCCATGGGCCGGGTCTACAAGGCCTGGGACCCGCTCGTCCGCCGCGTCGTCGCGATCAAGACGATACGGTCCGAGTACCTGACGCACGAGACCTCGCACGAGTATCTCCGGCGTTTCCGCCGCGAGGCCCAGGCCGCGGGGCGCCTGTCCCACCCGAACATCGTGAGCATCTACGACGTCGGCGAGGACTATTTCGTCATGGAGTTCCTGGAGGGAGTGAGCCTCCAGGCGATCCTCGCTCACCGCACCATGCTGCCCCTCGCCGAGGCGCTGCGGATCCTGACGCCGGTGGCGGGGGCCATCGACTACGCGCACCAGGCGGGGGTGATCCACCGGGACGTGAAGCCCGCCAACATCATGATCCAGCCCGACGGCCGGCCGAAGCTCATGGACTTCGGGGTGGCCCGCCTGCCGACGTCGGCGATCACGGACTCCGGCCAGTCGTTCGGCTCCCCCTCGTACATGGCGCCCGAGCAGATCGCGAGCGACGACGTCACGCCGCGGGCCGACCTGTTCTCGTTCGGCGTGGTGGCCTACGAGGCGCTCACGGGCAGACGTCCCTTCCAGGGCGAGAGCATCACCGCGATCATCTACCGCATCGTCCACGAGCCGGCCCCGCCGCCGCGGAGCTACAACGACGAGCTGCCCGCGCATCACGACGAGGTGTTCCGCCGGGCGCTGGCCAAGGAGCCGGCCAACCGATTCCCCAACGCGCAGTCGCTCATCGCCGCCCTCAGCGGAGCGGAGCTGATCCTGCCCGAGGAGCTGCTGGAGCCCCTCGGCGCCGCCCCCCGCCAGGACCGCTCGGGGGAGCTCACCACGCACCTGCTCAAACGCCGTCCCGACGGAACCATCGACGAGGACCAGGCTCCGACCCGCCGCTGGTTGTCGTGGGCGGTGCTGACGGCGGCCCTGCTCGTCGTGGGAGCGGAGGTCATGGCGCTGCGCAAAGGGGGACCGTTGCCGGTCGCCGTCTTGCGCCGCGCACCGGCCGCGCCCGAGGGCCTGAGGATCGAGACGCGACCGCCCGGGGCGTCGGTGTGGATCGACGGGCGCGCCGTCGGAGAGACGCCCCTGGCGATCAAGGATCTGCGCCCGGGGATGCATCAGGTGCGGCTCTCGCTCGAAGGCCACGCCCCCGCGGAACTGGGTTTCGAGGTGCCCGACGGCACGACCGCCCTGCCCCTGAGCTTCATCATGCCGCCGCTGCTCGCGCCGGCCGAGATCCACTCCGAACCGGAGGCGGCGACCGTCAGGGTGGACAACAAGGTGATCGGGCTGACGCCCATCAAGAAGCTGTCCCTCAATCCCGGCCCCCACGAGCTCCGCATCGAGCGCGCGGGCTTCCTGCCCACGGTGAAGCAGGTCGAGGCGCATCCGGGTGTGAAGCTGCTGGTGCAGGCCCGCCTGGATCCCGCTCCGCCCGACCTCGTGCCGGCGCCTGCGGCGAGCCCCGTTGCCCCTCCCTTGACCGAGGGAATGCTGGTCGAGGTCGACCCCAGCGTGATGCCGCCGCGCCACGTCTCCGGCCTCCCCGCCGTCTACCCGAAGGACGCGCGGAGGCTTCACCTGCAAGGGACGGTCGAGGTGGAGATGATCGTGGACGAGAACGGCGTTCCGCACGACGTGCGGCTCCTCCACGGGGCTTCGGCCCTGCTGGACGAGGCGGTGATCGAGGCCGTCTACAAGTTCCGCTACGCCCCCGCGGTGAAGGACGGGGTGCGGGTCAAGGCGCGCCACACGTACAGCCAGAAGTTCCCCTAGGCTGTCAGCAGCGCGTCCAGCGTGGCGCCGGGGGCGACCTCCTCCGGCTCGCGGCCGCGACGGAAGATCCGCGCTCCCCGCCCTCCGCCCAGGCGGGCCCGCCGCTCTTCGACCCGCAGCCACGCGCCCTCGCGCAGGCCGACGACGACCGCGTCGTTCTCCTCCAGGAACTCGCGGAGGCGCTCCTCGCGCGTCTCGCCCATGTGGCGCGAGGAAGGATCGGGGTCGACGTAGTGCGGGTTGATCTGGAAGGGAACGAGGCCGAGAGCGGTGAAGCTCACCGGCTGCACGATCGGCATGTCGTTGGTGGTCATGATGGTCGGAGCGGCGATGTTGGTCCCCGCGCTGGCGCCGAGATAAGGCGTGCCGCCTTGCGCCCTTCGGCGGAGGGCCCCGAGCAGCCCCGTGCGCTGCAGCGTGTCGAGAAGCCGGAACGTGTTGCCGCCCCCGACGAAGACGGCATCGGCGGCTTCGACGACCGCGGCCTCCGAGCCCTCCGGGCGCAGGCCGCGCACGTCGATCGCCTCCTTCTCGAACCGGGTTCCCACCTTCGCCGTGTAGGCCTCGCGGTCGCGCAGGGCGAAGGGGACGAACACGAGGCGGCGAACCGGGCCGAGGAAGTCGCGGATCTCGGACATGGCGTGGTCGAGGTAGCCCTGGCCGTGTTCGGTGGAGTTGCTGAGAAGCAGGAGCCGCAAGGTCATGGCGTGTCCGGCGGCCGCGGTCCGTCGTCCCGGACCGACCCGTCGGGCGCGTAGGCCGCGCACAGGGCCGCCTTCTCGCGCTCGATACGCTCGGCGTCCCATCCCCGCTCGGAGGCCATCGCCCGCGCCACCTCCTCCACGTCGGCCGGGGCGGGCGCGCCCGCGGTGCCGAGGTCGAGGCGCCGCAGGACGGCGTCGGTCACGTGCAGCGCCATCTCGTCGCGGGCCGCGCTGCGCGCGCGCTCCGCGAGCGTTCCCCGGAGCGGGCGGGCTCGGGCCAGCACGGTCGTGGCCGTGCGGCAGGGAGCCGCCGGCCGCGCCAGCCGCCGCACGACGAGGTCGATCGCCGCCTCGGCCGAGGCGCGCGCGCCCGTGTACTTCACCGACCGTATCGAGCAGAGCCCCGGAACGCCGTCTTCGGCCTCGTGGTCGATGACGCGGCCCCGGGTGAGCAGCCCGGCGGCTCCGCCGCCCGCCGGAACGAGACCACGGTGGACGAGGCTCACGTCGCTCCTCTCGATTCCCGCCCAGGGGAAGGCCCGCCTCGCCTCGGCCAGGAGCGCCTCGGTTCCCCCGTCCGCGCTCGGCGAGCCCGCCGGCTCGTAGCCGGTGCCGACGATGCAGCGGTCGCGCCACGGGACCAGGAACAGGTAGCGACCGTCGCCGCGGCCGCCGAGCGCCTCACGGTCGACGATCCGGCGCCGCAGGACGAGGTTGAGGGCGCGCAGCAGCGGGGCCGGCCGCTTCGCGATCCCCGCCGACGCCGCGACGCGGTCGTTCCACGGGCCGGCGGCGCTCAGCACCATGCGGCCGCGGAGCTCGAGCGTCTCGCCTCCTTCGCGGTCGCGGGCCAGGACGCCGGCGACGCGCCCGTCCCGTCGCCGCAGCTCCGTCACCTCTACTCGGCTGGCCAACGCCGCGCCGGCTTCGGCCGCGGCGTGCAGGAAGCCCATGAGCAGGCGCTCGCTGCTCTCCACCTGCGCATCGGTCCACGAGGCGCCTCCGGTCAGGTGCGCCGGGTCGATCCCCGGCGCGCGCTCGCGCACCTCCTGCCGAGACACGATGCGCGACCGCGGGATGCGATGCGACGGCGGAAGGCCGTCGCCGCCGCCCGCGCCCAGCACGTCGGCGGCGAGCAGCGCGGCCGCCATCGCCTCCCGTCCGCGAAGGCCGTGGCCGTACAGCGGGAGCAGGAAGGGCAGCGGCCGCACCAGCTCGGGGGCGATGCGCAGGAAGGCCGCTCGCTCGCGCCTCCCCTCACGCAGGCTCGAGAGATCGGCGCGCTGCAGGTGGCGCAGGCCGCCGTGGATCGTCTTCAGGCTGTTCCAGGACGTGCCGGAGCCGAAGTCCCCCGCCTCCACCAGCGCCACCGCCAGCCCCCGCTGGGCCCCGTCCCACGCCGCCGCGGCGCCGTAGATGCCCCCGCCGACCACGAGCAGGTCGTGCTCTCGACCCGTGAGCCGTCCGAGATCCCGCTGCATCGACCGCGCCTCGGGCGACGATAGCACCGCGCGGGAGAGCCCCGGTAGGGGTAACGGTCTATCGCCGCGGCCGAGGCTCGGTCACGTCGAGGGCCGCCCGCAGGCCCTTCGCGAGATCGCTCGTCCGGCCCACGCCCCAGTAGTGGAGGAACATGATGCGCGGCTGCTCGTCGGTCATGTGCTGGTGGATGGCCACGATGGCGATGCCGGCCGCGCGCAGCGCCTTCAGCACACCCTGCAGCTCGGACTCGCTCATCGCGAAGTCGCCGTCCACGACGGCCGCGTCGTCGGAGCCGGCGAACGCGGCCCAAGTATTGACGCCCATCGTCGCCCCGACCTCGTGGCCGTGCATGCGCGCGCGGCGGCCCACCACGAGCTTGTAGACGCCGCTCGCGAGCTCGCCCTTGCGGCCGAGCACGGACTCGATCTTCGCGGGGTCGAGGGTCGTCTTCGCGGGGTCGATGTCCGCCTTCGGGCTCTCGCCCTTGCCGCCGCTCGTCTCTTTGATCCGGGCGAATACCTTGCCCACGGCGGTGGCGAGAGCGGCCTCGTCACCCGCGCCTCCGATGTGCATGAACATCACCTTCGGCGTGTCCCAGAAGAAGTGGTTGTGGAGGGCGGTCACCTCGAGCCCGTTGTCGAGGGCCACGCTCATGACCGGGTTGACCTGGTCCTCGAGCAGCACCAGATCCCCCATCACCATCGCGCGGTTGCCCGCCCGCAGGAAGGACGCCCACGACGTGAGGCCCAGGGGCGGGGTCAGCCGCACGCCCGCGGCGGTGACGGCGAGGTCGGAGCGCGGGACCGAGACCTTGAAGGCGCCTTCCTTCTCGTCGAGCTTGCCCTTCGCCCCGGTGAGCTGCTCGATGCGGGCGGTGTCCAATCCGCTTCCGGCCTTCGTGAGAGTCTGCGCCGCGACGGAGGTGACGAGCGAAGCGGCGAACGCAACGGACACGATCGTCTTGAGCATCAGGATCCTCCCTCGATGATTAACGGCTCGTTTCTTACTCTAATACGGCGGCGAGGGCCTCCGCCGCGCGCCGGCAGTCTTCGCCCGAGACGCCCCGATGCGTCACGAGCCGCAGGGTGACGGCGTCCATCGCCGAGGCGAGGACGCCGTGGCGGTCCAGCTCGGCCACGACCTCGGGCGCCGAGCGGCCGCCTTCGATCCGCCCGACCACGATGTTGGTGCGGACGGGCGCCACCCGCACGCCCCGCGCGCCCGCGAGCGCCTCGCCGAGGAGGCGAGCGTTCTCGTGGTCCTCGGCCAGGCGGCCGATCATCGTCTCGAGGGCCACGAGCCCCGCCGCGGCGAGGATGCCCACCTGGCGCATGCCGCCCCCGAGCTGCTTTCGCACACGCCGGGCGGACTCGATGAGATCCCGCGACGCGAGCAGCAACGACCCGGCGGGAGCGCTCAGGCCCTTGGAGAGCGTCACCATCGCGGTGTCGGCCCCCTTCAACAGGCGCCGCGGCTCGACGCCGAGGGCGACCGCGGCGTTCCAGATGCGCGCGCCGTCGACGTGCACCTTCAGGCCGGCCTCCCGGCAGGCGTACACGGCCTCGGTCGTCTGCGCCACGGTGTAGAACGTGCCCCCCGCGAGGTTGTGGGTGTTCTCGAGCACCGCGAGGCCGACCTCGGAGCGGTAGTAGACCCGGGGCTTGACCGCGGCGCGGACGTCCTCCGGACGCAGGCGCCCGTCCTCGCCCGCCACCGTCCGCGGCAGGACGCCGGAGAGCACGGCCATCCCCGCCAGCTCGTACTGAACGACGTGGCTGCGCTCCTCGACGAGCACCTCCTGGCCGGGGACGGTGAGGATGCGGATCGCGATCTCGTTGCCCATGACGCCCGACGGGACCCAGAGGGCGGCCTCGAAACCGAGCATCCGGGCCGCCGCATCCTGGAGACGGTTGACGCTGGGATCCTCGCCGTAGACGTCGTCGCCGACCTCGGCCTCGGCCATCGCCCGCCGCATCTCGGGCGTCGGCTGGGTCACCGTATCCGACCGCAGGTCAATCATCATCGGCAATTCGGGGGGGTACGAGTCACGAAAGCACCCCCCCGCGCGCATTCGCGCTCCCCTCCGGGTCGCTCGCTCGGGAGTGAATCCCTCGCTTGCTGCTCATCATTCATGATCCTTCTCCGGGAGCTTCACGTTTCGGAAGCGGAAGTACAGGGCCAGATCGTAGGCGATCTTCAGGCCGCCCGCGAGAAAGAAAGGCAGCCCGGAGGCGGCTCGTTGCAGGGCGAGGCCGCTGATGGCGGGAGCCACCGCCTGGGCGAGGCCGCGAGCGCTCGTCGTGAACCCCGCCGCCGCCGGCCTCTCGTCCGCGGCCACGAGCGCCATCGTGTACGCCTGCCGCGTGGGCACGTCCATCTGGGAGAGCAGGTGCCGGGCGAGGAGGAGCACCGCGGCCAGGGGAAAAGAGGGAGCCAGGGGCACCAGGCACAGCAACACGTTCGAAGGCAGGTGGGAGAAGACCATGGTGTTGAGCAGGCCGATCCGGTCGGCCACCCGCGCGGCGACGAGGAAGGAGACCGCCGAAAGCAGGTTCGTGCCGAAGAACAGCGGACCCAGCGCCTCGGGCCCGGAGCCGAAGCGGACGTGGAACCAGTAGACGAGCAGGCTCTGGACGATGAAGCCGCCGGCGAGGGAGTCGACGGCTTGCAGGCCGGCCAGCTCGAAGACGATGCGGCGCGAGCGGTGCAACCCGAGACGCGCGGTGTCCGGACGGGCCGCGGCCACCTCGGCCGCCGGCGAAAGACGTCGATAGACGAAGGCGAGCATGACGCCGTTCGCCGCATAGAACCACAGGAGGGCGCGAAAGGCGGTCAGCTCCTCCAGGCCCACGGCGGCGGCCGCCCGCAAACACGCGGCCGCGGCCAGCGACCCCAGGGCCGCGGGCACGTACCCCGCCACGTTGTACCAGGCGAAGACGCGGGTTCGCGCCTCGCGGGACACGGTGGCCGGCAGCAGCGCCTGCTCCACCGGGGAGAAGGGGCCCGCCTCCTGGCCGCTCGGGCTCAGCGTGCCCAGGACGGCGCCGACGACGAGCACCCAGGGACGGTCGCCGACCGCCAGCATCACGCCGGCGAAGCTGATGAGCAGGCTGCACGCCATCAGCACGCGGCGGCGGCCCACGCGGTTCACGAGGCCGGAGACGAGGGCGGTGAAGACCGCGTCCTCCACCAGCGTGGCGGTGAGGACCCCGCCGATGGCCGCGGCCGAGAAGCCGCGGGCGGCCAGATAGAGCGCGAGGGCCAGGGAGAGATAGCCGAAGGAGAACGTTCTCAGGGCGCGCCCCGCGAAGAGCCATCGGCCGTCCGCCGTCAGCGTCACGGTTGTTTCTCCCTGCGGGACCGGGTGTAGCATACCGGCCCCTTGCCGAGGTGATGCGATGCGGAGCGGTCTCCTGGCCTTGCTCGTGGCGTCCTCCCCCGCCGCGTGGGCACAGGCGCCATCCCCGGCGCCGGGCGCGGAAGTCGTCGTGCTCAAGGCCGCGCGCATGTTCGACGGCCGCGGGGACGCCACCGTCCCCAACGCGGTGGTGATCGTGGAGTCGGGAAGGATCACGGCCGTCGGCTCCGGCCTTGCGGTGCCCGCCGGGGCGCGCGTCATCGACCTCGGCGACGCCACGCTGCTCCCGGGCTTCATCGACGCCCACGTCCACCTCACGGGAGAAAGCTCCGACGACTGGTACCGCGCGGCAGTGGAGGGCCTGCGCCGCACCGTCGCCGAGAAGGCCATCCGCTCCACCGAGTTCGCCCGCCGCACGCTGATGGCGGGCTTCACCACCGTGCGCAATGTGGGCGCGGAGGACTACATCGACGTGGGTCTGCGCAACAGCATCAATGCGGGGGTCGTCGCCGGGCCGCGGATGCTCATCGCCACCCAGGCCCTCGGCGCCCGGGGCGGCCACTGCGACACGACCGGTTTTCCCTACCTGCTCTTCGGCAAGGAGCCCGGGGTGGCGGAGGGCATCGCCAGCGGCGCCGACGCCTTCCGCGATGCCGTGCGCTTCGAGATCAAGTATGGCGCCGACGTGATCAAGGTGTGCGCGACCGGCGGCGTCCTCTCCCTCACCGACGAGGTCGACACCCCGCAGCTCACCCAGGCCGAGCTGGACGCCATCGTCGACGAGGCCCACCGGCTGCGGAAGAAGACCGCCGCCCACGCCCACGGGGCGGAGGGGGCGAAGGTCGCCATCCGCGCGGGGATCGACTCGATCGAGCACGGCTCGTTCCTCGACGACGAGGCGCTGCGCATGATGAAGGAGCGCGGGACGTACTTCGTGCCGACCCTGCTGGCGGGCGAGTACGCGGGCGGCCGCAAGTCCACCCGCACCTACCCCCCGGAGATCGCGGCCAAGGCCCAGGCCGCGCGGGCGGCCCGCTCGGCCGCCTTCCGCAACGCCTTGCGCATGGGGGTGAAGATCGCCTTCGGCACCGACTCCGCCGTGAGCCCCCACGGCCGCAATGCCGAGGAGTTCGCCCTCCTCGTCGAGCACGGGATGACGCCGGCGGCGGCGCTGCGCACCGCGACGTCGGCGGCGTCCACGCTTCTCGGCCTCGACAAGCGGACCGGGACCCTGGAGCCGGGAAAGGACGCCGACGTCGTGGCCGTGCCCGGGGACGTGCTGGCCGACATCCACGCGACCGAGAAGGTGAGCTTCGTGATGCGCGAAGGAAGGATCTACCGCAACGACGCCGCGCGGCCCTAATCCTTCGCCGGCCGCTCTCCCGCGCGGTAGAAGATGACGGTGGCCTTCTCGACAGTCGCCAGCCCCTCCTTCACCATCTCGTCGAGGGCGGGCAGGAAGGCCTGGATCTTCTCCTCCGTGTCCACGATCTCCACGACCATCGGCAGGTCCTCCGACAGCCGCAGGATGCGCGCCGTGTGGACCCGGCTCCGGGCGCCGAAGCCTTCGAAGCCGCGGAACACCGTGGCCCCGGCCAGGCCGCGCTTGCGCGCCTCCTGGACGATGGCCTCGTAGAGCGGCAGGCCGCCCCAGCGGTCCGACTCGCCGATGAAGATGCGGAGGAGCTGGCCGTCGCGCGGAAGCGTCACGGCAGGACCCGCGCCGCGGCCGCGCCGGCCCACACGGCGGCCAGGCCCAGCGCCACCTGGCCCAGTACGTTGACGGCGGCGGCGGCGAAGCTGCTCTCCCGCAGGAGCGCGATCGTCTCGTAGCCGAACGTGGAGAAGGTCGTGTAGCCGCCGAGGATGCCCACCATCAGGAAGAGGCGGGCGCCCGGGCCCAGCACCATGCGCTCCTCGACCATCACGGCCAGGAACCCGATGCCGAAGCAGCCGGTCACGTTGATCACGAACGTGGCCCAGGGGAAGGTCGCGGGGAGCCAGCGATAGAGGAGGCCCCCGAGAACGTAGCGGGCCGACGCGCCCAGGAAGCCGCCCGCCCCGACCACCAGCGTCCGTGTGATCAACCTGGCCCTTCGCTGCCGGCAGCGGCGTGGCGCTCGCGGTCCCAGAACAGCAGGTCGGTGGACACCGTCCGCGCGCCGAGCTGGCGCAGGAGCGCGACGACCTGCCCCCGGTGGTAGCTGCCGTGGTTGGCCACGTGCTGCACCAGCTCCCACAGCGGCGCTTCGAAGGCGGCCCCGGCCAGCGTGCGGAAGGCCACCGGCCCCGCCACCTCCGGTTCCCGCAACGAGCGGAACCAATCGGCGCGGTGCTGCTCGATGAGCGTCCACCGGTCGCGGAGAGCAACCACGTCGGCGAACTCGCTCTCGTCGAGCCCCCGCGTGGGCGAGACGCCCTTGAAGCGCTCCAGCCAGATCCACTCCGCGCCCATCATGTGCGTGAGGGTGCCGCGGACGCCCCCGTGGCTGGAGCCGAGGTCGCGCTTGAAATCGTCGGGGGCGAGCGTGGCCGCCACCCGCATCACCCGGTGGTTCGCCCAGACCGTGTACTCGAGCAGGCGGCCGAGATCTTCCCTGGTGAGCATACCGGCGCTATTCTAGCCACCTCATCGAGCCAGGGGCGC
>Ga0070698_100001738_pt1 | contig 24305 bp, 29 predicted proteins | sample KBSK1502metaG_FD_65477 | JGI IMG/M metagenome (GOLD analysis project Ga0070698, IMG submission 65477) | Corn, switchgrass and miscanthus rhizosphere microbial communities from Kellogg Biological Station, Michigan, USA - KBS K1-50-2 metaG | ecosystem: Host-associated > Plants > Roots >... | reverse complement strand
CGCTGGAGCGCGTCTTGTGCCAGCCCTGCCCGTACTGCACTGGCTCGGGCATGGTCAAGTCCACCCCTACGCTATGCTATGAAATTCAAGCCGAGGCTCGGAAAATGGCTACCGCCGATCACGAGAGCCCGAACCTGACTCTGCGCGTTCACCCGGAAATCGCCAAAGCGCTCAAGACCCGCGAGTCCATGCTCATCGACGAGCTCGAACAAACCACCCACAAGCACGTCATCATTCAATCCGACGCCACGCTACACTGGGAGCAGTATGACATCTACTGAATTGGTTTTGATACATTCAGGAAATAAGATAATCCTTGACATTTAATGCTGTGCATTATATCGTCTGGATTTGATAAAATCCTTCAAGTGCCCCGACACGGAGAGGCTTTTCCACGATGAGAATGTTCGTAAGTTCGTGAACATTCGACGGCCAGCGCGACGAAAGCTTTTGATGCTGCGCGCGGCCAAACGTTTGATGGATTTGAAGGTGCCTCCGGGTAACAGACTTCATCAACTGGAACGCGACCGCGCCGGGCAGCACAGTATAAGCATCAACGACCAGTGGCGTATCTGTTTTGTGCGGCGCGACGGAGACGCCCACAATGTCGAGATTACAGATTATCACTGAGGTGGGAACATGGCTCGACTGAAACCAATTCACCCGGGCGAGATACTTCGAGAAGAGTTTATGGCGCCGCTTCAACTGAACGCTAATAAGCTAGCATTGGCTCTGCACGTTCCTGCTCCAAGCATCTACGATATCGTCAAGGAGAAGCGCGGTATCTCGCCTGAGATGGCTCTTCGGCTTGGATACGTGTTCGGAACGACTCCCGATTTTTGGCTCAATCTTCAATCAGAGTTTGATTTGCGAGTCGTGCGGAATCAAAAGGAAGCGAAGGTCAAGAATCAGGTTCGTCCTCTTGAAGTCTGCGCATAGGTTCTTCAAAAAAGCGAAGCCCTTAGCGGTTCTGGTCGGCGGCGGTCCTTTTTGTTTTCGGGCAAGCTTCGCAGCTAAAGCAATCAGGTCCCGAACTTGAACATGAGAACCGCGAAGCTTCGAGGACAGTTCCACGAGCAGGCGCCCGGCTGGGACGACTAGCCATCAGCCGTTACATTGACAAATTGCAGCGCGCGGAATTCGTAGTCACGACTCTTGGGATGCAGCTTCTCGAGAAATCCCAGCGCCACCAGCACGCTCACGTCCAGCAAATATCTCATGGGAATTCGGCCAGGATCTCCTTCACCTGCTTATGCTCTAGGATGGGAGCTCTAGGTCCTGCGGTTACAGCCGGAAGACCCGTTATAGGGTCTATGACAATTTTCCCTCGGCGGCGTTGGCGCCGCCTGGGCGTTAGAACAATACTGTCGCCGTCAAGTTTCACATCCACCGGGTCTCCAGGTTTCAGTCCAAGTTGCTCGCGCAAGGGGCCTGGCAACAGCACTTGACGCGTGGTGGACAGCTTAGTTCGCACGGTAAGACGACCTTACCACAGAGCTCAATCCTCGCGTTGTGCTTCGGACGTTTGTAACCTCCCTTGCCAATCCCCAGTAATACAAAGTAGAGAGTAGCGGATGGAACTGCTGGAACGGTTCGTGGCCGGGGACCTGGACGCCTTTGAGGCTCTGTTTCGCCAGCATCAAAAGCAGGTCTACGCCTGGATCGTCCGCATCGTCCGTGACTCTGGGATCGCTGAGGATCTGACCGTGGAAACTTTTTGGCGCGTCTATAAATTCCGTTCGCGCTTCGATTCCGCCGGCAATTTTCAAGCCTGGACGCGTCGCATCGCCACAAACGCCGCCCTCGATCACTTGCGCAAGTCGCGACCTGAGACCGAACTCCCGCAAGACCTGGTGAGCCAAGCCAAGCCCGACCCCGCCGTCCGGAGCGAAATGCGCGAATGCCTTCATTGCGCGTTCCGCCAGCTTCCGGCGAAATATCGCCTGGTCGCCACGCTCGCGCTTATCGAAGAAGAGCCCTACGACAACATTGCCGCTGCCGCTGGAATTTCGCCGGCCCTCGTGAAGGTGCGCGTGTTCCGGGCCGTGCGTATGCTGCGCGATAAACTGAAACCCCTCGGCACGGAAATGGGTGCAAAACGATGAGCCAACAAGACGACAAAGAGTTCCGAGAGCTCCTAAAACAAGCCCTGCCTCCGGTTGCCGACACAAAGCTTCGGCGCGACCTCTGGCCCGATATGCTGAAAAAGTTGGACGAGCAGCCACTGCGCGTTCCCTGGTTCGACTGGGCGCTGGCCGCTCTGCTCGGCGTAGCTCTTGTCCTTTTCCCCGGGGCAATCCCAGCGTTGCTTTATCACTTGTAAGTCGGGAGGCTGCTATGAATCAGCACATTTACTTGCGGGCGTACATGGCCGGAATCACCGTGCCCACGATTTTTCTTCTGGTTGCCGCCACCGGGTTCTGCATCGTGCGCTATGTGCTAGACCTTCCCGTGCCCATCGAGCGCGTGATCGTTTTCCCCATGGCCGTCGTGCCCAACGCCTGGGGTCTCTGGAACATGGTGTTCGTCGCACTGCATTCCCGCGCCAAGATGTCCATCGGTCCCCATGGCGCATTGCTTCCTCTTCTGCTTGGTCCCCTCGGCATGGTGATGGCCGCGGTCCTGAACTTGGGGTTCCCCCCCAACGCAATCCGCGTCTTGCCCATTGCCGCACTCGTCGGATTTTCCGTCTACTATCTCGCCTGGAAATATCTGGTCGGTTTCCTAAACCGCGTCCTCGGTATCGCCTAAAGAAGCTGCTGAAAAACCCTGCGCTACCCGCACTCCAGAGTCTGTGTGGCCGATTCTTTAGGAGGGTAGGTAGAGTACGACGCACGTGCAATGCTTCCCAGCAGGGCTAGACTTTCAACTTTCAACCTTCAACTTTCGACCTTAAACCTTAAACCTTCAACTTCCCGAATACCTCTGGTCCTTCCAAGGATCGCCGTACGCGTGATATCCGTTTCGTTCCCAAAACCCAAGCTGATCTTGGTCGAGCAACACGAACCCCCGCACCCATTTCGCGCTCTTCCAGGCATACAGATGCGGCACCACCAGGCGCAGCGGCCCGCCATGCTCGGCTGTAAGCGGTTGGCCGTCGTGCTCCAACGCAAACAAAACATTGGGCCGGAGCAAATCCTCCAGAGGCACATTTGCCGTGTAGCCCTCCTCCGCCAGCACCAGCGCAAACCGCGCCTGTGGCTGAGGCCCCGCCAGCTTGGCCAAATCCGTGAACAGCACGCCGTTCCAACGGTTATCCAGCCGGCTCCATCGCGTCACGCAGTGAAAATCCGATGTCACCTCCGTCCGCGGAAGCGCGCGAAACTCTTCCCAGCTCAGCCGTTTTGGCTCCTTCACGAGCCCCGAAATCTTGAAATCCCACTTTGCCGGATCGAAATGCGGCACGCTCCCGTAATGCAGCACAGGCCACTTGAGCGTTAGCGACTGCCCCGGAGGCAGCCGCCGCTCCAGCTTTGCCTTCTTCTCCAACTCTCTTCTGTCCCCATCTCCCAACAATGCCATCTCCGATCTCCTCATCCCTTGGAGCAGCTCCTTTGTAGTACTAATACTAATTAGTTGTAGACTTATCTAAAGATGTATACTATCTTAGGCTGTGTGGCTCGATCGACAGCGGATTCCGCGCACCATTACCCTCGTCGCGTTTCCGTTCTCCTGCTCAGCGAGTCACATCTAACTCCTGCGTTTTCTGCAGCTTCCACACTCTTTTCCGCAATAGAGCATTGCCAAGCCTCGTGTTTTCAGATATTTGCGAACTCTTTGCCATCGCACGGAGGGGGGTACCCTCATCTCCCGCCCAACCAGCGCTCGGGTCGGCGTTTCCAAGGTCACATCATCGCTGTGCTACCATCGGCGTTGCTGCCTCTCCGTCACCGAACAAGGCGAATCATAAATGACCGCACGCATTCTCGATGGCACAAAAATCCGCGACCAGATCTTTGGGGAGCTGGGCGAGGAAATCAAGCGTCTAGCGGCCGGCGGCACCCGTCCCGGACTGGCGGCCGTCCTCGTCGGCGAAAATCCTGCTTCGCAGCTATACGTCAAATCGAAAGTTGCCGCCTGCCAACAGATTGGCCTTGCAAGCTGGATGCACACGCCTCCAGCCAGCGCGACGACCGAGGACATGCTTCGGGTCGTTGCCGATCTAAACAGAGACGATGCGGTCGACGGCATCCTGATTCAGCTTCCTCTCCCGCCGCAGGTCGACACCAAGCGGGTGCTCGAAGCAGTTGATCCTGCAAAGGATGTCGACGGCTTTCATCCGGTCAATTTGGGTCGCCTTGTGAGCGGCCGAGCCGGACTTGTCGCGTGTACTCCTGCAGGTTGCATGGAGATCCTGCGGCGAAACGACATCAAGGTTGAGGGAACGAACGCTGTGGTCCTCGGCCGCAGCGACATCGTGGGCAAACCGATGGCGCTTTTGCTGATGCATGCCAACGCCACCGTGACCATCTGCCACTCAAAAACGCACAATCTCCCTGAGGTGGTGCGCCGCGCCGACATCGTCGTAGCAGCCATAGGCAGGGCCGGCTACGTGAGTGCCGATTGGATTCACTCCGGCGCCGCAGTGATCGATGTCGGCACGAACAAGGTGACCGACGCGAGTGAAGCGGAGCGCTTGCTGGCCAACTTTCCTGCGCGATTGGAGAAATTCCGCGCCAAGGGCTCCGTGCTGGTCGGCGACGTCCACCCAGACGCTGTGAACGTTGCCGGAGCCCTCACTCCTGTTCCAGGTGGCGTCGGTCCCATGACGATCACCATGCTCATGAGCAACACCGTCAAAGCCGCGCTTCTCCGCCGTGGCAAGGCGCACGTTTCACGCGCCTTCCTCCGCCGCCGGCGCACGGTGATTGGCAAATCATGCTTCGTCTTGGTCTAACCGGCGGCATTGCCAGTGGCAAGAGCACTGTCGCAGCCATGCTCCGTGAAATGGGATTTAAGGTTCTCGATGCCGACTCCCTCGCTCACAAATTGATCGAGCCAGGCCTGCCCGCCTATGACGAGGTTGTTCGCGAGTTCGGCCCCGCCGTCCTCGACGCGAATCAGCGCGTGGACCGTGCCCAGCTCGCCTCCGTTGTGTTCGCAGACCGCGCCAAGCTGGATCGTCTCAATGCCATCGTCCATCCGCGCGTGAAAGAAGCTCTGCTCGCGCAATTCGCGGAGTGGGCGCGCAACGGGACACCAGACGCCGCCTTTGTCGAGGCCGCATTGTTAGTAGAAGCGAGTTATCACAAGGATCTGGACGGTCTGGTGGTGGCCTGGTCGCGACCTGAGCAACAGCTCGAACGTCTGCGCGCACGAGGTCTAAGCGAAGAGGAAGCGCGCCGCCGCATCGCCGCGCAGCTCCCCGTAGAAGAAAAATTGCGCTACGCCACGGAAAAGATTGACTGCTCGGGCTCGCTCGAGGATACCCGGCGCCAGGTTGAGGCGCTCGCCGCCAAGCTTCGCAACAGACCCTTCCATGTTGGCATGTTTGACTCTCCGCGTTCCCTTTAGCTGGCTCGGAGGTTTTGTGCTATTTCTAGGTGAACTGCTAGAAGGGTGTCCGATATGAACGAACGAAGAACCTCCAACACTATTCGGCTGATTGTAGTCTCTTTGATCCTTCTTCTCGGGGCCTATTGGGCAGGCGCTCGCTGGGGAAAACGTCAGCCTGTCAGCGTTGACGCTGTGCGATCCGGCAGTTCCGACGCAAGCGGCACGGCGAAAGTAGCGGCTCGCGACGCGGCACTGACAGACGAGGAGTCGATCAATGTCCGTGTCTACCGTCAAGCCTCCCCGGCGGTTGCCAATGTCCTGACCAAGGCCACGGAATATGACTTTTTTATGGACCCTGTTCCGGTGGCCGGAGCTGGCTCGGGTTTTGTCTTCGATGACCGAGGTTACATTCTCACGAATTTCCATGTTGTGGAGGGCGCCCAATCTATCGAAGTAGTTCTCGGTGACCAGACGCGTTATCCGGCAAAATTCATAGGCGCCGATCAGCGCAACGATGTCGCTTTGGTGAAAATCGATCCGAAGGGCAAGCATCTTGTCGCACTCCCGATCGGTGATTCAGCCTCACTGCAGGTAGGTCAGAAGGTTTTGGCAATCGGCAATCCGTTCGGTTTCCAGAGCACGTTGACCACCGGTGTGGTCAGTGCACTGGGCCGCACCGTGCAGACCAGCGAGTTGACCTTTATCGATGAAGCGATCCAGACCGACGCCGCAATCAACCGGGGTAATTCCGGCGGACCGTTGATCAATTCCCGCGGAGAAGTGATCGGAATCAACTCCGCGATCTTTACACCCACTGGGACTACCGCCGGCATCGGATTCGCGATCCCCATCAACACGGCGAAGAGAATTGCTCACGATTTGATTACCGAAGGCCGCGTCCATCTTGCTTACTTGGGCATCCGGACATTTCCGGTCAGCGGCTATCTTGCCGAAGCATTGGACCTTCCGGTTCAGGAGGGATTGCTGGTGGAAACGGCCGTGAGAGGCGGACCAGCGGCTGCGGCGGGAATTCGCGGTGGCGACCGTGTCGCCCAGGCGGGTATGCAGCGCATCGCCATCGGTGGCGATGTCATCGTGGCCGTGGACGGAACCAAAGTCGCCAGCCCAATGGATCTAAATATAGTTTTGAATCGGAAGCGTCCCGGTGACACGGTCACGCTCACGCTCTATCGAGGCGGCAAAAAGGTGGACGTTCCGGTGAAGTTAGGGGAGCGCACCGCCGGCAACACTCCGTAATCGGCTTCTCGCTGGGCTTAGCGACCGAATTCTCTGCGGTATTTGTCACGCTCCTCTTCACTCAACGCAAACCAGCCCTCGGCAATGTCGCGAACGCGTTCCAGTTCTTTTTGCATCTCGGCGTGCTTGGCTTCGAGCACCTGCTGGTCTGCGTCGGACGGTACGTAAATCGGTGGAGCAAACAGCATCACCGTCCGCGCAAATGGCATGGGCAACAGGAAGTGATCCCACGTTTTCTGGAACGTTTTGCCGCGGTCCACGCCGACGTGGAACACCATCACCGGGCATCCGGTTTTCCTCGCTAACATCACTGGTCCGGGCTTCGCGACGTACCGCGGCCCGTGCGGTCCATCTATCGTGAAGGCACAATCGAGTCCTTCTGCCAATCGTCTCGCCATCACCGCCAGTCCGCGCAACCCGCCCCGTGAGGAACTTCCCTGGGCCGTTCCGAAACCCAGCCATTCGATTACTTTCCGCGTCCATTGCCCGTCGAATGCTGTGGTATTCATCACCACGATGCCTCGGTGGCGCGCCCACCATGCAATGGGGATGATCACGCGATGCCAAAACGACCAGACACAGCGCTTCTTGGACGCGTACACGCGTTCCGCATGTTGCCAGCCCAAAATTTCATAGCGTAGCGTCGGGCCCAAACTTCGAATTACGCTATAAACCGCCGCAGCGATGATTGGAATCTGCACACGCCGCGAGCAGGGCAGTTCCGGCAGCCGCGTATCGTAATGAGCACTAATTGCTCCCTGCTGAGCTCTCTCCCCTGGCTGCTCCCCTCGTTCGGTTATGGAACCCTCGGCTGCGCCTCGTGTGCTCATCGCGTATAGTATAGGCGCACGGTTGCCTTGAGGCCGCTGCTGACCAAGTTTCCGCATCTGAGTACTCGGGAGTTTGCGCCCTTTGACCCGCTCTGGCGAAAAATTGTGCCGCAGGACTGTTCGCTATGCCTTGGGAGGCGCGTTTCTGGGCGTCGTTTTCATCAGCGCGGCTACCGTGCGCTCAGACAATCCGACGGACGATTCGGTCGGCACCATCGAAGGCGAATCCATCTCGCTGCAAGGCCCAATGACCGTGGAGGTCGTTCGCGGGCAGATCAAGACGGTCCTGCGCAGCGGGAATGACATTCGCGTGAAGTCTGGTCAAGCTCGCTTAGACCTTGTCGAAGGCGGCCAGATCGCTATCTGTGGTCCTGCGCATCTGTCGGTTCTGAAATCAGGCGGTTCGCTTACGGTGGCCCTCGACACGGGCATCATCCATGCGCATATCGAACGCCAGCCCGCGCTCACGGTGTATACCGCACAAATCCAGGCTCGGCCGATTGCGATCGGTGACGGCGTGCAAGACGCATTGATCGGGTTCGACTCGCCTGGCGCGATGTGCGTCCGTGCTTCCACCGGTGCGGTGCGCCTGGAGCAGCAGCTCACCGGACAAAGCGTCATCGTTCCCCAGGGGCGCGACGTCGTCCTCGCCAACGGCGCACTCGATGGCTTACGCATGAGCGAGGGCCAATGTGCCTGCGATTTGCAGTTGGCCAAAGCTGCGAATGCGCCCACGGAGCTCAGCCGGGTCGCGACTGCCGAAGAGATTCAGCGCAAGGACGCGGAAGCGAAGAAGCCCGCGACTCCAGAGAAGCCGGTCACGAAGGAGGAGCCGGTCTACCAGGTTTTCATGCCGCCGCTCGCTTACGATGCCAAGGCCAAGGTGCAGCGCGACAACTTTGATCCCAAACTCATCTTGCTGGTGCGTCGCGTTCGCGTGCGCCCCACCTTGATTTTCCAGGGCCGCGTGGAAGGCGCCGCGGTGACTGCGCTCAATTCCTCCATCAAGTCTGTTCCGCAGGGCGCGTCTAAACCAATGGCTTCGCAGACCAGCGATTCTTTCTTCGACCGCGTTCGCGCTTTCTTACGGCGCTTATTTTCCTAAGTTAGAGTCAGGCCAGGCAGGTTTCGGCCTATGTGGGGCCTGGCTATCCACCAGGTGAATCGCGTCCGAGAAAACTTCGCACGTGAATCCGAATACTTCCGTATCAGGGTCAAGCCATGCATCTCTCGGCAACTCTGCCTTTCGACAGGCCTCCTCGAGAAACTCATGAGCCGAGAGATGGTGCTCACTGGCGACCTGCGGAAGCAAAAGTCCGCGCCGCCCTCCACAACAGACCAGTAAGCCGTGGCGGCCAATTTCGATCTCCTGAAGCTTGATCGGTGCCATTGGCGACAGAAGTGATATCTCAATCTGGAGTTCGTCGAGTTCATCCAGACGCGTGGGTGGAAAACGGGGATCATGCAACGCCGCGCTAATCGCACATCTCACGATGCTGTCGCCCAGGGGCTCCTCCGGTTGTATGACTCCGATGCACCCGCGTAACCTACGACCCGCTCGCAGGGTCACGAACACGCCTTGACGCTCTGCAAAAATTCCTTCGTGTGGAATTTGTTCGGGAGGCTTGCCGCCAGATACAGCATCCACCGCGGCCATGCGCGCCAGTCGCAGAATGGCAGACCGATCGAGTTCAGAGAGGAACGACATCCTCTGTCTTCTTACGTGTTTCCAGCATCCGCAACTTGCGCCGCTGCTTGATGCGATCGTCTAGCTGGCTCCAAAAGCGGAGAAAATATTGCGCGGCAGAAGTCAGCGCGCTGACAACCACGAGCCATAGCAGGAGCAAAGCGAGCGGCTTCAGGGAAGGATGGCGCGCCCCGGCGATCAACACAGCTACTGCACAAACTTGTAGCACCATCTTGGTCTTGCCGAGAACTGAAGCCTCGATCGTGAAGCCCTCAGCCGACGCGATGTTTCGCAACCCCAGTACCGTAAATTCACGACCGACAATAATCACCACCATCCACGCTGGCACCAAATGCATGTCGACCAATGAGACGAACGCTGCCGAGATCAGTAGCTTATCCGCGATTGGATCCAGAAGGATGCCGAGCGTAGTGACTTGCAGCCGGCGCCGCGCGAAGTACCCGTCCGCCCAATCGGTTGCCGCCGCGACCAGAAGGATCAACACTCCCCAAAATTCGAAATGCATCGGGAAGCCCCACAACTCGACGTTGGGGCTGCGTGTCAACAGAACTACAATCAGAACGGGAACAAAAAAAATCCGCAGAAGCGTCAATGTATTGGGGAGGTTCATTATTCATCGTCTTTCGGAGATGGAGAGCCGCCCCTTTGTGGCTTTGCCCACCACCGAGCCTCAATATAGACTTCGCTCACGTGGGCGTCAACGCTCAGCTAGGCCTTAACTATTCGATGTTCCAGGTACTTCCGAGTGAGTAGGTGCCATTTCCTCGCCGGCCACGACGGAATACTGTTTCGTAACGCCATTGCTGCAAACCTGTGCAAATGTCCGAAGTGGTTTTTGGGAGCGAATTCATCTGGGATAAGCGTGTGGCCGCGAACCGATCCAGCTAAGATCCGTGTTTTCTGTAGGATAGACGAGAGTTTGTCGACGGCAAAGGCGATCCTGTTTCAAATGGCGAAACCGGAGTGATCTCGGCTGCATTGAGTTTCCACAGCGTTTTCCACAGCACGCCGCTTGTTCTTGAGCGCTCGAAATAACAGCAAAAGGACATTTTCCGGTATAAGATACGCCCAATTGCTTCATATTACTCAAAAGTATCTATACCTCAGATCGCCCTTGGTCCTCGCAGCATTCGCGCAGGCAGGAAGAACATCGCGCTCAGGAGCGCCAGCACGCCGCCCACTGCGATCCCCACGATCCTGAACGGCAACAGCAGCAACCAAACGATGGGGTACAACACCAGTGCAAGCAACGCTACCGGCCAACAGAGGATGAACAAAATGCACCACAACAGGAACGCGGCCATACGATTTCCTCCTGTGTATGTGTTACGAGAGCGCCAGTCCAGAAGTTTCCTGCACTGTATGTTGAAGCAGACCAAGCCGCCGCGCAAGCGATGCCGGCACTTCCGCATCTACGATCATGTGCGAGTCCTCGACGGCGGAGTGCAGCACGCGCCCCATCGCATGCACCAGCGCCAGTGTCCGCCCTTCGGCTATAGGCAGCCGAAGAGATAGTGTGACCATTGGATCGACAGGCATCTGAGCATCGATGCGCCTGAGCAATTCATCCATTCCAGCGCCGGTTTGGCCGGACACAAGTACAACCCCATTTACGCCACCAAGAGTAAGCTCCTCTTTTTGCCCATTCGTCAGCAGATCAATTTTGTTCCAAACTCGTAGTTTCGGGCGCCCACCCACGCCGAGCTCCTCGAGAATTTTGTCCACCTCGTCGTCCAATTCCTCGTGCCGCGGATTCGAGACGTCGCTGACATGTACGATTAACGCTGCCTCCTGCACCTCTTCGAGCGTTGCGCGAAACGCCGTCAGGAGACCCTTCGGTAGATCGCGAATAAACCCCACAGTATCGGAGATGAGCACCCGCCGATTCGACGGTAGACGAATCGCGCGAACCGTCGGGTCCAGCGTCGCGAACATGCGCGACGAGACCAGCACATCGGCCCGGCTAAGCGCATTGAACAACGTGGACTTCCCTGCGTTCGTATACCCTACCAGCGCGATGGTGCCAAGCGGAACCGCATTGCGGGCCTCGCGGCGCTGGGCGCGCTGCTTGCGGACTTCTTCGATCCCTGCCTGAATTTTGCGTACGCGATCTCGGATGCGCCTTCGGTCGGTTTCCAGTTTCTTTTCACCAGGACCACGTACACCGATACGCCCTGCTCCGCCACCGGCGCCGCGCGCGCCTCCGCCGCCGCTTTTTCCGCCTAAGCGGGACATCGCCGTGCCTCGGCCGGTCAGGCGTGGCAGCAGATAATTCAACTGCGCAAGCTCTACCTGCATCTGCCCTTCCCGGCTCCGTGCATGCCGCGCGAAAATATCCAGAATAAGTTGCGTGCGGTCGATCACACGGCATTCCGTGGCAGCCTCAATGTTCCTCTGCTGCACGGGGGAGAGGTTGCCGTCGAAAATAATCAATGGAACGTGGTGCGCGGTCGCTTCAGCTCGAATTTCGTCTAATTTGCCTCGCCCCACCAGAGTCGCAGGATCAGCGGAGTCGCGCACTTGCAGCACCGTGCCCGCCACGTCCGCGCCGGCACTCCGCGCCAGTTCGACGAGCTCTGCCAGCGACTCCCGGCCTTGTTCACCGGCAGCAATCCCCGGCACTCGCCGGGCGCGTTTCCAAGTGACGCCAACAAGCAGAGTGCGTTCAGATGCGGAAGTCTGATGTTGTGTTTTCATAAGTGGTGCGCGAGGGAAATCATCGAGCGGGTCGGACTGTCGTCAAATGCGGGCAGCGAAGCAGTAAACTATCTAGCCTTCCTAGCTCTAATTATACTCCCCTCGCGTCCGCGTTGCGACTTGCACCGACATCCTGCCGATACAGCCACGCAAGCGCGGAACTTTGTACCAACGGATCGTCGCCAAATCCTTCACACCACCAAACGCCCTTCTCTTTGCGAAACCACGTCATCTGCCGCTTCGCATAACGCCGCGTTGCTTGCTGAATCGCAGAACGAGCCTCCTCCAGATTCATTTCTCCACGCACGACGGCCCGCAACTCTCGATAACCGATAAAGTCGAACGGTTTGGACTCTTCCGGGAGACCTGAATTCAACAAGGCGCATACTTCGTTCATCCAACCGCTTGCCAGCATTCGATCGGTTCTCGCGTGAATTCGCTCATAGAGCGCCTCGCGCGGCGGCTTCAATCCAATTTTCAACCCGCACCAACCTTCGAGGGGCGTGCGGCGTGTTTCATGTACTTCGGAAAGAGGTCGCTTCGCAATCAGACAGACCTCGATGGCACGGATTAACTTCTGCTCGTCGGCAGGCGCTATTTTGCGCGATGCCACGGGATCGAGGCGTTGCAGCAATCGATGCAGGTGCCCAGGCGCATGTCTTTCCGCGCTAGCACGCAGTTTTTCTCGAAGCTCCTCGGACCGTTGTGGAACATCGGATAGTCCCAAGATCAAGGCTCGCAGGTAGAGTCCTGTGCCAACCGTAAAAATGGGCAGACGCTGGCGCTCCCGCAGATCTTTCAGAACCGCTGCCGCCAACTCGCGGTATCCACCTGCCGTCGCTTCTTCATTTGGACTGAAAACGTCGAGGAGGTGGTGCACGACGCCTTGACGCTCTGTCAGATCCGGCTTTGCCGTGCCAATGTCGAAGCCGCGATAGAGTTGCGTCGAATCGCAAGCCACCACTTCGCCGGCGAGTTGCCGAGCGAGCCAGACACCCAACGTGGACTTGCCTGACGCCGTCGGACCGATGACGGCGACCAACGGCAGGAGCGACTTGTCGTTGCTCATCGGAACAGAATATGGCGGGCGCGCACAAATAGAAATATCAATACAAATAGCGCGAGAAGAAGGCTGCCAAGGACTTGTTGCCGAACCAGTTTCACTAGTGTGCGTACTCAGGCTGAAGATTGTAGTAGTACGTAAATCTCAACTCGATGAAATCGCCCCCAAACGCCGGGGGCAGCGGTTCGAACGGGTTGGAGGCCCGGATGGAGGAAATTGCGGCGCGGTCCAACGGCTCTTTGCCGGAGGTCCTGACGCGCACCGGCTCGCCTGTGGGCACGTTCCCGTTTTTCATGATTCGAAACTGCAACGACACGATGCCTCTTTCTCCCAGATTCACGGACTCCGGCATAACCGCAAACCAGTTGCGCTTCACCGTCACGTAAACCCGCTGGAGATAATTGCTGAAGTCCACGCCCTCCGTGGGCGTCAACATCTCCATCGCGCCGTACGCGGCGCCTTGCCCTCCCGTGCCTGGAATGCCGGTGTTATTCGGAAGCTGACCGCCACCGCCAATTGCCGAAGGCGCGTTCATCTTCGCCGCTTCTCGGATGGAATCTTGTAGCGACCGGCTCATCGAATTCTTTGGCAGGAGCAACGCATTAGGATTGGGCTGTTCCTGAGGGGTCTCCAATTTAAACGGCGTTTTCGGCGCTTCCGCCTTCGCCACTGTGTCATTTTGCTGTGGCGCCGGCGGCGTGGAGTTGGGTTTGGCCACTGGCGCACTGGGCAATTCCTTCGCTACGCGCTCCGGCTCTTTAGGACCCGGCGTAGGCGCAGGTTGCGGCGTCGGCGGCGCGACTCTGCGAAGCACGCGCGGATCGACGCGAACCGGCGGTTCCTTAGGTTTCGGCGCGGTCTTTGGGGCATCCAGCGCGCCCGGAGGAAGCAGAATCGTGATCTGCCTGCGAGCCAGATCCATTTCCGCCTGCGTTGGAGGACGCGGCGGAAAAATCTTAGGCCACAACAGGATCGACGCGATCATTAAGATATGAAACGCCATCGAGGAAATGCGCGTTATCAGCTCCTCTCGCGCCTTTGCCTCTGTTCGCGGCGTCGCGAGAAGGTTGACCTCGCCGGTCATGAAAATGTCGGCATCGACAATGTCCGTGGGAACATTTTCAGGTGGCGCGATGATCTCCGGCGGCGCCGCACCATGGGGCACGGTAATCCGTTCGTCGAGATCCGTAGGCTGAAGCGGAAGATGGTTTTTCTCTTCTACTGCAAATTCCTCACGCTTCACATCACGAGGGACCACCACGCGCGCTGCTATGGACTCCAACGGGAGCGAGGATGGGATCGTGCTATTTCCGTTGAGATGGACGATCGGCAGCATTGCCGGAACCAATGTGCGTTCGTCCAGCGTGGTGGGACGCCGCCGCGACGTCGGCGTATCTGCAGCCGGCGGCTTGGCGCCAGGTGGCACGAGGAGCCTGGGAATCATTTTTCTGTTTTCTGAGCCGAGGCGAATGCTAAGAGTTGGACGCGCTCGCCGTGCTCCTGGATGCTTGCCATGACACGTTCTGCCAGTTCCAGCGCCGCGCGTCCCGCCGTGCCGCTGGTGCGAGGCTCGCGCCGGGTTCTTACGGCGTCTACGAACTCCTCGAGTTCTGCCCGCAATGGCTCAACAGTCTGCGTTGGCAGCTTTTCAAACGCGAATTCGGGTTGCGGCCCGGGGCGCTTTACGCGCACACGCAAAGCGTCGCGCCGCGCGTAATCCAGCGAAATGTATTCGTGCTGTTGAAAGAAACGCATCTTGCGGACGCGCTCGGTGGAAACACGGCTGGCCGTGACATTGGCCACCGCGCCGCCCGCGAATTCCAGCCGCGCGTGCGCGATATCCACTTTGTCTGTCAGCACCGGAATCCCGACCGCTCGCACTTCGATCACCGGCTCCTGCACAAGCGCCAAGAGTATGTCCAGATCGTGAATCATCAGATCGTAGATGACGTCCACGTCTAAGCTTCGCGGCGTGAACACCCCCAGCCGGTGCACCTCGAAAAAGAGTGGATGATTCAGTATCGGCTCAACCGCCGCCACCGCCGGATTGAATCGCTCGACGTGCCCTACCTGTAACACCCGACGAAAACGCGTGGCGGCCTCCATAAGGGCGTCCGCCTCGGCAACCGTGGTTGCCATCGGTTTCTCGACGAGCACGTCCAGTCCCAGTTCCATCAGCCGGCATCCGACCTCGGCATGCTCGACCGTCGGGACCGCCACACTCACCGCATCGGCACAGCCGCGCAGTTCCTCCAATGCTCGCAAAGCCTGTGTTTGAAATTGTCCCGCCACCTGCGCGGCACGTTCGGGGTTGCTGTCGTACACTCCAACCAGTTCCACGCTCTCCATCTCGCGATACACGCGCGCGTGGTTGCCCCCGAACTCGCCGACACCAACTACGGCGACGCGCAGCTTCTCTCTTTGGCAGCTCGCTGCGCTCATTCTTTAATCATTCCCGCAGAATGGCCGCCTGGTTCCACAGTCGCACTAGGTGGATAGGCCTGTATCGCGATTCCCGCCGCATCCGCCACTTCTATCAATTTTGCTCGATCAAACAGCAGGGTGCGCCCGGCATCCAGAGCCAATGCTGTCGCGCGGGCACTCTTCATTTGTTCGATGGTCGGCAGCCCGATCACGGGTACATCGAAGCGCATATCTTGTCCCGGCTTACTAACCTTCACGACAACCAGCGGCTTCCCGTTAACGATACGTGCCGCGCGCGCGATGGTTTCATCGGTGCCCTCCATTGCCTCCACCGCCACGCACGCGCGATCGGAAATCACTACAGTCTGGCCAATGTCCATCGCCGAGATCTGTCGCGCCACTCCAAGCCCGTATGCAATGTCAGCCGCCTCGCGCTCGTCCGGTGCGCGCTTCGTCAGCACCCCCGCATCAGGCAGCAGCGGCTTCAAGAATAGAGTCGAATCGACCAGGCGAATGCCTTCATCCTCCAGCACACGCGCCACCGCTCCAATCAATGCATCCGTATTTTTTCGTGGCAACGAGAAAAGCAGCTTCGCGAGTTTCCAGTCCGGCCGGATCGAGCTGAAAATCTTGTTGTGTTTCACTTGGCCGGCCATCACCGCTTGCTTGACGCCTTCCTGGTGCATCAACTCGATGGCTTTGCTTAGCTCGCCTAGGCTCACCCAATGCAATCGTTTTGCGGACCGCTCCAGGTCCGCCGAAGCCTCTTCCTTTAGCGCGATCACCGCCATCTCAATGCCCTGACTTCGCGCGCCTTCCAGCACGAGAAACGGAAAGCGCCCATTTCCTGCGATGAGTCCCCATCCGGTCGTGGTTGATGTCGCCTGTGGCATGAAAAGGCCGACCAACTTTACTTGACGATTCCGCGCTCCGCGGTCTCGATGAACTGAATTAGTTCCGCTACATCTGCGGACCCGCCCAGCAACTTCCGCATCTCCGCCAACGCCTGGCTGGTGTTGAGCTTCGAACGCAGCAGCAAACGGAATGCACTCTGCAAACTCTGCAGGCGCTCGGGAGAGAATCCCTTCCGTTCCAAACCCACGGTATTGACGCCGTAACACGTGGTTTCACGCTCGGTCACTACAAGTGAGAACGGCGGCACATCCTGCGTGATCACGGTGGACGCGCCGACGTACGCATAGCGCCCGACACGGCAAAACTGGTGCACAGGTGACGCGAACCCAATCGTCGCGAAATCCTCTACGGTTACGTGCCCGGCCAGCGTCGCGCAATTTACGAATAGAGTGTTGTCACCAACACGACAGTCGTGCCCAACATGGGATGACGCCAAAAATAAATTGCCATTACCGAGGACGGTTTTTCCGCCGCCCTTTACCGTGCCGCGGCTGATCGTTACGTATTCTCGAAAAGTGTTGCTATCTCCGACGATCAGCTCTGTTTTTTCGCCTTGGAACCCCAAATCCTGCGGATCGCCGCCAATCGAGCAAAAGGAATGAAACACGTTGTTGCGCCCAAGCTTTGCCGGACCCTGCACCACAGCGTGCGCGTGCAATACGCAACCGTCTCCCAGCTCAACCTCTTCTCCGACAATCGCATAGGCTCCGATCTGAACGCCCGATCCGAGCCTTGCCCCCGGCGCCACAACCGCCTGAAGATGAATCTGCGTCGTGCTCATTTCTTTGCTTCTTCCACTTTGGTCGGCGCCTCGCGATCCACCATCTTGCACATGAGGGTCGCCTCGGCGGCGAGCTGTCCATCCACTGTGGCTCGGCCGTCCAGCTTGCAGAAGTCTCCTCGCCACGAGACTACTTTGATCTCCAATTTCAATTGGTCGCCTGGCACCACCGGTCGCCGGAAGCGTGCGCCATCCACCGCCACGAAGTACAGCAGCTTGTGTTCGCGGTCCGGGATTTCCAGCAGCAGCAACAAACCTCCCGTTTGTGCCATCGCCTCAATGATCAGCACGCCCGGCATGATCGGTTTCCCCGGGAAGTGGCCCTGAAAATGCGATTCGTTGATCGTAACGTTCTTCACTCCGACAATGCGTTTTAACCGTTCCATCTCCAGGATGGCGTCGACCATCAGAAATGGATAGCGGTGCGGTAGTATCTTCTGTATCTCAATGACATCAAGAATCATGGGCGCTCCCCGTCGCACCGCACACCCGTTCTGCGGCGCCCCGTGTTCAACAGCAAATCTCTAATTATATGCGAAGCTAACTCTACACGGCACGCGCTCGCCAGCCTCGCGGCTCCACACTCACCTGAATCGTCAACACCAAAAGATCTAGCCCCTTGCCAACGATTGACGCCGCTCAAGGCAAAACCAGCAAAGCCCCACAAATCTAACAACGTGGCCCAGGAAGGACTTCGTACTCGCGCGCCGCCAAAGCGTCCAGAGGTATCATTTCTTCAAGACTCTCCCGTTTTGTCCTCAAAAATCCTATCGCGATACCGGCATGCCCAAAATCGACCGAATTCGGTGACGTTCACTCATCTCTCGCGGCGAGCCATTCGTCCGTTCTAGCCATTTCGTAAAGTCAATCAGCTTCACCTCGTGCTCCACGCGAATATCCGCAACCGACACGCGAACCATGTTGAGGCCCTGTGCGATCCCCGCTACCCACTCATTGCCTCGCAGCGCCGCCAGACCCTGGGCCACCGCTTCGTACAGGGAAGCCGCCGTCACTTCGACGGTATGCGACACGCCTTGCATATCTTGGACCGTGACGCGGCAAGAGCGGATCGCCATGGCGGCAAAATATCATATTCGCTTTTTGTTCGCCATAGATGCCGACAAGCCCAGCCACCTATTGTGATATCTACAAGCACGAGAGCCATCCCATCGTGACACCACGCTCCCGCCGCCAACCCGTCTCGCCTCCGCAACCGAGCGCTGCTCCCGCGTCTTCTCCGGCAATCTCGGCGGACGCCGCGCTCAGCTTTCTCAAGGACACCAAAGGCGCGCTCACCTGGACCGCCCAAGACCTAGGCAGCATCCTCAATATCACCCGCCGCCAAGATGCGCAGCAGGTTATCGACGTGCTGGAGGCTCAAGGCTACGCCAAGCGTGCCGGCACCTCTGGCGAGTGGATGGCCACGCCCGCCGGAGAATCCGTCTCCGGCGCAAAGCCTCCGCGATTCAGCCGGGAAAGCGTGCTCGAAGCGCTCAGCTCTCTAAAGGAGAGAATAAAGCAGGCGAACAATGACCCGAAGGTCCTGTTCAAAATAACCACCGTAGTCGCATTCGGGGACTTTCTTCTGACTGATCGTGCCAGAGTCCAAGCCGCCGACCTAGGCGTGGCGTTGACGCGCAAAGATCCGTCCTTGCGTGAGCTTCGCTCAGCGTCAGAGGCTCGCGCCAAACGTCAATTCCTTACCCAACTCCGCGGAAGGACCGCGGTCCTCCAACTCCGTCCTTACGCCGACTGGATGAGCAAAAGAACTCACCTCAAACTGCTCTAGCGCCCTGCCGAACCTGTCTTGGCCGTTGCCTGACTGGCGTGACCGCCTACCACATCCACGTGCGGCGACTCCATTCCTCAATGCGGCCGTGGGCAGTGTGTAAAGTTCGAGGTAGAGGTTGTCTGTGTGGGCCGTGAGGAGCCAAACGTGCGACATCGCGCACCGGGGCGGAGCGGGTCAGCGCTCGATTTCAATTTCAGTTTCTTGGCGATCCGCGCGCGGCTTTGCTACACCACGTGTAGGATTTTCGACAAAATCGGCAAGCTCGAGCCGCAAATTGCCGGCATTGCTGGCGAAGGCCATGCCTGTCTCGAAATCGATAATTCCTTCGCGAATGAATTTTTCGATGACCCCATCGAAGTGCTGCATTCCATCAGTATCGCCGTCGCGCATTGCATCGAGCAGTGTTTTTCCTTCACTTTCACCCTTTTCCACGTATTCGCGGGTGCGCATGGTGGATTTCAGGATTTCAATGGCGGCGATGCGTCCCTTGCCGTCTTTTCTCGGAAGCAGACGCTGCGAAATGATGTACCGGAAAGCCTTCCCGAAGCGCGTTCGAATGGTTTGCTGATCGCTGAGAGGAAAAACGCCGACAATGCGTTCGACGGTCTTTGAGGCGTCGATGGTGTGCAGAGTAGACATGACCAGGTGTCCCGTTTCTGCGGCTTCGAGCGCGATTTCAATCGTTTCGCGGTCGCGCATTTCTCCTACGAGGATGACCTTGGGCGCCTGGCGGAGTGCGGCACGTAGCGCCAGCGCAAACGTCGGAGTGTCGCTGTGGAGCTCGCGCTGGTGAATGGTCGCCTTCTTGTGTTTGTGCAGGAACTCAATGGGATCTTCGATCGTCAGAATGTGATAGGCCTTTTCTGCGTTCATTCTATCGATGATTGCAGCGAGCGTGGAAGACTTGCCCGATCCCGTAGGTCCGGTAACCAGAACGATGCCGTTTCTCAACTGGGCGATTTGTTCCAATTGTGGCGGGAGGTTTAGGTCCTGGAAACCTGGAATGCTATCGGGAATCACGCGCATCACGATGGCGCAGCTTCCTCGTTGACGAAACACGTTCACGCGGAACCGGCCGACTCCGGACAATCCGTAGGAAAGATCGGCGGAGCCATCCTGCTCCAACTTGCGCACGGGATGCTCGTTCTTGCCCATGATGTCATAGGCGATCAGGCGCGTGTCTTCCGGAGTGAGGCACTCAAGGCCCTTGAACTTGAGCTCAACGAGCTGCCCGCTCACTTCGACTTGCGGCGCTCGGCCTGGAGAAAAGATCAGGTCACTCACGTGGGCATGGTACTTCAGCATGGCGGTGATGAGCTGCGGCGTATGGATGACGCGCTGCGGCGCTGCGGTTTGTGTCGACGCTTCCATGGATACCGAATCCTTACAAGGTGCAGATTAAAACAAGGTCGCCTGAAGATGACCCGGACGGCGTTGATGACGTTGGTAATTTTACGCGACTGATACGCTCTAATAGAGCACGGCGATGGACAACGGTGCGAGAAGATAAACCCACAGTCGAGCAGCCTGTGAGCTTTTTTCGGCTACTGCTTGCAGGCGCTATCGATAAAGCTGGCTACGTTGCTCTTGAGTTTGGCCAAATCTTCGTCGCGAAGGTACATCATGTGACCCGCATCGTAGTATTGCAGGCGGATATTTTTCTGGAGTTCTCGGGCAAGCCCAGATGCTCCATAGTGTATTCGGTCGCGAAGAAAGGAGTCGCCAGGTCGTACAAGCCGTTCTCCACTTGCACTTGCATGTGAGGATTAGTGAGCATGGCCTGGATTAAATCTCCTTCTACATTGGGAGAGCCGGGAAACCGAAGTTGTCGCCCCCCTTGTGCTTCCAGTCCCAGTTTCGGCCAGCATCTTCTGAAAGGCCGCGATAGGTTTTTTCTTGGCCGAATTTCAGCTCATCGCGAACATAACTGTTGAACGTCGCAATGAACGCGCCCGTGATGGCCGAGCTCTGTGGATCGGATTGGGCGAATTCACTAAGGAGATCGTAGGTGAATCCGGAGTAGCGGGAATCCAAGCGGCCAGTCGTCAGCCCGTGGCTGCGTTGTAATTCCTCCATGAACTGGGGAAGATTCACGCGGAGATTGGCCTTCACCAGGTAGTCCTCGCTCAATCCGGTGTACCGCGAGATTTTCTTGGCGATGTCGGACTTTTCGGACGGCGTCAGCTGGGCGCCTTTCATTAATGCCGCCGCATATTCGGTTTGTGCAAAACGGCGCGCGTCGTCGAGAAAAGCGCTGAGGTTGTCAGGGCGGTCTTTCAGGACTTTGTGGTACCACGCGGTTGCCGCGTAGCTTGGCAGATAAAAGATGTAAGTCATGTCTTCGCCTGGATTGAAAGACAACGTACCGAGGTCCAGGACGCAGGAAATCAGGTCGATGCCATTGAAATACACGCCGTCATGAGATTGCAGTTAGTCGGAAAGAGCCGCAGACCGAAAGGTGCCGTAACTTTCGCCGATCAGGAATTTTGGAGAATTCCAGCGATTGTTGCGGCTGATGTAAGTCATTACAAATTGCGCCAGGGACTTGACATCGGAATCGATTCCCCAAAAATCTTTGTCTTGAGACTTGCCGACGGCACGGCTGAATCCTGTGCCGACAGGATCAATGAAGACCAGGTCGGTCTTGTCCAGTAGGGAATTTGGATTGTCGGCCAGCTTATATGGCGGAGGCGGAGCGGAATCTGCATTCGGCGTCAACACACGCCGCGGCCCAAAGGCTCCCATGTGCAACCAGACGGAGGATGAGCCGGGCCCACCGTTGTACACGAACGATAGAGGCTGCTGTGTAGGATCTTTGACGTCGCTGCGTGTCTAAGCTGTGTGGTAGATCAGCGAAATTGGCTCGTCTTTCTCATTCTTGAGCAGAATCGTAGCGGCAGTCGCCTTGTAGGGGATGGTCTGCGAGCCGATCTTGAGAGTGTGCTCGGTGACGGACGATTCCTCTTTTGGCGCGGGAGGCGTGGCCTCAGCGGGCTTTTCCTTCTCGATGGTCTTGGATTCTTTTTCCTGAACGCGTTCCTGCGGCCGAACCCCAGGCGAAGCCGCCAGAAGAGCCAAACTAACAAGCACAAGCGGCCGAGAGAGAAATCCCATCAAAGCGCTCCCCTTCGTTCCAATTGAATGATTCGCAGACTTTTTAGGCGCTTGATTTTATATGGGGCTCTTGAGCTAAGTCAAAAACGGCGCCCACGATCGGTGCGGTGATGTGATCGCATACCCATTAGGTGCGGAACGAGAATTCAAAATAATGGTTGTCGGCGGGTGCGTTCAGTTGCAGGGAATCCAAGTTGTCGACGATCCAGTCGGCACCAGAGGCAGAAAGCTCGAAATCGGTTTCGGTGGTCCGCAGGGCCATCACAGATGCACCCGCGGATTTGCCTGCGCGAATTCCTGCCGGTGCATCTTCGACCACGAGACAGTTTCGCGCGGCGAGCCTCAGAAACGTTGCGCCTTTGAGGTAAGGCTCGGGATCAGGCTTCCCTCGCATTATGTCGGTCGCTGTGACCAAGTGTTGCGGTAGCGGTAAGCACGCGGCGCGGATGCGCGCTTCGGCGAGCGGGCGAGTGCATGATGTGACGATGGCCCACCGTTCTGAGGGTAGCGTTTGGATAAGGCGCACCGCGCCGGGTAACGGCACGACGCCATCGAGGTCGGTGATCTCCCAATGCTCCATTTGAGCGTTTTCGGCATCGATGTCCGCAGACGGCAGCAACTCGCGGATGGTCGCGATGCTCGGCCGCCCATGCGCTGTGCGTACCACTAAATCCGGATCAAACCCATGCTGGATCGACCACTTTGTCCACGCGCGAGCGACCGCGGGCGTGGAATCGACTAACACCCCGTCGAGATCGAACAAAACACCGCGGCATCTAATCTGCGCTGTATGTGGTAATTGTGCCATGCACCATGATACGCAAGAATGCCGGTACATAAGGAAAATGGAAGTGTCTGGTAAGCAAACGATTCAAATCGAATTGGGGTGTCACCCTTGACTCAGTTTGAACCATTCCTTGAGCGTATCCTGACGTTCAAAAGGTTCCTGGTGCGGTTCAGCAAGAGGCCACGTTCTCGAGAATGCTCGAACTCCTGACGCGATGCTTAGAATCACCGGCGTGGTTAGATGGTTGCAGCCTTGCAATGCCGCGAGGACGCTAAGATAGCCCTTTCACTACAGCGTCTGCCACTGCTCGGAGGTGCGGCCCAAAACCTCTGCCGTGACAGTGAACGAGGCAATGGAACGGCAATGACTTACGGGGTGCTTTCAGGAGCATTCAGTAGCGTTTAGAGCGTTCAGAAACACTTATCGTTCCCATGTTGTTCCCACGCAGGGCGGGTTGGCAAACCATCGGAAACAGTGCTGAAACGAGGCGGGCGTTAGTCGGTTGCGGTGTACACCGGGAGCTCTCAGTTTCCTGCCAATTGTGAGGAGCCGTGAGGTTCGGTGTAGTTCGGTGAGTTAGGTGGTGTGTTTCCTGAACTGGCCCTTTCTTTACAGCTTGCGTGTTTCTGTTTTTAAGTCTTGTGCGTTTGCTAGTACTCCCGCACCCGAGCCGGTCCTTCTTCGGTGCAACGGTCGAGGAAACCGCCGTCGACTCAAGTACTTCTGAATACCCCGTAAGAACGAAGCCGCTTGTGCGGCGGACGCTTCGCGTGAGGTAGTGGAGCGGTGGTTGCCTAAAGGTTGAGATAAGTTGTCGGGTCATAAGGAGGCCATCCCCATGACCCGACTTCGCAAAATGATGCTGGAAGAACTCCAGCGTCGTAACTTTTCTGAAGATACCATACGCCATTACATCCACACAGTCGAAGATTTTGCTCGACACTTCAACCACCCACCGGATCGCTTAGGCCTGCGGCACATTCGCGAATACCAAGCCCACTTGTTCCAGAAGCGCAAGCTATCCTCGGGTTCCGTCACGAACCACCTGGCGGCTCTGCGCTTTTTCTACATCCAGACGCTCAAGAAAGCCTGGAGCGTCGCCGAGACTCCCTATCCGAAAAAGAACCATCACCTTCCAGCGATCCTCAGCCAGGAAGAAGTCGCACGACTCATCGATGCCGCTGGCACTCCCTTGCATCGCACTCTGCTCATGACGCTCTACGCTACCGGTCTGCGGCGTGCTGAGGTAACACACCTGAAGGTCAACGATATCGACAGCCAGCGCATGGTGATTCATGTCCGCGCAGGAAAGGGCCGCAAGGACCGCGATGTCATGCTCAGCCCCAAGCTGCTCGAAGAACTGCGCCAGCACTGGCGTCGGTTGCGGAGAAAAACCAGCGACTGGCTCTTTCCCGGCAACCGTTGGCATACTGCGAATCAC
>Ga0070698_100001737_pt1 | contig 24310 bp, 20 predicted proteins | sample KBSK1502metaG_FD_65477 | JGI IMG/M metagenome (GOLD analysis project Ga0070698, IMG submission 65477) | Corn, switchgrass and miscanthus rhizosphere microbial communities from Kellogg Biological Station, Michigan, USA - KBS K1-50-2 metaG | ecosystem: Host-associated > Plants > Roots >... | reverse complement strand
TGGTTCTGGTTGTTCCTATTCTTTTTCGGGAAGATCGTGGGGTTGGTCTGGAAGTAGTTTCGCGCGGCGAAGTTCTGGTCGGTGTGGAACTCATGGGCGCTGCCGTGAAACTCGTTCGTGCCGGACTTGATCTGCACATTGACGGCGGCGCCGCCTGCCAGGCCCTGCTCGGCATCGAACGAGTTGGTCACGACATTGACCGACTCGATCGCGTCCGCTGGCGGGACGTAGGCCACGTTCGCGGGCAGCCATGGATACGCGTTCTGAGCGCCATCGATTCGCCAGTTGATGGTCTGATTGGATTGCCCATTCACGTTGGCATTGATCGCCCGCTGTGGGTTGCCAGCGAGCGAGTTGGTCTCGGCGGGAAGACCCGCGCCGGGAATGAGTCGCAGCAGCGATTGGAAATTGCGCCCCTGAGACCCACTGATCGGCAGATCCTCAATCTGTTGCGCGGTCAGATCGGTATGCACATCGGCCCTGTCCGTTTGCAAGAGAGGCGGAGCTGTGGTTACGGTTACGCTTTCCGTCACCGTTTTCATCTCGAGCCGAACATCCACGCGCGCGACCTCGTTCCGGCTCACGCCGATGTTTTCCGTGATTTTTGCGCCGAAATTTGCCGCCGACGCGGTCAGCTTGTACGTTCCCGGCAATAAGTCGCTAAAAAGATACACACCGTGATCGTTCGTTGTAGCCGTGCTCACTACGCCAGTGCCGACGTTCACCGCCTCCACGCGCGCTCCCGGCACGGCCGCTTGCGAGGGATCAGTCACATTGCCGGTAAGTGAGCCATATAGCAGTTGTGCTTTGGCTCCGCCTGGAAATAGACAGGAGCTCAGCAGCAGAGCGCCAAGAACAGCGAAGGCGCCTCTCCCAAATGTTCTGCGGTAATTCGGAATGATGATAGATGCGATTTGCCTGGACATGACACCCCTCCACTCGCGTGATCCCACTACTGGCCATGCAATGGCACCCCGCCATCGCATGGACAACTTCGACTCAACCAACTATGCCGCTGTACTGGATTGCTCCAGAGAGCGGCCCGGACCAAAATGCCTTTGCAAGACCAACGCAACTGTTCCGCGCAGGCGCGCCAGGTTTCCTTCCGCCGGCCGGACTCGCGGCACATTTCCAACCAAGGCCGCGGCGCGAACCTCTGCCTCAATCGCAGGAGCAAATTGCGCCCATTGGCGCGTAAGGTCTCCGACGATCACGATTTCTTCCGGAGCCAAACCCGTGACGATCATCCGGAGGCCTCTGCCGATGGCCCGAGCTGTCTTCTCAATGGCTTTCCGCGCCAATTCGTCTCCCGCTTCGCTGCGTGCCAGCAAATCTTGAAAGCTCAGGTCATCGGACGTTGGGCTTGCCTCGTGGTAATAGCGCAGCGCGGCTCGATTTGATGCGAACACCTCCCAACATCCTCGGCCTCCACAAGTGCAGGCCGGTCCGTTGGGGTCGAGTGAAACGTGTCCAAACTCACCGGCCATTCCGTCCGCTCCGCGAACCAATTGCCCATTGGCGAAGACACCCGTGCCGATGCCCTCGGAAACAGTGACTACGACGAAGTCCCGCACGCGTTCCTGGTGACCAAACCAGACCTCCGCAAGGACGCACGCATTGGCCGCGTTTTCCAAATCGACGCGCATGCCCGTAACTTTCTCGATGGCTCCCTTCAAATCGAATTCCGGCCAGCCGAGGTTTGGCGCGAACACAAAACGCTGTGTCTTTTCACTGAATCGGCCCGGCAGGCTGATTCCCACGCCTTCAAAAACAAGGCTTGAGTGAACGTCCTTTAAATGGTGAAGGCGAGCCGCAAGTTGTTCGGTCGTGAACCGAGGATCTTTAGAGGTGGGCATTGTTTCCTGCGAAAGGAAATTGCCGTTCACATCGGCGACGCCCACGGTTGTTCGCGCAGGACGAAGATCGGCGACGAGAATCGCTCGGCGATCGTTCAATCTCAGGAAAGTTGGCCGTCTACCGCGAGGCAGGCGTCCAATCGGTCCGTGCACAACCCACCTTTCGCGAATCAACTGCTCCGTGATCAGCGAGACGGTGCTCCGTTGCAGACCGGAGACGCGTGCTAAGTCCGCGCGCGAAATGGGCTGCCTGCGCCGGATCAGGTTGAGCACCACGCCGCGGTTGATGTCCCGCGCCGTCTGGCTGGAAGCTACTTGAGTGTTGGTAAAATCAATGCGTCGCATTTAGTTGGGCCGTCAAACTATATAGAGACTCGTTTGGGGCCAGTTCTCCACCTCCGGTAGTTTCGGGCGACGACGAGTCCGGGGATTTTTGGACCCGACCGTGGCATTAATTCGCGTTGCGAACTATATCGCACGCTTCCTTTGCTACTGTCAAGCGAAATTTTTGATGCTTGCGTTTCCGGTCTGCACAGTAGCGAGCTGCTAAAGGGCTCGGCGTTGCTGCTCGACTGACTTGTTCCAGCGGGCTGCGGTCCGCGCGTGGTTCAAGCGGCACGAAGGCGCAGACCTGGGGATCTCTACATACCCGGCCGGGCTAAGGAGCGGACTTGCGGAGCTCCACGTAATCCACTGCCGCGCGCTCCTCGCCGGAGGGTGCCCCTTCGACGCGGATTTTGTCGCCAGACCGCAGCGCAACGCCCGTGATTTGGTGCGAAGTCGAAGAGTCGCCGCCGATCTTGGTCGCGGGCAGCTGTAGGTTTGCGTCCCACTCATCGATGAGTTGATCGTTCACGAAGACGCGAAAATGCGCGACGCCGTTGTTCTGATCAAAGTACTGCACGCTTAGATCGTACCAAGCTGGCGCGCCTTGAAAATGAAATGCAGCAGTACACACTTCGGCCGGCGGTGGACACTCGACCGCTTTGCCTCCCGACGCAACTTCCGGTGGACTTACGTCCACGATCGCATAGCCTTGCAGCTCCATGTGCTCCGCTTCGATGCGATTTGGGTAATGGCCTACGCGGCCCTTTGCGTCTTGGATGCCTGACATACGCAAGAACCAATGACACACGGCATCACGCCAGACGCGCGCGTGTCCGGCTTGATACTCGAGCTGAGCCAGTATCGCGGCATAGCGTTCCGCGTCGACTTGACCCTTCAAGAGCTTCCATTGGCGGACGTACTCTTCCACCATTTCGGTGCCTTCGTAGTGCGAATCGTAGATATCCTGAATCACCGTCTTTCCCGAGTGCAGCACATACGTGTATGGAACGTGATGGAAGAACAGTAGGAGCTCGTCCGGGCAATTTGCGAGCGTCTCGTACAGCGGCCGTACTCGCGGAGGATACTGACCAATGTAACCCGTCCCCGTCGCAACGGTCCGGTCCATTCCGATGCCTTGATTGTCCGCGCGATGCCACTGCCCCCAACCGTTTCGCTCGGATGATTCAATTCCAGGACCGTAGTGACTGCCGAGAATATTCGTCAAGGTGCCTGCGCCGAGCGGACCGGTGTAATTTTCATAAGCGTGCCAGGACGTGAGCAGCATGGCAGGTATCGTTTGAGCGACCTGCGAAGCGTCCCCGAACGTGAGTCGCGTCCACTCTTCGGCAATGGCGGTCTGGCTGAGCGTAGGATTCCAGGCCAAGCGACCGAAGCCATACAGATTCGCCATTGCCAGTAAGCTGCCGAGCCAGTTCGCATTCATGCCGACGTTTGCCACGCCAACAAATCCGCCGGTCGGGCGATGAAATGTTCTGCCGGCGATAATCTCCCGCACGGGAGTTCCTTCCGGCTTGGCCCGCATGTCGAAATCCAAAACTTCCTTCCACATGGGCACGAGAAAACAAAGGTGCTTCTGCTGACCCACGTATTCCTGGGTGATTTGCAGTTCGATAGCTTCGTTCGTTTTTTCGAGCCCGCTAAAGAGCGGAGACGCCGGCTCACGGACTTGAAAGTCAATCGGTCCATTCTTGATCTGAATAATTACGTTGTCTTCAAACTTGCCATCGAGCGGATGAAAGATGTCATAGGCTGCCCGTGCTCGATCGTTTTTGGGATCGCGCCAGTCCAGATGGTGGTTGTAGACGAAGGCTCGATAAAAAACGAGACCGCCGTGTGGCTTCAACGCGGTAGCGATGGCGTTCGCGGCGTCAGCGGGGGTTCGATTGTATGCGGCCGGACCTAAACGGCCTTCGGAATCCGCCTTGATCACGAACCCGGCAAAGTCTGGAATCTGCTTGTAGATTTGGTCGATTTTCGCGCGCCACCAAGCCGCGACGCGAGGGTCGAGGGGGTCAAAGGTGTCCAGACCGCCGATCACTTTGGGACTGCTGAAGTCGGCGGAGATCGAAAGGCGTACGCCCCAGGGCCGGAAAACATCTGCAACGCGACCAAGCTGCGGCAGAAAATCGTCGTTCAGCATCTTTGGATTCGCATTTACGTTGTTTACGTTGCAACCGTTGATGCCCAGCGAGGCTAAAAGCCGCGCGTAGTCGTGCACGCGGCTGAGATCGCTCTTGACCGCATCGTTTTCGAAGAAAATCGATCTGCCGCCGTAGCCTCTTTCGATGGTTCCGTTCAAGTTATCCCATTGGTCGATCCGGCGGATGGACGCATACGGTGTTTGCTGTTCGTCGAGTCGCGTCAGGTCTTCGTGGAGCGCAATCTTGCGGAGCAACGTAAACACGCCATACAAGACGCCGCGATCGGTTGTAGCAGTGATGACCAAGCATTTGAAACCGCGTACCTCCGCCGTGGCGAGCCAATAACCGTCATCGCGAAGTTCTTTGAGCGGTTGCAAAGAAGGCAGGAGCGAGTGGAGCTGGTTCAGAGTCCCGAGAACAATGGCGGTTTCATTCGGCGTGGAGGATTCGGCACGGAGAGTTGTCCCCAAGAGACCGCGTACGCCGCGAATCAATTCGTCTCGAGCAGCGAGTAGCACGGGAGAGTCGCGCGATACGACGGCTGTGGCGGGTAACGAGTCATACTTTGCGGCGGCTGTTCGATCGAGTGGAGCATAGCGCAGCCACGCTTCGTATCCGGTTTCCGCGCGAAGCCAACCGACGTGGATGGCGGTAATCCATAACGAGGCCAGCGCCAGTCTCTTGAGAAAGCCACTCACCTGATGCAACCTCCGATCGCTCTGCACGGAAGTTTTTGTGTCTACGCGGGTCCGCTCGCCGCGGACAGGTCGTGATCCGACAATCGCGGCAAGTCTGGGAATGTACGCTCGGAAACGCAAAAGGTAAAGTCGAGTATTGCGACAATCCTTCGTTGTGGTAAGGGAGCGTCAGCCAAATCTTCGTCGGAGTGATGATAAAGTTGCGCGTCGCATGAACTCTTAAGGGGAAATGAAAGATGAAAATTGTCGATGCGAAAGTAATCGTGTGCAGCCCCGGCCGCAACTTCGTCACGCTGAAGATCACGGTGGAAGATGGAATCTACGGCTTAGGGGACGCAACGCTAAACGGGCGGGAGCTGGCGGTCGCTTCGTATTTGACCGATCACGTTCTCCCGTTGCTGATCGGGCGCGACGCGCGACGCATTGAAGATATTTGGCAGTATTTGTACAAGGGCGCCTATTGGCGTCGCGGTCCAGTAACCATGGCGGGAATCGGGGCGGTCGACACGGCGCTTTGGGACCTCAAAGGAAAAAGCCTCAACGTTCCGCTATATCAACTGCTGGGTGGCGCTTCACGCGACGGCGTGCTTGTTTATGGTCATGCGAGCGGAAAGGACATCGAGGCAACCGTTGAGGCGGTTGGGCAGTACGCGAAGCTTGGCTACAAAGCTATACGCGCACAATCCGGTATTCCTGGATTATCGAGCACGTACGGAGTTGGACGCGGTGGCCTTCAGTACGAGCCTGCGGAGAAAAACGCACCTCCAGAGAATCAGTGGTCGACTGAGCTGTATATGAATGTCGTGCCTCGACTTTTTGCTCGATTGCGAAAGGATTTCGGATCGGATGTCCATCTGCTTCATGACGTCCACCATCGACTCACACCGATTGAAGCCGCCCGGCTCGGCAGGGAACTCGAGCCTTTTCATTTGTTCTGGCTCGAGGATCCGACGCCCGCAGAACTGCAAGAGAGCTTTCGAATTATTCGCCGGCATACGACTACCCCTTTGGCCGTGGGAGAGGTGTTTAACAGCATCTATGATTGTCAGCAACTGATCCAAGAGCAGTTGATCGATTACATTCGAACTGCGGTGGTCCACGCAGGCGGAATCACACAGTTAAGAAAGATCGCCAATTTGGCGGAGATCTATCATGTGCGTACCGGCGCGCACGGGGCTACCGATCTCAGTCCAGTTTGTCTGGCAGCCGCGCTGCATTTTGATCTGAGCGTTCACAATTTCGGAATTCAGGAGTACATGCATCACTCGGCGGAGACCGATGCAGTGTTTCCGCATGCGTATTCGTTCGAAGACGGAATGATGCATCCAGGTGAGGCGCCTGGGCTGGGTGTCGACATTGATGAGCAACTCGTCGCGCGGTATCCCTACCAGCGAGCATATTTGCCGATCAACCGCAAGCTGGATGGAACGATGCACAGTTGGTGACGCGATTGATGATAGCCAATGCAGCGTAGTTCAGGCCGATTGCGATCCGGCGGGGACGGCAGATTCGCCGAGCACTTTTGTATCGGAGCCAATTTCAAGCCCTAAATATTGCCGGGCATTATGGAAGCAGATGTCGCGGACCATTCGTCCTAAGAGTCTCTCGTCATCGGGGAGTTCGCCGTTCTCGACATCGCGCCCGATGAGATTGCAGAGAACGCGCCGAAAGTATTCATGGCGCGGGAAGGACATGAACGATCTCGAATCCGTCAGCATCCCAATGAACCGCGAGAGCAACCCCGTATTGGAAAGCGCGTTGAGTTGCCACTCGATGCCTTCCTTTTGGTCGAGAAACCACCAGCCGCTGCCAAATTGAATTTTGCCGGCTGCCGGACCTTCCTGAAAATTGCCGACGGCGGTGGCGAATACGTAGTTGTCGGCGGGATTGACGTTGTAAACGATCGTCTTCGGCAAACTGTGTTCGTTATCAAGCCGGTCGAGAAACGTGCACAGAGCCTCGGCTTGATTCCAGTCACCGATGCTGTCAAACCCTTTTTCCGGCCCGAGCTCCTGAGTGCGACGCGTGTTGACGTTGCGAATAGCTCCGATGTGCAACTGCTTGGTCCAGCCTTTATCCGCGTCCAGCCGGCCAAAGAAGATCATCAAGTACGACGCAAACTGTTCAGCCTCTGCGTTTGTCGCCGCGGCTCCCGCTCGTACTTTGTCAAAAATCGCCGACGCTTGTTGCTCGGTGCAAAGCGTCGCAAAGCAATGCTTCAGTCCATGATCGGAGAGCCGAGCCCCGCAAGCGTGGAAGGCGTCGTGTCTTCGCTTCAGGGCATTCAGAAAATGTTCGAAGGAGGAGATATCGACGTCGCTGGCGGCCTGCAGACGATTGACCCAGGAGTTGAACTCAGTTGGGGCGTCAACAGAGAACGCCTTGTCCGGTCTAAATGTCGGAACTATGCGAAAGCCCTTCTCGGATGCGGCGAGCGAGCGGTGAGAAGCAAGGTCATCGCAGGGATCATCGATGGTGCATAAGGCGCGAACGTGAAATCTCCGCAAAATTCCGCGAGCTGTCAGGTCCGTGGATTGGAGCAAGGCATTCGCTTGATTCCAGATCTTCGCCGCACTCGCCTCATCCAGCAGAACATCGATATCGAAATAGCGCTTTAGCTCCAGATGTGTCCAGTGATAGAGCGGATTTCGCAGCGTGAACGGAACCGTTTGTGCCCAAGCCAGGAATTTTTCAAAGGGAGGAGCGTCTCCGGTACAGTAGCGTTCCGCAATCCCATTGGCGCGCATGGCCCGCCATTTGTAATGATCACCCTCGAGCCAGATCTCGAAAAGATTTTGGAAACGGCGGTCGTTCGCGATGTCAGCGGCAGAGAGGTGGGAGTGATAATCTAAAATTGGTTCGGCCTCCGCATAGCCGTGGTATAGACGGCGGGCGGTGTCGCTGCTCAGCAAGAAATCTTCCTGGATGAAACCCATCAAATGTCTCCCAAGAGACGACCAGTGTCTCTCCAGCCACAATCTCAGGGCAAAACGATAAATCAAAAACGAACGAGAATGCTAGTTGGTTAGAAAGCCGCTGGGACAAAGCGGGCTTTGCTAAAAAGAACGGGGAGCAGCCCCTCAGCGCACGCCAAGCAAGATCTCTACGGTTAGCTGATCTAGCCGCTCGTACGGCAGGCGTCGGCTCATCATCGGCTCAAAATTGAAGTTGTGAGTCCGTAGCGCTCCTCCGTGCTTGCTGGAGTAACGGTCCATTTTAAAATCGCCGTTGGCATTGCTCGAGATTTCTTTGAGAATTCCCTGAATTTCCGCGTCGGCGTTCCAGCGCGCAGCCTTCTCTTTTAGTATGAGGTACGTGCGCATGCAACCCAGCGCAAAATCTTTGACCCCCTCGTAATCTTCCGTGCGATAAGCGTGCGCATCGAAATGTCGCGGACCGTCATAGCCCACGTCCTCCAAAAATTTCACGAGCCAAAACGCAGATTTGGGATTCGCCGAAGCAAAGCGAAGGTCCTGATCGTAGCGGCCGGGCATCTGATCATTCAGGTCGATGTGAAAGAGCTTGCCGGCTTCCCATGCCTGTGCCACGCCGTGCATGAAGTTCAAGCCGGCCATTTGCTCGTGCGCAACTTCGGGGTTAACTCCTACCATTTCGGAATGGTCGAGCGTTGGGATAAAACCCAAATAGTGCCCCGTAGTCGCCATGTAAATGTCGCCTCGCGGCTCATTCGGTTTAGCTTCTAAGGCAAACTTGAATCCGTAGCCGGCGTCGAGGTTGTATTCACAGAGATAGTTAATCGCTTCACGCAGGCGCTTGACGGCCTCATCGCCGCGGCGGCACGCGTCGGTTTCTGTGCCTTCGCGTCCTCCCCACAAAACAAAAATCTTTGCGCCCAGTTCGGCGCCCAGATCCATCGCACGCATGGTCTTTTGCAACGCATACGCGCGGACGGCAGGATCATTGGCGGTGAAGGCGCCGTCGCGAAACACAGGATGAAAAAACAGTGAAACCGTGGCCATCGGCACGACGATGCCGTTCTCTTTGCACGCTTTCTTGAACTCGCACACGATTCGATCACGTTCCCCGTTGGTGGCCTCGATGGGCACCAAGTCGTTGTCGTGGAGATTCACTCCCCATGCGCCCACTTCCGCAAGCAAGCGCACAAGGTCGGTCGCAGGAAGCTGTGGGCGCACGAAATCGCCGAACGGATCGCGTCCCCTATTTCCGACGGTCCACAAACCAAAGGAGAACTTGTGTTCCGGGCGTGGCTCGTAAAGGCTGTTATTGGGCTTCATTCTTGGATTTCCTTGGGACGCACACCCGAATGCAGTTCAAGCGGACTTCAGCAGTACCAGGCCGACATATGGCTTCCCTTTTCGACGAGAGAAGCCAAACGTGTACGTTAACGGTCCCATGCTATAGTACCACGCGCTCTCAGCAGAATTTCGAGCACGTTTCTCGGAGGTCGGATGCATCGTCGCGTCTGGATTCGTTCTCTGGTTAGAACTGTGGCGCCACTCGCCGCGCTTGGCATTCTTTGCTTCCGCGATGCCGCGCAAGACCTTCCTGGATATCGTAATGCCAGCCTTCCGATCGAGCAACGCGTTGCCGACCTCCTCTCGCGCATGACTCTCGAGGAAAAAATCGCACAACTCGAAGGCGCCTGGGAGAACCGTCAGTTCTTCAAAGATCCTCAGGCGCTCTTTGTCGATGATAAAGGTGTTTTCCTTCCAGAGCGAGCATCCGTCTTGCTGAAGAACGGGCTTGGGGAAATGTCTCGCCCGAGCGAGGGCAAAGGGCCGCGCCAAATGGCTGAGTTTACAAACACAATGCAGCGCTGGATCAAAGACAACACACGGCTGGGAATCCCAGTGCTGTTTCACGAGGAGTGTTTGCATGGACATGCCGCGCCAAAGGGCACGTCCTATCCGCAAGCGATCGCGTTGGCTTCCACATGGGACCCCGAGTTGGTAGGGGAGGTCTTCTCCGCAACTGCTGCCGAGGTCCGCGCGCGCGGCGCGCAACAGTGCCTTGCTCCTGTTTTGGATCTTGCGCGCGACCCTCGGTGGGGCCGCACCGAAGAGACTTACGGCGAAGATCCGTATTTAGTTTCTCGGATTGGTGTAGCGGCCATTCAGGGATTTCAGGGTACGGCTCCTTCCATCGACAAGTCCCATGTGCTGGCCACGGCAAAGCATTTCGCGGTCCATGGCCAGCCGGAAGGCGGGACCAATGTGGCACCGGGCAACTATTCGGAGCGAGTCGTCCGCGAATTTTTCTTGAAGCCTTTTCAGGCCGCGGTGCAACAAGGCCACGTTCAGAGCGTGATGGCTTCCTACAACGAAATCGACGGGATTCCATCCCATAGCAACAAGCACTTGTTATTGGACATTCTTCGGCACGAATGGGGCTTTGATGGTGTTGTGGTTTCCGACTATTTTGGCATCACCGAGCTAATCCGGATCCATCACATCGTGCATTCGAACCAAGAAGCAGCCAAGCTGGCGTTGGAATCGGGCGTTGACGTGGAGCTACCTTTCTCTGAAGCTTATCCGAGCCTGATCGATCAAGTCAAACGAGGCCGTGTTTCGGAATCTGCGGTTGATGCCGCCGTGGCGCATCTTCTTCGCGAGAAGTTTCTGGCTGGCTTGTTCGAGAATCCTTATGCCGATCCTGAGTACGCGGAGAAAATCACCAACAGTTCAGGGCATCAGCAATTGGCGCTGAAAGGCGCTCACGAAGCCATCATCCTTCTCAAGAATCAAGACCACCTGCTGCCGCTGGATAAGTCCAAGTACAAACACATCGCAGTGATCGGACCGAACGCGGCGGACGTTCATCTTGGTGGCTACAGCAACAACCCTGGACGCGGTGTCAGTCTTCTGCAGGGAATCAAGAACAAAGTCGGTTCAGGCGTCGAGGTCATGTATGCGGAAGGGTGCAAAATTACGGAGACGCTTCCGGATTGGGACGCGGACAAGGTCGTACTAGGGGATCCGGCGCTAAATTCGAAGCGCATCGAAGAAGCCGCGAGAGTCGCGAAAAAGGCGGAGGTGATCATCCTCGCGCTTGGTGGCAACGAGCAAACTTCTCGCGAAGCGTGGGCTCCCAATCATCCGGGAGATCGGGATAGCCTCGATCTGGTCGGAAACCAAGATGATCTCGTGAAGGCCATGCTGGCACTGGGCAAACCCGTGGTCGTGTTCCTGCAGCACGGCCGGCCCAATTCCACTAATTACATCGCCGAAAAAGTTCCAGCCATCGTGGACGGCTGGTATCTCGGGCAAGAAGGCGGCACCGCGGCCGCCGACGTGTTGTTCGGAGATTACAATCCTGGCGGCAAGCTTCCGATCACGGTGCCACGTTCGGTGGGCCAGCTTCCCGACTACTACTATCAGAAGCCGTCGGCGAAGCGAGAGTACCTCGGCACGACCACGCAGCCACTTTATCCTTTTGGGTGGGGACTCAGCTACGCGACATTCAAGTACGATCATTTGGCGATTGCGCCGAACTCCACGGGGCCGCAAGGGACGGTGCAAGTCAGCGTGGACATCACCAACACGAGCAGCGTTCGCGGCGATGAGGTGGCTCAGCTCTACATTCGCGATGAGGTGAGTTCCGTGACTCGTCCAGTCAAGGAGCTGCGCGGTTTTCGCAGGATCACGCTCGATCCAGGGCAGAGCAAGACGGTACAATTCACTCTTGGCTTCGACGAATTATCGTTTTTGAATCGCGATATGCACCTCGTCGTCGAGCCGGGAACCTTCAAAGTCATGGTGGGCGGAAACTCGGTGGATACGATCGACAGCACCTTGACAGTTGTCGGTCCGTAGCCCTATTTTCGTAGCGCCAACTTCTTGGCAAAACGGATGGAACGCCCAGGTATTCACAAGATTGCGCGTCTGGCCAAGGTCTCCATCGGCACCGTGGATCGGGCTCTTCATGGACGCGCCGGCATCAGCGAAGTAACCCGCACAAGAGTTCTCCGGATCGCAAAGGAACTCGCATACACACCGCATCCGGCGGCTCGTATCCTGTCTGTGGGCCGGGGACGATTGCGCATCGGTGTTTGCGTTCCGCAAGAAATCCGGCTGTATTACGACCACATGCGCGCGGGAATCGAAGACGAGGCGCGCCGCGTCAGCTCACTGGGGATCGAGCTTGTCCGGCGTCCGGTCCCTGGACTGGGAACAGATCAAGGGCCGCAAGTCGCGTCGCTCCTTCGTAAAGACGTTGGCGCCATCATCCTCACGCCGGGCAATCCTGCCCTCGTCGGACAGCTGATCGATTCGGCGGAAGAGCAGAACGTGCGCGTCGTTTGCATTACTACTGATGCTCCGAATAGCAAGCGGTCCGCCATGGTCGGTGTCGACCCTGAGCTGAGCGGGCGCTTGGCGGCAGAGCTGATGGCGCGTTTTGTACAACCGGAGTCAAGAGTCGCGGTGATCACAGGTATGCTCAGCGCTGAGGAACACCGTCTGAAATCGGATGGGTTTAGGAAGGGCTACCACGAGGATTGCTCGAATAGTGGTGAGGTTGCGGTTTTGGAAGCGCACGAATCCGAAGACGAAAGCTATCGAAAGACTTGCGATTTGCTCGAACAGTATCCGGATTTGCGCGGGATTTACGTCAGCACGGTGAACTGTTTACCGGTGTGCAGAGCGCTGGAGGGGTTCGGCCTTGCCGGCAAGGTCGCGCTGATTACGACCGACTTGTTCGGAGAAATGATCCCCTACCTGCGGCAGAGGGCCATTCACGCATCGATTTACCAGGACCCCTACCTGCAGGGACAAACCGCTGTACGGATCGTGGTGGATCACCTGTTGAACAGAACACCCATTCCCAAGAGCAATTATTTGAATCCGGGCATTGTCTTGCGAACCAACCTGCACCTGTTTAGGGAAGCACAAGAACTTGCAGCTTCTCAGTGATTGTTCGTGCTTGGAAGAAAGCGTTCCCCATCCTCTCGACTTCAAATAGTTTGGTAAATCGCCAGAGCACTCGGCCGCTAGGAAAAGCGAGCTAGAAGCAAAGAGGTAAAGCAAGGAAACCTGGAGGTAGTACGAATCAGCTCTTATCAGTTACGCTTTCACGCTTGTCCTGTGACTTTCGGCCATTCGAACGAAGCTTCCGAAACTTATCGGCTAATAATCCAGATCCTTGTCCGACAAGTTTTCGATTTGCATCATTTCATTACGCGCCTTTGCAATCGAATGAATAATCTCGTCGAGTTTCAGGTTAATAGCTCTGGCGTCGCGATTCTGCGTGTTTTGAATAAGAAATACGATCAGAAAAGTGATGACGGTCGTGGCTGCAAAGTATTCTAGCTGAGAATATGCACGAAACTATATGGCACAGATGGTGCGACCGGAGAGACGTTTGCCAACGGGTCAGGTTGTATTTGGTCCTGCTTGTTCGTGGTCCTGCGATTCGGTGCCCGCTCGGGTGGTAATGTGGATGAGCCGTGCGCCAGTGTGATAATATTTTTGTGCGGCTTGTTTTTGCGCGCCCGTAGCTCAGCTGGATAGAGCGTCTGGCTACGAACCAGAAGGTCGGGAGTTCGACTCTCTCCGGGCGCGCCACTCTACCCTTTGCAGATCATTGAGTTAGCTGCCTTGGTGCGGCTGTGCCTGTTTCAGTTAGATTGTTGCTGTGCCCAGATTTGTGCCCACCCAACCTCTCCACGGCTGCCAGCACAGCATCCTCGCTCGGATGAACGTAGCGCGTTGAGATGCCAATAGAGCTGTGACCGGCGATACGTGCGAGGGTCCAAGCGTCGCACCCGGACTCACCCAGCCGCGTCAGGAACGTGTGGCGCAGGCTGTAGAGCACGAACGGTCGCACAGGTTTGAGATTGTTCTTCACGCCTTCTTTGGCGATCAGTTCAAACGCCTTCGTGTGCTGCTTCTTGAGGCTAGAGGATTCAACGTGGCCGCTGCGCGTCGGGGCAACCCACACCCAGCCCTCAGCGGGCTTCCTAGCCGCTTCCCAGCGTCCTTCTAGGATGCCTCGGACTCGCGGCGTTATCGGGAGCACGCGACGAGCAGCATCAGTCTTGCCGTGCGTCACCAGCAGCGTCCCGTAGCGACCGTTCACCCACGTAATCGACTCCCAGCGCAGGCGGAAGCACTCATCGGGCCGCATCCCAGTGTCAGCCAGGACGGAGACAACCGACGCGAGCGGCTCCGGCGCAGCAGCGAGATACCTGGCCTCCTCTTCGGGCGTGACGACGCGCTCACGGTGCTTCTCGCCTGCGATCATCCTAATCTTCGGAGCGGCATCAATCGCTCCCCACTCGACGGCGAGATGCAGAATGCGACGCAGCACTTGCAGCTCGCGATTGATGGATGAGACTTCGAGCCCCGCCAACTGCCGGTGCGCGACGTAAGAGGCTACGGATTCGCCAGTGAGTTCGTTCAGGCGCAGCTCAGCAACGGGTGCAAACGCAAGCAAGCGGCGCATTCCATTCCGATACCAGAGCCACGTCTTAGGCTTTGATGCAAAGACCGACTCAGCCCACGGCTCAAAGCGCCCTTTCACAAACTCCGCGAGCGTCGGTACGACTTTCTTTTCGCGGATGCCGACTTCGCCCTTTGCCAGCGACGTGCGGTGAGCCGACTCCATATTGCGAGCAACCTTGTCGTTGCCCTGCTTCGTGGATTCGCGGATGAGCTGGCCGCTCCACACGAATTTGTACCAATAGACCTTGCCTCGCTTGTAGATCACGTTTTCCTCCCGCTCTGAATCACGCCAGCCGATTTCCGGCCTGACTTAGCTAATGCAGTCCGTCTCTTTGCACCTTTGTCTCTCCACCATTTCAACGTCCGTTCACGCTTCACCCCGCCACTGCAAGCGGTGCCGCAATACAACTGGGCGGGCTTGCTGGCCACAAAGTAGGTCGAACACTTCGCACAAATCTTAGCTCGCCAACTCTCACGGAAAAGCAGGTAGAGCGCACGTTGAAATTCGTTGCGCGGAAGATAGGCGACGTTCCCACTTGTCCACTGAGGATGAATCGGAGGGCGGCTCATGTCGCTTCCGCTGGGCCGGTGCTTCCTGATCTTGTCCCACGCCTCGTTCAGCCCTGGAGGAGGGAGGAAAACTGGTTGCCCACTTTCCAAACGTTCAAACTCCCCGCCGATGCCCAGCAGGAAACTGACGGCGCCTCGTTTGAGAGCGTCTGGAAGAGGAGTCCAGACGTAACGGAGCTGGGTGCGGAACACCAGAAAGAGTTCGTGGCAATCGTCGGCCCAGGCGAGCGAATTGCCGAGGCCGTCCAGCAATTCACGCGGCCAGAAACCGCGCCATCCCTTGCCGAGACCCTTGTACTGGTCGAAAGAATCGCCTGCATTTGCAAAACGCTCAAGACCTTTGAAGAGACGATCCCTGTCCGCTGGTGCTAGACGATTCTCCTCAAACGAAACGAGAGTGGCCGCTTGAGAGTCTGGAACCCCTTGACGTTGTGCGCTCACTCGTGCATGTTTGTGCTGATTCATACGCTAATCTATATGATCTAGCATATAGAAGAGCCAGCCCGTAGTCAAGCAGAAGTTAGCAGCGCCGGGCAGAAGGGAGCAACGGTGGAAAACAGACTGGAATCAATCGCAAGCACATCTCAGCGACTTGGCGTCTCGACGTTCACAACGCGCCGACTCATCAAGGCGAAACAACTGCGCGCCGTCCGTGTTGGAAAGCGCGTCCTGGTGCCGCAATCGGAAATCGAGCGCGTGATCTCGCAGGGCTGCGGTGGCAAACCGACAGAAACCGCTCCGGCGCAGAATCCGCAGCGCCGTCATGTTTAGAAAAAGAAAGGGCGACCCGCCACAGGCCGCCCCCAAACTTCACAGGTTAAAGGAGACTAGAGATGCGGAGTAGGCCACAAGCCCCACAGGAAGTCAAGAATCAGCGGCACCGTCCAGCCGACCATCACCCATTCAGGCATGCTTTTTCGCAGCGCAGGATGGGTGCTCCCGATTGCAATACACGCCGCGCGCCGTTCGCGCCGACTGTCGGCAACACAAAATCAGGAGATACAAAACTTCCGTGGCACGAGCGCAAGCTGCCCGACGATTGGGATGCCGATGAAGTTGCCTTTTTCCGCAATTGGATGAAGGAGCTGGCAGCGTTGCACGACACTCTTACGTCAACTGCCGCTGACCGCCCGAAACTTCTGCGCAAGGCGAGGAGCATCTACTTCAAGCTGGCATGGAAATTGGACCAGCGGATACGGGAAATACGTACTCAGGCCCACGGTGATGCTGCAACAGCGGTGCCACGATGAGCGCGACGATAGTTGAGGAAACGAATGTGACCGCGCACACGTGGCCTGAACCGCTGAGGGTAGAAGCGTTTCACGGACCTGCTGGTGAGATGGTTCAGGCTATTGAGCCACAATCTGAGGCCGACCCCGCCGCGCTCCTGACACAGACAGTAGTCGAGTTCGGCAACGTAATCGGCAGCAAGCCACATTTTCGCGTCGAGGACGATCTGCACCGGGGCAACCTGTTCACCACCATGGTCGGCCAAACTTCGAAGGCCCGAAAAGGCACTTCACGAAATCGCATTCATCACATATTTGAGTGCCTTGACCCAGACTGGGCGAACAATCGTAGTCAGGGCGGCCTCTCATCAGGCGAAGGCGTGATCTGGGCCGTGCGCGACTCTGGTGGGTGCTCTGGTAAGTCTCAATCCACGGGGGCGCTGCTCGATCCCAACGCGGATGCAGGTGTGGCAGACAAACGGCTGCTTGTTTTTGAAGGCGAGTTCTCTTCCGCGCTGCGCGTGATGGCTCGTGAGGGGAATACGCTCTCCCCCGTTCTGCGTGACGCCTGGGACAAAGGCGACTTGCGCATCCTCACCAAAAACTCCCCAGCGCGGGCAAGTGGCGCGCACATTTCTATCATCGGTCACATCACACGTGACGAACTGCTTCGCCATCTCAATGCAACGGAAATGTGCAACGGGTTTGCTAACCGTTTCCTTTGGGTCTGCGCTGGCCGTAGCAAGCAGCTTCCAGAGGGCGGAAACTTTCACCTCGAAGATCATTGCAATTTACTGGAAAGATTTGCCGATGCCATCGAACACGCACGGCAAACCGGCGAGGTTAAACGCGACGAGCGAGCGCGGCAGCTGTGGCGGCGCGTATATCCGGTGCTGTCAGAAGGAAGGCCGGGACTCATCGGCGCGGCAACGAATCGTGCGGAAGCCCAAGTGTTGAGGCTGTCGCTCCTCTATGCCCTGCTCGATTGCTCCTCAGTCATTCGGCAAGAGCACCTTCTCGCGGCGCTTGCGGTCTGGGACTACTGCTTTGCATCGGCCAAGTACATCTTCGGCGACGCTCTAGGCTACCCCGAAGCCGACCGCATTCTTTCTGAGCTGCGCGGTTCAGCCGATGGTCTGACACGCACCGAAATCCGCGACCTGTTCGCACGGCATAGAAGTGAGGGGCAAATCGCTGCCGCGTTGAAATGCTTGGAAGAGCACGGCCTGGCGCACCCCGTCAGTGAACCGACAGCGGGACGCGCCATTGAACGATGGGTCGCCGCAGGGGGATAGGTCGCTTATGTCGCTTATGTCGCAGGAGAAGGAGGACAGGATGAGCTACTTGGAAATGGCTCTGAAAGCAGGTAGAGAAATGGATGAAGAGGCAAGCAGCACCGATCCGGGCGGGACTAAGGTTGCGACAAAAGCGACGAAAGCGACCAAAGTCCCATTGGTGCCGGAGATGCCTGAGGGTGTGCGCTTGCTTGCGTGGAATCCAAAGCCCGCGCCGGTGCTTCTCACAACGGCCTCGGTGGTGGTGAATGTAGACCAATTCATTGCGGACACTCTGGCGCAACTCGACAGGGCGTTGCACTCAAAGCAGGGATCGGCGGCGTATCGGAAAGTGCGTGAGCTTGTTGACCGGCTAGAGCAATGCGGCGTCGTGGTGAAGATAGCGGGAATTGGTTCCGCTTAGGGTCGAGATAGTCTTTGGTGGCATGCTGCCCCTCCCAAGGTGGTTCCTAAATGTTCAGATGAAGAAACCTGATGCTACCACTTTGAACTGACCGCGAATTGCCCTTTGAGCGTACTATAGATGACTCGACAACAACCCCGATAAAATCAGGTCCGGGGCAACTCAGTTCAAGGTACAAATGAAGTTCAGCCTTTCCCTTTGATCTACGAGGTGTTTCCGTGGAAGCAGCTTCCGCGAGTGCCACACCTGAACAAGTGGCAGCAACTCCGAGTCCGGCTCCGGCCGCCTCGCCAGTTCCTGCTCCGATACCTGCTCCAACTCGGTACTATGCCGAAATCCATCCAGGTCCGAGCGAGCCTCTCCCGAATGAGTTTGCGGCCGCCGTTAAACAGCTAGAGGCGGTTCTAGGATGCCCAGTATGGATGCTAATCCAAAATGGAGAGGGGCCGTGGTCCGACATAAACCCTCGGGTCTTTAGAGGCTTCCGGAGTCACAAATCAAAAATTGCAGAATCTCGGCCGGTAGCTCTAATCTTGGACTCACCTGGCGGCGATGCACAATTCGCCTATCAGATTGCGCGCCTGTTCCAACGGCGGGCAAATGGCTTCAGTGTATTAATTCCTCAGTGGGCAAAAAGCGCCGCGACCCTGCTTGCGCTCGGCGCATCGAACATAGTGCTTGGACGAGATGCCGAGTTGGGACCGCTCGATGTTCAGATTTTTGATCCCGAGCGGGAAGATTACGACTCGGCCTTGAATGCTGTTCAGTCCTTGGAACGCCTGAACGCATTTTCGCTCACCGCAATCGATCAGGCGATGCAGTTGCTCATGGGGCGAACTAGGAAGAAAAGTGATACATTACTGCCTCTTGTTCTTGAATATGCGGCGAATTTCCTGAGACCCTTGCTCGAAAAGATCGATACGGTGGACTACACCAAGAAGTCCCGAGATCTGAAGGTTGCCGAGCAATACGCCGTCCGTCTTATGCGGGCTAACTACAGCGCAGCGGATGCGCGGAGAATAGCCAGCCATCTCGTGGAGAAGTATTCCACGCACGGCTTTGTGATTGATCGCGAAGAAGCCAAGGCATGCGAACAGATATCGCATTCTGAATGGTTCGGCTTAGGGTTGAAAGTCGGAGACATGTCGAAGGAACTTGACGAAGCGATTGAGCAGATTATTCCCTTTATGGACACGCTCACTGTTGCAGGGCGGGTCATGGAGGTCAAAGGGGAGGCTACAAATGAAGTGTCATGAGAAAGGCGTGAATCTACACGCTCAGCCAGTTACAAGTTCTAGACGCGCAGTTGAATCCTCGATAGAACTGACCAAAGATGATAAGTCGTCGACGTGGGAAGAGGCTGCAAGAAATTCCTCGGATAAGGTCGCAAAGTGGGACGACCTCGCAAACGACAAGAAGGTCCGTCCAGACAATCACGGTAGCTAATCCCCAAAACAGTTCTTTCTGGGTCGCGCGAGCCTAATCAGCCGCGACAGCGCAAGCACTTACAGGCACGATGCGGGCCGGGGCAAGCTATGAAGGGCGCGCTGCGCGGTTCCCTTACTGAGTCCCGTCTCGGGGCAGAATCGTTGCCAGGACGCGCCGTTTTTGCGCAGCGCAATGTTGCGGGCTACCTAGGGCCTAGCGCCCTCCGAAGCTTGGGCATTGATCGACGACGGACAATCCGTGACCGAATGCCGTTATTCCTCTCCAGCTCAATGTACGCGAGGCCGCATCTACATGCAGCACGACGGCAAGGGGGATGTACCCGAGAGGTGGTGGGCATTGCGGTGCGCTGTGCGCGGTGCGGGCGGGTGCGTTGCAGCAGGAGTCTTGAACCTCGATTAACTCGCCAGTGGGTGTCCGGGCAAACTGGTGGCGTACCCCAGTCTCGTCCGTTTTTTCCATTACTATTGCCGGGTCGTGATCGCGAACGATGGCTGATTCAGGAACAATGGGCGCCGTGTCGCTTACAGGTTCCTCGAATGCCCGGCTTGATTCCCCTGCCGCGTTATCCCTCCACGGATTCGGAATACTGACGTGATATGACCGCTCAGCAGCGCGTGACGCGGCCTGGAAGTGCTCTTGCCGTTTGACTTCCAGTCCCATGCGAAACAGTTCGTATGCTTCCGGTCCCAACGCCTTTTCAATCCCCAGTGCGAGCACTTGCTTGAGCACCTTTTGTTGAACGTAAGGCTGGCTGACGCGGAAGGTGCGGGCAATTTCACGCTGCGAAAGGTTCGGCTGTGTTTCATGGAGTAACACGATTCCGGCCTTGATGCGCTGCGACTCGCTGTGGGGACGCCAGATTTTTACCCGCCCACTCGCTCGGGCATGTTCGAGGTTCATGCGGCTAGATTCCGGTGACGGCATTTCATTTACCCTCTTGATAGCTGCCCAATTTACTATAAAAAGCTTTAATTTTCGCAGTATGCGCCCAGCGCGGCAGCAAGGTCAAGCGGGCGACCGCGTGTGCCAGTTTTGGGAGCTATCAACGGTTATCGTCGGCGCATTCAAAGGACTTGCCGTGCGGAGGTTATCGCCTTCACCGATGGACACGAGCTGGGAGTTATCGGCACACGAAAAGTTGTCCACAAAACAGAGATGTTTTTGAAATGATTCAACCACTGTTCAGACAGAATCTCCAACGGATTAATATTGATTCTGCATCTTGTGGTGTCGCTGGATTTGCTCTACGTAACGAGAACACCTTGGGTCGTAAGATATTCGTTTTCCCACTGTGCAAGCGTGACACGCATGAAGTTCGCGCGACGTGGTTCAATATCTGTATTTACAGGGCCGAGGGTGATTAGCGCTGATCCCGCAATGGGAATGTCGAGTTTCGCTAAATGGAACTCATCATCTTGTTTACTGAACCAATGAAGCCTCGGCGACAGCATATCTGCCGCAGACGCACCCGGCTCTGTCCAGGAATCACAAAGCCAACCCGCAAGTCTTCCTCCTTGTGCGTTCAAGTGCAGCGTACCCCACATGCTAATTTGTCCTTCCGTGACCCGACGCGTGAAGACTTTGACCAGTTGCTCAGCCATGTCTTTCCTTTGCTCCTACCGAACTGAGTATCCTAGCTCAGTCTCCGAATAATATGCTCCTTAGCATCATTTAGAGACCGAAGAGCACCAGGTTTTTCGGCCAAAAATACCTCGCCCTCGTTAGTCTCAATAAAAACTGGTAGTTGAGCGATACGCCTCGCGTTATTCGCCTTACACGGTATTTCTGGACCTCTGAGTTTTAGCAGGGGGTTCCCTTGATACGCAGTTGTTCGCGCTTCCTCTGTCATGGTTGTCGCCAGCTCGAGGTGGGCCTTAATCTCACCTGGATTACTCAAATCAGCGCGTTCTCGTACGTAGAGCACCGAAATAACCTTATTCGTGCGACGTTAATGTAACCATAGGTACAACCAACAAGTCCTCGGTATCCCATTCATTCGGCAACCTTCTCATCTTCTGAAGGTCCCATCCAATGTACTGCCAATTAACTTTGATGCGAAAACCAGGCTTCTTCAGTCTTTGCAAGAGGATAATCCCTCCAACGCTGACGACAATAACCGCAAGAACATCGCCAATGAAAATGCTTAACGTCTCCAGCCAGAAGTGAAACGGTGGGTTTGGATTTATCTGGAGGATTAAGTCTACGCCGGTGAACATAATGAGCTATATATCATGATCCCGACCGATGAATCGTGGCAATTCCTCTGCAAGTGCATGTGACAACGGCTGTGCCCAGTTTTGTGCCCATCCTACCGAATGCTACGGAGTGCGTGCACGTTCACCGTGAGAACATCGAAACGGTCGATAAGCGCTGGCCTTCTCACTAGCAAGGCAGTCTGTCGGTCTAGGCGAACGGATTAACTCTCGTATAGCCCCTCTCACCACCGAGATAGCCTGGCGGCCTCGCCGCGTCAACTATTTTCGACCAGCAACCACTCAACTGAAGAGTGAACCCCAACCGGTGCGCAAGTCCGAGTACGACCTGATCGTGGAATGATCGGACGCACTGTAAGGCGAGTTCCGCCTCCTCCGATGTAACCTCATCTCCCCGATGAATGAAGCCGTCTCGTTTTCTGATTACCACATTCTGAATCCGGTCCCATAAGGGTTGCTTGTCTGGCAGCAACAGATGCGATAACTCAATTCCCCACGGTCGCAAGACAGCGCTTAACATCTGCCTCTGGTCCGATGTACGGCTGCCGACAATTCGTTTCGAAACTTCTGCGGCTATCAGATCGGAGAGCACGGCGCCTACGATTATCGGGCGAACGCAGAAGTAATGGATCATGACTTCTAGTGCGATCACGGAGGCGACAATTGATGGCCCATGGTGACCACCCTTGTAGAGCGTGTCCGCAAGTCCGATCAGGTTCTGAACGCGCCCATCAATCGCATCGCCGTTTGACCCGAGGTAATCTGTCACAGCTTGCTCATGCAAGTCTTGCGGCAGTTTCTCCCAGAACTCGCTCTCTGCTGCCTCTTGCCAGGTCGGAAAACTCATAGACAAACTCCTCTTGTACTGGCCGTTGCATACGTTATCTGAGAGCGCGCGAGGGCCGCGAACTCCCGTGTAGATTCGCGAACGCATGCACAGAAATGCGGTGGCAGCTTCCCCTAAGAATTACCTGTCGGGACGAACTGAAACGGCCATCTGACATTTAGCGATTCACCTGCGGAGTGATCTTAACGTTTGAGCATCGCGGGAGTCTTGCGGCTGCATTCAAAGGCGCGAACGAATTGGGCAATCGTGTCCAGCAACAGAAATACTCTCAGGGAGTTCGCCTCAGTAGCGTAGTGGCGTATTTCTCCGTGCAAGATACCGTGGCGATTAATTGAACTCGGTGGCAAACCATTGCTGAAATCGAATTTCGCATACATATTGTGACGCACAAAACTGGCGAAAGACGCGCCAAAGAGTTTGGGCTGCTTTTTGCGATAATAGTCCGCGAACTTATCGACATGGATCGCCCGGCCAGGGTTTTTGCTCCGACGCAAATGATCCTGACGGAATCTCCGTGTAATGCCATCAACCAGCGGGAGAAGAGCCGGGATGCTGAGAGTCCACTTGCCGTTCGTGTGCGCCTCCAGACAATCGAGGATCACCTGCTTGCGCTCGTTCAGGTAAGGCACATCGAACCAGCTCTGAGTCTTTTTCTGTAGCCGCGCCCCATCAGCCTCTTTGAAGATGGAGCAAAGGTAGGTGTCTATTTCGTGCGAGTTCCCCTTTCGTCCTAGTCGCAACAATTCTCGCTTTACCGGGCCATTGATGTCCTTCTGAAGAACCCACCACCCATGATCCGACAGGGTACGCCTTAACTCTTCGTCCTCCCGTGTGAGCAGCTTTGCGCCGTGTTCGGACATCATGATAGCCATCATGTCCTTAAAGGGCTGTTTATCTTCGAGCGAGAGTGCATCGACGCGCACAGCGAACTCTCCGAGGGCGTGCAGGAAAGATCGCGCCATGTGTCCGAGGGACTGTCCAAGCGTTCGCGAGCTGTTTTCTGTATCTTGCATTGTTCGCTTACACGTCCACTGCGGTCAGAATCGAATCACGAAAATTAATACAGGTCAGGAACCAGACCTGGCCTCTGGTTCCTGCTTAGCCATGCCATGCCATGCCGCACTCCACATCAGATGCAAGCCTTTCTCGTGGGCCAGTCACGAGGCTGGCAACCCAGCACCCCGGCCTGTGGTTATCCCGCTGTTCATGGGTGTTTGGGGAACGGCTTCAAGAGGTATCCCGCGAGCTTCCTCACGGCGCACCTCCAAACGGGAAGTATCCCGCAATTCAAATGTAGCACGCGAAGAGCAATCACCGGATGGGTTCAACGAGTTTGGCAGGTCTGACGCTGAGGCCGTGCGCCAGTTTCACGATGTTCACCAGGCTGACGTTTCTTTCACCGCGCTCCACACCGCCCACGTAGTTGCGGTGCACGTCAGCCAGTTCAGCTAGTTTCTCCTGTGACAATCGGCGCTCCAGTCGAAGTTGGCGTACGCGTCTGCCGAACACAATGCGCGGGTCAACTGGCACGCCGCCATCATCGGGACGTGACCACTATGAGTCTACACACGATGAGTGTGATAGAATTCGCCTACAGTGGCGAATGCAGCACGCAATGTCCCTCCACGCTGCCTCGTCTGTTACGCTCGAACAATCCTTGTGCATGGCGGTGTCACTATGCGAAAAGCGGCCCTGCTTGCTTTGGCAGTATTTGTGTTCGTGATTGTGGCGTGCACAGCCATCTCACGCGCAGAGGACAAAAAGACCCTGACTGTCACTGCGGTGACGCACAATTCGCACGTCAACGAGCGAACCAGCTACCACACGACCCCTGGGCAG
>Ga0070698_100001736_pt1 | contig 24317 bp, 15 predicted proteins | sample KBSK1502metaG_FD_65477 | JGI IMG/M metagenome (GOLD analysis project Ga0070698, IMG submission 65477) | Corn, switchgrass and miscanthus rhizosphere microbial communities from Kellogg Biological Station, Michigan, USA - KBS K1-50-2 metaG | ecosystem: Host-associated > Plants > Roots >... | reverse complement strand
ATTTCAGAACGATCCATACTGGCGCGACCTCATCTATTTCCATGAGTACTTTCATGGCGACAATGGCGCTGGCATCGGAGCGAGCCACCAGACCGGATGGACGGGACTGGTCGCCAAGCTCATTGAGCAAAGCGGGGAGGGAATGTAGTTGAGCGAGCGAAAACGAGACTACTGAATCTGAGGAGGTGTTGATCAGGAGTTGACTGGCTCATGCCTGTTCGCCAGACTTTCCTCCAACAAACAAATGATCGTCACGACCGAATACGCGGACATTTCTATGCCGGGTTCCCCAATGCGAACCTTCATTGCTGCGCCTAAGGCCGAAGGTCAATATCCCGGCATCTGGTGCTTCTCCGACATTTTCCAGCTCACTCCGCCCATGCTACGCACTTGCGTACGGCTGGCCGGGTATGGATTTGTTGCCGCTGCCCCCGAAATTTATCGGCGCATCGAACCGCCCGGAACGGTGATCCCATTTGACAACGCCGGACGCACCCGCGGCCAGCAAGACGCCGCGAAGACTCCGGTCGCGCATTTCGATGCCGATTGCCGCGCTGGTTTGGACTGGCTTCCAAACATCCCAAGGTCGCGTCATGGAAAATCGGCGCGGTGGGTTTCTGTATCGGCGGCCACCTCGCCTTCCGTGCTGCATTCCAGCCAGATCTCCACGCAACGGTCTGCTACTACGGGACAGGCATCCATGACGGCAAACTCGGTCAGGACGCAGATGCCGGATCGTTGGCCCGTGTGAAAGAAATTCGCGGTGAACTTCTGATGATCTTCGGGGCAAAGGACCCGCACGTTCCCGATGCAGGACGCGAAACGATCGATCGAGCGCTGCGAAGCTCCGGTGCCCGCTATAAGACGCTCCTGTATCCAGCCGAGCACGCTTTCACACGCGATGAAGGGCCACGTTTCGATCCGGAAGCGACGGACCTGGCGTTCGCCGAGATGGTTCGCTTATTCCCTAGCGTTTTCCACAACTGAAACGACTGATCCAGCAACCGTGTAGCCCCCGCGCGGGTCGCCAGCAAATTGCCAGAAACGAAGGCTGTGCCACCGGCCATTCTTTTACCGGCCAGAACCGATACTCGCTTTCTCATTTGCCATTCGCGAATAGCGAATATATCCTATTTCCATGCACCTTAAGCCCCAAGACATCGTCGTGCTGGTGAAACTCCTAGGGTAAGGAGACAAACGCCCTTCCTACGCCCAAATCGCGGTTCGGACATCTTCATCGGCATGAATCCACTCAAAGACGGTGCTAGTAATCGGACGAAAGACAACATCAAGGAAGTCCGTCACGTCTACCTGGACCTTGACTACGATGCAAGAGCAGCCTTGGAGAATATTCGAGACTCTCTCGACGCACCTGCTCCCAATTTTGTTCTGGACACCTTGCCTGGCAAATACCAGGTCGTGTGGGAGATTGAAGGAGTGGATGTAGAGCAGGCCGAGTCGCTGCTCCATTCGCTTGCGGGACAATTCCGAGGCGATTCGGCATCGACGGACGCGACCCGCGTTCTTCGCATGCCAGGATTCATCAACCGCAAATATCTGAACGAGTCTGAGTTTCTGGTTCAGGTGCATTACGAATCCAACCGCGTTCACCACCGTCGCGATTTCACCATCCGGGAGGACTCGCTCGATACCGGGCGTCATATAGAGGACGCACACTCTTCGCAGCGGACGATGCCTCGCGGCCACAGGAGCCAGTCCGAGGCGGATTGGGCATTTGCGAAACGGGCACTCGCCCGCGGCGATGATCCCGAAGAAGTGATTCGGCGAATCGCCGACTACTGCGCCAACGATAAACACGACCCCGACTACTACGCTCGTCGAACCGTCCAAAAAGCGCGGATCGAACTCGACCAGCAGCATATGCTGTCGCAGACGGCTGATTCGACCCTGTTGAATTCACTCAAGGCCCCCGAACGCACGCCTTGAGTGCCGCAGATTTTGTTATTTCCAGGACGAACGCCGATGAATCAAGAGCAAGTGGAAGTGATAGACTCAACCGAGCTGGCGAAGCGGTTTCATGTTCCAGAGACTTGAGTCCGCTCCCGAACCAATTTAAAGCGTACCTCTGATCCCATCCCGCATCTCAGGCTGGGGCGCTACGTGCGTTTTTCTTGGGGCAGCGAGCAGCTGGAAAGAGTGGTTGCATCGCCAGTTGGTGAGTGCGAACGGGGCAGGTCATTAAGGAGGATTAATGACCAAACCTGTTCGATACCAAGAGGGCCATCTGTACGTGCATCACGAAGCCTGGTTTGTGCGGTACCGTGAGCCCGTGCGACGACCTGATGGCTCGATAAAAGACCGGCAGAAGGCTAAGAAACTGGGGAGCGTGAGGGATTATCCTCGCGAATCGCAGATCAAGCCTCTCGTCGCAGGGTTCATGCGACGGTTGAATGCAGGCAGGTTCGCACCGGAAGCCTGCATGACGCTGACGGAATTTGTCGAGAACTTCTATTTTGAAGTACATCGAGGAAAAGCGCGCGTCCACGAGAAAGAGCTATACGGAAATCTGGAACAACCACATCCGCGATCGTATCGGTCACATTCGTCTGCGTGAGTTCAGAACGGTGGATGCCAGCAGAATGCTCAAGGCAATCGCCAATGAAAATGACCTGACCAGGACGACCCTGCAACACATCAAGGGCGTCCTCAGCGGCATTTTCACTCACGCGAAGAACGAAGGAGCATTCGACGGTGCGAACCCGGTGCGGGATGTTCACATTCCGAATAACGCTCGCGAACCAGGCGAAACGTACGCGTACAACCTGAACGAGATTTGCCGAATTCTGGATTGTCTTCCAGTGCTGCCCAAAGCAGTTGTCGCCACGGCGGCCTATGCCGGCCTCCGCGAAGGCGAACTCCGCAGGCTTGAATGGACGGACTACCAGGCAAACGCACTAGGTGTGAATCGGTCCATTTGGAAAGACGTCGTGAACAAACCGAAAACACGCGCGAGTGCGAACCCTGTTCCTGTCATCCGGCAGTTGGCGGAGATCCTGAATGCGTATCGCGGTTCTATGGGCAATCCGAGCAGAAGTCATGTTCCACTCCGGCGGAGGACAACCCATGGACTTCGACAAATTAGCGCAGCGAGTCATCCGTCCAGTCGTGGAACTGATCGGACTGGAATGGTATGGCTGGCATGGCTTCAGGCGTGGCATTGCGTCGAATTTGTATGAGCTGGGTGCGGACGAGAAGATCGTTCAACGCGTCCCGCGTCATGCAAAGGCACACGCAACCAAGGATCGCTACATCAAAGCTTTTGACCCGGCAGTGCTTGCGGCCATGAAGAGGATGGAGACGACTTTGGACGCCATGAAACTCTGTGCACCAACTGTGCACCAAATAAACTAGGGCAGTGTGGTAAGCTGTTGAAAGTAAACGCCGGAGAGGTGGCCGAGAGGCTGAAGGCGGCGGTTTGCTAAACCGTTGTAGGGGCCAAAACTCCTACCGGGGGTTCGAATCCCCCCCTCTCCGCCAGATTCAAAAGCACCAATAAAAACGCCAAATTTGACGCCTTGCTACACTCGTGATACACTCAAGGCACGAGGTCGGAAGCCATGGCGAGGGTGTATATCCGTCGAAAAGAGCCGGGAAAGGGCTGGCGTTATAAGGCCGTCCCGAAGGGCGCTGGTCGGCGTCCCACTGCTGAACCAGGCGCGAAGTTCCATGTCCGCTACCCAGATGCCTCCGGCAAGTTCGTTTGGAGCCAAGCGTACGACTCCTACGAGGAGGCGCAGAAGGAAGCCGCCGGACTTGAACTAAATGCCAAGGCCGTCGCCCTCGGTCTGACCGTTGAAGAGTTTAAGAATCGAGCCAACTCCGACCGCACCCTGGTGAAAACCGCTATCGAGAGTTTCCTCGCTGAAGCCGCCAAAACGAAGAAAGAAAACAGCCTCGCTGCGTATACCCAACACCTTGCACAGTTCCAGGACTCGCTCCACAGGGTCCGTTTCATGGACGAGATTACGAAAAAGACTCTCTGTGACTTTCGGGATTTCTTGGCGGACAAAGGATACGAGGCTCGAACTCAACACAATCGCTTGATGACCGTGCTCTCGCTGCTGAAGAAGAACAAAATCAAAACCGATTTCTCGCTGAAAGGTGATTTGCCTGAATACGAGGAAGAACCCGCCGTCCCGTATGAACCTGCCGAACTCAAGAAATTGTTTGCTGCGATGACCCCAGAGGAAGCCATTCGCTACAAATTCTTTCTCGGGACAGCGGCTCGCGATAAGGAGGTAACGTTCGCTGCTTGGCAGGACATCGATTTTGCGAGAGGGATTTACCACATTCGCCGCAAACCAGATGTCGGATTCACGCCAAAGAAGCATGAGAGCCGGGACGTGAAGATGCCGACCGACCTGGTCGAGATGCTTCGAGAGTGGAAGAAGAAAGCCCCACACTCACGGTGGGTCTTTGTGAACGAAGAGGGCCGTCCTGACAACCATTTCCTCCGCAAATTCAAGCGAATTGCTTTCCGAGCGGGATTGAATTGCGGGAACTGCACAGCGCCGTGGGCAGGAGGCAGATATCATACGAAACGTACCGACGAAGTGACATGTAACACCCACCCTGTCTGCGAACATCACTACCTGCATCGCCTCCGTAAGACTTGTGCCAGCAATTGGGAAGCGAAGCAGGTGCCCGTGCGCACGATCCAGTTCATGCTCGGGCACAAGTCTTTGGAAACGACGATGCGCTGTCTCGGCATTACGAATTTGGATTCGCTCACAGACAAGATTGACGCTGCGGCGGCTGTAGCTGTTTCTAACGTAGGCGATTAGAAGGGTTCTGAGCCTTAACCGGCTGAAGAAGCGGAACGCGCCAGTGCTACCAACACCGACGCGCTCCTAACGACGGACGTTTGTCACGCGAGTGTGAGTAAGCCGTCTGGCTTCCCAGCCACGGTCGGAGGCTGCAGTGTCTAAACTCAGCAAATCTTCGGGCACTTATAGGTGAGTACTCACAACTGTTATGACCGTAGCGACGGTTAGCACGCGGCCCTTCAAGGGAATCGGGACTGTTGCAGACACTGCACTTGCTCAACGTTTCCAACGACTTATCTAGGCTGTAGACCGATGGAGTAGGCTGTAGAATGCTGGCGATCAATGCATTTTACGATGCATATGATGCAAATTCCCCGGCTAGCAAGGGACGCGGTCAGCGAAAAGCCGCCTAATCCTTGCCTTTCTTGGATTTCTTGGAACGGCCCATGAAGACTGAAAAATCCTCTTCATCGCAGCCTCGAAAGCCTTTCGCACTGATTCGCCTTCTACATAAACTTTCTTCTTTCTTGGATTGGCTTTGGGCAAAATTTTTGTCTCTGCCATCTATGCTACGCCAAGCACGGCGCAACTTTGAATTCAATCAATCCAAGGGCTGGATAAACGCACAAGCCACACCCGATAAGACCGCTGAACCCAAGAAAGAAGAAAAACGCACCGCGCCCATCATCGCTACGGGCAGCAATACTCCAGCATTTACTGGCCAGCCCCAAACTGAAAACACTCGTAAGACCAAGAAATATGGCCAATATATAGTGTGGCCTTTTGTAGCAGTTTGGCGAATTTTTAGAGTTGTATTCTCCTTCCTGGACAAGCATAACGGCGCCGTCACTGCGCTGGCCACCATCGTTATCGCCGTTCTGACCTATTACTACGCTACTTACTCCAAAAAACAGTGGCAGATAACTAGCGACACTCTCCAGATTTCTCAACGCGCCTACGTCACCATTGGCAGAAAAGATGGAGTTATCGCTGATTTTATAGTCCCCAAAGATGAAAAACAGAACGCTGAAATAGTGATTTACTTCCAAAATACTGGACATCTGCCGGCAAAGTTCGCATGGGGGACAATGGTTCCATACTTGGTCCAAACCAACAAACCTAGCGGGATTACGTACACTCACCCGTTTACAGGTTTTCCTACTAGAACCAGGGATAAGAAAACTGGGGTGAAAGGCGAGCAAGGAGCGAGTTCCACAATACCAGGTGACTCGGTCTTTGTGTCCACTCTTGGTCAGATTTCCCTAAAAGCCCTCGCGGAACTGCCAACCAACAATGTCGGACTTTTGATAATAGGGATGTACGCTTACTGCGATGAACTTGGGAACTATTCGAGTCGAATGTTTGGTCTCCGATATAGAAGTGCCGCTGCATCCAGTAGTCTCAGTTTTGACTTGGCGAGCGATGTTGAGTCTTCTCCCACCTTTCATCTGCCCGAACCCACGGCCACGACCGAGTACTTGTTCCCCTGCAAGACGTTCAACGAGAAATAGCCCTGTCATGGCAAGAAGCGGAATTCTCTCCGTCACTTAGCTTCATCACCGTGCTCCTGCTTACTTGATATGCGGTCTTCCGACTTCATTTGAGCGCGTTCCGCAGACAGCTTTTCAATTAAGGCAGGCATCGCATCATTCGCCAGATGATCTAGAAATTGACTCATCGTGTTGATTCTCTTCCGGCACGCAGGACAGCCCGACACGACCACGCCTCGCCCACTGGAAGTCATTCTGTATGTATGTCGGCTTGGTTGCAATTGTGAGCAAACAACCATCACCGTAAGGGCAATCGCTCCGCTGCAGTAACGTCCCTCTCCCGTATATAGGGGTTTAAACGACCCTTGCGGGAATCATGTATCGCGTCGATCTTCCCTGACGCGGAAATAGGAGGAATCATGGTCAGAATCTCCTCATCGTTGGTCGTGGTGTTTTTGACACTGGTCTACGGGCAACCCGCCAGGAGCCAGGAAATGGCGCCCTTTAACGACGTAGCCGACTACGTCAGATGGGTACAGTCCACACAGCAAGCGCCGTTTGACCGCGATGGCGCGGTACTCCCTCAAGGTGGAGCGCAGGAGCTAGCCCAGCGACCAGCGGCTGCCCTGGCTGCTGCCCCCCAGCTGTTTCAGAATATTCGAGTAAACCAAGACAGAAACCCATGGCCGAAAGACGAAATCGCCGCTGCGGTCGATCCCTCGGGAAAGAACTACGTAGTGATGAGTAACGATTTCCGTTTGAATTTCAACCACATGTTTTTCCACCCCTCAACCGATGGGGGCCAGACGTTCACGGATGATTCGATGGTAGGGGGCAATGATGCATTTACGGGCTCCATTCCTCTGACGTTTCAGAGTGATCCGGGTGTTTCCTTCGATCGTGCGGGTAACAGTTATTTGTCGACGATCACGGGAAATCTAATCTTTGACAGTCGCAACCTTTACGAAAATCTCGACACGGAAATTGATGTGGCTCAGGGGGCAGCGCATGGGACGTACGCCTCTTTGTTGCCGACGCGGATTGACCTTCAGCGGTGCAATGGATTGTTCGCACCCGTCCGCACCTTCACCTGCAACGCGGTACTTGATAAGCCGCTGATCACGACGGACAATTCGGGGACCGCGAGTGACGGCACGACATACGTTTACTACACATTGTTTTGCCAGAGTTCGTCGGGTTGTTCGGACGGGAGTGCGACCGATATTCCGGCATTCTCTTCTGTCATTCTGGAGTCGCATTCGGCTGGAGCAGGGGTGCCCTTCTCGGCGCCGGCACTGGTAAGCGACACGCTGATCCACACACAGTTCTCCGACATGGTTATTGACAGCGCCGGCAATCCCCACATCTTCTTTGATGATTTTACAAACTCTCCCGTCATCAATATGTGGGAGTCCACGCTAATCGGCGGAACCTGGGTGGTTTCGCCTACGCCGGTGGCGAGCTTCATCTTCAGGGGGCTGAACAATGTCAATTGGGGGTTTCGATCCACTGGAGCGGAGGCTCCTGGTTGCGGCATCCACGGCCAAACAGCGTATTGCGCTTTCTCCGCAAACCAAGCAGGCGATGGACCCCTCGAAGGTACTCCCAGCATTTATGTTGCGATCGTTGACACGGTGTCGGGTGCGTTGACCATTAGCCGAGTAAATTCCGATCCGTTTGGGGACGCCAAACACTTGAAGTGCTCGGACCGGGCGCGCGCCGAGAAATATCGGCTCAGGGCCTCACCCGATGAGGATAGAGACTATGCATGGTTGTATCGTCTGCTGCATCAAGAATCCGGTACACGAAGAGCACGTCTACGTCAGCAGAAGGTTCAGCAGCGGCTAAATGAAATCAAGTCTCGGCAAAAGAACTCGCCACGTTGTCAGCGTCTGTTGCTCCGGTTGTAATCCCACCAGGAGTAGATCCGAGAGATGCGGGGAGTGAAGAGGACTAAGGCCAGAGATTGCTACAGTGTGCTACAGAATGTGGGGGAATTAGACACAGGGCAAATGCAGTGTTTGTGCGGGTAAAGCGTAAATCCTTTGTTTGCAATGCGAAGTCTGTAGCGAACCAACGCGTACCAACGATTCCCGCCCCCATACTACGGAAAGTCGAATCCCCCCTCTCCGCCAGATTCCCCTAACTGCATCTAGCGTCGAGACTTGCAGACCTCTCGTACGAACGGTTCCTACATCACTCGCGAACTTTCGAGGAGACCGATCGCATAGGCTAGCTGAAATGCAAAGACGATGTTGCTGTAGTCGATTTCACTCCAGGCAAACTCGCGCTGAAGAAGTGGCTTCAATAGTCCGAAGACTTGCCGGTCGATGTAATTGATCGTGGCAGCGAAAAAAAGAAGGGCGCAGACAACCCAGCGGAAATAGCCGGCAGGAGAGGCAGGCGGAGAGCAATATTGTTCAGGAGCTTCGACGGAACTAGCTATTGGATTAAGCTCAGACCGCGTGGACATGCCGTAGGTGCGTGCTTGGAACGGCAGCGTAGGCACACGACTGCGAGGACTGTTTCAGTAGGACTCGAAGTAGCCGAAGTTAGCCAAGGGGATTGCTTCGTCATTTGGGGGGCGGAGCCGTTGATGAGGATACCACCTTTCCATCAACAGTACTCGGCTCCATCAACTCGATGCGGGTGCCATCCGGATCAAAGAGGTTTGCCTGGCGCTTCCCGTTTACGCCTACTCGGATTTCGATTGACCTGGCGTAGTTCTTTCGCGCGGGGCGAGATTCCAGAATGGCAACAGCTTTCTTGATATCCGGCGTCAACAGACACACGTGATTCTTGACGCCCATCTGTCCGGCGTCGGGCGGCGTTGAGTAGAGCATGAATTCAAGGTAGTCCTCTCCATCTGGGACTCGCATATTGACCCAACTCAGGACTGTGCCAGACGAGCTGCCACGCCAGAACTCCTGAAAACCCAAAATGTCACGGTAAAACTTCATGGCCGGATCGAGCGGGCCGACTACCACACCAACATGAGGCATATGCTGAGAGATCCGGGTATCCGGCAGGTACTTTCCTTTCTCGCGCTTGGTCCAACTATCCGGCTCATACTGAACGATCTCGACGGTGTGGCCGTCGGGGTCGGTTATGTTGAAGTTGGAGTTTCCGATCTTTCCTTTGCCCACTTTTTCGGGCACCTTAACACCTCTGGAGGAAAGATAAGCGCGCATTCCTTCCGCGGAATCGGTGAGGAAGGAGATGTGATTCAGGTGGCCGTCCTGCTTAGGGCTCTCGGCAAAAAGCTCCAGGTATTGGTCTTCGTTAATCTTGATGAAGGCGATGCGGTCAGAATTATCGTCGCCCTTGAGGGTGTAGGGCTCTTGATACCCAAGGAAGTCCTCGTAGAACTCGCGCGCCTTCTGCAAATCGCTCACGAATAAGGCCATGTGGGCGACGCCAAGTATATGAGGGCGCTTCGGCGTGTCGAGGCCCACTGCACTCAAGTTCAAGGAAAGAAGAAGAATAACAACTGTTATTCGATTCATCAGGTCTGACGTCCTCGCGTCAACTCAAATCGACTCGCGCAGCGAATAAGTTTCCGTAGCCGTAGCCAGGTCCAAAGGTGCCTTAAAACGTAAGTTTCAGGCCAAACTGGAATTCTCGCGAGAGACCGGCCTGGCTCGAGACTCGCCCAAATGTGCTGCTGGTCACGGTCGTGTCAGGGTCACTGAAATTCACGTGATTCAGAGCGTCATAGCATTCCGCGCGAAGTTGTATTTGCCAAGGCTCCTTCAGTAAGACGCTCTTGGAGAGCGCCAAATTCCACATCGATTGGCCATCCCCTCGTACGCAAGGAAGATACTTTGGGAAGGTGCGGATGTCGAATTGACGCTGTTTTTGCGGGTCAGTGAGGAACCCGGAGGTATTAAACCACTGATAGATCGATCGCGTGTCGGCAGGCAAAGCTATGTTTCGGACGTTGCCATTAAAGATCACGTCTCCAAAGGCGAGCGGCGCGCCGCTCTGGAACGTCACTATCGAGTTTAGCTGCCAACCCCCAATTAAGGCGTCCAGTCCTCGAGGCGCACCAGAAGCAATCAGTCGGCCCCTTCCTATCGGAACCTCGAACATACCCGTAAAGTTTATGCGCTGCGGACGATCATATTGGCCTATCGAGCGAGCGAGTCGGACATCACCTGGATTCAGGAAGCTCATGGCGTCCATCAATTTGGACCATGTGTACGTGAGTCCCAGGCTATAGCCATGCGAGAAGCGCCGCTCGGCGCGGAGCTGCAGAGAGTGATACCAGGAGTAACCGATAGGCTGCGTCTCAGTAATATCCCCGAATTGAGGGAACGGGCGCAGCAAGTCCGCCACCGCGATCGTCCGGCCGTAAGGGCTGGCAAGCCCGAAGAACGGGTTGGGCACCTGCTTACTCAAGGCACTGATAGTCGCATCGTCGCGAACCGGCAGAGTGCTCAAGTATTGATTGGGAACTGCGTTCAGATTGCGATCGACCGGCAACCGCACGGCTTTGTTGCCAACATAGACGACTTCCACAAGGAACTGTTGAGCGAAAAGCCGCTGCACACCGAGTGACCAACGTTGAGAGTACGGTTGCACACGGCTTGTCGGATAGACTGACAAAGCCTGTCCCAGGTTCGTGGCCAAACCATCAGCGGCGCCCTGGGCTGCAAGGAGCCCGTTAGGGAAGGGGTTAGCAGTGTTAGCGATAAAGTGTAATCCGTTGTCTATAGACGCCATGATGGGCGTTGTAGCGGTAAAGCCAGTCTGGATGGCCAGGCTGCGATTGACGCCGATGGTGTCATAGAAGATCCCGTAGCCGCCGCGAATAACCGTATTCGAGTTCAGTTGGTAAGCCAATCCGAAGCGTGGCAAGAAGTTTGTCTTCTGTCCATCCCAAAGAGAGTGGTTAGAGGGGCTGGAATACATCAGCCCTCCACGCACCTGAAACTGGCTTACCGGAAGCTGCGGGATCGGATTCTTGACGTAGTTCGCGAGGGCCTGCGCGGCAATCGGGTTCGTGTCTGTGCGGTCGAACCCGCGCACGGCACGGTCAAAACGTTCGCTCAGCGGTGATTCATACTCGTAGCGAAGGCCTAAACTTAGTGTCAGCTTGGCCGTAATCCTCCAGTCGTAGTGAAAAAAAGCGGCATAGTAGGTGTTCTGACTGGCATAGCTGGCGCTGCGCGCCATTTGGCCGGCGGGAATTCCGAGTAGGAAAGCTGCGTACTCTTGGCCGATCGGCGCGGCGCCGGCGGTGTCGGATGCGTTGGTATATGTAGGCAGGAACTGGAAGCCTGGCGAGACATCGTAGCCTCCGTTAAAGCCAAACGAACGGTAGAGTCGTAAGTCGGCGCCCAAATGCAAACCGTGGTTACCTCGCAATTGCGTCAAGGTTGGCGCCCAACTATGGATCAGCCCCGTAATTGTTCCGTCTCCTGCTTGGAAGTTTCCGAAGCCAGAAAAGGTACCGGTGCACGACCCTGTGCAGGAGGGCTTCGAGAGAGCCCTGGTGTTCATATACACGTTAGGAAAGGTCGCGGTTTTTGGATTCGTGAGTGCAACGAGTTGCGGCGAAAAGCCGAGCGTTGAGAGGTTAAAACCGGAGCTGCGCCGTTGCTCCGGCGTTTGTTCGTGTGTCAGGCCGTAGCGCAGATCGAGGATCGTCGAAGGGCTGAGCACCAGAACGTCATCGAGCGCGGCGCCATGGTTGATGCGAGTGAGTTTCAATCCGGTGGCGACGTTATTGTAGAAATTCGAGTTCGATTCCAAGTAATGGTCGTAATCGAGGCGCAGGAACATGCGGTTGCGCTCCGAAAAATTGTGGTCGATGCGAACGAAATGCACGTAATAATCGAACGTGTCTTTGGTGTTGCGCGTGTAATTCAACTGCCCATCCGCTGTTCCTGTCGTGTTTGGCTCCGCATAATATGCTTGTATAGCTTTGGCCACCACACTGATCCGGCTGGGGGGAATGATGTTGCCCTTGAACGGCTGACGCGAGTAATGGCCGTTAGGGAGAAGGGTCGTAGTCAGAGGATCATAGATTTGATATTTGGACCCAAGTTTCAGTAGGGCCGAAAAATCTCCATCTTTTTCCGCGTCCGTTGGCACGGTACCGACATTGGCGGTCGGTTTACCCCACTGGTTTGCCTCCCAAGCGTAAAAGAAAAAAGTTCTGTTCTTGCCGTTATAAATCTTCGGAATGCGCACAGGACCGCCGAGGGAGGCGCCGTAACGGTTGTCCTGGTAAACCGGCTTCGTTCCGCCCGACAGTTTCTGAAAGAACGTATCCGCATCCAGAGCGCTGTTGATAAGCCATTCGTGTAATTCGCCGTGATAAAAGTTTGTGCCGCTTCTTGAAACCGTGTTCAACACCGCTCCGGGCGTGTGCCCCAGGCTCGCGTCAAAAATGGTGGTTTCGACCTTGAATTCGCCCACGGCGGACTCCGGGAGCTGGAAGGCGATCAACGGCTGCGTCCCGCCATTTGAAAACGTATCGGGCACGCCGTCGATGGTGTATTCGTTTGAATAGAGTTGATTGCCGTTGGTCGTAAACTGCGACGACGCGCTGTTGAAGGAGGTCTCGCGTTGGCGCAGATTTGTCGAGTTGGTCACACCTGGAGCGATCAAGACAAGCTCGTTGCCATTCCCGGCTTGCAACGGGAGCGATTCAATTCGGCGCTGGTCCACAACTTCGCCGAGCGAGGCGTTGCCAGTTTCCAATAGCGGCGTCCCCGCTTTGACTTCCACTCTTTCTGTGGCGCTTCCTAGAGCGAGTTGGAGGTCCACAGCCAGTACGTCATTGACGCGAACCTCTATGCCTGGTTTTTCCGTCGTCTTGAATCCCGAGAAGCTGACGGTAAGGTTGTATACACCGGGCAGGAGGTATGAAACTGAATAGTTCCCGGTTTCATTGGTTGTTGCGGAAACGGTTGCGCCGTTTTCCGGATTCAATATTCGGACCTGAGCCCCGACAAGGGCCGCGCCGCTGCTATCCGTGATTCGGCCCCTGATGGTGCCTCGACCGTCCTGTGCATTGAGCGGACTGCCGAGGAAGGCAACCGCAGCTGCCATCCCGATCCAAACCAGTTTCTTGCCCAGCATCAGTTACCTCCCTGCCGCTTGGCTGTTCGGCCGGACAACACCAAGCAATCGTTTAGGCCTGGGAAACGTGGCCGTGAGCTCTAGCCCCGTTCCACCCCGTTCAGGTAGGTGTGCCTAGTTTCACTCTGTGCGCTACGCTCCATTGCAGGTCATACGTTTTCGGCAATCGCCTTGCGTAGCTCCAGCAAAAATTTTGGCACGCTTGCAAACGGGTCGTATTCTTTGCCTTTTGCAGAAAACGTCTCAATCGGTAGGAAGCCTCGATAACCCGATGCGCGAACGATGTGAATAAATTTCTTTAGATCCAGAGGCACATCACTTTCTGCTCCGAATGGGCTTTGCTTGACTTGCCAGTTCACCGCATATGGGGCCACTTTGGCCATGTCTTCATAGGGATCTTTCGATTTGAAGTACCCTGTATCCACAATCGCGCCACACCAATCGGAATCGACTCGTTTGAGAAGCTCCAAAACGTGGTCACCGGTCTTTAGGAAGTCACCGTGATTTTGAACTCCAATGATCACGCCGTACTTCTTGCCGTGCGCGACACACTCTTTCAGATCGGCCGCGATCCAGTTAGCCACCTGGTCCCAGCTATATCCCTTGGCCACGTCCTGCCAACTCAGGTTCCTCATTTGGGTGTCGCCAAATACGCGTAACACAGGCGCGCCTAGGCGAGAGGCGACTTCCACCCACCGCTTGATGTGCTGAACGTCAGCCGCGCGCTTCGCTTTGTCCGGCAGCGTGAAGTTGTTTCGCACGCCCGACCCACTGATTCCTATCCCCAACTCGAACGCCCTGCGCTTTAGATCGTTCACGTACTCGTCGCTTGGAACGTCTGGGTACTCTGGGAAAAAATACCCTGTAGCGTCCAGCCCATCAAAATTGTGCTTTGCGCAGAATTCGACCAAATCGAAGAGATCGATCCCGGCGGTATGGTGTCTGACCTTGGCATTCAAGAGCTTGCTGAACGAATAGGCATTCAGCGACACTTTGAGCATGGGACCGCCCGCTCTTTTTATAGGCACGGCCTCAGCGAAGCTGGGAGCAGCCCCTAGCCCCGATGCAGTCACAAGAGGGAGTAAGGTGAGGCCCTTGAGAAAGCTTCTGCGGCCAGGTTTTTCCCGCGGCAATAGATCAGTGGCTGAATTTCCACTCAAGGCGTCCACCCTTGCCGCTAAGTCCTAGCTCGAAGTCAGGGCTCTATCAAGTCAATTCACGGTTAAGGTTTTTCTCCGCCTTCTGGCAATGTAAGTCGATGTTAAGCAATGGTTTAGGTCGGTAGCTCTTTACGTAAAGGTTGGCAGCTTGCTCCCGAATCATGAATCCGCCGCATTGGAATATTGAATGCGCCGCGGGAGCTGGGCTAGAATCCGCCTACAAGTGTCCACGAAGAACGCCGTCGCGATTGCAGATAGTCGGAGACTGCTGATTCAGCGGGTCGCCTCCAGCGCTTGTCTCAGCAAATCAGCCAGGCTGCGTGAGCTTTTCCTTTACCTCTGTGAACGCGTGCTGGACGACGGGGCCGGGGAAATTCACGAACACGAAGTTGGACACCGGGTCTTCGGGCGTCCCGCGGACTATGACACCACGGCTGATAATATCGTCAGGGTTCACGCTTCGATGTTGCGCAAACGTATCGATCAGTACTTCGCAACCGAAGGTCGCGACGAACCCATCGTCGTTGAGATCCGAAAGGGAAACTATGCTCCAGTCTTCCGTAGGCGGGCTGCGACTCCGCAACCCACACCTATTCCCACGGTGCCGATGGTAGAACGGCGGGTAGATTGGCGGGCTTGGCTGCTCGTGGTTGTGAGCGTAGTTTTCGTCGGGTCGGCGGCTTTTCTCTGGTTTCGAGCTCGCGGTCTAGCTGCCCCCAACACGGTGATTTCCGCAAACCAACCTACGGTTCGACAATTCTGGTCCGAGATTTTCCAGCCGGGCAGGCCTGCAGATGTCGTTTTGGACGATGCAACTCTGGCCTTTCTCGAAGAGGTCACGGCGCACCGGGTTGCGCTATCCGAGTACTTCGACCGAAGCTATCTACGGTCAGTCGAGGAGGGTGCGGCTGCGAGGCTAGGCCGCGATCTAGCCGGACCGCTGGCGCTGAAACGGCAGTCCAGTTATGCACATGCTGCCCTTCTGTGGAAGCTTGGTCGGACTGCCGGCGCCCTGCATGGCGACGCCAAGATTCACTTCGCCAGGGATTACTCCTTCCGTGAAATAAAGGCCGACAATGGCTCTTCTTGGCAACAGTCGTTCAAACCCGTGGATCGAGCCCTTCGAGAACCACCTTGCGTTGAAGTGGGAGCTTGACACTTCGTTAGGCGCTTACTATCCCGTGGACACAGCTGCGGCCGCCAGCGAGCGCGGGAAATTCCGTGCCACTGCCCAAACAGGTGAAGCGCACGAAGGCTATGCAACTGTTTCTTTCCTTCCGAATCTAGGCGGCACCGGCAAGGTATTGATCATCTCCGGAACTGGAGGCGCCACCGTCACGGCTGCGCTAGACTTCCTTTGCGATGAATGGTCAGTTTCACAACTTCGCTCGTTGTTGCCTAGAGACAATACGAGTACTTTCCCGTTTTTTGAATCGCTCCTGAAGGTGAGGAGCCGTAGCGGCCTCCCGAGAGATACTAACGTCATGGTCATTCGTCCCCCTAAGACGTAGTCAGCCGAACGTAAATCCGTTCACGACTACAGCCATTGACGCAGAATCGATGAGCAGACGAAATCCCAACTGTTTCAAGCCGGTTCGACATGCGATGATCCTTTCCTTTGCGTGGGGATGCTGAGCAAATCAAATCCTGCAGCCGAGCGGCCTGATGTAGACTCGGTTTTCGCGTTGCAGAAGAAGATAGGCTAATCAAATTTGTTTTGAGACTCTGAGTGCCATGAACATCCACGTCGGTCTCATTGGTGGCGGCAACATCACCGAAACCCACGCCCGTGCTGTTCGCGCTCTTTCTGGAGTCGAGCTCGCAGCGATATGCGGTACGCACTTGGAAAAGGTCGCACGCCTCTGCCAGGAATATGGTGGAAAGCCATATCAGGATCTAGAGGCGTTTCTATCCCATCGTCCGATGGACCTAGTGATTATCGGCAGTCCCTCTGGGCTACACGCCGCTCAAGGCATCGCCGCCGCTAAACGCGGCTTGCACGTGCTCACCGAGAAGCCTATCGATATCAGCACTGAACGTGCCGATGCCCTTATTGAAGCTGCCCAACGATCAGACGTAAAGCTCGGTGTAATTTTCCAGGATCGGTTAAAGCCGGATATTCGACAGCTCAAAAATTACTTCGATCGTGGTGTTCTGGGCAGGCCTCTCCTCGTCGACGCGCGAGTAAAGTGGTATCGCCCTCCTGAATACTACAGTGGCTCCAATTGGCGTGGAACGCTTGCGCTCGACGGCGGGGGCGTCTTGATCAACCAGGGCGTCCACACAATCGATCTACTCCTGTGGCTGCTTGGCGATGTGGTTCGCGTGCAAGCTCGCATTGCCACGCTGTTGCACTCTATCGAAGCCGAAGACACCGCCCTGGCTATCTTGGAGTTTGCTAGTGGCGCGCTGGGTGTGTTCCAGGCGACCACGTCTGCTTACCCGGGATACCCGCGCCGCCTGGAGATCAGCGGGACGCAGGGCACCTTGATCCTCGAACATGATCGCATCGTTGCGGCCGATCTCAGTACTGCGGAACCGACTATCAATCTAAGCTCTGCCGGTGACGAAAACCGTAGCGCCTCATCTGCGGTAGTGAGTGATATCCGCGGACATCAGGAGGTCCTCAAGGACTTTATCCACGCTATTGAGTCCAACTCGACACCAGCGTGCGACGGCTCGGAGGGCCGCCGCAGCATCGCTTTGATCGAAGCCATTTATCGCGCCGCCCGGCACCCCGCTATTTCGGCCACCGCGTAAGTGCATGTGTTGCGCGCTTCCCTCTGGTGAAAGCACCTCAACTGCTTTCGACGTACCTGAAGTGGACTGTGTGCATCAGAGTCCGACGTCCACCGCAATGCGCGGCGGCCCGATTAGCGAAGATCAATTCTCTGTGGCAACTACAGCTCGCAAACGTCCGAATTAGGCCGATCGATCGAGCCCAAGCGGCGCTTCATATGCCCGCAATCAGTGCTGGGCCTCAACCCGAGCCTCGCACTCTCCGACTAAATCGCGACCAGCAGGGCAACGGTTTTGACATCTGTTGGTGCCGCTCGTACGATGTAACCTCGCGAAACGTTCACACCCAAGGAACTCCCCATGAAATCCACCAAGGAAATTGTCTCTAACAAATCGCCAATCTTCTGCCGGGCTTCTTATTCCATCCTGGCTCTGGTCCCGATGCCTTGGCTACTGTTCACGGGTTGTCAGAGCCCAAACGCAGCTGCCCCTCCACCCCCTTCCGAGGTCGAAGTTGCGAACGTAGTGCAAAAAGATGTTCCAATCTACGGGGAATGGGTCGCCACGCTGGACGGCTATGTCAATGCGCAGATTCAGCCTCAAGTCACTGGATACATCATCAAGCAAACCTACAAGGAAGGCTCTTTTGTTCGAAAGGGTCAAATCCTATTCCAGATCGATCCGCGCCCTTTTCAAGCGGTGCTGGATCAAGCCAGAGCGCAACTCGCGCAAGCCCAAGCCCAACTCGGCAAGACCCAACTTGATGTGGATCGCGATACTCCTCTCGCAAAGGAGCGGGCCATCGCTCAAAGCCAGTTGGATAACGACATACAAGCGAACCTTGCCGCTAAAGCCGCCGTAAAGTCCGTCGAAGCCCAAATAGAGCAAGCGGAGCTGAATCTAGAGTTCACACATGTCACTTCGCTAGTAGACGGGATCGCGGGAATTGCTCAGGTCCAAATCGGAAATCTCGTGAACCCGACGGCTATCTTGACCTCGGTATCGCAGGTAAGTCCAATCAAAGCGTACTTCCCGATCAGCGAGCAGGAGTACATGCATTATGCGGACAGAATTAATGCCCATAACCAGCAGGAGATTCCCTCTGATGCGCCGCCTTTCGATCTCATCCTGGCCGACGGATCGATCTATCCGCACAAAGGAACACTCCTGCTTACCGACCGCCAGGTCGACGTGACCACCGGAAGCATTCGCTTGGTTTGCGCCTTTCCCAATCCCAAAAATATTCTCCGCCCGGGCCAGTATGGGCGGGTGCGGGCAGCCGGAGAAGTGAGAAAGGGCGCTCTCCTAGTTCCCCAAAGAGCGGTCACCGAACTCCAGGGTAGCTACCAGGTGGCTGTGGTAGGGAACGATAACAAGGTGAGCATTCGGCCGGTCAAAGTTGGGGAACGCGTTGATTCGATGTGGGTTCTCGAAAGCGGTGTTAAACCGGGCGAAGCCGTGATTGTCGCGGGTGTGCAAAAAGTCCGAGACGGGTCAACCGTCAAGATCAAGCCGCCCACCACTCCCGCGAAAGGCGCCTGAAGCCATGTCTAAGTTTTTTATCAATCGCCCTATCGTGGCGATGGTTATCTCCATCATTATGCTGATTGTTGGGGCGGTCACGATTACAAGCCTTCCGGTAGCCCAGTTTCCCAATATTGTCCCGCCAGAGGTTCAAGTAGTCGCCACGTACGTCGGCGCGGATGCGCAAACCATCGAGCAATCAGTCGCAACCCCGATCGAACAGCAAATGAGCGGCGTCGACAATATGAACTACATGTATTCGCTGAACTCCACTGCCGATGGAGTGATGCGATTGATCGTGGACTACGATGTCAAAACCGATCCCAATACGGATCTTATCCTCACGCAAATACGCGAAACGCAGGCCGCGTCTCAGCTTCCTGTCGATGTAACCAATTTTGGCGTTACTGTGCAGAAGACCGTAACGGCTCCCTTGATGCTCGTTACCTTGTACTCCCCCAACGGCACCTACGACGCGCGCTTCCTATCCAACTACGCGTACATCAACCTGGCCGATCAACTTACTCGATCGTACGGCATTGGAAGCGTCCAGATTTTCGGTGCGGGTCAGTACGCCATGCGGCTCTGGGTTAAGCCCGACCAATTGGCCAAACTGGCCATCACCGTTCCGGAGATTGTCACCGCCATCCAGTCGCAGAACACCGTCAACCCAGCAGGTCAGGTGGGTAGCGAACCCGTTCCGAAAGGACAGGAATACACCTATTCCGTCCGAGCCCAGGGCCGCCTGACATCTCCCGAAGAATTCGGAGACATTGTTGTGCGCGAATCGCCTGGCGGGGCCATCGTCCGCTTGAAGGACGTCGCACGCGTGGAACTCGGCGCACAGAATTACAGCGTTCTCGGCCGCTTGAACGGAAAACCTGGGGCCGTCATCGCCGCATATCAATTGCCGGGCTCAAACGCCGTGCAAGCCGCAGATAGCGTCAAAAAGCTCCTTGCGGATGTGAAGACCCGCTTCCCGAATGATATGGACTATGTTTTATCGCTGGACACCACCCAAGCTGTCACACAAGGTATGAAGGAGATCATTCTGACCTTGGTGATTGCCATCATCCTGGTGATCATCGTTGTGTACATTTTCCTCCAGGGCTGGCGCGCCACTCTGATTCCACTGCTCGCTGTGCCGGTTTCGTTGGTCGGCACATTTATGTTCTTCCCGCTCTTCGGATTTTCGGTCAACACCCTCTCGCTGTTTGGGCTTGTCCTCGCCATCGGCCTGGTCGTTGATGACGCGATCGTCGTGGTCGAAGCCGTGGAACGCTACATCGAGCAGGGTCTCGCTCCCAAGACGGCGGCCCTCAAAGCCATGGAAGAGATTTCCGGTCCAGTCGTCGGCATCGCTCTCGTTCTTTCTGCAGTTTTCATCCCCACGGCATTCATACCGGGCATCACCGGTCGCCTTTATCAACAATTTGCCGTCACCATCGCCATTTCTGTAATTCTGTCCGCATTCAACGCTCTGACGCTCAGCCCTGCTCTTGCCGCTTTACTGCTGCGCCCCAAGACAGAGAGCGGAGGCCTTCTCAAACGTTTCTTCAGTTGGTTCAATCGCGCCTTTGCCAGTGCGACCAATGCCTATGTTCGCGCTTGTGGGATACTCATTCACAAAAGCGCAATAGCATTGATCCTGCTGGCTGCCTTTGCTGTAGGGGCCGGCTGGTTTGGCAGCAAAATCCCGTCCAGCTTTCTTCCTGACGAAGACCAAGGGTATCTGTATATCAATCTGCAGCTCCCCAGCGCCGCTTCTCTTCAACGCACCGACGAGGTCGCCAGGAAAATCGAAGATGCCCTCGCCAAAACACCCGGTGTGCAATACACCACTAGCGTCGTTGGCTTCAGCTTGCTCAGCTTTGTACGTACCAGCTATAACGCTTTCTTCTTCGTAACTTTGAAGCCCTGGGACGACCGCAAATCGCGGGACCAGCAACTTCAGGCCATCAAGCAACGCATCAATCAGGAACTGTCTACTATTCCGGAAGGCATCGCTTTCTCTTTCTCGCCTCCTGCCATTCCTGGCGTTGGCACGTCCGGCGGATTTACTTTTGCTCTGGAAGATCGCGCCGGGAACGACGTCACATTTCTGGCCTCCAATTTGCAAGCCTTCTTGACCGCCGCCCGGAAACGCCCGGAAATTGCCGGTCTGAGCACCACCTTTCTAGCAAGCGTACCGCAGCAGTTCGTAAACGTGGACCGCGATAAAGTCATTAAGCAGGGTGTCTCCGTCAATGACGTCTATAAGACCCTGCAGGCATTCATGGGTGGCCTGTTCATCAATTACTTCAACCGCTTCGGACGCCAATGGCAGGTCTACATCGAAGCCGAAGGCGACTATCGCACCAGGGCCGAAAACGTTGGCCAATTCTTTGTCCGGAATAATAAAGGCGCAATGGTGCCGCTGGCTGCACTCACGCGATTTGAGCCACGCCCCGGCCCCGAGTTCACTATGCGCTTCAACGAATATCGCTCTGCGCAAATCAACGGTGCCGCGGCTCCCGGCTACAGCGCCGGCCAAGCTATGGCCGCCCTCGAAGAGGTTTTCTCGCAAACCATGCCGCGTGAAATGGGTTTCGACTACCTTGGGATGTCCTTTCAGGAAAAGAAGGCTCAGCAAGGCGTGCCGCCAGCCGCCATTTTCGGCTTTTCCCTCTTATTCGTCTTTCTTATTTTGGCGGCCCTGTATGAGAGCTGGTCGCTTCCGTTCAGTGTGCTCCTGAGTACCCCAGTCGCGGTTTTTGGAGCCTTTGCCATTCTGTGGCTACGCCGCACCGTCCTGGCGGCATTTCTGCCGAGCTACATGGTGCAAATTGAAAGCGACGTTTATTCGCAAATTGGCTTGGTCATGCTCATCGGTTTGGCCGCCAAAAACGCGATTCTTATCGTTGAGTTCGCCAAAGACGAGTATGAGAAGGGCAAGCCTCTGATCGACGCCGCTCTGGAAGGAGCACGCTTGCGCCTACGCCCAATCTTGATGACTTCCTTTGCATTCATTCTCGGTTCCGTCCCGTTATGGACCGCTTCCGGCGCAGGAGCGGTGGCTCGTCAAATCATGGGCACCGCAGTTATCGGAGGCATGCTCGCCGCCAGCCTCATCGGCGTGTTTTTCATCCCGGTTGTCTTCTATCTCGTTGAAAAATGGTCGGGCGCCGAGAGGGAGCGCCAAACCGCCGCCTTGCCAAGTCCCACTCCCGCCGAGGGCAACTGACATGACCAAATTCGTTGTCCTGCTGAGTGTGTTGACTCTGTATTCCGGCTGTACTGTGGGACCGAACTACAAAAGGCCAGCCGCCTCCGTCCCAAACACCTATCGTGGACTGACTCCTGAAGAAGCCGCCAAGACGCCGTCGGCTTCTCTCGGCGATCAAAAATGGTGGGACGTTTTCCAAGACGAGCAACTTCGTTCCCTTATGCGCACGGCGCTGCGACAGAACTATGACATTCGCATCGCGGCATCCCGGATTCTCGCCGCGCAGGCCCAACTCGGAATTACCCGAGCCGATCAATTTCCTAGTGTCGCGGCGGGAGCGGCAATCGCCGATGCGCGATCGGCAAGATCATCCTTCTTTCCGGCTTTTGAAAGAAGTACCGGCCAACTGAATGTATCCGCCGCCTGGGAGCTTGATTTCTGGGGCAAGTTTCGGCGTGCGACCGAAGCCGCGCGGGCCAACCTCCTCGCCAGTGAATGGGCTCGCCAAGAGATCGTTACTACTCTCGTCGCTGATATGTCCCGCGCCTACTTTCAACTTCGCGCGCTGGACCTGGAATTGGAAATATCCAACCGTACCGTCACCTCGCGCCAGGAGTCGCTGCGACTCACGCGCATCCTGGCGGATCGCGGGTCCACGTCCATGCTGGACGTGCGCCAAGCCGAACAGTTGGTGTTTACCGCTGGGGCGGAAATTCCAGCCCTGGAACAGCAGATCGAGCAGCAAGAAAACTTCATCAGCATTCTGCTCGGCAACAACCCCGCCGATGTGCCACGAGGTCAAAAGCTCACCGAACAGGCGCGGCCCCCTGAGGTTCCGGCGGGCCTCACCTCCACCCTGCTCGAGCGTCGACCCGACATCCGTCAAGCTGAGCAGCAACTGGTTGCTGCTAATGCTGAGATCGGTGTTGCTAGGGCGGCATATTTTCCCCAGATTTCTCTGAGCGGAACGGGAGGCTTCCAAAGTGCCGCTTTGACGAGTTTATTCAGCGCGCCTACCGGCACCTGGAATTTCGGCGCGTCCCTCACGCAGCCCGTCTTCACCGCCGGCAGACTTCGCTCGAACGTTCGCTTCACTGAAGCGCAGCAGCAAACCGCGCTGCTCTTTTACCAGCAGACGATTCAAGGCGCATTCCGCAGCGTCTCCGATGCCTTGGTAGCCTACCGTAAGACCCGCGAATTCCGTACTCAAGAAGAGCTTCTGTTCCAATCCGCACAGGATTCCGCGCGCCTTTCTCACATGCGCTATAACGGTGGCGTGACCGGCTACCTTGAGGTCTTGACCAACGAAACCAATGCCTTCTCGGCTGAACTGGCCCTCGTCCAGGCCCAGCTCAATGAGTTGTTGGCTCTAGTCCAGTTGTACCAAGCATTGGGTGGTGGCTGGCAACAGTAACCTACACCGGCCGATTGCAGCAGATTCGTTTCGGCGCGCTGGTTGACCAATTCGGCATCGCGTGGCACATCAACTGCTAGAATCCGGCCTAAGGTTTGAACGCTGAAGAATTGGTTTTGATGACTCACGGAGTCTCTTGGCTTCCGCGCTGGGCAACCGTCCCGGTTCGTTGTTCGAGAGACAATTTCTCAAATGCAGCTTCTATCGGCTTCGCCCACGGTAACAACAGACGCAGTGACTCGCTATCGGTTGGGTCCAGATGCAGCGGCGTGATGGAGACATCGCCGGCAAAAATCGCCGCATAGTCGCTGTCCGGCGCGACATCTTTGTCGATCCTCTGCTCAAACAGCCAATAATAATCGCGCCCGCGCGGATCTTTCCCTCGGCTCAGTTGATTCCGCGTGATCTTCTTCGATTGCCGCGTGAACCGCACTCCACCCGACCAAGGCTCCGGCACATTAATATTGAGCAGAACTTGATCGGGCAGGCCTTGCTTCAGGATGAGTTCCGCGGCCGTGCGCGCCACGGTCGCAGCAGCATCGAATTTCACCGTCGGGCTTTTCGAACACAGAGACATCGCCAATGCGGGAATGTGATGCAGCGCAGCCTCTCGCGCGGCGCCCACCGTTCCGGAGTAATACACATTTTCGCCAAGGTTCGCGCCCCAATTGATTCCGGAAATCACCAAATCGGGCCGGTCGGGCAATAGCCTGTGGAGCGCAACGATCACGGCGTCCGCCGGGGTGCCGTCCACGGCCCACTCGCGCTCGGCAATGTTGTGGCAAATGATCGGCTGGCGCAGCGTCAGAGACTGAGCCGCGCCGCTTTGTTCGCGGTTTGGCGCCACGATGCTAACGCTCGCGAACCCGGCAAATGCTTCCGCCAGCGCGCGCAGTCCCGGCGCCT